>Ga0209472_1001149_pt1 | contig 15370 bp, 9 predicted proteins | sample GraSoiAngelo_130_FD_185887 | JGI IMG/M metagenome (GOLD analysis project Ga0209472, IMG submission 185887) | Grasslands soil microbial communities from the Angelo Coastal Reserve, California, USA - 14_0929_02_20cm (SPAdes) (version 2) | ecosystem: Environmental > Terrestrial > Soil > Grasslands ...
AACATGTAGGTCCCCGCAGTTGTGCCGGGATTTGTCGGCGGGAGTGGTGGCGTCGTAGCGCTTCCACCACCACAGCCAACGAGCGCGCCGAAGATGACAAAAGTGAAGAGGAAAGTAGCTACGACTCGGCGATTAGGATACCGCGCAGCGGCGCCCAGCAAGAAGAAGCAAACCGCGAGCACTCCCGCACTGGCGACCAGAGGCGGCTGCCCTTTCGCCAAGCGCCAATCCTGCAAAGACAAGGAACTGGCGCTCGAAGAGGGGGCCGCGGAGTTAACGGTCATGACCGCTGTGACAGCGCCTGTGCCGGTAATGTTCAGTGCATCCGAGGGAGCGCTACAGGTAGGGAGATGCACGGCTCCGGGCGGAGAGGAAGTTAGCGCACAAGAGAGATAAACCGCGCCAGTGAATCCGTTGCCCGGGGTCACGGTGATCGTGGAGGTGTTGCTCGTGGTGGCTCCAGGAGACGCGATGGTGACCGGAGTCGCCATAACGCTGAAGGGTGGAAGAAAACCCTGGGTGACGATGAGGGACACGTTCACGCTGGCTGGACCATAAGTGGAGTCGCCTGAATAGGAGACATTGATTGGGACCGTAATTTGGCCATTGGTGGGAGGGAAGAAAAGACCGCCCGGGAGTGCCATTGAGCTCGCCGAGCCGTTCTTGAGCGGTTCTGTGTCGTTCCATTCCGACTCAGATCCGCCGGCTGAGAAACTTACGGTTCCCGTGGGAATTGGCAGGCCATTTTGACCAGTAACCGTGGAGGTGATCTGAGTGAACTCACCCTGATTGATGGAACTCGGATTGGCGGCAGCCGAAAGCGTGGCGGCGTTTTCAACCACAACGGGGAACGTCGCGGTGGTGGAAATATAGTTGGCGTCGCCACTGTAACTCGCAGTGACGACATCCTTGCCCAGAGGTAGGGTGGAGACGCTGAGGTTGGCTGAGGAGGCAAAGAGATTGTTGTAGTGGGGAACCAGGGGAACGGTTCCAATGGCAGTATTCCCAAAAGTAAAGCTAACTGTGCCCGTCGGGGCAACCGGGGCGGAATCGTAAACAGTGCAGACGCCGGCTTCCCTGCACACCGGTCCAGAAAACTGATTCCTCACGTGCAGCTCAAGCGTCGTCGCCGAACCGAGAGCCACGGGAGACGGCTTCGCGTCCAAAAAGGCTACGCTCGATGCTTTCGTGATGGTGAACGTGAGAGGCGTCGTGCTGGTGGACGCGTTGAAGCTGGCGTCACCGGAGTAGCTGGCGCTCAAACTGTTCGGGCCGACCGGAAACGAAAGAGCAGGAGTCCATTCGGCAAATCCTTGGGCGTTTAGACGCAAGGGGCCCGAGCTGACGTTGGAACCAGCCGTGTCGGTGAAGGTGACCGTTCCCGTGGCGACACCATCGGTGCCGCCATTCGGTGCATTCACGGCGATAGGCTGGGCGTCAATCACGATGTAGGCGCCATAAGGATAGCTTGCGCCGTTTGCTATGGGAGCCAAAGAACTGTTGCTTGCGTTGCCGTAGCTTCCGGTGATGGAGACTGCACTGCCTTCTGGAGCGACACTGAGAGTAATCGGCGCGGAGGTGCTTGGACCAAAAACGAGGTCGCCCGCATATCTCGCGGTGAGTTGGTATTGGCCGCCGGGAAAGTTGTTCACGGTGGCCGAAGCGGCGCCGCCGTTCAGGGTCAATTCGTTTAGGCTGATGTTAGCCGCTGCGGCGCTTTCCGCAGGAAGCAAAACAACATCGCCCGTCGGTGTGCCGCCATTGCCGGTGACCGCCACGCTCACGTTAATGGCGGTCCCGTGCGTAAAGGTCGTCTGACTCAGGTTCAGCGAAGTGTTGCTCGCTGTAAAGTTCAGCGAGTTCCAATATTGGACAAGCAGATTCGCGTCGACGCTGCCTAGGCCCGTGGCCTGATCGTAGCCTGGGCCGGCGTAGTAGTGGCCGAGGATATAGAACCCTTTCGTGTTGTCATTGGCGGTGCTTAGCATGCAAGAGGACGAACTTTGCCGGCAAGGTACGTCATTGCTCCCGATCGAAATATCATGAAAAACCGAGGGCTGCTGCATGGCGAGCGGATAAAGAACGAAATTGGCTTGCCCCTGACGTCCGTACTTCTGAATGACGAGGGCCATAATCCCGGCCATGGCCGGTGAAGAGGCTGAGGTGCCGCCTATCGCGGTGATTTCCTGCCCGGTGCAGTCTTCCTGGGGCAGGCAGATAGGATAGAAGCTATCGTTTTCGCCGTCCGCAGCGAAGAGGGCCACGTCGGGAAGGTCCCGCGCGCCATCGGCGGGCACTCCCTCACCGCTTTGCCAGGTTGGTTTCGGATAATAGATGCTCGCGCCCCCACTTCCGGCCACGATCGTGGGTTGATTCGGGTTGTAGACGCTACCATCGTAAAGATCCATCCCGAAAGCTTGGTTCCAGGGTTGCTCGTGAACAGTTTTCAAGAGCGAGGCAGCCGGCGTCGTGGGGCTCGGCATCGCTATATTCCAATAACTTGCCAGTTCGGCGCTCTGAGCGCCAGCAGTGCTGTTATAGCTTGTGTAGAAGAAATCGGTGCCCCCGACGGAGATGTTCCACGGCGTGGAGGAAAAGCCGTTCACGGCGAGGCCGAGCTGAGCTGGCTCGGGCGCGTTGAAATCGTCACAGCCCGCAGAACCGCTGTCGCCGGAGGAGACCAATGAGGTCTGCCCTTGGGCGGCCGCCTGCTCCCAAAGCGCGGCCCAGAACTGATTGCCGGATGAACCGAGCGCTTGTTCACACTGGCCATAGCTAGTGCTCAGAACCGAAGCGACGTCGTCGTCGACGGCACGCTGTGCCGCGAGCAGCAGACCGGACTGAACCGTCGTGTCAGCGGCGGTGTAAAGATTCACGGTGGCCCCGGGGGCTACCGCACCGGAAACTTCTACATCGAGAAAGGACTCCACTTCCGCCCAATTCCCATGATTCACCGAGGCACTTGGCCCCGGATCGAGACCGTCAACGATGATGTTGAGCGTGCCAACCGGTAACCCGAAGAATGAACGGTAGTTTGCTACCACGTCCGGATAAACGTTCGAGGCGCCAATAAGGCCGATGTTGACACCCGTCCCGTCGATGCCGGCCGCGTATAACGGATTCAAATCGTATTGGACTGCAAAATCAGCAGGCGCCAGAGCCAGCAGCGGAGGGGAATTCCCAATTGTCCATTCCGGGTGGACCACGTGGGTTTTGCGATCGTATAAGGCTTTGCCAAGAACCTTGACCTGCGGTGTTGGACGGAAGTCGTGGAGCGGCGTGATCCCTGCAATCACGGGGGCGAGGGCGGCGGGAATTTGCGGCTCGCGGTTGTTGGCAGAGTGTGCTTGGCCGTTGACGACGTAGGTGTGAATTTCTGTGCCAAAGGCTTCGCGGAGTTGTCCGGCACTCCCGGAAAACTCGATCACCATCTTCCCTTTTCGAGCACCGGCAACAGAGAAACCGTGCCTTTGGAGCCAAACAGCGACTGCCGCAATCTCGGAGTTCCGGGCTCCATAGAGTTCGCCAAATTGTTTGGGCGTGAGCCACTTGTGATAGCTGGGGCTGCCCTGCGTGTGCGCATCTCGGAGGAACTGCCGGAGCGCGGCCACGCGCTCCGGAGAGCGCTGAAACAACAACAGCATCCGCTGAACCGGTATGGAATCGGGGACGGCACCCTGATCGTAGCGAGCCTGCGCCAGCGGGTGCACGTTTCCCTTCAGCGTGACACGAACGCGCTCATCGATTGGCTGAGTGATGCGGGAGCGCTGCAAGGTCTGCGCGGCAGCAAAGCTGCCGGAAAAGGCACCAAGCAGACCGAGCCAACCCAACAACCGGCAGCCAAAAAACCATCTTGGCCCTATCGCTCGACCGGGAGACGTGCGGTGGAAGGTTCGGTTCATAGGGTTGGACGTTCTGCTGGGAAAATGGATGTTTTATGGCGCCTCCCAAGCCATACAAAGCTGCTTTTCTATACTAATGCGTTTACTCTGGCGGTGATCGGCTAACGGGAAAGTTCGCCCCTTTCGTCAGTCGGTAAGATGGATAAATGCTGGGGAAGTTATCCAGAATTATAGGTTTTCGAAGGCAGAGGCGCAAGGGCCACCTGACGGCCTTTTGACGGCCTTGACACCGACATCCATTGCATCCCAATTCACCGCCGAATCGTCTAAGCGTGTAAAGCCCAGGAGGTAAGCTGCCAGTCGGCTTGAGGGGGGCGCGAAGATGCGAAATTTTTTCTTTTTGCAAACCTTTATCCAAGACCTGAAGTATGCAGTACGCAGCCTGCGTAAGAATCCCGGTTTCGTCTCCGTTGTGGTTGCATCGCTGGCGCTGGGCATCGGTGCAAACAGCACCATCTTTAGCGTGATGAACACGCTGCTGTACCGGCCATTGCCGTATCGCGGCGCAGACCGGATGGTGGCCATTTGGGAAACGCCGCTCGGCCATCCCGATCAGTGGCAGCCTCCGCCGATCGCCGAAGTGCTCGATTGGCAAAAGCAGAGTCGTGTCTTTGAAGATATCGCGTTAGCGAGCGGCACGGAATCCTCCATTCTTTCGGGTAAGAACGGATCCGAGTCGATTCACATTCAGGACGTCACGCCGAATTTTTTCGGTCTGCTGAGCGTCAAACCCATACTGGGACGAGCCTTTGTTGCCGACGAACAGCAGGAACTCACGCAGGCCGTAGTTATTAGTGATTCGTTTTGGAAGGGGCATTTCGATGGCGACCCGGGGGTGCTTGGGAAAAGCTTCACGAATCACAACACCGGTATTGCCTCTACGGTAGTCGGAGTCATGGCTCCAGGCTTCGCTCCGTTTTACGGCGACCGCATTGACCTGTGGCAGCCGATCAATCCAGCGAGCTCGAGGTATGCGGCGCGGCAGGATCATTGGCTCATGCCGGTGGCGCGGCTCAAGCCGGGCGTGAGTATTGCGCAGGCGCAGGCGGAAATGGACGTGATTGCTCGCCAGCTCGAGCAGGCTTACCCCGCGACGAACAAAGGTATCGGCAAAAAAGTGCAACCTCTGCACGAGGCGCTTTTCGGCTGGGCCCGGCAGCCGTTGTATCCGTTGCTCGGCGCTGTGTCTTTTGTTTTGTTAATTGCTTGTGCGAATGTGGCGAACCTTTTGCAGTCCCGGACGGAAACGCGGCGAAGCGAATATGCGGTGCGAGCTTCCCTGGGAGCCGACCGGCAGCGGCTGATGCAGCAACTCTTCGCGGAGAGTGGCCTGCTAGCATTGCTCGGGGGAGTCCTTGGTGTGGCACTGGCCCACTGGGGCATTCAGATTTTCCGCGCGCTAGTGGGCGACTTCCCGAGCGCCGAGAGCATTGCGATTGATGCGCGGGTGCTGCTTTTCACGCTGGGGATTTCTCTCTTAACGGCATTCATTTTTGGACTTATACCCGCCCTGCAAGCGTCGCATCCCGATCTCAACAATGCCCTGCGGGAAGGGGGGCGGCGAACCGTTGCTGGATCGCGCAGCCTCACGCGGCACGCTCTCGCGGTCAGCGAGGTGGCGCTGGCCATGGTGCTGCTCATCGGCGCGGGCCTGTTGATCAACTCCATCCTGCGCATGCAGCGCGTGAATCCCGGATTCGACTCGAGCAACCTCCTGACCATGAGCATTCAATTGCCGGAAGGCGGCCAGTACATGCATCGTGTGCCCGGCGGGGATATGGAACAGGCCACGCCGGCGGTGAATGCATTTTACAAACAACTGCTGGAAAGGGTTGCTGCGCTGCCTGGCGTCGAATCCGTTGGTTCCATCACCGGTCTTCCTACACGGTTCTCCGAGGGGTACACCTTCTCGATCCTGGGACACCCTGAAACGCCGCCGGACCAGCGGCCGCGTGCCGGCTACAACGAAGTCATTCCGGGCTTTTTCCGCACCTTCAAGATTCCGCTGAAAAAGGGGCGCTATCTTGATGATCACGATACAGAGGCCGCGCCTTGGGCGATTGTCGTGAACGAAACGTTTGCGCATCGCTTCTTTCCGAACGAAGACCCGATCGGGCAGCAGATTCTGTTGCGTTACGACCCATACCCGGTAAACGAGCGCCGCCCGCGGCAAATTGTCGGGGTCGTCGGCGACGTCAAGCATTGGGGCCTGGGCCAACCAGCGCCGCCGTTCATGTATGCCTCGCTTTGGCAGCAGCCCGCGGTGTATCCGGGAGGGGCGATTGTCGCGCACTTATGGCAAACGCTAGCGATACGAACGGCTCCAGGCGCGCGCCGCGTGGGAGACTTAGCAGCGTCGGTGAAGAAGATTGTGTCGGAACTCGATCCCGACCAGCCCGTTGGCGAAGCGATGATGATGGATCAGGTCCTCGCGCGGTCCATGGGCGAGTATCACTCGTACACGGAACTGTTGGGAATCTTCGCGGGCATCGCTGTGCTGCTTGCGGTGACGGGCATCTACGGTGTGATGTCTTATTTTGTCAACGAACGCAGGCGGGAATTTGGGATCCGCGTTGCCCTGGGCGCGCAATCCGCTGACGTTTTAGGCATGGTTGCGAAGACCGGATTGCGGCTGGCGCTGATCGGAGTCGGCGTAGGCGCTCTCTTGGCGCTCGGGGTCACGCGCGTAATCTCGGCAGTACTGTACGACGTCAAGCCTTGGGATCCGGTGACGTATGCCGCTGTTGGGGTCGTGCTAACCGCCGTAGCTCTGTTGGCTTGCTTTGTACCGGCTTGGCGCGCGAGCAAAGTCGATCCGATCACCGCACTACGCTACGAATAACTTCTCGCCACAACCTCCGTGGCAACAGCGTCCTGGCAGGCACGAGCCGTGCAACAGACGGCACGAGATCTTGGAGCTGATGTTCGGATCATGGCTCACGATCCCGACCCGGAGGCCGGTGGCCAGCAAACGGCCTTGATGAGCATTACATTACATATGGTGACCCTGACCCATCCGTTTTTGCACCGCCTGCTGGATATACTGTTCAGGCAGGGCATCGGTAAGAGCCGATTACCGGAAGCGCGGCTCATAGGCTCATAGACTGCGGGCTGTCAGGAAGGGTCCGCTGCCCTCTTGAACCGCACTCGAAGCGACGAGCTACCTCGTAATCCTTGCCTCTGTGCGAGCCAAAAACTCCAGTCCCAGACCAAATGTCTTGCGTTGAAGAGCTTTGCAGTAAACAACTCTTGCGCGTGCCCGAAGTTCGTCCCGGAAAGATTTGATAAGCACAATGGTACCGGGCTCCCAAGGCCGCTCTGTCTGGACTCGCATTCCGTATGAAGTGATGTTTTCCGTAGAAACCTGCTCAGTTAGCCACGGCTGCGCCAGATTCGAAACCAGCACCTGAAGCCTTGCGGAATTGCGCTTTTCTCTCCGGCCCTCCATCAGTCCACCTTTAGCTGGCCAGACTAGACACCCAGCTGCGTAGGGCAGGCCTGACGCCTAATTCCCAAGCGCTTTATTAAGGCCGCGAGGTGTTGGCAGTCCTGGCGATTAATAGCGATGAATTTCAGCCCCACGCCCTTCCCGGGTTTTGCGTGGCGAACCTCGGCACTGGCGCGAATCTGTCCCTCACCGGCAAGAAAGTGGAGCGTCACAAGAGCTCCTAGGTGCTCCTCAACGGAGCTTTCCATGAACAAGCCACTTGGGCTGAGATCGCGAACGCGTGAGAGGCCTTCTCGACCGTCGCAACTCCAGAAAGCGTAGACGCTTTCCTCCGCCTCAACCCGCGAGGTATGCCTGCGGAAACAGGACATCGTTTGCGGCACGCTTTCCGCTGGTCGATTTAGCACCAGACACCTACCCTAATGAACATTTAGCTGACTACTGGATTAAGCCCGGAGAACCACGACAAACAACCAGACAAAAGCTGCAAAAGCCTATCGGGTAAAGACCTGCTACGCAAAGCGATCTTTGCGTACTGTACCGGCCAACGACCTCTGCCCTGGCAACTGCGGTAGCTTGGTTCGGGAAAGCGCGAAGTGTGACAGTGGCGAAGAAACAGCGAAGTCAAGGCATGGTCATTCGCCGGTAGCACATGGGCTGAAGCCGGGTTTCGCACCGGCGACTCTCGCGGAACCACAAAAATCAGGATGCGTATTGACAGATATGCGCCGACAACTCTGCTGGTTGATTTTCTGCCTAACCATCCTTGCCGAGGGGACACCTGTTGTTTCGCAAGAATCGCCAGGCGTCGATCCCGTACGGACTGCTCTCATAAACCATCAGTATGAGTTGAAAGCTGACGGACTAAAGTTTCTCCTCGATGAGGCTAGGAACAATGACTTCTTCCTGTTGGGAGAGCTGCACGGGGACAACGAAATTCCTGCACTTCTGAGAGCGCTTTGGCCACTGATGTGGAAGCACGGGTACCGGCACATAGCCGCTGAGGTCAGTCCATGGGCTGCTCACCAGCTCGAATTTGTGCCTGCGGGAAAGGGGCCTGAGGTTCAAGGTCTTTGGACCAAAGATGAGGTAATGGAGGTTCATTCCTTCGCCGACTCCAATGCGGAAGTCCTTTGGGGTTGCGACATCGAGGAGGCGCAACCGCAACTCCTGATCGCGGAACTTGCCTTGCTGAATCCCAGCGACCTCGACCTGAGACGGATGACGGAGCTTACGAAAGATGGCTACGACAGAAAAATGGCGCCCGAGCTGCTCGACCTGGCGAAAGGGAGTAAGGGGAACAAGGATGCAGTCGCGAACGATATGTCGGTTCGCGAGAACCTTATCGAGACTCTGGAAGTAGAAAAAAATCGGCTGGACGCAGACACAAAGATGATCGCCCAGAACGAGCGCGAGCGGCTGATGAAAGAGCAGTTCTTAAAACACTTCCGTCGTGGTTCAGCGGCCGGAACTCCTTCCAAAGTATTGCTTCGCTTCGGACGCAACCATTTACATCGAGGGTACGATGCCCGGGGCATATCGACACTGGGCAACTTCATCGCGGAGTTCGCCGTAGGGGAGGGGAGGAAGACATTTAATGTCGGAGCATTTGGCGCCGGCGGTAAAGCGACGTTACATGGAGATACGTGGGACGCGGATGAACGAAGGGACGAACCGGCTTTTGCCCTGCTTGCCGAAAAGGCAAGGTACTCAGCAACAGTTTTTGATCTCCGTCCCCTTCGGGCGCTGCTGCACCGGATTCCTCAACAGAAACGTTCTGCCGTTGAGACCAGTCTCATCTATTGGGCTGACTCGTATGACGCTGTGATCTGCTACAAAACTGTGACGCCCTTGAAGCCCTAGCCGTCGTGAACCGGCCTCAACTCACATCCCGCCCCAGCCATTGGCCGGCTCGAAGGTATTCGACTCGCCTCGTAAGTCTGAGAACCGCGATGTGACGGACTGCCCATTTGCTGTCGTTGGCGTCGCGAATGAGTCTGTCAATCAGAACTTCGACGAGCCCACACCCGCACTCCGGTTCTGGTTGCGGAGAATAGCGGCCTACACCGTATCGATGGTGAGGTCGTAGCGCTCGACAGCTCTGGAACTTTACGGACGGTCCTTGTCGTCGTATTCTTCCGGCACGTCGTCTTGCGGCACTTCGTGCGTGCGCACTTCGCCTTGATCCGGGTCCGGAGCGTTCTCCACTCCGCTCACTATCCCCGCTTCGAACGTTTGGCCTTCTTCCAGCAATTCCTCTGGGCTTTCGGAGTCGGCACCCTCAACCACGGAAACGCCGCCAAAATCCCCGCCCCCCGCTCCCGCGGCCGCCGTGCGCGCGCGACGCTTCAACCGCACGGTCTCCACGCTCTGGCTTCCCAGCCCGGCCTCGGTCCGCCGGGCCGGTCTCCTGCGCCCCGCCGGCTTGCGAGCCGCTTTCTGCTTTGGTGCCCCCTTCTTCGCGCTCAACTTCGCTTTGGCTCTAGCTTTTGTCGCGGCCCGCTTTGATCTTTTTTGCTTCGCTTTCTTCGCCATATCTGTACCCTCCCGCCGCCGCAAGTCTACCACCAGCCCCCCGCTCCGGTCATTCGAACACAAGCCTCAGTACCGTGCCAGTCAAGGGGTGACAAACGGAATTCGCGTGCACAAACCGATTTGCTGCGGAATCGCGCGGATGTGCAGCGTTCGCAGACGAAAAATTTCAGTTCATTTTCGCGGAAATGCCTACATCCTGTGTCGTACGACCGGCCGTAAAGAGAAAGAGAGGGCCATCCGGAAGCGCTTTTCCACGCGCATGGAGGAGGCTCTGAGGCGCCTGCAAACGACTATCGCGGAGGGCCGGCTGAAGGACCGCAACAAAATGGAGCGCCGGTTGGGAAAAATTCAGGCGCGGCACTCGCAAGTAAACGATCTGTTCGAAGTCACTCTGCGCGACACGCCGCAGGCGTACGTCTGGTTTGGGAGATGAAAGCAGAAGGAAAGGTCTGGCGGGACTTGCGGGAGGGCGCCTACCTGTTGCGCACCAATTTGCAGGCGGACTCGGCCGAGGAGATGTGGTCCAAGTACATGCAACTGACCGAAGCCGAGGCCTCGTTTCGCGCGCTGAAGAGCGAGCTTTCAATCCGACCTTTGTTCCATCAGAAGGAGCCGCGGGTCAAGGCTCATGTGCTGGTGGCTTTTCTCGGGTATGCCTTGTGGGTGACCCTCAAGCATCTGCTGAAGCGTCGGCCTGCCATCGTTCCCCAGCCCTCGGACAGCGGAGTCGACAACACTCAGCCGATCTCGCCCAAGAAGGCCTTGGCTCTGCTGTCCACAGTGCAGAGCGCTGACATCGTCCTTCCCACCACGGATGGGCGCGAGATCCGACTGTGCCGGATCACGGAACCTACGGCCGAACAGAAATCCCTGCTTCACCAACTTGGACTCAGCCTGCCAGAACGGCTGAAATCCCTTTCAAAATGTAGTGCAGACTCGGCGACCGCCTGAACTGATTCTGAAAGGGTTAGGCGGTTTCCCGACTGTTCCCTGACGAACTTCGGTTAAGGCTGCGGCCGCTCCGGTTGTGGTTGTGGCTGCGGTTGCGGCTGCGGTTGTTGTTGAAGCGGCGGCTGCTGCAGCGGCGGTTGCGGTTGAGGTTGCGGTGGTTGCGGCAATGTCGGTGCCGGAGTCCCGCGAGGTCCGGGAGCGAACCCGCCGGCGGGTTCGCCGCGGCCTGCGTAGATGGTCCGCGTGAGATGATCCGCCAGCCGCAGTCTGCGGGGAGTAACCACAATAAGCAACTCCGAGTCTTCGCTGGATCTGCTCCTCGAGCCGAATGCATATCCTAGGCCAGGGATCGGCGCGAAACCGGGCAGGCCCGCGATGGAACGCGTTTCCTCCCTATCCGCCATACCGTTAATCAGAGTCGGCTCGTTTTCTTTCACGCGCACGGTTTGCGACAACGTGCGATTCGAAAGGATGGGGATGCCGTTGACGCTCGTGCCGGAAAGCGCGCGAATCTCGAATTCCAGTTGCAGGGTTACCTCGCCGTCGGGATGAAGCGTGGGCGTAGCTTTGATCTTCAAGCCGAGGTCAATATACTCCGAGGCGGGATAAGGCTGTTGCGCAACTCCAGGCGCCACGCCGGAGGAAAACAGGCTCGCCGGACTCAGAACCACGGTGACGTCGCCCGCAGCCCCCGAGACATTATTGGTGATCGCCACATCAGGAAATCCTCCCGCCGCGAAGGTGTCTGCGACGATGGCGGTAGGGGTGGAACCGGTGGGACCGGCGGGAGGCTCGAAGGCTTGGCTGAACAGCCCTCCCGAAAGGCCCACAAAGACCCGGAACGTATTGGCTCCTCCGTTTGTCACCGCCATATCCGGGAGGCCATCCTGATTGAAGTCCGCGATGGCGACCCCGGTGGGAGACGCCCCGGTTTGCAGCAGCGGGGCTGGTCCAGGCGCAAAGCTGGCGTCCCCATTGTTGAGAAAAATGCTGACCGCGTCATCGGTTTGATTCACCACGGCAAGGTCCGGCTTTGCGTCGCGATTCAAATCGCCGGCGGCGATCGCCACCGGGCCATTGCCCGACGATATGGGCGAACCGGTAGCTTCAGAAAGGGCGCCGTCACCATGCCCCAAAAGAATGGCCACGTTGTTGGTGGTTTGATTTACGATGGCTAGGTCCTCGTTCCCATCCGAGTTAAAGTCATTCGTCACCATGGCCACCGGGCCTCGCTCGCTTGCGGTAAACGGCGTCAAAGTAAACTGCTTTTGTGCGGTCAAGGGAGCAGTGCTTGAGTCTGTGACCGCCACCGTAAAGGTGAAACTTGTCCCCGCGGTGGTGGCCACGGGAGCTCCCGTAATTTCGCCGGTCTTTGCGTTCAGGCTCAGGCCAGCAGGCAATGCCCCGGAGGAAAGGCCCCAGGTAAGCGGGACGGTTCCTCCGCTAACCGTCAGAATCTGGTGGTAAGGGGTCCCGACACTTCCGTTGGGAAGGCCGGCCGTGGAAATAGCAAACGCCGAAGGTGTCGTATTGATGGAGATGCTGAGCGCGGTGGTAACGGAATTCGGAGGGCTGGCGGAATCCGTGGCCTTCACGGTGATCGGCGAAGTTCCCGCGGCTGTGGGTGTGCCTGTGATGGCGCCGGTCGTGGGATTCAGAGTCAGGCCCGCCGGGAGCGTCCCGGTTGCAAGGGTCCAGGTGATTGCTCCGGTTCCTCCGGTTGATCGCAATGCGGCGGTGTAAGCGGCATTCAAGACGCCATCGGGCAGCGTCGTGGTGCTGATCATAAGTTGCCGCGCGAAAACAAAAGGAGAATTCGTCGCAGCCGTAAATTTGCCGGTGCCGTCACCAAGAAAAATGGAAATGGAGTCATCACCCTCGTTGGCCACAGCGAAATCCTGGTGACCATCGCCGTTGAAGTCTCCCGTGGTAATCGCAGTGGGGTTGAAGCCCACGCGAATCGAGACGGGTTTCTGAAACGTGCCATCGCAGTTGCTGAGGAGCACGTTCACGGCGTTCGCAAGCGGATCACTGGCGACCAGGTCATGGCATCCGCTGCCGGTGAATGTCGCCGAAGCGATTCCGGGAAGGGTCGCCGGCGCTGCGCTGCGCGGAGTTCCCAGCGTAATGGGAGAACCGGTGGCTTGCGAAAACGTGCCCTGATTGCCGTTCTGATTCAGCAGAACCGTAACCGAGTTGTCGATTTCGTTCACGACCGCCAGGTCAAGGAAACCGTTATTCAAAAAATCTGCGGTCACCAAAGCGACCGGGCCGGTCCCGGCGGGATAAGAAGTGCTGGGGAAGGGATTGCTCGCTCCGCCTGGATTGGGCGTAAAGGTTGGACTCCCCAGGCTGCCGGAAAGTAAGGAGAGCGTGACGGGAAAGCGCTCGCCCACGAAAAAAGTGGCTGGCTTGCCGTCTTGGGCGCGCAAAAGAACCTGGCGGCCGCTCTGGACCAGCGAGAGCGCCTCGGAGAAGTCGGCGGCGGCCGCCGGAAGAGTCAGGAGGAACGTGGATTTGCCGCCTCCGACCGCAACGAGCGGAGGAATCAGAGAACTGATGGACGTCGACCCCCCGGTGGCCGCGCCTCCAAAGATTCCCGCGAGAAGCGTTTCGAGCGCCGACAGATCGTTTGCCTGTCTCAATTGGTTGATCAGGTTGGTTGGAAGCATGATTAACCTTGCACTGGTGGGTGGCTCGATACCGAGTTTCGTCGCGGCGCTGCGATCGACCTCCAGCAGCTCGATCTCAAGCATCAATTCCCCGCGAGCCCTCTCGATCTGCTGAAGGAGCGCGCTGGCGAGAGCCAGCCGCTGCGGAGTAGCGCGCATAGTCATGCTGTGGCTGCGGGGGTCTAGATTCATGTGCAGGGAGCCCGTGATCTCGCGCAGGATGCGCAAAACCTCCGTAGCCTCCTCGGCGCTGACGGCGGAAGAAAGTGGAAAAGTCTGCTCCGCTTCCAAATCATATTCGCGGTGTTTTTCCGGCGTGTCCGCAGCCACAAACATCAGCGTAGCGTTCACCGGGCGCCAGAAGGTTTCCGTCTCCGCGGCGAGGACGGTAACGGCGTTCGTGAAATCCACATCGTTGAGGTTTAAGCGCACGTTCCTGATAATCAGATCGGGGTCGAAGGAGACGCGCAGGCCGAAAATTCCGGCCAGTTGCTCGTAAACGGTTCTGGTGTCCCCTCGCAAGTCGAGGTTGCGCTTCCCTGCCTGCGGTCTCAATCGGGGCAAGTCGGGAATTTCCGAGACAGCTTTTGGCTCGGTTTCATCTGCCATGCTTTTGATTTGCCGCAAGCGCTCCATGACGTCCGGGTTGCTGGGGTCAATCGCCAGCGCAGCGGCAAGATCTTCGGTTGCTTGCTCTAAGCGGCCGGCTATCGCATCCCGCTCCGCCTCATCCGCGTAAGACCGCACCAGCTTCGAGCGCAGCCCTGCGGCGCGCTCGGCAAAGGCGATCTCCTTAGGCGCATAGTGTGCGGCTTCCTCATAGGCGGCCAAGGCGTCTTCCAAGTGCCCGGCGGCTTCCGCTTTTTCACCCTGCTCGGCGGCTTTGCGCGCGCGCTTCGGGTCCGGCCGCACCCGCTCGGCTGGCGCTTGGGCAGCGGGAGGCTGCGATTGAGCGAAGGAGAGTTGTGAAAACAGAACTAGGCTCGAGAGCGTCAAGGACGAGGCTTGGCGAAGGGTGGCCATGTGCAAGAAACAGAATAACCTATTCCGCCCTGGCGGAAACCGGACCGAATTAGTCCGGTTGACCTGAAAGGTCCGGCTAAGGTAAACTCGGATTTGTAGTTGCAAGTTACTTACAACTGGACAGACTGGATCATCCGTGCTTTCCGCATTTCTTGTCGCGCTTCGCGAAGGGGTCGAAGCGGCCCTGGTCGTCGGCATCATCCTGGTCTATCTCTCCCGCACTGGCCGCACCCACCTGACGCGCTTCGTCTGGTATGGTGTCGCAGCGGCCGCTGCTCTGAGCCTGGCTGTGGCCGTGGGGCTGGAGCGCTGGCGCATCAGCGAAGACGGCATCGAGGGGCTGATGCTGCTGGTAGCCTCGGTCTTCGTTGTTACGATGATAGTATGGATGAACCGCGTTGCGCGCCACCTGCGAAAAGAAATTGAGGAAAAAGTAGAGTGCTACGTCGAGCGGCCGGGGAACGCCGCGGGGTGTGGGATCTTTCTCTTCGTCTTTCTTATGGTTCTGCGCGAAGGCGCAGAACTGGCGCTAATCCTGCGCGCCGTGCAGCTCTCGACAGCAGGCCTCGAGACCTGGATTGGGACCATCGCCGGGATCGGCGCGGCGGTTGCCGTCGGGCTGTTCTTTTTCAAGGGCACGCTGCGCATTCCGTTGCAGCGGTTTTTCGCCGCCACGAGCGTCATCCTGGTGCTCGTCGCGTTCCAGCTGGCGCTGACCGGCTTGCACGAATTGAGCGAAGCGCTCTGGCTGCCTTCCAGCAAGGCGGAGATGGCCATTCTTGGTCCCATCGTGCGCAACGACCTTTTCTTTTTCGTTTTCATTTTTGGCGCGGCGATCC
>Ga0209472_1001151_pt1 | contig 15361 bp, 11 predicted proteins | sample GraSoiAngelo_130_FD_185887 | JGI IMG/M metagenome (GOLD analysis project Ga0209472, IMG submission 185887) | Grasslands soil microbial communities from the Angelo Coastal Reserve, California, USA - 14_0929_02_20cm (SPAdes) (version 2) | ecosystem: Environmental > Terrestrial > Soil > Grasslands ...
GTTGATTGGCTTCGCGGCAACATGAGCCACCTCCTGCATGATTCTCCTGTTCGGGTTGAACGCTGGCTGAGGGCCGAATCATACTCCAAAACGAAGAATAGGAGAGCACGCGATTGAGGGAAGTGACTGGACTATTGGCTGCCTCGATTGCGTTATTGCTCGACTTCCTGCAGGCATTCGCTAGAATCCACGTGTTTGATGTCAGAACAAGCAACGGTTCCATTGGAGACGGACATGAACGTGACTACGCATGCGCGATCTATCGTAATCGCAACTGTTCTATTTGCAATTTCCACTGCAGCTGGACCGCGTGCAACGGCGCAAGAGAACTACACGCCCACTGCGGCGAACGTACAGGCGCGCACCTGGTTCCAGGATGCCAAGTTCGGAATGTTCATTCACTGGGGCGTGTACAGCGTTTTGGGTGACGGCGAATGGATTATGGAGACGCGGCCCATCAACAGAACCGATTACGCGAAGCTGCCGGCGTTTTTCAATCCCATCAAGTTTGACCCGGCGGCGTGGGTTGCGCTGGCGAAGGCCGCAGGCATGAAGTACATCACCATCACTTCCAAGCACCACGACGGATTTGCAATGTTCGATTCGAAATTGACGGACTGGAATGTTGTGGCGCGCACGCCTTACGGCAAGGACGTAATCGGGATGCTAGCGGCCGAATGCCATAAACAGGGCATCAAGCTGTTCTTGTACCACTCCCAACTGGATTGGCATTCGCCGGATTATTTCCCTCGCGGGCGCACCGGGCATCGTACGGGCCGTCCGGATACCGGGAACTGGGACGCCTACCTGAATTTCATGGACGGGCAATTGCGTGAGCTGCTGACGAATTACGGAGAGATCGGCGGCATCTGGTTCGACGGAATGTGGGACAAGCCGGACGCGGATTGGCACCTCTCCCGCACCTACGGCCTGATTCATCAACTCCAATCTCAGGCGCTCGTCGGAAGCAATCATCATAAGGCTCCCTTTCCCGGCGAGGATTTCCAAATGTTTGAAAAAGATTTGCCGGGCCAGCACAGCACTGGTTTCAACGCGGAACAATCCGTCAGCGCGCTGCCACTCGAAACTGCGGAAACCATGAACAACGCCTGGGGATTTAATCTGACCGACGAGCATTACAAGAGCGCCCCTGATTTGATTCGCTACCTCGTGCGCGCCGCTGGATTGAACGCGAATTTTCTTTTGAATGTAGGGCCGATGCCCAGCGGCGAGATCCAGCCTGAGTTTGCGCAGCGCTTGACGGAAGTCGGAAAGTGGATGAAGCAATATGGCGACTCCATTTATGGAACGCGGGGAGGCCCGGTGGCTGCAGGGCCGTGGGGCGTGACGACGCAGCGCGGCGCGACGGTTTACGTCCACGTTCTGGATTGGAATCAGCCCGTACTCGCCCTGGCTGGAATTCCGCGGCCGGTTCATTTGGCACGGCTTCTGCGCGATGGAAGCAGCGTCGAATTCAGCGTCGTCAAGAGTGGGCTGGTTCTGAAATTACCAGAGCCGCAACCAGAAGAAGTGGATCGCGTGATCGTGCTCGAACTGGAAGCGGCGAAGTAGCGGAAGACTGAACTCAGGGATTAGGCGCGGACTGCTCGAGCTTCAGAATGAGCACTTGCCCGTTCGAATGGAAAGTGCCACCAGTCGCGGTCTTGGCTTCTTTCATGGGATTGTCCGGCAGGAAGTGTGAGATTTCAGCGACGAGGCCCGTGGAGGCAAGAGTCTTCTCAACGTAGTCGCGCTCGAGATCAATATCGGGATCGATCTTGTGAGTTACGCCGTTGTTGCGCTCGTCGCGTTCGAATCCGATATCGTGAGTGGCGGCTCCGACCCACAATGTTTCCCCTTTCACCTCGAACGGCGCTTTCCAGATGCGCAAGTGGTTGCGCGATCGGACGACGCTGAGGGGCTGGGCGTGCGCCCAGCCGTAATCCTGCGCGCGGCCAAAGAGGTAGAGCTGGCTCATCGGCATGGTCAAGTAAGCCTCTTTCGAAAGACTGTCGATGATGCCGTGGAGAACGGTTTCCTTCACGTCAGCGTCGACTTTCACCCAGCCAGCCGTAGTGAAGACGCGCTGCATGGCGGCTTCGGAGCCAAGGACCAGGAAATTCACCATGTCGCCGACGTTGCCTTGCTTGTCGCCAACGCGGCGGGGAATTTTCGAAAACAGATTGTTGTCGATGCCCGGCAACGAACTGACTTGCCGGGCAACCACGCGCGCGGTGCCGCCTTCGGACGTGTAAACCTCAATGCGTACGGCATAAGTCCCGTCGCCAGTGTCGTCGGCTGCCTGATTGATGCCGACAGAAAACCGGCCCGAGACAGGCGCGGCGACATCGCGGCGCGCGCCAACCAGGAAAGGCTGGGCGGTGTCTTTATCGCCGATGCGTCCGATCAACGTGCCGCGACCCGCTTCATTAAAGGGCAAGACACGGAGAAGGTCCTTGAAGCTTCGCGGAAGGCCCTCAGGACCATTGTCTTCCTTCGCGTCGACGTAGCGGAGCTTGCCGGTCGCGGTGATAAGCAGGTGTTCGCCGGCCTGAATGTCGATGCCGGTGTCGATCCAGGATTGTTCACCGGTCAGCTGGACTTCCTGCGAAAGACGCTTTTTCCCCTGCGGAATTTGCGCGGCGGCGGAGTTCTGGGATTCTCGCTTGGTAGGCGACTGCGTGGCGTTCTCGCGGACCAGTTGTGCGAGTAATGTGCCTGGGAAAGCTGCTGCAGCCAGGGAAAGTCCGAGAACAAATGCCAGTTTTCTCATGAGAGGTCGAACCATGAGGCGGCCATGCCGCGTGGGCTGAGGAAGCATCTCCACTGTTAGCAGATGCCCCGCGAAGGCGCAAGCGTTGTCCAGATTGAGCGAGTGATTTCAGTGTGAAAATGAGCAAAAATGGACATGCCGGGGCATCTGAGGGTTCGCGGAGCAGGGCGGGATTCCTTGACGGAGTGTGTAGGGGGCTTGTAGATTGGCAATATGCCGGTAGAATTGTGAGAGGACATAACCGCTCCAGATATGCCCTTCCATGCGGAGAACCGCGACGCGCAGAAATAGAATCAGCGACTGGCCCGAGTGAGGACTGCGGCAAGAGGCATGAAAGAACTTCAAAGACCGATCGTACTGGTTGGATTGTGCTTGGCATTCGTTTTGCCCGCGGCTGCGCAAGCACCGTCGCCGGTTCCCGCACAAGTGCAATCACCAGCTCCGCCAGCGGCCCAGGGGCCCGCCCCGCGGCCGCGCACACGGACCGCTCCGCCCAGCACCGTGAGCGTTGACGGCAGCGAAGCAATGTTCACAACCATGTGCGCGCTGGTCGCAGCCGGTTTTGAATCGAACGTCAGCTCCGACAATTGGACGGCGTTCCGCGCGCAGATGCGAGAGCGCTTGCGCCAGCAACAAGGTCCCGCGGTGGACGCCGTGCGGGAATTCTATCACCACCACGAATTGCGGGATCCCGGTGCGACTCTTTCGAGGTATCTGTGGTTTGGCCTGGTGTCCGGACCTGCGCCTGCGTTTCAACCAATTTTGGGGCGCGATGAACTGCCGCCGGAAGTCATTGCGCTCGAAGGATTCAGCGAAATCCTTTCGAGCTACTATCAGGAACAGAAAATCGGGCAACTTTGGCGGCAAGTCCAGCCGGTTTATAACCGCGAAGTCGAGCGGCTTCATGACCCGCTTTCGCAGATTGTTTTCGTCGCGTCGGCATATCTGCGTGAAATCCTCGAACCGTCCGGGCCGCGTACATTTGCAGTTGTCGTCGAGCCCTTGGTAGGGCGGATCACCAACGTCAGAAATTTTGGCGATCACTATGCGCTGGTGCTGAGCGGAGGAGAAGAAATTCCGGCCGACGTGATTCGTCACGCGTTTCTGCATTTCATGCTAGACCCTTTGCCCCTGATGTATCCGCACGTGACGGCGGTGAAGCGCCCGTTGTTCGAGAAGGCCGCCACCGCCCCGCGCCTTGCGCCTGAATTGAAAGATGACTATGCCTCATACTTTGTGGAATGCACTGTCCGCGCCGTGGAACTGAAGCTCAAACGCATTTCCCCTGGCGAACGTGAAGCCGCTATGAATCGAGACGATGAGGACGGTTACGTTCTGGTGAAACCGCTCTTCGCGGCGTTGCCCAAATTCGAGAATTCCGAGCCGTCGATGAAGCTGTTTTTTCAGGATTTGGTGAGAGCCATCGATACTGGAGCTGAGGCCAGACGGTTGGCGACCGTAAAATTCGCTCCGGCAGAGACTGCCAAGGCAGAGGACGAAGCGGCAAGGGAAGAATTAGCAGGCAGGAGAAGCGCAGCGCCGACGACGGTGCCGAATGATGCGGAAGTTATTACTGCGCTGACAGAAGGGGAGCGGCGCATCGCGGAGAAAAACCCGCGCGCGGCGGAAGCCTCGTTTCAAAAAGTTCTGACGAGATATCCGGATCAGGCTCGTGCTTGGTACGGAATCGGCCTGGTGGCGCTGCTGGATCACGATGCGGCCAGAGCCAAGCAGGTCTTCGGACGGCTGACGACCGGGGAACATGCGGCAACCCAGGATCCTATGGTGTTGGCATGGTCGCATGTTTACCTGGCGCGGATTTATGATGATGAGGGGAATCCGGAAGTAGCAAAAATGGAGTATCAGTCAGTGCTGAACGTGGAGGGCGGGCCGGAACAGGCCAAGCAGGCGGCGCAAAAGGGGCTCGCTGCGGTTGGGAGCGATAAAGCCACAGCGCGACCGTGACCAAATATGATTTCTGCCGGCGGTGTTAGCTGAGAGCGGACATAGCCCTATTCACGAAAGCCGGGTGAAGGAATAACGAACGAGGAGAAAAAGCATGAGAATTAACTGGAATGTTTGGCTGAAAACGGTGACCAGTGCGGGATTGCTGGTATGCGCAAACGGGGCCGCAGCGGCAATTTTACATTATGACCAGGCAAGCCAGAGCCAGCCCGCGCCGCAGCAGAGCGACAAACCGAAAACTCCGGATGTTACTCCCCTTACTCTGGACGTTCCGGCTCCGGTGAACGCGGAAGAAGATGCCGCCTTTAAAGCGTTTCAAGCCGTCAACCAGAATGATGCCGCCAAAAAAATCGAAGTCGGTGAGGCATTCCTGGTGAACTACCCTGAGAGCCGTTACAAGTCTCCGGTATACGGGGCTTTGGCTTACGCCTATCTGCAAACTGGAAACACACAGAAGATGCAGGAGTACGGGGAAAAGGAACTGACGATCGCGCCCAACGACGTTTCCACGCTCGCGCTGCTCGGGCAGACGCTGCCTCGGAGCTTGCATGGAAGTGCAGGCTCACCCGAAGCAGTGCAGACGCTGGCCAAGGCGGAGCAATACTCCAAACAGGCCATCGAGATTACTCCCACTCTCCAGAAGCCCGAGAACTTGACCGATGAAGCCTTTACTTCCGCCAAGAATCAGACCTTGGCTATGGCTCACAGCGGGTTGGGATTAGTCTACGTGCGGCGAGGGAAGAACGCCGAGGCGATTCCGGAACTCGAGCAGGCCGTGAAGATCGATCCGAATCCCGACCCGGTAAATTACTACCTGTTGGGAATGGCCAACAAGATCACGTCGCACTTTGACGATGCCGTGGCGGCCTTCAACAAGTGTGCTGCCATGAACGGGCCCATGCAGGGAACCTGTAAAGCCCAGGGGGAAGATGCCAAAAAGCTTGGCGCGACGCAGCTGAGCGCGCCAAAGTAAGCCGCCTCACCGGCGTCGGAATTATGCAAGAAACCATCCGGATCGGGGGCCGCGCGTTTGAGGAGCGTCTAGGTTACAAGTTTTCGGCAGGAGAGCTCCTCGAGAGAGCGCTTACCCATAGCTCGGCAGTCCCCGAATTACGTTCAGCGGGCGTCGAAGAGGCCGTCACTGCCGTGCTTCCCAGGGACAATGAGCGCCTGGAGTTTCTTGGGGATGCCGTTCTCGAGCTACTTGCCAGCGAATACCTCCTGGTAACTTTTCCGGAATGGAGCGAGGGGCAGCTTTCCAAGAGCCGCGCGCGGATCGTGAATGCAAGTTCCCTGGAATCGGCTGCGCGGCGCTTGCGCCTAGGAGAACACTTGCGGTTGGGGCGCGGGGAAGAGAAAACCGGCGGGCGGGAGAAACAGACGCTGCTGGCCGATGCGTTTGAAGCCGTAGTGGCTGCCGTTTACCTCGACGGCGGATTGGGCGCCGCGCGCGAGGTCTTGCGCAGAGTCCTGTTCGAGCAGGCGCTTGAGGAGCGCGGTGAGCGCATCTCGGAGTCCGATCGCAAATCTGCGCTGCAGGAACTTTTGCAGGGCCAGGGGCGATCACCGGCGGAATATCGCCTGGCCGGAGAAAGCGGCCCCGACCACCAGAAAATTTTCCAGATAGAGGTTTGGATTGACGGGGAGTACATGGCCACTGGCGAGGGCAGTACAAAAAAAGAGGCGGAGCAGCGCGCGGCGCGAAGCGCTTTGGATCAACTCAAAAGCTGGCAAGCGAAAGGCTGAGACGAAATGCCGGAACAGACCGTAGCCGAGATCGAAAAACAGGCGCCCGTAGAAAGGCGGGAGCACCGCGCGGACCAGACCACGATTTCCGAATACCTGGAGTCTCTGCTGGTAACGGTGATTCTGGCCCTCTTCGGGACAAGTTTCATCGTACAGGCTTTCAAGATTCCGTCAGCCTCGATGGAAGGCACGCTGCTCATCGGCGACCACTTGCTGGTGAACAAGTTTATTTTCGGCGGGACCGGGGCTTGGTATGAAAAAGTGCTGCCCTATCGTCAACTGAAACGCGGCGACATCATTGTTTTCAAATACCCTTATGCTGAACATCAGCATTACGTGAAACGAGTGATCGGCTTGCCGGGGGATCATTTGAAGCTTGTCGACCAGGAGATGTTCATCAACGGAAAGCCGCTGCCAGAGCCATATGTCGTGCACGATTCCACCGCCCTCTATGATCCTCTGAACTACAACTTCCCGATGCCCGCCAGCCGTTTCATCACTTCCGCGACGAAGCCGGAAGTGGCCAACTGGCTGGCACATGAAATGCGGAAATACGTGCGCGGGGATGAAATCGTCGTGCCAGCCGGAAAATACTTTGCCATGGGAGACAATCGCGACCGCAGTGAGGACAGCCGGTATTGGGGATTCGTTGATCGTGACGCCATCATGGGCCGGCCGTTCTTGATTTACTGGTCGGTGGACGCGCAGAGCGCCGACTACAGTGGAGAAAGCACGTATTGGTCAAGACTGATAAGCGTTTTTGAAACACTCGTGCACTTGCCGTCTAGGACGCGTTGGAGCCGCATGCTCCATACCGTGCACTAGAAATTTGATGCCGGGATTGAAAGGTGGCGACGTCAAGCGCACTTTTGATTTGTTCAGAGGACACGCACGCCTCTACCTTTTTACGAACTAGTCTGCGAAACTTCCCAGCGGCATGAACAAGCTGCAAAAGTGGTGGAAACTTGCGCTGGCGATTGTCTCCACCGTCATCGCCTTGCAAGTCGGGGTGTCTCTGCTTGTCCGGACTCATCGCGGCCATGCTTACCTGGTGGCACACCTGGAAAGAGCGTTTGGCCGGCAAGTGGAAGTCGAAGGCTTTGACGCGCGGATTCTGCCGAGCCCGCAACTGGATGCCAACGGCGTAACGGTTGGAGAGGACCCCACTTTCAGCCACGAATACTTCCTTCGCGCCGAAAACCTGAGCGCCAATCTCCGTTTGATGGGCTTGCTGCGAGGCCATTTTGAATTTGGCACCTTGTCTCTCAATAAACCGAGCTTGATTCTGGTGCGGAACTCGCAGGGCCGTTGGAATCTGGAGAAGTGGCTCCCGCCTGCAAAGACAATTCCGTCGCAAAACGCGCGTGTTTACGGGCCGGCCTCGCCCGTGGCCCCGGTGAACCGCTTGGAAAAAATCGAATTCGATGAAGGGCGTATCAATTTCAAGACTGGGGACGACAAGTTGCCCTTTGCGTTTACAGGCGTTTCAGGGAGTGTCGAGCAGATTTTGCCAGGGCGCTGGCAATTGCAACTTGCTGCCCAGCCATGGCGCAGTGGCGTTTCCCTGCAATCTGCGGGAACGATGAAAGTGCTTGGCGACGTGGCGGGAACTTCGGCGCGATTGCAGCCTGCGGGAATCACGCTGCACTGGAGCGCTGCGTCGCTTGCGGACGTTCTTCGCCTCTTCCGCGGTCAGGATTATGGTGTCCGCGGCACGTTCGCGCTGGACGCCACAGCGAAGAGCGGCACGACGAAGGAGGATTTGCCGGGAGACTGGAGTTTTTCAATTCAGGGACGCAGCGGCCAAATCCATCGCTGGGATTTGGCGGAACGCGCTGATAATCCTCGGCTGAATCTCAAAGTCAATGGACGTTGGAACATCGGTTCAGGGAGCTTGGCCGCCGAAGAACTCGTCGTCGAGGGTCCGAGATCGAATCTCCGCGGACAGTTTCGTATCACTGGCGGAAACGCACACTCGATGGAGTGGCGATTGGATTCGCTTGGCATACAGGCGTCGGACTTGTTGGCCTGGTATCGCGCGTTTCATCCGGAGGTCGTGGAGGGAGCGACTGCGGAACAATATTTCACGGGCGGCATGATTGTACGCGGCTGGCCGTTGTCGCTGGAATCGGCGGCGCTTTCAAGCAGCGGAGGAGTCGTAAAAGTGCCGGGCCTGACCCAGCCCGTGCGAATCGGCCCCTTGAACGGCGGGCGCGAACGAGGCGCGCTGACAATTGGGCCAGTGCGTGTTGCGCTCGGAGGCGAAGTTCGCGACGTAATGGCCCCGAAGCGCCGCAGGGTGGCGCTCGCGATGGAAAACGCCGCGGACCTGACTTTCACGCACGAGTTAAACACACATGCAGGAAGCATCAGTATCGAAGGCAACTTTCTCAAGGTGGAAGATTTCCTCAAGCTATCCTCGGCGTTTGGGTGCCAGCTCAATCGTGGCTGGGAATTGACGGGGCAAGCGACCGCCGTTACCAAGTGGGAATGGAACCAACCTTTCACCGGCAGGTGGAATGGCCGTGTTGGTTTCAACAAAGCAAATCTAACTGTCGCGGGGTTGAACCAGCCACTGAAAATCTCCGAAAGCGCGCTGGATTGGGCCGACGGGCGGCGCATCGTGCGCGTGATGCGTGTCGAAGGGTTTGGCGGCATGTGGACAGGCAATATCGAGGAACCCGCACGGACCGATGAGGACAGCGGCCCGAAGTGGATTTTTCATTTGCGCGCGAACCAGTTGAACGCGGCAGACCTTGACCGCTGGGTTGGACCACGGGCACGTCCAAGCTGGCTGCAGCGGCTCTTGCCGCCGCTTCTCGGCGGATCGGCGCCAAGCACTCCCGCGAGTGAACTGGTCCGCCGTGTGAATGCCGAAGGCGAGCTCGACATCGGGCAATTAACAATCGAAAAGTTGAAACTGGAACAAGTGCAGGCCAAGGGCTACCTCCACGACCTGCAGCTCGACGTGCGTGAGGCCCAGGCGGAATGGGCCGGCGGCAAAGTGCGTGGCAAAATAAACGCGAAGTTCCTGCCGCGGCCTGCCTATGATATTTCCGCCGAACTGGATCGCGTGAACCTCGCGCAACTGCCGGGAGCGGGCCGCATCGCGGAGCGCTTGGGCGGCTTCGCGACGGGCACTTTGCGCGTGAAGACTGAAGGTGTGGGCCGCGACGAACTCCTTGGAAAACTTGCCGGCCGCGGCGACTTTCATTTGAACAAAGTGGAGTTTCGCGGCTGGGACGTCAACGCAAGCGTGGCCGATGGGGAGGCACACGCCGGAGTCTCGCGCTGGGCCACCGGCGAAGGGTCTCTCCGTTTGCAGGACAGCAGCATTTTGCTGGAGGATTTTCGTCTCGACGGGGGGCTGCAGTCCACGCTCGTGAATGGAACGCTCAGCTTTGGGCGAAACGCAGACCTGGCGATCGAAACAGTCAGCGCAAGAAAAAACAAAGATCGCAGGGCTATTGAGTCCGGAACGGGACGCGTCATGAAGATTTCAGGCCCTCTTGATGGTCCAAAAGTTTCCGTGGAAAAAACAAGTGTCCGCCAGCCCGCGGACTAGTTTTCGGCCGTTCAATGCAATCGACGTATTAAGTTTATGGAGGAACACGATCGATGAAGCGTCATGCTCTGTTCGGTACAGTCGTATTGCTGATTCTGATGCCTCGCGCGAACGCGCAAAAACCGTTCACGCTGGAACAGGTGATGAGTGCACCATTTCCCTCCAACCTGACCGCCGCAAAAAATGCAAACCGCATCGCCTGGGTTCTCGATCAAGAAGGCCGGCGAAATATCTGGGTTGCCGAAGGGCCTGCTTTCACGGCGCGGCAGCTCACAAAATACAATGAAGACGACGGCCAGGAGCTCCTCGACCTGCATTTTTCTTCGGATTCCAACACGATTGTCTACGTACGCTGCCGGCCAGGTGCCAAATCCCACCAGCAATCCTGCAGGAGCCGAGCAGGCAGTTTGGACCGTGGCGTGGAACGGGGGCGAGCCCAAGCGCGTCGACGCGGGCCATTCGCCGCAGATTTCTCCCCGCGGAACAGTCGCGTACGTCAAGGATGGGCAGATCTGGCTCGCGGCACTGGATGGAGCCGATAAGCCGCAACAATTAGTTGTTCGCGGGCAAAATTTCGGCCCACACTGGTCTCCCGATGGAAGCCGGCTGGCATTCGCTTCGGCGCGAACCGATCACGCATTCATTGGTGTCTATGACGCCGCCGCGAAGACTGTGCAGTTCTTGGCGCCATCCGTGGATTCCGACGGCAATCCCGCGTGGTCCCTCGATGGCAAGCGCATCGCCTTTGTGCGGCGGCCTGCCGAACCGCGAGACGAGCCGCAGGGTTTCTTCATCGCGCCGGATAAGCCGCGTCCTTGGGCGATCTGGATCGCGGATGTCTCCACAGGATCAGCAAAAGAAATCTGGCGTAGTAGCACGACGCCGCAGGGATCGTTTCCGCACATGGCCGAAGATACCGGAGGTGGCGTAATCAACTGGGCCGCCGGCAATCAACTCGTCATCGCTTCCGAAGAAGACGGCTGGCAGCATCTCTATACCCTTGCCGCCGAAGGTGGCGCCCCGAAACTGCTCACTCCCGGCAATTGCGAAGTCGAGCAGTGGTCCCTTACTCCTGATAACAAAAGCATTCTGTTCAATTCAAATTGCGGCGACGTGGATCGCCGTCACTTGTGGAACGTCAGCGTATCCGGAAATCCTCCCACTCAGTGGACACGCGGCGACGGCATCGAATGGAGCCCGGTGATGCTCAATGACTTTCACCTACTTAAGCTCCTCCGCAACTCATCCGGCAAGAGCGGTCGTAAGCGATTCGGCCGCTAAGGAAAAGCCTCCCCTAGCGCCCGAAACCCGGCCCAAGGATTTTCCCTCCGACAGTTTGGTCACGCCGCAGCAAACCATTTTCAAATCCACCGACGGCTTGGAGATTCATGCCCAGCTTTTCGTGCCAGTGGGATTGAAGCCCGGCGAAAAGCGCCCAGCCGTGATTTTTCTGCACGGGGGTCCCATCCGCCAGATGGTGCTCGGCTGGCACTACATGTACTACTACTCGAATTCCTACGCCATGAACCAATACCTCGCCAGCCGCGGTTACATCGTCCTGGCGCTGAATTACCGCAGCGGCATTGGTTACGGCCGCGCGTTTCGGGAAGCCCTGGGGCGCGCAGGGCGCGGCGCAACGGAATATCAGGATGTGGTCGCGGCCGGAAGGTATTTGCAAGGCCGCAGCGATGTCGACGCAAAACGCATCGGACTATGGGGCGGAAGTTACGGCGGCTATTTGACCGCGCTTGGACTCGGGCGCAACTCCGATCTGTTCGCGGCAGGCGTGGACCTCCACGGTGTGCATGACTGGCCGACCGACAACTGGGAAGGGAAGAATGTCCCCGCTGATCTGAACAAGCTGGCGCGCGATTCCTCTCCCGTTACATCGGTCAACACTTGGAAATCGCCGGTGCTTTTTATCCACGGCGACGACGACCGCAACGTCTACTTCACGCAAACGGTGGATCTCGTCGCCCGCCTCCGCGAAAAAGGCGTCGAGATCGAACAGCTCGTTTTTCCCGATGACGTGCACGATTTTCTGCTGCACCGGCATTGGCTGGCGGCCTATCACGCGGCCAGCGATTTCTTTGATCGGCGCTTTAAGGTGCCGGGAAATTAGGCATATTTTTGTAATCGCACTCGGAGCGGTTTCCGAAGAAATTGCGCAGAATCACAGGCCATGAGACGCAATCTACTTCCTATCATCGTGTTGCTGCATTTCGCACCAGCCACTCTCTGCGCAGCCGACAGACCCGCCCGCTTCCTGCCTCAATTGCAGCCCGGCCAGATCATTACCTACCTCATCCGATTTCAGAGCGACAAGACTGTCAAGACCGAAAGCAGAGTTGTCGCGCCCATGGTGCCGAACGCCGCGCAAATTGACGCTCATGGTTTGCTGCGAATCGAAATCCTCGACGTTCAACAAACGGCCACCAGGCCGGCAATTCATGCGCGTGGCCAGTTTTTGACTCTGGACACTGGTGTTTGGATTAAGGGGCCGAAAGACAAAAAACCCAATTGGGACAAAGAGCGCGTGGATCCCAATGGCAAGACCATCGAGTTCACGATTTCTCCAGATGGCTCGGCGAACGAAGTGAAAGGTCTGGATTCCCTCTTTCCCGAGCAGCAGCAAGCATGGCAGCAATGGCTAGCACGTTTCGCTTTGGCATGGGCTCTTCCTCCTGACGGAATGAAGTCCGGCGAGAAATGGAAGTCGGAGCAAGCGGAACCGTCGAGCACTCCCATCGCTGGATTGCAATGGGCGCGCGATTCCATCTATGTGCGCGACGAGCCGTGTCAGGCGAGCCAGCTTTCGCTCATGGGCGACGTCTCTCCCTCCAGTGGGCCTACCGATACCTGTGCGGTTCTGCTAACCACCGCAAAGCTCAAGCAGAATTCGTCGTCGAAGGATGCCACGCCTCAAGATTTTAAGCTGCATGAGCTACGCACCACGGGAACGGCAAAAGGTACGAACGAAATCATCACCTACGTTTCTTTGAAGAGCGGTCTTGTCGTCCGCGCTACGGAAGACGCCATTCAATTTATGGACGTCGTCGTCGCCCAGGCAGACGGCTCGAACCGCGTCCACTTCAATGTTGACGCCAAGAGTCACGCCGAAGTGCTCTTGGTGACGGAAACTCCATTGAATCAGCCCTGATTCGAAACTGCCGCCGTGTTTCTCCATCGAAAGCCACAGCTTGCCTACCGGAGTATAATGAAGGATTCGGCAGCGGCCGTCGAAGCTTCAGGAGACCCATCCCATGCAATTCAAGCTGCACAGCAATTATCAGCCGCGCGGCGACCAACCTGTCGCGATTGACCAGCTCTATAGCGGTGTTGAAGCCGGTGAGAAGCATCAGGTCCTCCTCGGCGTGACCGGGTCGGGCAAGACCTTCACCATGGCCAAGCTGATCGAGCAGGCCGGGCGCCCCGCGCTGGTTCTGGCACATAACAAAACTTTGGCCGCGCAGTTGTATCACGAGTTCAAGGCCTTCTTTCCGGAAAACGCCGTCGAATATTTCGTCAGCTATTACGATTTTTACCAGCCCGAAGCCTACGTTCCCTCGGCGGACATTTACATCGACAAGGAAGCCACCATCAACGACGAGCTGGACAAGCTCCGCATGAGCGCCACGCGCTCATTATTCGAGCGCCGCGACGTTGTGATCGTCGCCTCCGTATCCTGCATCTACGGCCTCGGTTCTCCGGAAGCTTATTACGGCATGCTCGTCATGCTCGAAAAAGGTCAGCAGACTTCGCGCGAAGCGCTTCTGCGCCGGTTCGTGGATATACAATACGACCGCAGCGAGGATCTGCGCCGGGGCAGCTTCCGCGTCCGCGGCGACATGATCGAAATCTATCCCACCTACGAAGATCAGGCCTATCGCATCGAAATGTGGGGCGACCAGATCGATTCTCTCCGGCAAATCGATCCGCTTACCGGCGAGGTACGCGCGGGGCAGGAGGATTTGTCACGCGTTCCGATTTATCCGAAAACGCACTACGTTATGCCGCAGGAGCAGCGCGACCGCGCCATCGTCAGCATTCAGGAAGAGCTGTGGTGGTGGAAAAAAGAGATGGAGAAGCAGGGGAAATTTGTCGAGGCGCAACGCGTCGTCCAGCGCACGATGTTTGATATCGAAATGATGCGCACTATCGGGTACTGCCACGGCATTGAGAATTATTCACGCCACCTCAGCGGCCGTTTGCCTGGGGAAGCGCCCCCAACCCTGCTCGACTATGTGCCGCAGGATTACCTGATGTTTATTGATGAGTCGCATCAGACGGTTGGTCAAGTGCGCGGAATGTTCAACGGCGACCGCGCGCGTAAGCAAACCCTGGTGGACTACGGCTTTCGAATGCCCTCGGCGCTGGACAACCGGCCTTTGACCTTCGAGGAGTTCGAACACCGCGTCAATCAAGTAGTATATGTCTCCGCAACGCCCGGGCCGTATGAGCTGACCAAAGCAGGCGGCGTGGTCGTGGAACAGGTGATTCGGCCCACAGGCCTGGTCGACCCGCAGGTGGAAATTCGTCCGGTCAAGGGCCAGGTCGATGACCTTCTGGAAGAAATTCGCGTGCGCTCCGAAAAGAATGAGCGCGTGCTGGTGACCACGCTGACGAAACGCATGGCCGAGGATCTGTCCGAATACTTTTCGGAGATTGGCGTCAAGTGCCGCTATCTCCACTCCGAAGTAGAAACTCTCGACCGAATCAAAATTTTGCGCGATTTACGGCGCGGCGAATTTGACGTGCTCATCGGAATCAACTTACTTCGCGAAGGCTTGGATCTGCCGGAAGTATCGCTTGTGGCCATTTTGGACGCCGACAAAGAGGGATTCTTGCGCAGCACCACGTCTCTGATTCAAACCATTGGCCGTTGCGCCCGGCACATCGAAGGCCGGGCGATTTTGTATGCGGACCGCCGGACCGATTCGATGAATCAAGCCATCGACGAAACCAACCGCCGTCGCGCGAAGCAAGTTGCCTACAACAAAGAGAACAACATCACTCCGATGTCCATCATCAAGTCCGTGGACATGGAGCTGGCGAGAATCGTGGAGGCGGACTACGTGACCGTTCCGGTGGACGACGCCAGCCTCGATGCCGCCGCTGCGAATATTAAGAGCGAACAACAGCTCGCGGAAATGCTTCAGCAACTGGAAGCGCAGATGCGCGAGGCCGCCAAAAAATTTGAATTCGAGAAAGCCGCTCAACTCCGCGATCGTATTCGCGCCTTAAAGCAAAAAGACGTGACCGGTCTATTTTCTACCGAAGCCGCTCCCGCCTGATGCCTAATTATAAATAGG
>Ga0209472_1001159_pt1 | contig 15284 bp, 16 predicted proteins | sample GraSoiAngelo_130_FD_185887 | JGI IMG/M metagenome (GOLD analysis project Ga0209472, IMG submission 185887) | Grasslands soil microbial communities from the Angelo Coastal Reserve, California, USA - 14_0929_02_20cm (SPAdes) (version 2) | ecosystem: Environmental > Terrestrial > Soil > Grasslands ...
GGTAGTGTAAGAGGCGCGGCGCATTTCACGCGATGAAGTTTGCAGTACGAAAACGACGGGCGCCCGTCATAATCATCGTTTCGCTCGTCGATATTCTGATCATCCTGCTGATCTTTTTTGTCGTTTCTACAACTTTTAAGAAAGACCAGCCGGAAGTTCAGATTAATCTGCCGGAATCCAAAACAGCAAAGAAACAGCCTGCGGAGCTTGAACACGCTATCGTCAGCATCGATCAAAATGACGAAATCAAACTGGACGGGCGAGCTATTGGCGCGGATGAACTGGAGGGCGCGGTCCGGAACCTACCGGAGACCCGCAAATCCACGCTTGCACTCCAAGCGGACAAAAAAGCTTCCTTCGGCACGATCATAAAGGTGATGGACGCGTTGAAGCTGGCGGGCGTGAGAAATTTGCCGGCGTTTACCCGGGAAGAGAAATGATCCTGCAGATCTTGGAGTACGGCGATCCGATCCTGCGGGCCAAAGGCAAACCGATCGAGAATGTAAACGACCGGATTCGCGAACTGGCCGCGAACATGATTGAAACGATGCACGCGTCGAATGGCGTAGGCCTGGCGGCGCAGCAGATCGGTGAGGCTTTACAGCTCACGGTCCTCGACGTTTCGCTAGTTGAAGATCGGCCGAGCACTTTGAAGTTGGACGGCGAAGAAGTCGATCCGAAGTCTGCGATGCCGCTGGTGTTGATCAACCCGGAAATTGAGCTGCGTGGCGCAACCGAAGTGGGAGTAGAAGGTTGCTTAAGTTTTCCGGAAATAACCGGCGACATCGAACGAGCGAAGTCAGTGATCGTGCGCGCGCAAGCTTTGGAAGGCGGCACAATTGAAATTGAAGCGAGCGGATTTCTTGCGCGCGCGATTCAGCATGAAGGCGATCATCTCAATGGAATTCTATTTATCGATCGCATGAATTCGGCGGCAAAGGCTGCGTTGTCGAGCCGCCTGAAACGATTGCAGAAGGAGACGCGACGCGGCATAAGACATCGTGAAGCGCTCGTAAGTGAGACAACGCTGTAGTGTCCGGAAGACAGGCTGCGAGCCTGTCCCGGCAGACAGGCATCTTGCCTGTCGAATCTGGAAATCTGCAGGCTGGAACCCCGCATGCCAAGACAGCAAAGATGGCCTATCTTCCGGTCAGAAATCCGGTCAGCGGACTGGTTGCCACTGCCGCATCTAGTTTTTCGGCTAATCCGATTTCGTGCGCTTCGCGGCCTGCCTCGATGGCTTTTCTAAATGCTTTCGCCATGCGAACTGGATCGGAAGCGATTGCGATCGCCGTATTAACCAGAACCGCATCGGCGCCCATTTCCATCGCTTCGGCCGCGTGACTTGGCGCGCCCAGCCCGGCGTCAACGACCACGGGCACGGTCGCTTGCTCGATGATGATCTCAATTTGCAGGCGTGCCTCGATGCCACGATTACTCCCGATCGGCGAACCAAGCGGCATCACCGTCGCCGTCCCGATGTCCTGCAATCGTTTCGCCAGGACGGGGTCGGCATTGATGTAAGGAAGAACTTTGAATCCTTCCCTGACCAGAATCTCCGCGGCCGCCAGCGTCTCTACCGGATCGGGCAGCAAATAACGCGGATCCGGATGAATCTCGAGCTTGATCCATTTCGGCAAACCCGCGCTCGCGGCCAGCCGTGCCAGGCGCACAGCTTCGTCCGCGTTGCGCGCGCCGCTCGTGTTGGGCAAAAGAAGAAAACATTTTGGATCGATAAAATCGAGAATGTTCGCAAACGGATCGCGTTTTCCGGAAATATCGGCGCGGCGCAGGGCCACGGTCACCAGCTCCGTGCCGCTAGCAATCAGCGCGTCGCGCATCAATTCGTTAGACGCGAATTTCCCTGTGCCAACCAGCAAACGCGAGGAGAACTCGCGATCGGCGATCTTCAGTTTCGAAGGCTTGTCCGCCATTATCGAAACATAGACGAAATTGATTGAAAGCGAAAATCACAGCCCAGCGATCTAGTGCCGCTGTTTATCTGTCGATAGCCAGAGGCCATTCACGTACTGCGAGATCGGCTAACCACTCCTGTCTCGCTTCGACTGCGGCAGACGACCATTCTTCAGGCTCGGCAGCTTTCTTTGTAATCAGTGCTTCCTGCGATTGGTAGACTGGCCGCTTCACATCGAACGATAGGTTGGACACGTCCCGATTTGTATCTTGCAGCAGCAGCGTCAAATTCCCGAGTCGATTTAAGTTTGCCTTGAATTCGTCCTCGTCGAATCTCGGCCACATACGAAGGTCCGCCCCTTGAGGCAAGATATGCTCCAGAGTGACGATGTTTTCGTCTGCGATAATCCCATGTTCTTTGCGTCCAGTTTCCGCTCGGGCGCGATTTTCAAGCTTTCTCAAATAATACCGCGCGGTTTGCCGATTTTCGACCGTTAGAGTTTTGAACCTAGCCCGAAACACGCCGTCGGCCGGAACTTGGCCACCGAACCGTTCCGCTAATTTCGCCGCGGTTTCGAGTTTTTCTTGCCGCACTGCTTGCGCCGCTTCTGGGTAGAACCGCTCTATCTCGCTGCTTCCTAACTCTTGGCTAGCTTGAAATCGCACACTCCAAACGACGAGTAATTCAAGCACCTTTTTTAGCTCGTTAGGATTCTCCGGGTCAAAAGTATCTAACACCGAGAGAAGCAGCGGCTTGTATTGTTCCATCTTCAATGTTTTCAGATCAGATACATACTCTTTGCCACGTGTGCCGACGCGCGACCAAATGGGGCTATCGGCATCTAAAATTGCCGCGTAATTGTCAGCGCTTCCTGCTAGCTCGACAGTAAAATCGAGCGCTTGCCGTTCATTCCGGATAGAGCGACGAATACGCTTGTACAGCTCCCGCTCTCGTACTAAACCATTTTTGGATGCCCAAAAATGATGAATAAAGCGTTTTACAATTGCATCCCCGCCGAGCCGTGAGACAGCGGTATTCCAGTGGAATCGCACTTGATCAAAATTCCGTTTACCGGCTTTTCCAAGCATGAAGTTCTTCAGTAAATCGGCTATCGCGAGCTCTAGCCCTCGATCATTTAACGTCTCGAAAATCTGGTAGGCGCGGCTCTCATCGCGCACCATCAACACAAGAACCTTGACGCTCTTCTGCAAGAACTCTTCCCATTCTTGCAGGATCTTATTGGGGTCCTGACTGCCCTGCGCGATTCGCCGAATCCTGTCGCTTATCAGTTCAAACGCTCTTGAAATGCGTTTGTGCGAGTCCGGAACTTTGCGCGCTCGTTTTGCCTGCCGTACGTCCGAACCAATCCTGGCAACCACGCTTCGTTCAAAGAAGTCCGCATCCTCATCACTCAACTTCAGTCGAGCAGTTCTCTCCTTTGTCCACTTATGACGGCTGTACAGATATTCCTTTTCCAAATCACTCGCCGTCTCCAGCTCTTCATGGTCGACTAAGTAGTCACGAATGGCGGCGTAGATCATTGTCACTGATGCCAACCGCTGCTGCCCGTCAACGACGGCGGGACGAGCGTCATCGCCCGAAGAGGTGATCACTATCGATCCTAAAAAATATTCACGCTCGCCAGCATCGCTCTCCGCCATAGCATTCTCAAAATCGTTAAGCAGGTCATTTATCTGCTCAGCCTTCCAAGAGTAGGCTCGTTGATTGGGCGGAACTCGCAGGGGTATAGCCAACAACGAGCCAATCCCGGTGTACGCGAACGGTGTTTCGGGTGAATACGTAGCGTCCATTTGCTCTACTACTAGCAGATGAGCGCACGGTAGAACACTTTTGGATCTCTTCCAAAGCGTGGGAATATTTACGCCCTGTACTTTTTTTAATTTGGTACGAGGTTGGATTCGACCATGGTTCGAATCCGGCAATCGGCGGCTCAAGAGCTGTTCAGTTTCTTTGCGCACGACCTTCGCCTTCGCGACTGTATTGCCGGAATGGCGCAGCTCCCGGAGAGGTGCGTCGACATAACGGTTACGTCACCACCGTATAACCTTGGGATTAAATACGGAAAATATTCGGACAAGGAGAGCCGGGAATCGTATCTGCAGTGGTGCCGCGAATGGGCCGGAGAAATCCGTCGCGTTCTGAAAGGCCAAGGATCGCTCTTTCTTAATATTGGCTCCGCGCCCTCGAGCCCGATGCTACCGCACGAGCTTGTCATGCAATTGCGAGACGTGTTTGTCCTGCAAAATGTGATTCACTGGGTGAAATCCATCACGATTGAGGATCGAGAGGGAGAAGTTCGCTCGTACGGCCATTTCAAGCCGATCAGCTCGAAGCGATTTCTGAACGATTGCCACGAATATGTTTTTCATTTCACTAAAACCGGGTACGTCGAGCTCGATCGGCTCGCCATCGGAGTTCCATACCAGGACAAAAGCAACATTGCGCGCTGGTCGCATACTCGTGGAAGCGATCTACGCTGTCGCGGCAACACGTGGTTCATTCCCTACGAGACGATTCAGAGCCGTGCAAAGGAGCGACCGCATCCGGCGACGTTTCCTGTTCAACTCGCCGAATGGTGTATCAAGCTGCACGGAGTGTCGCGAATTGAAACGATGCTTGATCCATTTCTCGGAATCGGAAATTCCGCCGTCGCGGCGCAGCGCTGCGGAGTGAAAAATTTCATCGGGTTTGAAATCGACGAAGCTTACCTCACAGAAGCAAAGCGGCGCTTGGAAGCACTGCAATGAGTCATCACTCAACTCAAGCTTGACGAGCCACCTTTCTGCCGATTGCTGACGAAACTGGCCTTATAGAAATTTGCGGACTGGAATTTGTGGCATTGCCACACGTGATAAAGAATAACAATTCTTGAAAAGGTTAATCTTAGTTGGGCAGGTTGTCGTCATCCTCATCGTCATAGCAACGTCCGGCGTGGACGCAGCCCAAGCTTCTCTCAACTTCGCTGGTACTAGCTTTTCTCCGGGTTCAACCGTCCAGGCGAATGTACCTCTGAGCGCGCAGGAAAAATCGTTGGCCGCTCAAGGAGGCAATATTGTGCCGCCAGCAGCAGTGGCCGTGCTGGCGACGCCTGCGAATTTCGATCCGCGAAAGAGTTGGCCAGTTCTGGTGATCTGTTCCACGAGCGATTTTAAACGTCAGAATCGAGATGATCTAGTCCAGTTTTATCGCAGGGTCGGACTCGCTGAAGGTTGGGTGCTGCTTGCTGGCGACGGGCCGCAACATGCGCGAAACGATACCGCTGCGTGGCGCGGGGCGATGACACTGGCTGCCGTTGCCGCGCTCCACCACAGTTTCGTCGGTTCGGATAAGTGGCCGGTGGCGTGTGCCGGGTTCTCTGGCGGAGGAAAAGGGGTTGGTTACGTCGCGCCTTTGCTTGCGAGGAATGGTTGTCGCGTCATCGGAATTTATATGACCGGTGCGAACGAAGACCATCTGAGCGACGGATACGCGAGAATCCAGCCCGGAGCGAATCTTCTCAACGCAGGAATCTACATCAGCGCTGGGCGCGACGACAGGATCGCCACCGTCGAGCAGCAATACGCCGTCGCAGGTTCAATTAAACGAACGGGATTTCACCGAATGCGAATTGGGACTTTCCACGGCGGTCATGAAGTTAATGACGCGCAGACCTCGATCGCGTTGCACTGGTTCCGCGAATTGGCTAAATAGCAACTGAATCCACTGCGAGTGGAGGGGCGAGCTCCGCGAGCCTCTCAACGAATGTGGCCGATCAAATGCTCGTTAGGCGTCGCAGAGCTCCGCTCTCCATCTTGTGAGGCCCGGATTCATCGCGCTGGATGCGGCTGATCAAACGCTCGATTGCATCGACAAGCGCTTGTGGATCGTCCGTGCCCAACGCGAATTTTTGTCCATCGCGCAACCTGATGGCTACAGCGTCCAAACCAGAAACATTATAGAGCCAGCCGTACGGTGTTAGATGAATTCCCCAGCCGGTCCACCAACGGATGCGGATTGGTTCGCATGCTGCGATTTCAGCTAGGAGCACCTGCTTTCGGACGATTCCAATCCCAAATGACCATCGCAAAGTTTCGTCGTCGATCCTGATTGTCAGTTTGCAGAACATCACCGCGCAAATCAGGAGTATCACTTCAACAATGAGAGAAGTCCCTGGACCTCCCTGCGCAAAAGTTCCCATGGTTGCGACGAAAACAGCCGCGCCAAGCGCGACCCAAATAATCGTGTGACCGATTTGCGTGTGTTTGTATCGCATCACAAAAGTTCGTCTCTTGGATCTTGCCCGGCTGACTGCTGAAATTTCTCCAGCGATTTCACCAAGTTTCCCGGCAGTGGACGCACGCGATCAAAAATGCGCGCCGCCAGCGGTTTAGCTGTTGTATAACCGGCGGCGAACATTTCGAGACGAGCGTCGAGGTTGTCGATGTAATGGAGAGCCATTGCTTCCGGCGTTTTCGGATCAACAGGCGAACCAAATTGCTTGTCGCCGTGATGCGAACCAATGAGGTGCAGAAGATGTATGCGCACATCTTCCGAGGGCGGCCGATACCTTTTCCAGGCATCTGCGTTTTCTGCGGCGAGCTTTTGCCACAACGAATTGACAAGCTCGAGCCCGATCGAAATGTGGCCGACCAATTCGCCAAGCTCGTCGTAGCTCATAACGAAGCCGGCTTCGGAAAACTGGTTTTCCCAAAGCTTACCTGAGTCGTGAAAGAGAATGCCCGCGATCAAAAGATCAAGGTTTAACTGCGAATAGAGAGGCGCGATGGCCCTCGCGATGCGCATCATTTGCGCGGTGTGCTCGACGAGGCCGCCGCGCCGGGCATGATGATATTTGCGAGCTGCTGCGGCGCGACGAAATCGGTCGCCCCATTTTTTGACGAACACTTCGGACAATGCGCGCAGGCGAGGATCAGCGATCGTGCCGATGGATTGCACGATAAATTCCCAGTCAGATGCTTGCTTTGTGCGCAAGTCTGCCGGTCCTTCCAGCAATTCTTTTTTCTCTTGTTCAGAAAGTGGCCGGACCGTCCACTTATCTGCTTCGAGTCCGTATTGCGGGTGTACACGAAAGTCGCCGGTGAGCTCGATGAAACTTTCAGTGGTGAATGCGCTGCATGATTTGTAAGCGGGATGATCACTCCATACCCGTAGCGTCATTCGATCGCATGCATCTGCCAAGGCCAATTCGCAGTATGGTTTCCCTTCGCGTTGCGTTTTTGCAGTGGCCGCTTCTACCTGCACATGTACGCGCGCAGGCACCGCGCCATTCTGCGCCGCCCGGCGAATTTCAGTGAGCGTCATCAAATCCATCCCGGCAAATCTACCACAAGCGGCAAACGTGCTACGCTTTATTGTCCCATGTTTGTCACGCATCTTGAATGCACCGCGTGCGGCCGTCAGCACGCGTGGTCGCGCCTGCAGAATCTCTGTCTTTCCTGCAGCAAACCGCTCTTTGCGATTGTCGATCTCGCCGCTGCTGGTCGGACGCTGAAGCGCGCGACAGTGGCGACACGCGAGAAATCATTATGGCGTTATCGAGAAGGGCTGCCGTTGCCCGGCGGTGTTGACCTGGTTTCGTTAGGCGAGGGTGGAACGCCACTATTGCGCGCGGAAGAATTTGGCGGTGACATCGATCTCTGGATCAAGGACGAATCCATAAACCCGACGCAAAGTTTCAAGGCCCGCGGGATGAGTGTTGCCGTGTCGATGGCAAAACATCTCGGGGCAACCAAGCTTGCTGTGCCCAGCGCCGGCAATGCTGGCGGAGCGCTTGCCGCCTACGCGGCTCGGGCCGGCCTGGAAGCGCACATCTTCATGCCGCGCGATACGCCGCAGTCTAACATCATCGAATGTCGTGGGTTAGGCGCTCATGTGACACTGATCGACGGATTAATCACCGACTGCGGTGCTGAGATCGCCCGACACAAGGCGAAGGAAGGTTGGTTTGACATGTCCACGCTCAAAGAGCCGTATCGCGTGGAGGGGAAAAAGACGCTCGGTTACGAATTAGCAGAGCAAAGCGATTGGGAATTGCCTAACGTGATTTTGTATCCGACTGGCGGCGGGACCGGGCTCATCGGAATGTGGAAAGCATTCGATGAAATGGAGACGCTCAGCTGGATCGGAAGAAAACGCCCGCGCATGTTTGCGGTGCAAGCCGCCGGTTGTGCGCCAATTGTTCGTGCGTTCGAAGCCGGAGAAAAAAACGCCGCGGAATTTCCGGAGGCGCACACGATCGCCTCTGGTTTGCGTGTTCCCAAAGCAATCGGCGATTTCCTGATTCTGAATATCCTTCGTCAGTCTAATGGCGGCGCGATTGCCGTTGATGACAAAGAAACGATCCGCGTCGCGCGCGAAGTGGGATCGAGCGAGGGTCTCTTTGTCGCCCCCGAAGCGGCTGCCTGCTTCGCTGCTTTAAAGTTGCTCCGTTCCGCAGGCAAAATTCGGTCTGGTGAACGCGTAGTCATTTTCAACACTGGATCCGGAATCAAGTACCTCGATTGTTACCAAGACCAGTAAACACTCACTCTCATATCCGCTTACCCACAAAGATCGAGATGCGCTTGGCGAAAGCCTTGGCGGGCTCGGCGTAAAAACGGCGTCCCAGTTCGAGTGCGTTCGTGCGTAATCGTTTGCCTCGCTTACGGATCAGCTTTTCGAGTTGTGCCAGTTCATCGCGGAGAGTTTCATCGCCGTTTTCCTTCTCCAGACGCGCCCAAAGAAAAGCCAAATCGTGCTCGCTCCCCAGTAGTTCGCCTAAGACATCCGCGTCGTGAGCCATCTCTGTAAGAACCGCACGATTAAGCGGCTGCAAAATGCGTAACTGATACCAGAGGTCTTTCACCCGCTTGCGCCAGGCGTGAAAATTCTCAGGGTCCGGGTCGTTAATTGTTTTTGCGAGCCCGCGCTGGCCGCGTTTATAGATTTTAGATACTGCGCCGCAAATTTGTTTCCACGTCAGGCCTTGCAGCGGCCATTTTAACAGACGCGCTTCCACGCGTTCCAACTGCGGGATTGCTTGTTTTTGCCAGCCAGCAAACGCGGCGGAAAAGCTTTCCCGTTCCAAGGACAGTAATTCTTCGATATGCGGAAAGTGGTTTTTACCCGAGTGCTTCGCCGTTTTGCCTTTCAGCTGAATGAGCGATTGCAGACGCACTTGCGCATCGCGCAAATCGGAGACCAGCCGTCCGATCTTGCGCACACAGCGATCCTCCCGCGCATGCCGATTCTTGCCGACTTCGCCCGCGGCAAGACGCATCGCTGCGCGCAGCTTCTTAAGGTGCTTTCGAACTTCGTGGACTGTGACGCCGCGTTGCTTCGCCGGGTGCAGGCACAATTGGAGAGCAGATTCAATCTGTTCGCGAAAAACCCTCTTCAGTCCGTCCGGCAACGGTTCGCGCAATTTCAAACGGAAGCCCATAAGGTCTTCTGCCTATTCGTTGGCCAATCGCACGTTGCTGTAACGTTTCTCTCCAGTCACTTCCCGTCCAAACCAGGAGGGCGGCTTGAATTTTCGGCAGCTGACGCGGTCCGGGAATTCCACTTCCGCTACCACGAGACCAGCGTGTCTCCCCTGATAAATATCAATCTCAACAACCAGATTTTTCCAGGGAATTTCGCAGCGCACCTTGCGCAATCTTCTACCGGCCGTTCCCGGCCAAAGCGCGTCGAACTGTTTTGGACTGAGCCTGATCTCGCGTTCTTCCCGGTGTGCCCCGCGGCCCACCTTGAAAGTCAGCGTTGCAGCCGTGCCTATTTTGCGGAGACGGACCTGTCTGCCTGCGGGTTCACTCGCCAGATAACCTTGATCGATAACGTAGCACCGCGAGCGATTCAGTTTATCCGGCAGTCCGTTAAGTAAAAATTTGCGTTCAATTTCCCGATTATTTGCTGCTCGAGCATTTTTTTGCACAAGGCCAACATGCTAAACGCGACGGGCTTGCTGTCGAGATTTTCGCGATGCAGCGATCGGGTAAAAACCGCTGAAGCGGTTCCGAGCGACATCGGCGTTTCACATCCTGCCGAAGCTGGGTGTGAATGAGACTGGAACATCCTGCTCACTCCAACTTGGCACACTCAACCCAAAGCACGATGGAAAAATTCGCGCAGCGCGCCAATGGCTGCGAGGATTGGCCAGGCTGACAGCGCCTCGACGACAAACTCCAAACTGTTTTCCCTCATAAAATAGGCGCGGGTTACTTCGCGGAACGAGCAGCGCCTTGCCGGTCTCTTGTTTGCACTTCTGAAGACCGTTCTCCTCACTGTAATCACATTCATAGTTGAACATTGGATAAGCCCGTACGTGCAATGCGTCAGGTTACGAATTGTCAAAAGGACGTGACGATCCAGTAACAGCGGTCAATTAGTGATTTTGGCTAAAAGGCGTCACACAGTCGCTATGGAGTCGAACGACACTGCAACAGATACGCGTGTCATCCCGAGCCGCGCAGACGGCGAGGGACCTCACAACCGCGGATCACGTCATGCTTCGTTTTGGGTAATCTCTCAGCAAATGTGAGGTCCCTCAGTTCGTTCGAGATGACAGACGCAACGGCTCGACGGTTCGATCGCTGGCTGGTCGGCTTACAAGAAATGGACTGTAGTTGACCAGCGAGATGATGCCGTCTTCGCCCTCAACAAGTGCCGAACAGCTCTCCACCCAGTCACCGCAATTGTAATATGTGACTTTGCCGAACTCCCGAATGGCCGGGCTATGGATGTGGCCGCAAAGAACCGCATCCACGTGATAGCGTTCCGCATAATGCGCGACAGCAGCTTCGAATTTACCGATGAAACTGATGGCGTCTTTCACCCGCCGCTTCGCATAGGCGCTGAGCGACCAGTACCCAAGATCAAACCGTCGTCTGACGAAATTGATGAGCGGATTCAACGAGAGCAAAAATTGATAGCCAACGTCGCCGGCAAACGCCAACCACTTCACGTTTTGCACCACGGCATCCAGTTCGTGTCCGTGAATGATTAGAATACGTTCCCCACAGGCAGTCACGTGTATGGCGTTCTCCTTGATGTCGATGTTCCCATAAGCACCCAAGAAGCTGGCTACTAGCTCGTCGTGATTTCCCGGAACGTAAATTACGCGGGTCCCCTTGCGGGCTTTGCGCAATATTTTTTGGATGACGTCGTTATGTTCCTGCGGCCAATAAATTCCGCGGCGTAACGACCAGATATCTATGAGATCACCCACAACGTAGAGCGTCTCGAAATCATTCTCCCGGAGAAAATCGAGCAGTGCTGTGGCATTGCAGCCGCGCGTGCCCAGATGGGTGTCAGAGATCCAGCCGGTGCGATAACGCCTCGGCACTGGTAGTTGGGCTGACGATTTCCCAAATGAGAAACGCTGTTGAGCCGTTAAAATTTCGGCTGAACCGCTTCGGGGAAAGGCGAACGCTTGCATTCCCAGTCAGCAGCAAGCCTAAGAATCAAGCGATCTCTGGGCAAAAGAATTACTGTTACTTTTGGGTGACAGAACAGTCCATCGCTGCACGAAGGCGCCGATGCGGCTTTTGGCAAAGCCTAGAACATCAATTGCATCCGCCCGATGACTTCATCGAATTGATCCTCACCAAACTCAGGATTGGCCTGGCAGAAATCCGACCAGGTATGAATGTAGTTGACCATAAGCTTGAGATTGTCGCCGTGGATGTAGTAGTTGAGCCCGGCCAGGATTGAATAGAGCCCGTCGTCCCCTTTTTGTCCCGGGTTCAGATACTGCCATTGCACCACCGCCTGCAGCTTCTTCGGAAGAAGGAAATAGGCTCCGGTTACATAGAATCCGTCCGTCATAAAGTTGGCGAACGCCGGCGGCACACCGTTCACGGTGCGGCCTTGAACGTGTTCCTCGAGGTATTCACCGATTAAATCAAACGGACCCACTTCGAGCCAGGCGTCCACGCTCCAGGCGGTTCTTTCATCCGCGCTGGGGAGCGTAAACGTTGAGAGGGAGCCATCGGCGTTGACCAACAGGTTCCCCGATTGCGAGATATTCACCCCCTTTTCATCGCGGCTGTTGAGAATGTCGCCGGCCAGCTTGAGAAAGGACGGCTGACCAAAGACTTTGCCGTTAAACGGCATCAGCTCCAGGCGGCCCACATACATGAAATAGTTTATCGTCGTTGGTGTTGATGTTGCGCCCGTTGCCGTTGAAGATGCCACCGTAATAGGTCAGCAGATTCTCTTGCGCAGGCCAAATGTTGGTGAGCGGTTTCCCCCAAAGTTCCACGCCGATCTGCCGCTGCGGCGTGATCGCGCCGGTAGGCAGCGTGCGTTCGATCGTGTCCAGGGAAGTCGTCGAAGTGAGCTGCTCCAATCCAAATGGCGCTTTGTATTGGCCGATCTTGATCTGGGCGGCCGGGAATTGATGCCAGTTGATGAAGATGTCAGTGGCCGAGAACGCCGTGCGGCCTCCGTTGGTCCCGTCGCTTTGAGCAAAATCGCCTTCCATTTTGAAATCGAATTGCTCTGCAAAATCGCCCGTTAAGGTGATCCGCCCGCGGCGCAGTCGGAATCGGTCGTTGATTGCAGTTTGACCAAAATTTCCGTTGAAAGCGAAGACATCGCCGCTCTCAACGTGGGTCTGGATAAAGCCGCCCAGGACCAGCTTTAGTTCCGGCCCGCGCTGCTGTACAGAAACCGGCGGTTTCTCTTCTGCAACGACGGCTTTTTCGACATACGTTTTCCCTTCGGAGATGATTTTTGTTTTCATTTTCCCCTCGGGGACAGCAGCAGTTTGCTTTTTTAAGCTGCGGACTTCGGCTTCCAGTTCCGCGTTGCGCTTTTGCAGCAACTCGACCGCGCGCTCGAGTTTCTCGAGTCGCTCGGACTCGGATGCTACCTGCGCGTTTAGAGGGTACGCAGCCAGTGAAATGATTGCAGCCAGGCTGACGCCGAGTGGCCATAATATGATCTTTTTGCTCAGCATGCGTTCCACCTTGTATTTCCGCGGTTCTAATCAAATGGGGGCGAAACTCCAAGCCGATTGTTGCGGGCGCAGTGCGAAAACCAACTATTCGGCAAACTTTGCCGATGCAACGGTTCATCTCGTCAACTGAAAAGCGAGATGGTAGCCTCGATCGAATCAATGCGAGGAAAAAGGAGCGCCTTTCTTCTCCGAGAACCCCCGCAACTCCACTTAGTGAAAAGCCCGCCGAGGGTGGCTCTCCCGGCGGGCTATCGATAACTAACCAAGCTGTCTTTGCTCGAGCAGAACAAATTCTCTAGAACATCACCTGGGCGCGCATGAGGACTTCGTCGAATTGATCGTCGCCAAATTGAGGATTGGCCTGGCGGAAATCAGACCAGGTATGAATGTAGTTGACCATCAGCTTGACGCTGTCGCCGCGGATATAATAGTTGAGCCCGCCCAGGATCGAGGGGATCCCGTCGTTCCCCTTTTGCCCGGGGTTTAAAAACTGCCATTGAACTACAGCCTGCAGCTTCTTTGGCAGGATGTAATAAGCGCCCGTTACATAGAAGCCGTCGCTGTTGAACGCGGAGAAAGCCGGAGTCGCACCAGGGACCGTGCGAGGCAGGACCGTTTCCTGGAGGTATTCACCGATTAAATCAAACGGACCAAGTTCGAGCCAGGCGTCCACGCTCCACGCCGTTCTTTGAGCCGCGCTAGGCAGGGTAAACGACGAGAGAGAACCGTCGGCGTTTACTAACAGGTTCCCCGCTTGCGAGATATTCACCCCTGCGTTATCGCGGCTGTTGAGAACATCGCCGCCAAGCTTGAGAAAAGATCCCTTACCTGCAAAGTCTTTGAGCGGCTGTAGCTCCAGACGGCCCACAAACATGAAATTGTTGTTGTCGTTGACGTTGATGTTGCGGCCGTTGCCATTGAAAACGCCCGCGTAATAGGTCACAAGATCTTTTTGCTCAGGCCAAATGTTGGTGAACGGCTTTCCCCAAAGTTGAATGCCGATTTGCCGCTCCGGTGTGATCGCGCCGGTAGCTATGGAGCGCTCGATCGTATACAGAGAAGTATCCGGAGTAAGCTGCTCTAGCCCAAATGGCGCTTTATACTGACCCGCCTTGACCTGCGCCGAAGGGAATTGATGCCAGTTGATGAAGATGTCGGTACCCGAGAAATCCCTGCGGCCGCCGTTGGTCCCATCGTTCTGCTCAAAATCGCCTTCTATTTTGAAATCGAATTGCTCCGCATAATCGCCGGTCATATTGATCCGTGCCCGGCGTAAGAGGAACCGGTCGTTGATCGCGGTTTGACCAAAATTTCCCTGAAAAGCGAACACATCGCCGCTTTCAGCATTGAACTGAATAAAGCCGCCCAGCACCAGCTTCAGCTCTGGTCCGCGCTGCTGAACATACACCGGCGCCTTCTCTTCTACGACGGCTTTTTCGACATAGGTCTTTCCATCATACGTGACTTCCGTTTTGGTTTTGCCTTCCGCCCCAACCACCGGCGCCCAAGACGTGCGCTTCTTTAATCCCGAAACCTCCTGTTCAAGCTCGGCATTCCGTTTTTGTAGCTGGCTGACAGCCTGTTCGAGCTTCTGCAGCCGCTCGGCATCGGATCCTTGAGCTCTTGCTGGCTGTACCGCCAGTGAAAGAACTACAGCCAGGCTCGCTCCGGCTGCGCGTAGCATTGTTTTTTTTGTGAACATTCGTTTCTCCTTTGTGTGATGGGTTATGGCTTCCTGAGGGAACGCGTTTCAAATGAACGCGGAGGAAGCTAGAGACCGATTGTTACAGACCGATGACGAAGAAGTAACAATTCGGCGAACTTTGTCGCGGGCATCAAAGAGCGGCGGCTCCCAAGCCGCCGGCGAAAAATAAGACGACTGTCCAGCCGTCTTTCTTGTTGGCTTTAGCGAAACGCCCGCTTTACGGTGTCGCTGTTGGTTGCGCCACAGGCGCCGGAGAAGAAGCAGGAGACGCCTGAATTGGCGAACTCACTGGAGGAGCCTGAGGTGTCGCCGGCGCGGGAGAAGTAGCCGGAGTAGTTTGCTGTTTCATCAGCTCGCGCCGGAACGCGCTCTCCCCGCCGGTGCCCCGATGCGCATACAAAACCGACAACCCAAACGTGAGCGCGAAGAAAATGCCAGCCAGCCAGGTCGTGAACTTCACCAGCACGTTCGTCGTTTGCGCGCCGAAAATGTTCTCCGTGACTCCTCCGCCAAATGCCGCTCCCAAGCCTTCGCTCTTTGGGCGTTGCATCAAGATCACGAGCACCATGAGCAGCGCCACCAGAACAAAAAACACCGACAGCAGATTGATCAGAAGGTTCATCGGAGCACGGAATATCTCTGAGACCGAAGCAGAAGCAAACGTCTGATAATGACGAATGACGAAGGAAACCCGAATGACGAAA
>Ga0209472_1001164_pt1 | contig 15255 bp, 10 predicted proteins | sample GraSoiAngelo_130_FD_185887 | JGI IMG/M metagenome (GOLD analysis project Ga0209472, IMG submission 185887) | Grasslands soil microbial communities from the Angelo Coastal Reserve, California, USA - 14_0929_02_20cm (SPAdes) (version 2) | ecosystem: Environmental > Terrestrial > Soil > Grasslands ...
TGGTCCAAATCACCGTCGTCCCGACCTTGACGCTCCGATTCGCCGGTGAGAACGCATAGGGCGAGAGGCCGCCGTTGTCGGTCATGCTGACGCTCGCCGTGGGCGGGGGCGGTGGGGGCGGCGGGGGCGGCGGGTTGTTGCCGAGACTGGTGGAGCTCGAGCCGCCGCAGGCCGCCGCGATGATCGCCGATACGATGCCGACGTTAATGCGCATACCACCGCCTCCTGTTGGGGTTCCTTGAGATACGTTGCGCGCTGCTCTCTCGGATGTTGTACCGCTAGCCGCGGCTTGTCAAACCCCCGCTCTCAGTCGCCCCGCAGGAACACGACCAGGCGGCGCAGGAATCCTTGAGACTTGCGGACCGCCTGGCGGAACTGTTGCGCGGTCGGGTAGCGGGCCGCCGGGTCCCCGGTCATGGCCCGGCGCAGCACCTCTTCGAACTCCCGCGGCACGTCACCCCGCGACGCGTGCAGGGGCGGGAGGTCGTCGGTGGTCTGACGCGCCAGGATCGCCTCCGGCGTGGCCCCCTCGAACGGCGGCCGGCCGAGCAGCGCGAAGTACGCCACGGCGCCGAGCGAATAGAGGTCGGTCCGCGGGTCCACGCGCTCCCCCAACAGCTGCTCGGGGGCGGCGAATTGGGGCGTCCCGCTGCGCGAGGTGGCGCCGCCGAAGCGGTCGCCGCGCAGCGCCAGCGCCAGTCCGAAGTCCGTAATGCGCAGCCGGCCGTCAGGCTCGATCAACATGTTCTCGGGCTTCAGGTCACGGTGGACCAGCCCCTGCGCGTGCGCCTGCTCGAGCGCCGAGAGGGCCTCGTCGAGCAGCCGCACGGTGCGCTCGAGCGTGAGCGGGCCTTCGCGCTGCACCAGCTGCGCCAGGTTGGCGCCCGGGACGAGCTCCATGGTGTACCACTGCAGGCCGGCACGCCCCATGATGTCGTAAATGCTCACGACGTTGGGATGCCGCAGCTTCGCGGCGAGCTGCGCCTCGCGCCGGAATCGCTCGACCACGCCCAGGTCGGCGGTGAGCGATGGGTGCAGCACCTTGATGGCGACCTCGCGCTCGAGTCCCAAGTCGCGCGCCCGGAACACCCGCCCGAAGCCGCCCGCGCCGATCTCCTCCAGCAGCTCGTAGTCGTCTCCCAGCGCGCGGCGCAGCCGGCGCTCGAAGCCCGCCTCGGCGACCTGCGGCGCCGCGGCCGGCTCGTGGAACACGCCGGCGTCGCTCACGAAATCCTCGAGCATCTCGGTCGCGGTGAAATAGCGGTCCCCGGGTCGGGCCTGGAGCGCGCGCAGCAGCACGCGGTCCAGCACCGCAGGGACGGCGGGCCGCACGCGCCGCGCCGGGACGAACTTTGCGGGGTCGGGGTCGGGCTCTAGCCCCGTCAGGGCGTAGTAGACGATCGCCGCTACCGTGTAGACGTCGCTCGCGGGCTCTCCGGCCTCCCCGGCCCGCACCTCGGGGGCCACGAACGCGCCGCCGGCGCCGCGCTCCTCCGCCGGCACGAGGGCGAGACACCAGTCGGCGTACCGGAGATCGGTGATCACCGCGCGCCCGGAGATCTCGACCATCAGCGTGGTGGGCACGATGCGGCGCATGATGACGCCCCGCGCATGGGCGTGCTCCACGGCGCCGAGCAGGTCACGCACCAGGCCGTGCGCCGTGGGGATGGGGCGGGGGCCCCGGCGCAGCGCGTCGGCCAGGCTCTCCCCGTCGACCCAGTTGGTCGTACGGTAGGCGAAGCCGCCCGCGACCCCCGCGGCATACACGTGCCGGATCGCCGGATGGTCGAGTGCCGCGAGGGTTTCGTTCTCGCGCAGGAACCAGGCGCGTCCCGGCCCGTCGGGGACGAGGTGGGCGCGCAGCGCGATGGGGCGCTTCAAGAGGCGATCCCACGCACGATACAGCGCCCGCTCGGGCGACAGCGCCACGAGGTCGTCCAACCGGAAGATGGGCTCGAGGGCGCGGACGAGATGGTCCAACAGGTCGGCGGGCGGCGTCGTCTGCGTCATGCCGCGTGAATCTAAACCGGTGGCGTGCGACGCCGCGGGGCAAGCGGCCGGCGGTGTGCCGCCCTAGGGTATCCGGGACGGCCTAGCCGACCGGTTCGGGGGCAGGTACGTTACGGCGGATTCCGACCCTGGAAACCACCCCGTGGGCTACGAACCACTCCCCGACCGCCGTACCCGCTCCGACCGCCGTGTGCTGGACGATCGCCGGGCCGGCGTGGATCGCCGCTTCGGGCCGGAGCGCCGGCGCGCCAGCGTGGCGGTGACCGTCGAGCGGCGCGCCGCCGCGAACCGACGCGCCGGCGTCGAGCGGCGCCGCGCGGTGCGCCGGTCCCGGGCGCAGCGTCGCGTGCTTCCCGACCGGCGCAGGAGCGCGCAACCCGCTCCGTTGGGCTGACGTCGCAGCGCCGCGCCCGCGTTGACGCGGACGGGCTGCCTCGCCACGATCGCCACGATCGCCCCGTGTCGTACCTCAAGCTGATCGAGCTCGGGACCCACAGCGCGACCGAGGTGCATGGGGACGTCGCGCGGCTGGGCCGCAGCCCTGAGTGTACCGTCGTCCTAGCGGGGGCGCACGTCGACGTCGTGTCCGCGCTGCACGCCGAGCTGCGTCACGGGTCCGCCGGCTGGGAGCTCAAGGATCTCGGGAGCAGGAACGGCACCTTCCTGAACGGACAGCGCCTGGCGGGCGAGGCGAGGCTCAAGGCCGGGGATGTGATCGGTCTGGGCGAGACCGGCCCGCGGTTCTCGGTCGCCGCGGTCGCCGACGTGCTCGAGGCCACGCGTGCCTACGGCGTGACTCTGCTCGCCGCCGCGACCGGCCGTCACTACGAGGCGCGCGGCGTCCGTATTCGGCTGGGCCGCGGGCGCGAGTGCGAAATCCGGCCGGTGGACTCCTCCGACACGATCGTGTCTCGCGTCCACGCCGAGCTGACCGTGGGCTCCACGGGCGGCCTCGTGGTCCGCGACGCGGGCAGCACCAACGGCACCTTCGTGAACGACGAGCCGGTCACCGACGACGTCCCCATTCGGCTGGGCGATCGGATCATGCTGGGGAAGGGAGGTCCGGTGCTGATCGTCGAAGGTCTCGGCACGGCGCCGCAGCTGCCCGCGGCGCGGCGGCGGTCGTACGTGGGCCCAAAGACACTCCGCGCCCTGATCGGCGACGCCATCGCGCGGGCGAAGCGCCGGCTCATGGCTTGGGTGGCGCTCGCGGTGCTGGTGCTGGGGGCCGGTCTGTACGGCGCGTACCGGCTGGTTTCCGGTGAGGTCCAGGAGACGGAACGGGAGCGGCGTACCGGCCGAGACTCCACGAGGTTGGAGACCGAGCGGCTGCGCCAGGAGCTCGGCGCGGCGCGGGCCGCGGCGGCGCCGGCGGCGCTGGTCGAGAGCCTGCGGGCGCGGCTCCGCATGGCCGAGGCGAGCACCGCCGATCTGCGGGCGGCATTGGCGCGGGCCCAGACGGCGCTGTCATCGCAGCTCGAGGCGGGTGAGCAGCGCCGCCTGGCGGCGCAGGCCGAGGTGCAGCGGCTGCGGGACGAGCTCGCCGCCGCCGAGCGGCGGGCGCCGTCGCCGGCGACGATCGACAGCCTGCGGCGCGCGGTCACGGCGGCTGAGCAACAGACCCAGAATCTCGAGGGGAAACTGCGCGCCATCCGCGCCAGCGACTTCGCGACCATCGCACAGCAGAGTCAAGGCGCCGTCGGCCTCGTCACCGTGAGCTTCGGCCACGACTACTACAGTGGCACCGGTTTCGTGATCACCGCCGACGGATATCTGCTCACCAACTGGCATGTGGTCGCGGACTCGCAGCACGCGCGGCCTGACACCATCTGGGTGACCATGGCGGACCAGGCAGCTGCCCGTCTGGCCGACGTCATCGTTACCTCCCAGGAGCGCGATATTGCGGTTCTCAGGGTGCGCGGCTACCAGGGTCCTTACCTGACCGACCTGGACTGGACCGGCACCCGGGCGCGCCAGGGCGAGCCGGCGGCGCTGATCGGTTATCCGGCGGGCTCCGGCTTCGCGCACCTGCGCTCTGCAGTGGTCCGAACGTCGATGACGGCGGGGATCATTTCGCGGGCGACGGAGGACGTGATTCAGTTCGACGGGATGACGATCGGGGGCTCATCCGGGAGCCCGCTCTTCAACGCCAACGGCGCAGTGATCGCCATCCACCGGGCTGGCTTACCGCAGGCGCCGGGGTTTGCCCTGTCCGTCCCCATCAAGCATGCCGTTCCACTACTACCGACCGAGCTGAAGCAGCGGCTCGGGTTGCGCTAGTTCTTGAGGTAATCGATCTCGACCACGAGCTCGTCGGGAGATTGCGCGTCCGGCACGATCTGCACCTGCGCCACTGTCGTGACATCATTCGCAACGGGCTGGCCCGTGGCGGCAAACCCGGTGATTGCCTGGCGAGCCGCCGCAAGTCCGGCGAAGCTACTCTGTGTCTGTACGACCGTGGCCGTGACTTGCAAAGTGCCACGTGCCTGGCCGCTCGCGAGCCTGGGCGTCGCCAAGCCAACTCCGGCGATGACGACGGTGAGCAGTATGCCCTTCAGAATCGCGAATCGGCTGCGGTGCGGCATGTCAGACTCCTGGGTCGTCAGGGTTCGGCTTGCGACCACACCCTAAAGCAGGGCGTGTGCCCGACCGGTCTTCATAGTTAATGCATTGCTATAAAATGCGTTATCAACTCCAGCACGGTCTCTTCACGTACCGTTGTAGTGTCTGATTGTTTGACGGTTATCAGCCATTGCGTCCCCACGTTCCGTTCCTACATTGGCCTCCCTCAGGGTCGTCCTTCTGTACTGAAAATTGACAGTGCCCAAAAACTGTGCGGTCGGCATACGTCTTGCCTTTATGCGGTGTGGCGAGAACGCAACACAACACTTTGCCTCCATAGGAGAAGCACCCAAAATGTATACAGCTACGAAGGTTGCGGTTCTGGCCCTGGCATTGGTGGCTGCTGGCGCCGCCACGGCGCAGGCCCAGAACAACGCGAGCATCAACGTCACGGCCGCCGTGCAACAGCCGATTACGGTTGTCGCGGCCACGAACTTGGACTTCGGGAACGTCTTCCCTGGCGTGGTCAAGGGGATCACGCTCGCCAGTCCCGCCGCCGGCCGTTTCTCCGTCACCGGACAGGCGAGCACGCCGGTCAGCATGACGTTCGTGGTCCCGGCGAACCTGACGTCTGGTCTAAATAACCTCCCGATTGCCTTCAGCGCGAGCTGGAACGGGATCAACGACCCTGCGGGCAGCGGCTTCACTCCGTCCGCCGGCGCCACGGCCGCCACGCTCAGCGGCACGGGGACATTGTTTGTCTTCGTCGGTGGCACCGTGACCCCGTCAGTGGGTCAGGTAGCGGGTGCGTACACCGGCACCGTCCAGATGACGGTGGTCTACTAGACCGCACGGCGTCTGGAGGTCCAGCTGAACGGCGCCGGCAGGGGCTTGCTGTAGACCCTCTGCCGGCGCCGTCGCGAGCGGCACCAGAACTGGCGTCTATGCGCGTTCCTGAATCGATAATCTCGCTGTGCTTCGCGGTGAGCTTGCCTCTCGCCGGGCAGAGCACCGGCGTGACCGGCGTTCGTGGGCTGGCGTTCGGCACCGTCTTCCCCGGGGTGTCTAGAGTCGTCGTGCGGACCGATGCTGCGAACAGCGGCCAGTTCGATCTGAAGGCCCACCCGGGGGCGACCGCATCGCTCACGTTCCTGCTCCCCGCCGTGATGACGGGTCCGGCGGGGGCGACCATGACGCTCGTGTTCGGTGCGAACGATGCCGGCTTCTCGGCATCGCAGTCGATCAACAGCCAAGTGGCGTTCGATCCGCGCACGCCGTATCTGGCGACATTCTCCGGCAACCGAGCCTCCGTGTTCTTGGGCGGCACCGCCAATCCGAGCACCGCGCAGCGCGCGGGGAACTATACGGGGACCATCACGCTCACCGTGGTGTTCTTCTGATGCCCCGCTCGCCGCTGGTTGCGCTGCTCGTCGCGCTCGGCGCCGCACGGACCCTCGCCGCTCAGGGTGTGCTCATCGCGCCCCACGCGATCTACATCGATCACGCACGCCGCAGCGGCACGGTGACGCTCTACAACCCCAACGCCGCCCCTGCCGAGGTGAGCATCTCCACGGCATTCGGCTACCCGATCACTGATTCGCTGGGTCACTTCGCGCTCCGCACGGTGGAGCGGCCGGACTCGACGTTACCGTCTGCGGCGGCGTGGGTCCAGGCCTTCCCGCGGCGCCTGACGATCGCGCCGCTCGAGCGACAAACCGTGCGTCTGCTGGTGACCCCGCCCGCCGGGCTGCCGGACGGCGAGTATTGGGCGCGGCTGATCATCTCGGCGCGCGGCGGCACGCTCCCCGTCGGGGTGGCCGGCGACACGGCGGCCGTGCGGGTCCAGCTCAACCTCGTGGTGAACACGAACATCGGTCTGTCGTATCGCAAGGGGCCGCTGGCGACGGGAGTCACGCTGTCGAAGCTGCGCGCGCGGGTGGTCCGCGACTCGGTCGAGGTGTGGAGCCGCTTGGAGCGGCGGGAGACCGCAGCGTACGTCGGCACGGTCCGCGCAGCCGTGGTCGATGCGACCGGCAAGGTGCGGAGCACGCTCAACGCTCCGATCGCCGTGTACTTCGTGATGGAGCCCCGCTATGCGCTGTCCGTGGCCGGCCTCGCTCCCGGCGCGTGCGCTACGAGCTCGTGACCGAACGTGAGGACCTGGACCCCGCGGTCGTGCTCCAGGCCGCGGCCGTGCGTGATTCCGTTCAGGTGCGCTTGCCGTGAGACATCTCGTCGGAGCCGTGGCGCTGCTGGCGCTGCTCTCGGGCGTCGCCGGGCGCGGCGTCGCGCAAGGGCCCGCGGCGTTCCGGGCGGCGGGCACGGCGCCGGACTCGCAGCCGGAGGCGGTGCTGGTGGAGCTGCAGATCGGGCGCCTCGCCAGTCGCACCGTCTCGGCGTATCGCGTCGGCACCGAGGCGTTGGTGCCCGTGACCGCTCTGCTGCAACTGGGCGAGGCCGGTTACCGCCTGTCGCTCGACGGCCGGCTCGAGGCAACGGTGAACCCGGGCGCCCTGAGTTTGCGCATCGACGTGCGCGACGACACGATGCGCCTCGGCGGGCGGAGCGTGCGCATCGAGCGCGCGTATCGCGTCTTCCACGACAACGAGCTGTACGTCGGCGCGGCCGGTCTGGGCGCGCTGTTCGACACCCGGCTCGTCGTGGACTGGACGGAGCTGAGCGTCACGTTCATGGATGGAGACAAGCTGCCCCTGGGCCTGCGGGTGCGGCGCGAGCGGGCACGGGAGGCGTTGCTGCAGCGGACGCGCGGCCTGCAACCGGAGCGCGCCTTCGGGCTCGAGCGGTCACACTGGGATGGGCTCGTGCTGGACTATTCTTTCCTCGCGGCGGGTGAGCAGCCGCTCGGCGGCGGGGCCTACTCGGCCGGGCTCGGGGCCGACGCGTTCGGCGGCTCGCTCGAGCTCGGTGTCCAGAGCGTCGGGCCCACCGGTGACGGCCACGCCCAAGGCGCGGCGTCGTGGACCGGGGTGTGGCGCGACGCACGGTGGTTGAAGCAGCTGCGCCTGGGGGACGGATTCACGACCGGTCCCCGATTGCGGTCCCAGCGGGGTCTGTTCCTGACCAATGCGCCGTACCTGCGGCCATCCCTGCTGGGCGCGATGCGCTACGACGGCCGGCTCGATCCCGGCTGGACGCTCGAGGCGTACCGCAGCGGCGACCTGGTCGCGATCGACTCGGCCGACGCCCGCGGCCGCTTCGCGGTGGCGCTGCCGGTGCGGTATGGCGAGAACCCCGTGGACTTCGTGGCGTACGGGCCGCTGGGCGAGGTGCGGCAGTTCAACACCACCTACCACGTGCTGAGCGAGCTGCTGCCGGCACGCCAATTCGAGTATGGCCTCTCAGCCGGGCAGTGCACGACTCCGACCTGCCGTGCCACCGGCAACGTCGACCTCCATTACGGCGTCACCGACCGCTGGACGGTGCGGGCGGGCGTGGAGCAGTTCTGGCGCGACGGCGTCCCGAACCGTACCCACCCCTACGTCTCGACGGTCGTGAACCCGAGTAACGCCTGGGCGCTGAGCCTCGAAGGCGTGGGGGGCGCCTCCGCCGCCGCCGGCGTCCAGTTCGAGCCCTCGCTCAACGTGCGGCTCGCTGCGGGCTACACGGCGTACGCGGGCGACGCCGCCCCGGTGCTGTTCGGGAGCGGGCTGCGCTCGACCTGGCTGCTGAGCGGCTTCGTGCGACCGATCCCGGCGTCCGGCTTTTTCTTCTTCAACGGCATCGTCGCCGGGACCCGCACCCTCGTCGGAAGCAGCACGACGGCGCGGCTCGACGCGTCCGTCCAGGCCGCGGATACGCGGCTGGTGCCGTTCGTGCGTCTCGAGCGCGACGCCCCCACCCGCGGCCCCGCCGCGACCCGTCCCTTCGCCGGTCTCGACGTCTTCGCCCTGCCGCGACCGGCGCTCGGCCGCGTGCTGGGATCGGTGTGGCTGCGCGCCCACCTCGAACAGCAACTCGGCGGCGCGCTGCAGGCCGCCCAGCTGGTTGCCGCGCGGCCGCTCTGGTCCGGGGTTCGCGTGGAGGTCGGCGTCGGACGGCAGCAAGGCACGCCGGGCGCGACGTTCACGCTGTCGCTGTCGAGCTACCTCCCGGCGGTGCGCACGCTGACGCTGGTGAGCGCGCCCACGGTCGGCGGGACCCCCACCGCCTCGCAGTACGTGCAGGGATCGGTCCTGTGGGACCGCTCGGACGGACGCCTGACCTACGCGGCGGGTCCCTCGCTCGAGCGCGCCGGGCTCACGGGGCGTGTCTTCCTCGACGAGAACGGGAACGGGCTGTGGGACCCCGGAGAGCCGGTCGTGCCCGGCGTGCGCGTTCTGGTGGGCACCAGCAGCGCGTCCACGGATTCGAGCGGGTGGTTCCGGGTGTGGGATCTCGTGCCGTTCGAACCCGTTCTGGTGACGGTCGACTCGCTCTCGATCGACTCGCCGTTGCTGGTGCCGGCCTTCGGCTCGGCGAGCATCGAGCCCGGGCCGAACCGTTTCCGGACGCTCGACATCCCGCTCGTGCCCGCAGGCGTCGTGGAGGGGCGGGTGCGCCGCGTGACGCCGCAAGGTCCGGAGGCGGTGGCGGGTGTGACGCTCGTGCTGACCGATCGGCGTACCGGCGCGCGCCGCAGTTTCGCGACGTTCTCGGACGGTGCCTTTTACGTACTGGGCGTCAAGCCGGGGCTGTACGACCTGACCGTGGACCCGCACGTGCTCGATGTGCTGCATGCGACGGCGCAGCCGCTGCGCGTGACGCTCGCGCGGACGGCGACCGGGATCGGCGCCTCGGACCTGGACGTCGTGCTTACGCCGAAGCCATAGGGCGCCGCCGCTCGGCTTCGCCCGCGATCTGGCGGATCACGCGCTCGAGCTCGGCGAAGTCGAACGGCTTCGTCACCGTCGGGACCCCGGATTCCTTGATCAGCGCTGCCGTTTCGGGCGCGAACGTGTCGCCCGTGCTGAAGAGCAGCCGCGCCACGAGCGCGGGACGCTCGCGCCGCAGCCGCTCCAGGAACTCGCGCCCGCTCATGCCGGGCATGCGGACGTCCGAGATGATGACGTCGAAGTCGCGCTCCGCGAGCGCCCGCAACGCGTCGGCGCCGTCGGCGACTCCCTGGCCCTCGATACCGCGGCGCCCGAGGAACCGCAGCAGGGCGTTGCGCAGCGCCGTCTCGTCGTCGACGACGAGCACCGTGACGGGGCCCGTGGCGGAGGCTGTGGGCGCGGGCGCCGCGGGGACGGCACGGCCTTCCCGCCGCGGGTCGCGGGGCAGGGCGACCACGAACGTCGCGCCACGCCCGGGAGCCGAGTCGACCGAGATGCGGCCGCCGTGCTCGCGCGCGATGCCGTAACAGATCGACAGACCGAGCCCGGTGCCGACGCCCTCCGGTTTGGTGGTGAAGAAGGGGTCGAAGATCTTCGCCCGGATCTCGGGCGCGATGCCCGGGCCTGAGTCGGCGACCTCGAGTCGCACGTCTTCTTCGCTCGCCGCCGTCCGTACGACGATCGTCCGTGGCGTCTCCACCGAGACCAGGGCCTGCTCGGCGTTAATGAGCAGGTTGAGGAGCATCTGCTGCAGCTCGGAGGGATCGGCCCAGAACTTGGGCTCGGCCGCCGAGAGCTCGAGCGTCACCGCGATGTTGAGGGTCGTGAGGTGATAGGCGCGCAGGGCGAAGGTACGGCGCACGATGTCGTTCAAGTCCACCAGCGTCCGCTGTGAGCCGCCCGCCCGCGCGAACGCCAGCAGGTTCGCCGTGATGCGGCCGATGCGGGTGGCCTCGTCGTAAATCATCTGCAGCATCTCGCGCTGTTCGGCCTTCACCACGTCGAGTAACAGCGTCTGCGCGAATCCGGAGATGATCGCCGCGGGGTTGTTGATCTCGTGGGCCACGCCGCTCACGAGCTGGCCCATGGCGCTGAGCTTCTCGGCCTGCTGGAGCTGGTGCTCCGTGTGTTTCTGATCGGTGATGTCGCGGGCGAGGGCGAGGACCCGCGTAACCTCTCCCCGCTCCCGCACCGGGGCATACAGCATGGCGCTCAGGCCCTTCGTGCCGTCCTCGCGCCGTCCCGCCACCTCGAACCGCTGCACTTCCCCCCGGAACGCGGCCGCGAGCCGTTCCCGGACGGTCGCCGCGGCATCCGGCTCGAGCGATGCGAACACGCTGCGATCCGTGCCAGCGTCCGGGGAGGGGGGCGCGGCCAGCAGCCGTCTGGCGGAGTCGTTCAGATCGATCACGCGACCGTCCCGGTCCAGCACCGCGATCGCGTCCGGTACCGCGTCCATCACCAGCCGCAGGTGGCGCTCGGCGGCGGCCGTCGCGGCGAGCGAGTCCACCAGCGAGCGGGTCTGGGTGGCGACCTCCTGCTCCAGCACCTTGGCGTAGCGGCGATCGGCGCGGCGCGACGCGAGAAACCGTGCCGCGCCGGCCGCGACGACGGCTCCGACCAGCCCGGCCGCCGCCCAGGTGTAGCCGTGCGATCCGAGCAGGTAGGCGCCGCCGATCACCGCTGCGCAGAGGGCGGCGGCGAGCCAGAGGCGGAGTGGGGCGGTCAGGGACGCCACGGGCAATCTCATGGGCTAACCTAAACGGCCCCGTCACGCGGGGCGAGGGTTGGTTATGTTTTTGCCCCGATGCACCACCTGGGCTGGACCGACGCGCCGCGCGCTTCGCTGGCGCAGTGGGAGGAGCTCACCCGCTTCACCGCCGCCGTGCGACGCGAGGGGCTCACGCGCGCGATCGTGTGCGGCATGGGCGGCTCGAGCCTGGCGCCCCAGGTGCTGGCGGCGAGCTTCGGCGCGACCTCCCTCACCGTCCTCGACAGCACCGATCCCGCGGCCGTGCTCGCGCTCGAGCGCGCGGGGATCGGGAACACGCTCTTCGTCATCAGCAGCAAGTCGGGGACGACGGTCGAGACGCTCGCCTTCTACCATTACTTCGCCGCCCGGGCGCGGCCGGAGCAGTTCGTCGCGATCACGGAGCCCGGTACGTCGCTCGAGACCCTGGCGCGTGCCCGGGGCATCCGGGCGGTGTTCCCCCACCCCGTGGACGTGGGCGGGCGCTACGCGGCGCTTACCGTCGTCGGGATGCTGCCCGCGGCCTTGATCGGCGTGGACGGGCGGACGCTGCTCGAGCGGGCGCAGGCCGTGCAGCCGGACCGGGCGAAAGCCGTGGGAACAGGGCTGGCGGCAGCGGTGCAGGCGGGGCGCGACAAGCTGGTGCTGCGTCTGCCTTCCGGTATCGCCCGGCTCGCGGACTGGATCGAGCAGCTCGTGGCGGAGAGCACCGGCAAGAACGGCCGCGGCGTGGTGCCCGTCGTCGACGACCCCGCGAGCGAGCGCCGGCCCGATGTCCTAGCCTTCGCCGACTTCTCGCGCGACCCCCTCGACCTGGGCACTGAATTCGTGCGGTGGCAGTACGCGACGTGGGAGCTGTGTGAGCGCCTCGGTATCGACGCCTTCGATCAGCCCGACGTCGAGGAGGCCAAGCGCCTGGCGCGCGCCGAACTGGAGCAAGGAGACGCTGGCCCCGTGGGGGCGCGGCATGCTGCGCCCCTACCCACTGTGACTCCTGAGGTGCTGCGTCGGAGCGCCCGCCCGGGCGACTACGTCGCGATCCTTGCCTACTTGCCGCCCACTGCCGACGTCACGGCCAGGCTCCAGGCGGTGCGCGCGGCGTGGGGCAGGGCGCTCGGCTGCGCGACGACGGTCGGGTTCGGGCCGCGCTACCTCCATTCCACCGGGCAGTTGCACAAGGGCGGACCGAACACGGGCTTGTTCCTCGTACTCACGACCGACGACGCCGAAGATGCGGCCGTGCCCGAGCTGGGCATCACGTTCGGGCGGTTGAAGACCGCCCAGGCGCGGGGCGACATCCGCGCGCTGCTGGCGCGCGGTCGCCGCGTCGCGCACGTGCATCTGGCACGTCCCGAGGACGTGAGCGCGCTCGCGGCGCTATAGGCTCAACCAGTAGTTGAACTTGACCAGCAGCACATTGGTCGGCCGGTCGAGCAGCAGCTCGCGCCCGAAGTCGCGTGCCACGTCGAAGCTGGCGTCGTAGGGAAAATATCCCGAGCGACTGTGCGTCCAGGCCAGGAAGATGGTGGACCCCGGGCGGTATTCCCAGCGCCACACGGCCTTGACGCTGAGCGAGCGCGTCCGGAAGTCGGGGTTGTCGAGCGCAAACGCCGGCGCCTGCCCCGGACCGTCGGGGTCTATCGTGTACGAGTTACCGCTCTGCGCGATCGTCGAGCCGTTATCGCGCCCGTACGTATTGAAGGCGAACGTCTTGCGGGCCTGGAGCTCCTTGAAGCCGCGATAGGCACCGCTGAACGTGAACGGCTGCGCGTACAGCTGGAAGCTCAAGGTGGGCGAGAACGTGGCGTTCAGCTGCAGCGTCGCGCTCACCTGGTGCTCGATCAGGTCTGCGAAAACGTAGCGCGCGCTGTCCGTCGCCGTCGCGAACGGGTCGCTGACGCGCGTGACGTATTGGGCCGCGAAGCGGCCGGTGAAGTACCCGGGCGCGAGGCTCAGTGAGACGGCCGAGTTGGGCCGCAGCGTGAGCTTCGGGAGCAGGTCCAGCGACCACCCGCCGGCGGTGTCGTGGGTGACGGCTGCGAACGCGTAGGCACTCACATGCTTGCGGTCGTCGGTGTAGCCGTCGGCGCTCAGGTACCAGGAGGGTGGCGTGCGCGCCAGCGGGCCGCCCCGCGTGAGCCGGTCATCGATGGCTCCACCTGAATAACTCGCGGTCACCTCCCCGATCCAGAAGTTGCGGAATTGGCCGAACTCGTACAGGCCGACCCTCCGCTGAATCGCGTCGCCATCGTAGTTCCAGCCGCCACCGAGCGACAGCTCGGTAACGGCGTGCAAGAACACCTTGCCCGGCCGGCTCCAGCGCCGCCGTCCCTTGACCTCGGCGGAAATGCGGTCCACGCGCTCCTGAAACCCGAGATCGTTCACCTCGAAGCCGGGCGAGACGAACTCGCCGGCGATGCTCCAGTTCCACGGGCCGCCGACGCGATTGAGAAACACGTCGCCGGTGGTCCCCGTGAGCGAGGTACGGAGCGAGTCGTAGCGGAAGCTCCTGGCGTCGGGGCGTTGGTAGTAGCGGCTGGAGGATTGTTGCGCCGCATTGATAGCGGCGGTATCGCCGCGGATAGAGGAGCCGCCGAGGCTCGCGGCCAGGGTGTAGGTGTTGTGACCCCAGCGGTGGAAGAAATCCACCCCGCCCGCGTAGGCGGCGCTGCCGAGCATGTTGAGCGCCCGCGTGTCGAGGTCACGATTCACGGCGGTAGCGACGAAGCCGATGGTGGTGTTGCCGTGGCGCAGGTCGCGTTTCAGACGGCCCACGAAGTAATTGGTGAACGGCTCCACCTCGTCGCGATGCCTGAGGCCCGTGGTCGTATCGAACGTCGTCGCCCACTCCCGGCCCGTGAGCGCGTCCAAGATACCGATCGACCAGCCATTCGCCCGCCGGCCGCTCAGCTTCGCCGCGCCGAGGATGGTGCTGTTCGGCGGGATGTCGGAGAACTGTCCGTCGGAGGTGACCTCCCCCTGGGGCGGTTGACCGATGCGCCGCGAGTAGAAGTACTGCGGCCGGTCGCTCAGCTTCGCGAGGCCGTTGCCGTTCCCGGCGAACCCGAAGATGTTGCCGCCTTCGACGAAGAACGGACGCTTCTCCTCGAGCTGCACTTCGAACTGCGTGAGGTTGACGAAGGCGGGGTCCAGGGCCACCTGACCGAAATCGGGGTTGACGGTGGCGTCGAGGGTGAGGTTCGAGGTCACGCCGTACTTGAGATCGGCGCCCACGTCTCCCAGATACGCGCTCCCGTGGTCGAACGGATCGCGCGGGGAGTCCGGCGTGTCGTAGTGGCCGCGCCCGACCACGTAGGGTAGCACCTCCACGTGCCTGGGCGCCGGCAGGTCCTGGAGCCCCTGGAGATCGGCGAAGCGCGACGCGACGCCGCTCTCGGTCTTGCGCACGAGCGGGAGCATGTCGAGCTCGTTCTTGCGTTGAATCCAGCGCTCGAAGCGCACGCCCCATACCTGCACCGACGCGCCCGAGAACCGCAGCTGCGAGAGCGGAATCCGCATCTCCACGGTCCAGCCGAGCGAGTCGACCGCGGTCGCGGCTTCCCACACGGCGTCCCAGGAGTCGTCCGAATAGCCGCCGTCGTCTCCCAGGAGGAGGTCGCGCTTCACGCCGGCGGCATTGACGATGAACTCGAACGCGGTGCGACGGTCGTGGTAGCTGTCCAGCAGCACCCGGAAGTCGTCGCTGTGCGTGTTCGCGTCACGGCGTCCCAACCGGCGGATGATCCCCTGCGGCGCAGAGTCGAACAGGCGGGCGCCGATGAAGAGGGCTTCGGCATCGTACAGTATCCGGACTTCCACCCGCTCCGTGGCGGGCGCGCCCTCCTGCGGGTCCCGCTGCATCAGTCCGCCGATCGGGGTGGCCAGGGTCCAGGCGGGGTCCTCGAGCCGCCCGTCGAGCACGGGCCTGGCGGTGGGTGCGACCCGCGCGGCGGTGACGACCGCCGGCAGGTCCGGGATGCGGGCCGGGTCGACGGACCGTGATTGCAGGAGCAGCAGCGCTAGGATGGGGATCACGGTGTAGTCTCCCTCGCCATCAACGTGGTGTTCAGGATGCCCTCCAGGACCCGGTTCGCATCGAAC
>Ga0209472_1001167_pt1 | contig 15244 bp, 10 predicted proteins | sample GraSoiAngelo_130_FD_185887 | JGI IMG/M metagenome (GOLD analysis project Ga0209472, IMG submission 185887) | Grasslands soil microbial communities from the Angelo Coastal Reserve, California, USA - 14_0929_02_20cm (SPAdes) (version 2) | ecosystem: Environmental > Terrestrial > Soil > Grasslands ...
TCGGTCCCGGGCGTAACGGTTTTGCTCATGCGATCATCCGGCTTGTGAGCCCCTGACAGCGCACGAATCTTTTCGAGCAGGCGCGGCATGACGATCGGCTTGGTGTCAAAATCGTCGCAGCCCGCCGCGAGCGCTTTCTCACGGTCACCGCTCATCGCATTGGCGGTGAGGGCGATGACGGGTATGTGCCGAGTGTGCTGCGCAGCCTTGAGCTGGCGCGTCGCCGCCCAGCCATCCAGCACCGGCAGGCTCAGATCCATCAGAATCACATCGGGCCGCTCGCTCGCGGCAAGCTGCACGCCACTGGCCCCATCGCGCGCGATCACTACCGTATGCCCCTGGCGCTTGAGGCGGCTCTCCAGGATATAGATGTTGTCCTCATTATCCTCTACGTACAGAATCTTCACGCCAGAATCTCCTTGACCTTCGCATGGTTGCCGCGCTCGATCGAGCGCGGCAGCATGCGGCCCAGCTCGCGCAGCAGCTCACTCAGCTCGGAGGCGCTTTTGCGCATCACCTGCTCGACGTACCCGTTCAGCCGCTTTTGATCCTCGACGCTCAGGTCCTTGGCCGTCAGAACCAGCACCGGAATGTCGCGCCATTCCGGGCGCTGACGCATCTCGACCAGGAACTCGAACCCGTCCATCTCCGGCATCATCAGGTCCAGTACGATCACGTCGGGACACGATTCGGCCAGATGTTGCAGCGCGAAGCGGCCGTTGCTCGCCCCCTCGACCTGCCATCTCTCCTGCTCGAGCACGCGCCGCACGCTCTCGCGCATGATCTCATCGTCGTCCACCAGCAGGACCTTGCGTGCGATCGGACTGCTGATGTCCTGCAGCAGGCTTATGAGCCGCTCGCGGTCGATCGGCTTGGTCATGTATTCAGTGGCGCCGAGGGAGTAGCCGCGGCTGCGGTTGTCCTCGATCGTCACCAGCACCACCGGGATGTCTGCCAGCTGCGGATCGCCCTTGAGCGCCGCCAGCACCGTCCAGCCATCCAGGTCCGGCATATTGATGTCGAGCGTGATCGCCGCGGGGTGAAGTTCGCGCGCCAGTTGCAGGCCTTCCCGGCCCCCGGTTGCGATGCGAACCACGAATCCCTCGCGCTCCAGATAGCGCGCCATCACCTCGCATACGGTCTGGTCGTCATCGATAACCAGGATGAGCGAGCCTTTGACCGGCTGCATCGCCCGGCGCTCAGGACGTACCCGGCGCAGGAGCGGCGCTGGCTGGACCGCCTCGATGCGGGCGGGCAGGCGGATCGTGAATGTCGAGCCCTTGCCCAATTGGCTCTCTACGGCAATCTCACCGCCCATCATCTGGCAGAAACGGCGGCTGATCGCAAGTCCGAGCCCGGTGCCACCATACTTGCGCGTGGTCGAAGGATCGGCCTGCACGAATTCCTGGAACAACCGGCCCATCTGTTCGGGCGACATCCCGATGCCGGTATCCCTGACGGCCATCGTAATCTCTTCGCTGCCCTTGCCCATGAGCCGCGCCACGTCGATGGTCACAATGCCATGCTCGGTGAACTTGTTGGCGTTGCTCACCAGATTGAGCAGCGCCTGGCGGATTCGCGTCTGGTCGGCGTGCATCTCGCCGATATCCTGCGGACAGTGGAGGATGATCTGGTTGCCGTTCTTGGCCGCCGCGGGGGCGATGGTGGAGATCACATCGTCGACCAGCGGCGCGATGGCGAAGGTCTCGACGTGCATGTCCATCCTGCCGGCTTCGATCTTCGACAGGTCCAGGATGTCGTTGATGAGCTCCAGCAGGTGGTGCGCCGCGCGCAGCACGCGCTCGAGCGGTTCGAGCTCCTCGGGGTGCTTCAGGTCGCGGGCATCCTCATGCAACATCTCCGTCAAGCCGATGATCGCATTCAAGGGCGTGCGCAGCTCGTGTGACATGTTCGCCAGGAACTGCGATTTCAGCTTGCTCGCCTCCGCCAGCTGCTCGCTCTTGGCCTGGCTTTCCTTGAACAGCCGGGCATTCTCGATGGCCATCACCGATTGCGAGGCCAGCGTCTGCAGCAGTTTCACGATCGAGGGCGCGAACTCACCCGCCACCTTGCGGCGGATCACCAATGCGCCGGTCGCGTGCTCGTCGCGCAACAGCGGTACCGCAACCACGGCGCGGATTCCGTCGTGCGTCCACAGGACGCTCACCCTGGGGGACAGCTCGACGTCCGACACCTGGACTGGCACGCGGTTTACCGCGCACATGCCCACCGGACCGTCCCCCAGGCCGATGCGCGAGCCGCGCAGTGTTTCGATCATGGCGTCGCTGACACCGAAGTTCGCGCGTGGATCGAATACCCCATCGGCCTCGTCGAACTGATAGAGGGTGCCCGAATCCGCATCCGCCAGGCGCACCGCGCGGGCGATGACGGTTGCCAGCACCGTCTCGAGCTCGAGAGATGAGCTCACCGCCTGGCTTACCTCGTTCAGTGCCTGCAGTTCCGCCACCGAGCGCATCAGCTCGCGCGTGCGGGCCTCGACCTCCGAGGTGCGCTCGGCGACACGCTGTTCCAGTTTGCGCTGATCCTCCTCGATCTCCAGTTGCGACAGACGCAACTTCTCGCTCATCATCCGCAGCGAGGCGAGCAGGTTCCCGAGGTCGCGCTTCGGCAGACGGTCCGCAGCCAAGGCGAATTCGCCTGCCGCGATGCGCTGGGCGAGATCCACGGCGGCGTTGAGCGGTTCGGTAACGCCGGTGATCATGCTGTAGATGAACCAGCCCGCGATCAGGAGCGTGAACAAGGTGGCGGCCGCCACGATCTTGCTCTGGCGCCGTGCCGAGTCGATCGCCTGCGAGATGGCCGCGGTGCTTGCCTTGTCGTAACCCGCTTCGAGCGCACGAACTGCCTCGCGCGTCTGCCTGATCTGGGGCTGCAGCGCCAGCAGCCGCTCGAGCGGCATGGCGACCGAGATCTGGCCCGCCAGGGCCCCGAGACTTGCGGCAACGGCCGCCGCGCCCGGGTCCTTGCGGCGCAACGCAGCGGCGGACGCCACCGATTGCCGCAGCGCCTCATAGGCGCGCTGTCCGAGGCTCCCCATATCCACGGCGTCCGCGGCATAGGTCATGAAAGACTCGAAGCCGTCCTTCGTCGCCCGCGATAGTCCGTGGCGCACCACCACGCTCTCAACGGCGGTCGTGCGTCGCAGGTCGGAGAGCGCCTGATAGATCAGCACCAGCGCGATCGGTGCGATGATGATCACGAACTGCGCAAAGATGCGCAGCTTCAATTGTTTTACTTTGATCATCGGGACGGTGCCCCCCGGGCGCCGAGCAAACGCCTGCCATCCCCACCGAACTACCAGTTTCTACGCGGTGCGCAGCGGGCCGTCAATCACGCACGGCGGCCGCCGCCGCCAGGGGCCAGGGGTGGCTCCGGTCGAAGGTGGGATTTACCCTCACGCGCGGGACTGCCGCGGCGAATTCCGGCGTCGCCTGCCCGCCGTGCTGTGTCGATCGCGTTCGCTACCGCCGGAGGAGCGTAAGCTGCCAGATGTCTTTGCCGGTCGCCATCATCAGCGGACGCCGCGCGAGCATGCCGGCTTTGCCCATGGCGTGCTCGAGCTACGTAAGCTCTGCGAGCTTGTCGCGCGCCTCGGTCCGAACGTCCTGTCACCCGCGGGCGATGCATCCAAGAACTTACGCTTACGCGGTTGGTGATCACTGGTAGATCCAGCGTCAGGTTCTCTTCGAAAAGGGAGACGACATGAATCTGATTTCGAACATGCTATCCATATTCAAGTGGTTGTTCGTACGACTGCCGCTTGGGTTTTCCCTCCCATTCACGGCGGCATCTCTTTGGTGGGTACTGGCGGGTTTTAAGCGATTGAACGACGTTGTGGCTAATTTGGCGACGGCGACAGCAGTCGATCGCTTGCAATTGGAGTTGCCAGGTGGCATTGCGCAGGTGCTGATCGCCAACCTTGGCGCTTTTTTTCACGGCGCGATCGTAATCGCGCTCTTCACGCTTGGATTTCTCGTCGCATACAACGCATCTGCACTGATTAACTGGATTCTGCTATGGGCTGACTTAAAGCCGATTCGGTTCGCGACGGGTTCACCTTGGACTCCGGCGCCGGTTGCCTCTCCGAGCCACGATCCGTTTGCGAATGTCCAGAAGATTGGAATCGTGCTAGCGGGAGGAGGGGCAAAGGGCGCATTCCAGGCGGGTTCGATGAAAGCTATCTACCAGTTCCTGGCCGACCATGATGCTCTTCGAAAGGTCAAGGTCATTTCCTGCACCTCGATAGGCTCTTGGAACGCGCTTTTTTGGTTGGCGGACCTGATTCTTAGTGGCCAAGGGAACGCAAGTGTCCATAGGCTTTGGTGGAAGTCCATCAGCGTCAAGGCATTGGCCGCTCCCATTTGGTACATCCCCTTTGCTCGCAATGCGTTCCTCTCGTCCGAACCGTGGCGTCGGGTCTTCGATCACATTTTTCTACAGCCCGACGTGCGAAAGCGAATTCTAGAATCTGACATTCACTTCTACATGACGCGCTCCAATGTTCAATCCGGTCAACTGACTTGCGCGACCAACAACCGCCGGCCGCCGCCGATTTCAAAAATTACCTACGACATCCTCAATGTTGAAGATGGTAGCGAGAGATTTTTGAGCGCTCTGAAGCTGAGCGTTTTTGCGTCGATGGATTTGCCGCCGTTTTTCCCATACGTTCGAGACAAGGGCGGACTGTTCGAGGACGGTGGCGTTATCGACAACGTTCCGATTACTTTTCCAGCGAACGACGGATGCGACTTGATCTTTATCCTGCCTCTGAACGCAGATTTCGAGCAGGCGCCAAACAACACCTCGATTGTCGCGCGGCTGTTTCGGGTCATGGAGGTTCGACAGGGTGTCCTGGAGCGCAACGGTTTCAAGATGATCTACCTGTACAACGAACTTGCCGCGTTGCGCGAGTATGTAGATGGCTTGCAGGCGCTTGCGGCGGCTGCGCGGGTGCCGGAATCTGCATCGCTCGCCTTTGCGCTCGCGCGACGGAACAAGCCGATTGCCGTTTTTGCGGTGTGCCCCCAAAAGTCCTTTGTTCAGGGGACTCTCGATACGCAGGAACTGTGGAAGAACAAGCAGGCGGAAACGGCCTTCGAAGTGATGGAAGAGGCAACCAAATCCATCCTGAGTGATTTCAACTTCGACCGCCCACAAGAGGCGATCAGAGTCGCGCTAGTGAGCAAAGGGGGCGGGGTTGTATGGGACGAGAATTTTTAGGATCGCGCGGTGGCGTGTGCGGTGGTGCCGCCACGAGTGAATTCGAACCGCAACAGCCAGCCTCGAGAGCCGGACTCGTCTGCTGGAGCGAACCTCCATTTTCTGGCGGCTTCTCTTGCCTGGCGGGCGAAATACCAGCTTGGCCCTGGGTTTTCCAGCAGCGCGTCGATGACATTGCCCGAGTGGTCGACGATCACGAGCACCGCGACCTTGATGCGGCCGTGAATGGTGTGACGTGCGCTGCGCGGAACGTTGGGAAGCTGTGCATGCACTACGGAGGGTTCCGCCAACGGTTGTGCGGGTTGAACCGACTTACGAGAAACAGAGTGCGGGGGCGCTGGTTTGGACTGTGCGCGCTTCACGCTGGCCGACACAGCGGCGACCTCGGCAGGGGCTGGCAAAGGCGTCGCGGGATTCTGCGCCGCAGCTGCCGGCGCGGCAGCAGCTTGTTGCGAAGACGTCTGAAGAGTAGTTGACGCCGATTGCCGGGTGTTGGGATGGCTCTTGAGCAGGCGCGAGCCAGCCCAAACTGCGCCCAATAGTACGAGGACCGCCACCGCTACGATGGTCGGCACGAGCCAGCGCTCTTTGGGCGACTCTTGCGCAGGAGCGACTGGTGCCGGCGCTTCATGAACCACTGCCTCAGGAACCGAAACCACCGGCGCTTGTCGCGTACCTTTGAGCTGGGCTTGCAGGTCGGTGGCCGTCGGACGGCTGTCGGGGTCGTGACTCAAGCATCCCTGTACGGTGTCGACGAACTCCGGAGGAAGGGTCGTGGGCAGGCAGGCGGTTTCGGATCGTTCCTCAGGCCACGCAGGAAGGCACTGGGTGAGGGCCTCGACCACGGTTATGCCGAGACCCCAGATATCGCCGGTCGGGTACCGCCTGCCGTTTTTTGCTTCTGGAGGATCGTACAGGGAAGATTTAGCGATGCTCGCCCTGGGTTCGCCGGTGGGACGGACGGTATCACTTGCCAGTTTCAGTTGATCATTGACGACCAGAAAGTTTGTCGGCTTCAGTGCGCCCTGCACCAGGTTCTTGCCATGAAGGAAAGCCAGGGCGTCCAGGGCGGGAAGGAGCATTTCCCGCGCTTCGTCGGCAGTAAGGGCCCGGTGGGGAAGAACCTGAGCGAGAGTCTGCTCGGCATATTCCATTACGACGAACAGAAATGGGCGACCTCCGAGCTGACAACGACCTGCGTCGAAAAGCCGAATCAGGTGAGGATGGGAGAGGCCGGCAGCCGTTATCCAGTGCGAGAGCTGTGCTTCGGGCAATGCCCGCTCGGCGGGGACGATCTTGATCGCGGCGGTGGGAAGGTCTTGTGCCTTGCATTCGGTAAGGAATACCGCGCTGTGGTCTGAGCCGCTCAGATAGCGCCGCAGGGGATAGATGCCGTTAATGACCTCGCTCTGCCACTTCGGCGAGGCTTCGGTCATCGTTTCTCTTCTCGCCTCCACATTCACGACGGACGACACGCTCCCGGGATGTCTGGTGAGAAGATACCACCACGAGGGAGGCTGCTGGAGAACCAGATATGGAGATCTGGGTCACACTTTGGTGTCGCAGGGATGTTCGGCGCTCTCGACTCGACCGTCTGCCGGCGCGGCGGTCAGCCCAGACCGCGGGCTGCGGTCGCTAGCGGGCGGTTCGCGCCCGGGGTTGCCCCGCGAACTGCAGCGGATCGTTACCGTGCGCAAAATGCTTGGCGAGGAAAGCCTCGCCACGCTCGAGGACGAAGTAGCGGAACGCTTCAGCCGCCGGGGAGAGCGTCTTGGCGTGCGTGTTGACGACATGCCATCGACGCATGACCGGCAACCCTTCCGTTTCCGGCGCAGCGATCAGTTGGTGATCGAGCTCGAGGCCCACGGTGTGCAGCGACAGCAGCGCGACGCCCATTCCGGCCATGACGGCCTGCTTGATGGCCTCGTTGCTCGACATCTGCATGACCACCCGCGGGGTCATCTGATACGCCTCCATGAACTCGTCGAGCGCGGCGCGCGTGCCCGAGCCCGGCTCGCGCACGATGAATCCTTCGCCGAGCAGCGCCCGCGCCGGCACCCGCTCGGCGCGCGCGAAGGGATGCTCGACGCAGGTGACCAGCCCGTGCGGGTGCATCGCGAAAGGCTCGGCCCGCGAGGGCCAGTTCTTGGGCGGCCGGCCCATGATGGCGAGCTCAACCGCGCCCTCGCGCATGAGTGCCACCACTTCCTCGCGATTGCTGGCGGCCCGCAGGCGGACTTCGACACCCGGGTGCTCGTCCCGGAATTGCGCCAACAGCCGCGGCAGAAAGTATTTCGCGGTGCTGACCATGGCGACATCCAGCACCCCGGTCTTGAGGCCGCGAAACCGGGCGACCATGTCCTCGGCGTCGCGCATCGCGGCCAGGACCCGCTGCGCGTAGGCGAGCACGTACTCGCCGACCATGGTGAGGGACACCTTGCGGCTCGAGCGATCAAACAGCGGCAGCCCGACCTCGGTCTCCAGCTCCTTGATTTGCATCGAGACCGCAGGAGCCGTGAGCTTCAGCTCCTGCGCCGCGCGCGCGAAGCTCAGGTGCCGCGCGACCGCCGAAAAGACCCGCAGTTGCCGGAGCGTGGCGTTCTTCATTAAGGGATTCTTAATTCATCCGTAACTTAAAGTGACTTTACCTGAATAATAGTCCCCCTCTACAGTCGCCTCAAGCAATCGGCAACGAGGCGGGACGATGGCAATCGCAACCGGGGCGAGCAATGGGGCAACCGCGATCACGGACGCCAAGCGGCGCTACCAGGCCGGCGTTCTGAAGTACGGGCAGATGGGCTACTGGGAGCCGGACTATGTTCCCAAGGATACGGACACCGTCTGCCTGTTCCGCATCACGCCGCAGGAGGGGGTCGACCCGGTCGAGGCCGCCGCGGCGGTCGCCGGGGAGTCGAGCACGGCGACCTGGACGGTCGTGTGGACCGATCGGCTGACCGCCTGCGACAGCTACCGCGCCAAGGCGTTCAGGGTCGAGCCGGTGCCGAACGGCCCGGGACAGTTTTTCGCCTGGGTCGCCTACGACATCATCCTTTTCGAAGAGGGCTCGATCGCCAACATGACGGCGAGCCTGATCGGGAATGTGTTCAGCTTCAAGCCGCTCAAGGCCGCGAGACTTGAAGACATCCGCATTCCGGCGGCCTACGTCAAGACCTTCAAGGGTCCCCCGACCGGCCTGATCGTCGAGCGCGAACGTCTCGACAAGTTCGGCCGCCCGCTGCTCGGCGCCACGACCAAACCCAAGCTCGGACTCTCGGGCCGCAACTACGGCCGCGTGATCTACGAGGGGCTCAAGGGCGGTCTCGATTTCATGAAGGACGACGAGAACATCAACTCGCAGCCCTTCATGCACTGGCGCGACCGCTTCCTGTACGTGATGGATGCGGTCAACAAGGCGAGCGCCGCCACCGGTGAGGTCAAAGGCTCTTATCTGAACGTCACGGCCGCAACCATGGAGGACATGTACGAGCGGGCCGAGTTTGCCCGGCAGCTCGGCTCGGTCGTGGTCATGATCGATCTGGTGATCGGCTGGACCGCGATCCAGAGCATGTCCAACTGGGCGCGGCGCAACGACATGATCCTGCACATGCACCGCGCCGGTCACGGTACCTACACGCGCCAGAAGAACCACGGTGTCAGTTTCCGTGTCATCGCCAAGTGGCTGCGACTCGCCGGCGTCGACCACCTGCATGCCGGGACCGCGGTCGGCAAGCTCGAGGGCGACCCGCTGACCGTGCAGGGCTACTACAACGTGTGCCGCGACAGCTACACCCGCCAGGATCTGCCGCGGGGCATCTTCTTCGATCAGGACTGGTGCGATATCCGCAAGGTGATGCCGGTCGCCTCCGGTGGGATCCACGCCGGGCAGATGCACCAGCTGCTGGATCTTTTCGGGGACGACGTGGTGCTGCAGTTCGGTGGCGGAACCATCGGCCACCCCGCCGGCATTCAGGCCGGCGCCGTCGCCAACCGGGTGGCGCTCGAGGCGATGGTCAAGGCGCGCAACGAGGGCCACAACATCCGCATCGAGGGAGCGGAGATCCTGCGCAAGGCCGCCCGTTTCTGCGGCCCGCTGCAGCAGGCGCTCGATACCTGGGGCGACATCACTTTCAACTACACCCCGACGGATGCGTCCGATTTCACCCCCACGGCCGCGGTGGCGCGCTGAATCGTTCAAGGAGGGCACGCTGCATGATGACCAACCCCGTAAGCAAGATCACCCAGGGGCAGTTCAGCTTCCTGCCGGAACTGACGGACGCGGAGATCGCGCTGCAGATCGAATATGGCTTGAGCCGCGGTTACGCCTGGAGCATCGAGTACACCGACGATCCGCACCCGCGCAATACCTTCTGGGAAATGTTCGGCATGCCGATGTTCGACCTCAAGGACGCCGCCGGGGTGCTGACGGAAGTGCGGAACTGCAGGAAGGGCTTCCCGCAGCACTACATCCGCCTGATTGCCTTCGACGGCACGCGCGGCGTGGAGAGCATCGCCATGAGCTTCATCGTCAACCGGCCTGCGAGCGAGCCGGGTTTCGGGCTCATACGCCAGGAGGCGGCGGGCCGCACGATCCGCTACACGGTGCACGGCTACGCAACCGACCGGCCCGAAGGCGAGCGCGGCGGGATTGAAACCTCATGAATGCGTCGGGGGTTGCTCCATGTACCTGATCGCCCCATCGCCGGCGTGCAAGGTGGCCTGACATGGGCTCACCGCTGTACTCGATCCCCGGCACCGCTCCGGCCACGACGCCCGTCGCCGAGCCCACGGCGGACGCCGCGGCGGCCCAGGCGTCGCCGTCAACCGAGGCACGCACCGTGAGCGAAGTGCTGGCGCAGAGCCAGGCCGGCGCGGTGATGGACGAGCTCGACCGCGACCTGGTGGGCCTTACACCGATCAAAGCGCGCATCCGTGACATCGCAGCGCTGCTCGTGATCGACAAGCTGCGCATGAACCTGGGGCTGCAGGCGCAGGCGCCCAGCCTGCACATGAGCTTCACCGGCAACCCCGGGACCGGTAAGACCACGGTGGCGCTGCGCATGGCCGAGATCCTGTTTCGCCTCGGTTACGTGCGCAAAGGCCACCTGGTCGCGGTGACCCGCGATGATCTGGTCGGGCAGTACATCGGCCACACGGCGCCCAAGACCCGGGAAGTGCTGAAGCGGGCGATGGGCGGCGTGCTGTTCATCGACGAGGCGTACTACCTCTACCGGCCCGAGAACGAGCGCGACTATGGACAGGAGGCGATCGAGATCCTGCTGCAGGTCATGGAGAACCAGCGCGACGATCTGGTCGTGATCCTGGCGGGCTACAAGGATCGCATGGACACCTTCTTCCGCTCCAACCCCGGGATGAGCTCGCGCATCGCGCACCATCTGGATTTCCCGGACTATGCGCCCGGCGAGCTGCTGCGCATCGCCGACAAGCTCCTCGAGCAACACAACTACCGGTTCGCTCCCGGCGCGCGCGCGACGTTTGAGGAGTACCTGACCGCTCGCATCCGCCAGCCGAACTTCGCCAACGCGCGCAGTGTGCGCAACGCGCTCGACCGCGCCCGGCTGCGCCAGGCCAGCCGTCTGTTTGCCGACCAGGATCGGCGCTTCACGGCCGAAGAGCTGACAGCGATCGCCGCTTGCGACATTCGCGCCAGCCGCGTTTTCCAGGCCGCCGCCACCCAGGGCCCATCATGATCATCGAGGAGTCGCGACCATGTATCTCGGGCGCACCACGCTCTCAAAATTCCTGATCCAGCAGCTCACCGATATCCCCGGCGCCAGCGACCTGGGGGCGCTGCTGGTGGACGTGGCCGCCGCCGTCAAGGCGATCTCGGCGATGACCGCCAAGGGGGCCCTCGGTGGGTATCTCGGCGAGCACGGCGGCAAGAACGTGCAGGGCGAGGCGCAGCACAAGCTCGACGTGCTGGCGCACGAGCTCATCCTACGCAGCTGCGAGTGGGGCGGGCTGCTCGCCGGCATGGTTTCCGAGGAACTGGAGCATCCCTACGCGGTACCGGTCGAATATACGCGCGGTCGCCATCTTCTGGTGTTCGATCCGCTCGACGGCTCTTCAAACACCGACGTGAACGTATCGGTCGGCACGATCTTCTCGGTGTTGAGACACGATAGGCCCGAGCCCCCTGGCGTCGCCGACTATCTGCAGCCGGGGGAGCAGCAGGTCGCCGCCGGCTACGCCATCTACGGTCCCGCGACCATGCTGGTCATCAGCGTGGGCAAGGGCACGCATGGCTTCACGCTCGATCGGGAGATCGGCAACTTCATCCTGACCCATCCGGACCTGCAGATTCCGGCTGACACCAGCGAGTTTGCCATCAACACCAGCAACGCGCGCTTCTGGGAGCCGCCGGTGCACCGTTATGTGAGCGAGTGTCAGGCGGGGAAATCGGGCATTCGCACTCGCGATTTCAACATGCGCTGGATCGCCTCGCTGGTTGCGGAGGTGCACCGCATCCTCATGCGCGGTGGGGTGTTCATGTATCCCAAGGACAGCAAGGACAAGAGCAAGCCGGGCCGGCTGCGCCTGCTGTACGAAGCGAATCCGGTGAGTCTGCTCGTGGAGCAGGCGGGGGGTCGCGCGACGACCGGCAACCAGCGTCTCATGGAGGTGAGGCCGGAGTCGCTCCATCAGCGCATTGCGCTGATCCTCGGCTCGCGCAACGAGGTCGAACGCATCGAGCGCTACCACGCCGAATACGAAAGCGGCGCGGACCGGCCGTTCACCTCACCGCTCTTCAACGAACGCTCGCTGTTCAGGCCGGAGGCACTGCGGTGAACGCTGCGTACGCCGGTGTATCAGTTCCGGGGAGCACTGCGTGTCCATCAAGCATCCCATAATCGCGGTGACCGGATCCTCTGGCGCGGGAACCACCACCGTCATGAGGAGCTTCGCGCACATCTTCCGGCGTGAAGGCGTCAGGGCTCAGGTGATCGAGGGCGATTCCTTCCACCGCTACAACCGCGTCGAAATGCGCGAGCGCGTGCAGGCTGCCGACCGTGGCAGCGGTCCGCAAATCAGCCATTTCGGGCCGGAAGCAAATCTGCTCAGGGAGCTGGCCGACACCTTCGCCGAGTACGGCGCGGCCGGTCGCGGCAAGGTTCGTCGCTACGTTCACGACGCGGCCGAGTCCAAGGAGCTCGGCTGCGACGCCGGAACCTTCACCGACTGGCAGCCGATGACGCCCGACAGCGACCTGTTGTTCTACGAGGGCCTGCATGGCGCTTACGTCGGCGATGACATCGATGTCGCACGCCACGTCGATCTGCTCGTCGGCGTCGTGCCGATCGTCAATCTCGAGTGGATCCAGAAGCTGCATCGCGACCGGCATCATCGTGGCTACACCCAGGAGGCCGTGGTCGACACGATCCTGCGGCGCATGCCGGACTACGTGAACCACATCTGTCCGCAGTTCAGCCGCACTCATGTCAACTTCCAGCGTGTGCCGACGGTGGACACCAGTAACCCGTTCATCGCCCGGGACATACCCAGCGCCGACGAGTCGATGGTGGTGATCCGCTTCGCCAACCCCAAGGGCATCGACTTTCCCTATCTCGTTTCCATGCTGCACAACTCGTGGATGAGCCGGCCGAACAACATCGTGGTGCCCGGGGGCCAGATGGGGCTCGCGATGCAGTTCATCTTCACGCCCATGATCCTGCGCCTGATCGATCTCAAGAGACGCGCGTAGCAGGGAGACTCGCCGCATGAATGCCCAGGTCAGACCCAAGCCCGTCGAGCGTCAGGAACTGTGCAACGCGCTGCGCTTTCTCGCGATCGACGCGGTGCAGGCCGCCAACAGCGGTCATCCCGGCATGCCCCTGGGGATGGCGGACATCGCCGAGGTGCTCTGGCGGGGGCACCTGAAGCACAATCCCGCCGATCCGCTCTGGCCCGACCGCGACCGCTTCGTGCTTTCCAATGGTCACGGCTCGATGCTGCTGTATGCTTTGCTGCACCTCACCGGTTATGCCCTGCCGCTGGAAGAACTGAAGCGCTTTCGTCAGCTGCACAGCAAGACTCCCGGACATCCGGAGGTCGGAGTCACGCCCGGGGTGGAAACCACCACCGGCCCACTCGGGCAGGGGCTGGCCAATGCGGTCGGCATGGCGCTCGCCGAGCAGCTCCTGGCCGCGGAATTCAATCGGCCGGGCCACACGATCGTCGACCACCGAACGTGGGTATTCGTGGGTGACGGTTGTCTGATGGAAGGCATCAGCCACGAAGCGTGCTCGCTCGCCGGAACACTGGGGCTGTCGAAACTGGTGGCGATCTACGACGACAACGGCATCAGCATCGACGGCCGCGTCGAGCACTGGTTCGCCGATGACACCCCGAGGCGCTTTGAGGCCTACGGCTGGCGTGTCATACGCGAGGTCCCCGGCCACGACACCGCGGCCATCGAGGCGGCCCTCGCGCAGGCGCGCGAGGACTGTGGCAGGCCGACGCTCGTGTGCTGCAAGACCGTGATCGGTCACGGCAGCCCCAACAAGGCGGGCACTCACGAGGTACACGGCGCCGCCCTCGGGGCGGCAGAGGTCGCCGCGACCCGCGCGAACCTGGGCTGGACGGCCGAGCCTTTCGAGATCGCCGCGGAGATCCGCGCCGCCTGGAGCGCCCGCGAGGCGGGCGCGGCGCGCCAGTGCGACTGGCAGCGCCGCTTTGCCGCCTACGCAGAGGCTCATCCGCAGCTTGCGGCTGAATTCGAGCGGCGCGCACGCCGGCGTGCGCTGCCGGCGCATTGGTCCGACGCCAGCCGGCGGCTGCTGGCCGCTACAGTGGCGCAGGCAGCCAGCATCGCCTCGCGCAAGGCCTCGCAGAATGCGATCGAAGCCTTGCAGGCGCTGCTGCCGGAGCTTCTCGGTGGCTCGGCCGATCTGACCGCTTCGAACCTCACTGCGACCCGCGGCAGCATCGCCGTGCGCCGCGGTGGCTGGGGCAACCACATCAACTATGGCGTGCGCGAGTTCGGCATGAGCGCGGTGATGAACGGCATCGCGCTGCACGGCGGCTACCTACCCTACGGGGGCACCTTTCTCACGTTCTCGGACTACAGCCGCAATGCGGTGCGCATGGCGGCGCTCATGCGTCAGCGCGTGATCCACGTGTTCACGCACGACAGCGTCAGCCTCGGCGAAGACGGTCCGACGCACCAGCCGGTGGAACACGCGAGCAGCCTGCGTCTGATTCCCAACAATGAAGTCTGGCGCCCGTGCGATGCCGTCGAGACCCTGGTGGCCTGGCAGGCCGCGATCGAGCGGCATGACGGGCCGACATGCCTGCTGCTGTCGCGCCAGAGTCTGCCGCACTTTGCACGCAGCCCACGGCAGCTCGATGACGTGCGCAGGGGCGGCTACGTCCTCGCCGACAGCGACGGACCCGCCACCATCACGCTGCTCGCGACCGGCTCGGAAGTCACCCTCGCCATGCGTGCGCGCGAGATGCTCGGCGCGGGGGGCATCGCCGCCCGCGTGGTTTCAATGCCCAACTGCGCTGAGTTCGATCGGCAGAGTGCCGACTATCGCGCGACGGTGCTGCCGCGTGCGCTGCCGGTTCTGGCGATCGAGGCGGGCGTGAGCAACTTCTGGCGGGCCTATACCGGCTTTGACGGTGACGTGCTCGGCATCGATCGATTCGGCGAGTCCGCGCCGGCGGCGCAGGTGACGGCAGAGCTCGGCCTGACGCCGCAGGCGATTTGCGCGCGCGCGTGCGCGCTGGTGCAGCGCAAGTGGACATGAGCGTCGCCCCGGATCATCCGTGTGCGCGGTCCCTGCAGGCGGTGCTGTTCGACCTGGACGGCACACTCCTTGATACCGCCGCCGACATCAGCGTCGCATTGAACCGCGCGCTCGCCGAGCAGAGGCTCACGAGCCTCCCTGCGGCCGAGGTCCGCGTGCTCATCGGACGAGGTGTGCCCACTCTGATAGAGCGCGCCGTTGCGCGGCTTGGAGCTGCCGGACAATCCTCCGACGCC
>Ga0209472_1001173_pt1 | contig 15214 bp, 14 predicted proteins | sample GraSoiAngelo_130_FD_185887 | JGI IMG/M metagenome (GOLD analysis project Ga0209472, IMG submission 185887) | Grasslands soil microbial communities from the Angelo Coastal Reserve, California, USA - 14_0929_02_20cm (SPAdes) (version 2) | ecosystem: Environmental > Terrestrial > Soil > Grasslands ...
ACGTTAAAGAAAGTCAAGGAAGAATTGGGGGCGGTATAAGTCTTCGTAAACGCACCGATTCGGGAACAAATTTGGTTTCGTAATCTAACTCCAAGAAAATCACCACGCCCACCGCGGTCACCGTGTAGGAGCCCGAACCACGGATAAGTTCTTCGCAATGGGCATCCTGGCAGGATTCACTTCATATCCCTTTGGGATTTCAAAGAGGGCCGGGTCAGGTTCTCCTCTCTTGATGGCCACCAGCTCGGATCTTCCTCTGGTTCCAGTCTTCAGATCATTCGCAATCGACAGCATTTGTGCAGCCAGGTCATCTGAAACCCAAAGCTCAATCTCACTGATGAGTTTTCCATTCCAGTCTCCATCTTTTTCGGTTCCGAGCTTGGTTGTCCTCACTCCACGCGCCGGAATCCCTTGAATTTCACGAGTTCCCAATTGTTCGATGGTCATGTTCGGCGGTATTTTCACTCCAGACCTAGGGATGTACGGAGTGGAGTACGCGCGTCCTGACTGCAGCACCGAGGCCGCGTCGTTGCTTTCCTTAACGGTCGCAATTCTCATTCCCGGTTGGATACGAATGAATGTTCCTGAAGCGCAATCAAAGATTTCAATCAGAGTGCCATACTCTTCCCGTGTGACGGTGAACGGCTTGCCATCCGGAGTCTCTAGCGTGACGGTTTCCCGGTCGTCGGGAGGCCGTGCCACACCGTGCTTCTCGAACCGGATTCGCCCTTGACTGTCCCTTGCGACATTTTCCCTTTGCACGCTCGTTTTCGGGACTCCTAAAAAAGAAGGCATCGTGATCGTCGTAACGTACTCGGCGATAAACGAATTGCTGGAATCCGCTCCGAGATAACCTATTCCCGAGCATCCTTTCATTACTTGCGCGTGAGCTGGCCACGCACACATGAAAAGCATTACGTTCAGAGCACCATAGAAGAGTGATCGGGGGAAGGCACCTCGGATTGGCAACATTTTCTTACCTCCCAGAGCAAGACAAATGTCCGCTTCATTTTACATCCAGTCGGCCAGGAGGGCTCCGACAATTGCGCCAATCAAAAGCGACGAGGTGCCAAGGAGGTCTTCGCTCAAGGCAAACGACGGGGAGGGCGCTATTGCCTGGAGACGACGCTGAGGACTTCGGAGGCGTGGCCTTTGGCTCTGACGAGGGGCCAGAGTTCCTCGATTTTGCCGGTTTTGCCGATGAGGAAAGAACTGCGGACAACGCCCATGAAGGCACGGCCCATGAACTGCTTTTTCTGCCAGACGCCGAATTTTTGGATGGTCTTGCGAGTGGGATCGCTGAGCAAAGGAAAATTGAGCCTGTGCTTTTCCTTGAACGAGACAAGCGCTTTGACAGGATCGGCGCTCATCCCGAGGATGGCCACGCCGAGCTTGTCGAATTGCCTCTTTGCGTCACGAAACTCGGACGCTTCGATGGTTCAACCGGGAGTGCTGGCTTTGGGAAAGAAAAAAAGCAGAACGCGCTGACCAGCGAAGTCCTTGAGAGCGATTTCTTTGCCTTCGTCAGACTGCAGGCGGAAGGCGGGGGCTTTGGCGCCTACTTTGAGCATGGGACATTCCTCAGGTCAGTTGTTGAAAGCATAACAGGAATCGAAGCGCATGGGCTGGGAAGACCCGAAAAAGCGATGGTCAGCCGCGCTCGCAAAAACCTCAGGCCTAAAGGCCTGAGCTACAGCGCCGGCCTGAGCTACAACTTGCTCTACGAAAACAAGCAACAACAAATTTCAATTTGCCTACGAAAGCAGCTTGCGGAGGATGTCGTTTACGGCTTGAGGGTTGGCTTGGCCGCGGGTGGCTTTCATGACCTGGCCGACGAAAAATTTGAAGACGCCTTCGTTTCCGGATTTGAACTTGGCTACGTTGTCCGGGTTTTTCGCGATGACTTCACGGGCGGCTTGCTCCATGGCGGCTTCACTGACCTGCGCGCCGAGGCCTTCAGCGGCGACGATCTCGGCGGCAGCGCGGCCGGACTCGAACATGGCGGCGAACACTTTTTTGGCAACAGCGCCGGTGATTTTGCCGGATTCGACGAGCTTCACCAGTTCGGCGAGAGCGGCAGGCGAAACGGGGCTCGCGCTGATTTCCTTGCCGGAGTCTTTCAAGCCGCGAAGAAGTTCCGTTTGCATCCAGTTGGCGGCGGCTTTGCCGGGAGCGCCGGCTTTGACGACGGCTTCAAAATAATCGGCGAGAGCTTGCGTGCTGGTGAGGACTTCGGCGTCGTAAGGCGTAATGCCGTAGGCGGAGCCGAAGCGGGCGCGCTTGGCTTCGGGGAGTTCGGGGAGGGTGCCGCGGACTTCTTCCCGCCAGGCCGAGCTGATGTGGACGGGGAGAAGATCGGGCTCTGGGAAATAGCGGTAGTCGTGGGCCTTTTCTTTGGACCGCATGGAGACAGTGCGGCCTTCGGCTTGATTCCACAGGCGCGTTTCCTGGAAAAGGCGCCCGCCGGATTCGAGGACGCCGATGTGGCGCTCGATTTCGAACTCGAGAGCCTTTTGTAGAAAGCGGAAGGAATTCAGGTTTTTTACCTCGACCTTGGTGCCGAATTCTTTTGAGCCGCGCAGGCGCACGCTGACGTTGGCGTCGCAGCGGAGCGAGCCTTCTTCCATATTGCAATCGCTGACGCCGGTATAAACCATGATTTGCCGGAGCGTGGTGAGGTACGCGTAGGCCTCCTCGGGCGCGCGCATGTCCGGCTCGGAGACGATTTCACTGAGCGGAGTGCCGCAGCGGTTGTAGTCAATGTAGGCCTTGGTGGCGGATTGCGAGAAACCTTCGTGGAGATTTTTGGCGGCGTCTTCTTCGAGATGGAGGCGGGTGATGCCGATGCGTTTTCTTGCACCGTTGGCTTCGATCTCCAGCCAGCCACCGGTGGCGAGCGGCAATTCGTATTGGGAAATTTGGTAGCCCTTGGGGAGGTCGGGGTAGAAGTAATTTTTGCGGGCGAAGCGGGAATGGTCGTGGACCGTGCAGTTCAGGGCGAGCGAGGCGCGCATGGCCATCTCAACGGCGCGCTTGTTGAGCACGGGCAGAGTGCCGGGGAGGCCGAGGCAGACGGGACAGACATTGGTGTTGGGCGGATCACCAAAACGCGTGGAGCAGCCGCAGAAGATTTTTGTGCGCGTGAGGAGCTGGACGTGGACTTCGAGGCCGATGACGGGCTCGTATTTGGCGAGCACGTCAGGAGCGAGGGAGGGGGCCTCTGGAGTGGATTTCGGCATAAAGGAACAAAGATTATAGCATCAGGCGCACGGAGAGACGGACCGTCCGTCATCGATCGGGGCGCCACCCAGGTTCTGCATCGCCGGAACACAGCCAAGAGTGGCTGTGCCACCAAAACCTACGGTTGGGACGCTTGTTGTAGAGCCGGAAAACGACGCTCGGCGAGGGCATAGGCGCCGAAGAGCAGCGCGGCGTAGAAGGCGTCACCCGCGAGGGTGTTCCAGAAAAAGGGAATGCCGGCGAGGTAGCAGGCGGCGAGGCCGGAAACGGTTTTTGGATAGGAGTTCAGAAGCCCCCAGACGGCAAAGTTAGTGACGAGGAAGAACTGGATGGCGCCTAGAAACGTGGCGAGAGAGATGCGGGCGATGCTGCGGCGGTCGCTGAGCCAGAGGCCGATGGCTACGTTGATGAGGAAACTGGCGTAGACGATGGGGAGTAGCTTGTGGAAGCCGATAAAAATGTCACCCGCAAAGAGCGCAGCGAGCGGGAATAGGAAAGCGAGGCGGCGGTCCTTGAGCAGCGCGCCGGAGAAGAGAGCCATGGCGCCAACAGGCGTGAAGTTCCAGGGGTGTGGGGCGATACGTAAGGCAGCGGCGAGCAAAATCAGTGCGAGCGCGAGCACGGTACGATAAAGCAGGTTTTCTTTTTGAGAGAGTTCGGTATTCATTTTGGTGCTTCCTCCATTTGGGGCAATACTTCAAAAAAACAAAGACAGAGTAAAACCTCACCCCTCCCGACCGGTCCGGGATAAATTCCGGGGTGAGCTACAGGGTTGAGGCAAGAGATCGCAAAAGACAAAGCCATCACGGTTGACGACTACTCCCGTTCGAATGGGAATGGGAGATTGAAAGATGGGGCCATCGAAGACGAAGGTGTGGAATTCACCGTTTTCACCGCAAGGGTCGACTTGGGGCGGAAGGTCGCGGAAGAAAGACTCGTCGAGTTCGCGGCCGGCAAAGCTGGGGGCGAGAATTTTGGTGTCAATGCAAGCGGCGATGGCGCGGAAACGCTGTTCGTGAAAGTGGCGGATTAGTTCGCGGGTATCGCGCTTCCAGATGGGGAAGAGCGCGGTCATGCCGATGCGAGCGAGATTTTTTTCGCGGTAGGAGCGGAGGTCTTCCAGGAAGATATCGCCGAAAGCGACCGTGCGGACGCCCTGGGCGAGGTGAATGCGCAGGGCTTCCTCCATGCGCGCTTCGTAGATGGGATTGACGCATTGCGGCGGGATGAGGACTTCGTGAAGCGGGAGACCGATGGATTCGGCCTGGCGCTGGAGAAGTTCGCGGCGGACACCGTGCATAGCGATGCGGTGGTAGGTCTCGGTGACGGTGGTGAGTAGGGCTGCGACCTGGAAAGTCTTCTGTTGGAGCAGCGAGTACAGGGCCATGGCGCTGTCTTTGCCGCCGCTCCAGCAGAAGAGAATGGGTTCGAGTGCTGTCAAGAAAATCTCCGAAAGCAATGAGTCTTGCCGAGATGGGGCGCCGCATGCTGCGCCCCTACAGAGAAGAAGGGATCGGTCAAAATGGGCTTTGTAAAGAGCATCAGTTTCGTCCGGTGAAACGGTAGTTGAGGCCGAGACGGAAATCGCGGCCGAGCGCAGGGAAGCCAAGGGCGTCCTGGTATTGCTTGTCGAAAAGATTGGTGACGCGGCCGGTGAAGGAAATGCCGCGAGCGATGAGATACGTAGTGGCGATGTCGAAGCGCGCATAGCCCGGATTGTGAGTCAGGCCGAAGCCGAGGAAATCGCTATCGGTGCGAATGCCGGAGAAATAGCCGGTGAGATTCAGATTCCATTGGCGATAGGAAGTATTGAGGATGATGCTTCCCGAGTTTACGGGACGGCGAAGAAGATGATTTCCGGGCATCTGAACGGGATCGAAGGCGTTGGGGGATTTCAAGACGCGCGTGTCGTCATGGGAGTAGTTGCCGTCAAGGCTGAGCCATCGTCGGAGGCGCAATTCGCCAGAGAGATTGACGCCGCGGGCGCGGGCCAGATCGGTGTTGAAATACGTGCCAGTGCCTTGTTGGCAGGCGGCAGTGGTTGTGGGATCGAAAGTGAAGCTGACGATGTCGCGAAAGCGATTGTTGAAATAAGTGGCGGAGAGTCGAAGCCGCTGACCGGCGAGAAACTGGTCGAGACCGGCGTCATAGGTCTGGCTGCGCTCGGGGCGAAGGGAGGAATTGCCTGGGAAACAAGGATCGCTGCCGAAAGATTGCTCAAGAGCGGGCTCCTTGAAGCCCTGACCGTAGGAAAAACGGGCGCGCGTGTCGCCCCAGAAGCCGCGGCCATTGTGAAGAGCGTAGACAACGCCGGCCCGGGGCACAACGCGGGTGCCGAAGGTCGTATTGGCCTCGGCGCGTGCTCCTGCGCTGAGGGTGAGGCGCGCAAGCGGTTGCCAGCGGGCGTCGAGAAAGCCGGCCTGGTTGTTGCGGCGCGCGTGGAATCCGGTGATAAGACTGGGATAGGCGTTCTCAACTTCGTATTCGTAGCCAGCGGAGACAGCGCCGGTGCGGAATGTATAGGTGGATTGCTCTTGAAGACCGGCGCGATTGAACTGGTCAACGAAAGTGAAGGATGGAGGATTAGCGTTGGTGTCCAGCGTACGGTTTTCATGGCCACTGAAGCGATGGATCCAGTGCGGGCCGTTGCGGAAATCCCAGCTGAGATGCAGGAGGAGAAGCTTGAGACGTTCGAATTGCGAGAGACTAGGAGGGAGGAAAAGAATAGGCCCTGGAAGGCCGGCGAAACTGGAGTTGCTTCTGGCCGTAAGGCGCAAATGATTGGAGTCGCTGAAGCTGTAGCCGAGGTTGCCGGAGAAACTGCGATTGAGAAAAGCGTCGTTGGATCCCTGGCCGTCGGTTTGGAAATAGGAGCCCGCGAGGGAGTAATCGAATCCACCGAGGAGGCCAGCTACCAGCGCACCGCCGCGCGCGGAGGAATAGCTGCCGCCTTCGGCGAAAAAATTGAGTTCGGGAACGCGCGTGGCGCCACGATGGCTGAAGAGTTGGACGACGCCAGAAACCGCATCCGTACCATAGAGGGCGCTTTCGGCGCCGTGAACGACTTCGAGCTTGTCGATGTTGTCGAAAGTTTGGTTGGAAAGATTGAGGAAGCCGCCGGGTTCGTTGAGTGGCGTGCCGTCAACGAAGAATTTTGTTAAATTGGAGTTGCCGCCATCGAGGAAAAAGGTGGTGAGACCTCCTTCGCGGCCGGTTCGAGCGATAGCACCGCCGGGAAGAGTGCCGAGAGCATCGGCAAGCGAGACGAGCTGACGCTGGCGGATTTCGTCGGGCGTGAGGACATCGACGGGAGCAGGAGTCTGGCTGATTTCGAGAGGCTGGGAGTTGGCGGTGACGACGACATTTTCGGAGACTTGCGCGATTTCAAGCTTGACGTCGAGAGTACGAGAGTCTGAAGCGGCCAGCGAAAGAGAAAATTCGCGAGGGACGAAAGCGGCGCGTTCGAAGCGAATCCGATAGCGGCCGGGAGGAAAGATTAGGGAAAAGGTGCCGTCTGCGGCCGTGGAAGCCGAAGCCGCAGGGGAGGCGGCATTTTCAGGTTGAGCGGTGATTTTTACGCCCGCGATGGTGTAGCCGGAAGCGTCGGTAACATGGCCGGAAAGACGGGCTTCTATGGAATTGCTTTGGGCTTGCAAGGAAAAGCTGACTACAGAAACTGCGAAGAGGAAAAAGGCAGTTCGAAGAAGAGTCTTATACATTTTATCCTCCGCTCCCTCTCGCGCGGGAGTTGAAGGTTGACCTGTGCGATCAAAGATGAATCGCACGGCTGCGAACTTCGCCGGTCTCCTGGCTTGGCGGTAGCTCCGGCCCTTTCGAATGAGGACCGTTGCGGGGCCTTCCCGCGGTGTCGCCCAGCGATGGAGCGACTGGCCCGCAGTGGCTGGCGCATACACTGAATCCGCCTTACAGTCGCGCGGCGGCGACGGCTTTCTACTTGGCTGACGATTCCGAAGGAACTGGAATCAACAATTCAAGTGCAACCGCTAAGCGGTTGCCCGTCTTCCCGAGCACGAAGTTCGCGGTGATTGTGGTCTGCAGCACAAGGCCGCAGGGTTGGGGTTAACGAGAAAGGGGCGCCCACAGTGGCGGACGCCCCTGCTACGTTTCAGTTCCAGCTAAGACCGTGACACGCGGCCGGCCGGAGGAGCCAAGCTCCACGGTAAGCGGCGTCTGGAAAACCTGCTCGAGCAATTCGCGCTGATAAATGTTTATGGGCGGACCGACACGCAAGCAGCGTCCGCGCTGCATCAAGACGACTTGATCGGCATACTCGGCGGCGAGATTCAGCTCGTGCGTGACGACGACGACGGTGTAACGATTCGCCGCAGCAAGGCGACGAAGAGCGTCGAGCAAACCGATCTGCGCGGCGATATCGAGATGGAGAGTCGGCTCATCAAGCAGAAGAAGCAGCGGTTGCTGGGCCAAAGCGCGGGCGAGAATGACCCGCTGCTTTTCGCCGCCGGAAATTTGATCCATCCAGCGATCGCTGAGATCGGCGGCCCCGACCTGGGCGAGAGCGTTTTTTGCAATGAGGACGTCGTCTTCGGATTCAAAACGGAGCGAACGCCCATGAGCATGGCGGCCTTGAAGGACGAATTCCCAGGCGCGGGCGGGGAAGAGCAAACGGCTCTCCTGCTGGACGACGGCGATGCGCTGCGCGCGAGTGCGCGGGGTAAGCGAATGAGTGACGAAGCCGTTCAACAGAATACGGCCAGAGAGTGGCGCGAGGGCGCCGGCGATCAATTTAAGCAATGTGGATTTGCCGCTGGCGTTGGGACCGAGAATAGCCACTATTTCGCCGGGACGCGCCTGAAAGCTCGTGGCTTCCAGGGTGAAGAGCGGAGCCTGCGCCGGATTCGCGGAATAGGCGTAACTGACTTGTTCGACGCTCAGGCGTATTTCGTTGGCTAGGCGGCCAGCCTCGGCAAGATGCCGCGCGTGAGACGAGCCGGGACTCATGCGAGCCTCCTGCGCAGGAGGTAGATGAACAGAGGCGCGCCGACAACGGCGGTTACAGCGCCGACGGCGAGTTCATTAGGCGCAACAACGGTACGCGCCAGCGTGTCCGCGAATACAACGGCAATGGCACCGCCAATCGCGGCTGTCGGCAGCAAAGTACGATGGTCCGAGCCGAAGATGAGGCGCATGACATGCGGCACGATCAGGCCGACGTAGCCGATGGCGCCGCTGACTGAGACAGCCAAACCGGTGAGCAAGGATGCGGCGATGTAGACGACGAGGCGGACGCGAGGGACGTCGACGCCAAGGTGCATGGCCTCTTTTTCCCCCGCCAGGAGCAGGTTCAGATCGGAAGCGGTGGTGTATATCGCGCCGGAGGCAAAGACGAAACCAATGCCCAAGAACCAATAGACACTCTTTTGGAGAGGAGTGGAAAGATCGCCCATCAACCAGAAGGAGAGGCCACGGAGATTCCCAGTGAGCGTGCTCATGAGGAACATGATGATGGCGGAGATGAAAGAAGCAGTAATGACACCGCCGAGAAGGAGCGTAGTGCTGTCAATCTGGCCTTCGCGCCGGCCGAGAAGATAGACGACAGTGACAGTAGCGGCGGCCCCGAGAAAGGCGCCGAGAGGAGTCAACAGTGCGGCGAACACTGGAGAAAGCGTGACGCGGGGTTCGACGATAAGCGCAAGGATGGCTCCGAGGCCTGCGCCGCTGGATACGCCGAGGACGTAGGGATCAGCGAGAGGATTACGAAGTAGCGCCTGAAAGCTCGTGCCGGCAACCGAGAGAGAAGCCCCCACCATGATTCCAAGGAGAATGCGGGGAAGGCGGATATTTTGGATGATCAAGACGTAATCACTGGAGATGTTGGAGCGCTGGTGCAATAAGACGTTCCATAGATCGCGGCCAAGGGCGTAGAGGGAAACGGGGACGGCGCCAAACTTGATGGCGATGACCACAACGACGAACAAAATCACGAGTAATGCGAAGCATTGCAGGAGGAGGCGGCGGAGCGTCAGCGGGCGCATGCGCGGCCCCCGGGAGTGGATAGGTTGCCATGCAGTGTCCCGAGAAGAAGAGAAGCCGAGTGAGGCGGCTGAATCGGAGGCTGTGCGGGCTTTTCGGTTTTGTCCTTCTCTTTCTCCATTTTGTCTTTGGCAGGCCTCTCGTTGAGTTTCTCCGATTTTTCAATAAAGACATCGGGATGGAGCTGACGCGCAAGCTCTTCAATCGCTGAGACGATGCGCGGTGCGGGCCGGTTCACAGCGTCGCCGATCACGGCATAACGACGGTCGCTGACGGCGTCCATTATGCGCCAGCCGGGAAGAGTGGAAAGAGCTTCAAGACCGGGAGGAGACGCTTCAGAATGCGAGGCTGCAAAGACAAGGTAGTCAGGTTGCAGGCGAGCGGCTTCTTCGAGACTGACCTGCGGCCAGTCCTGTTCAGCATCCACGATGGAGACGGCGCCAGCATAACGGAGAGCATCGGCGATGAAAGTGTGCTTGCCGACAGAGATAAGCGGCTGGTGCCATACAACGAAGAGGACACGCTTTGCCGGAGAAGACGCAAGACGTTGCTGCAGAGCCGCAAGCTGACGTTCCATTTCAGCGGCGACCGACGCGCCGGCCTCTGGAACGCCCAAAAGATCGGCGAGCTTTTTTGAGGAAGCGATGATGTCATTCACGGTGTGAGGGTCGGTGGCGTAGGAAGAGATTCCCAGGTTATCCAGAGCGTGGACGGTCTCAAGGCGGTTCAAACCTTTAGTCACGAGGACGAGGTCCGGATGGAGGGCGGCAATTTGCTCGATACTTGGATTAATGGCGCCGCCGACTTTCGTTTTTTTCTGGGCGTCGGGCGGATAGTCGCAGAATTCTGTGTCGCCAACAAGACGATCCTGCAGCCCGAGCGCATAGACCGTTTCGGTAAGGCTAGGAGCCAGGGACACGATGCGACGAACAGGTTGAGGAATCCGGACGGAACGACCGGTTTCATCCCTGACCTCGTAGTACACCGGGGAAGTGGAAGAGCTAAGTGAAGCACTCTGAGCACGGGAGGGCGCCGTCCCCAGCAGCAAAGTAGCTGCTGCAAAAGTCACCGTTTGGAAAAGTTGCTTGGCCAAGCTGCTCACGAATCTCCCACACCGAGGAAAGTTCCATTGTCCAACAAAAAAGCCCCACGAGACAGGTTTGGGGCTTTCGGCATCGCTCTTTCTCGCGAAGAGCGCGGCCCTCTGCGGCACGGGAGGGTGGCCTGGCTTACGGCTTTTAAGCCGATTACAGTGGCGGGACCGCGGCCGATTCACACGGCCTTCCCCGCTTCCCTTGCCTGCAAATTGAAATTCGAGTGTAAGCCGTGCTCGCAATGCGTGTCAATTGCCGGAAGATTCCATTATTCGGTATTGCGTAATGACTGCTTGCATGGCGTTGCCAAGCTCCGAGAGTGGATGGCGGCTCGTGCTGAGCAGTTCTACGGATGCCTTCGGTGCAAAAACACCTCTCTCTGTCAGGATGTAAAAAGCGACTCCGTCGGTTTCGGGTAGAGGAAAACTCTCTACAAGCTGCATATGATCCAGAAATCTCTTCGCGATGGAAACGGCGTGCAGAGCACCATCGCGAATACTTTGCCGCGCATATCCACCACCGATAGAGCCGCCTCCACTGCTGTAATAAATGCTGGCCGTTCCGTCGGAGACCGCCACCACAGTGGCAGTTCCTGAGGGAACACGCCAATCCATAACGACAGCCCAAGGATCACTTGGCTGGCCGGGGGTCGATGGACTTGCTTGTGGACGCTGGGAATTCAGGACCTGGCTGCGAAGGGCCAGATACGTATTGGGTCGCTTGGGTGCAGGTGCCCGAAGCTCTAGAGAACGCCTCCTCCAACGAATCATCGCTGCTGCACAGTAAGGGAGAATAATGCCAGCTGCAATAACCCAGTAGAGGATCTGCTGGTCGCTCACGGCCACAGTGATATCACGGGCTAGCGATTTTTCCAATTGGGCTTACGCTTTTCCACCAGAGCGCGCAGGCCTTCCTGTGAATCCTCGAGGCGGTAAAGCTCGTTCAAGAAAATGTTCATCGAATGCTTAAGGCCCTCGCGCAGGGACAAACCCATGCCGCCGAGAATCGCCTTCTTCGCCATTGTCAGCACGGGACCGGAGTGGCCGTTGATCCGGCCGACTAGATCGTTTACTGTTTTTTCGAGCTGGGCTTCCGGCACGAGGCGATTCACCATGCCGAGTTCCAAGGCGCGCTCGGCCGTCACCGGCTCACCGGTCAGAACAAGCTCGAGCGCGATTTTGGGTCCGACAAGAAATGGGAGAATTGTAGACGCGAGCGGCGGGAAGACACCGATGCTGATTTCCGGCTGAGCAAATCGCGCCTTTGGCGTGGCGATCACGAGGTCGCCGAAGGCGGCCAGCTCCGCGCCGCCGCCGATCGCGGGCCCGTTCACTACGCACACGACAGGTTTGCCCACTTCCAACATTCCTGCGAACGCCGCATGAAATGCGTCGAGCATTTGAAACACGCGTTGCGAGGTATATTCCCCGATGTCGATTCCACCGCAGAAGACTTTGCAGGCGGAATCGAGAACGACCAGCTTGACGTCACCGCGTTCGCCGGCATAAGAGATCCCCCCGGCGATTTCGCGGAGCATGGCTTCATTGAGGAGATTGTGTTCCGGGCGGTTGAGGGTCATCTTTGCGACGCCGGACTCAATACGAAACTTCACGTGCTCGAACTGTTCCGGTTTGCGGCGTTCCGGTTGCGCAGTGAAGTCTTGGGTGTCGACAGGCTCAATCATTTCAGTGCTCCTGAGGTTTTCGTTGTCATTCTGAACTGAGAAATCAAAGAAAGAGGGCAAAATTGATGTTAGCACCGCCGTCCCTGGTATCCAGGATCAGGTGAGTATATGGTGCGCAAACAGTTTGCAGGCCTGTTGGACAGGCTCGCTGAGAAAGCGCAGAAAGTGTGACGACTGAAAAGACTTTTGCGGTGACAGCCAGTTTTGTCTTGTGCGCGGCCGGACAATGGTTATTCTGTGGGCTGCTTCAAAGTGGGAGTACGCGAGCGCGCACGGGGCAATTCGCAAGGATGCCTCCACAAGAAGCTATGTCACAAGAGCGAACCGCTGTGGCTGTTCGACTGAATGACCCGCTTGATGCGGATGGATTCCCGTCTTCGTCGTCTTGGGAGCTTTCGGCGCCTCTGCGCTTCGATAAGGACTGGCAAGGCAAGAATGCCGACCCCGAACGAGAGACGGAGGTGCGGCTACTCTGGACTCCGGAGTCACTATTTGTCCGATTCCACGCAAGATTTCGCGTCATCACAGTTTTCCCGGACGCCGAGCCCAATGGCCGTCGCGATCGACTTTGGGACCGGGACGTCGCGGAAGTCTTTCTACAGCCCGACCCGTCTCAGCTCCGCCGGTATAAGGAATTCGAAGTGAGTCCAAATGGATTTTGGATCGATTTGGATATTGCACCCGGGGAAAAGCACGACTTAAAGAGCGGTCTACGGCGGAGCGTTATCTTGGACGAAGCGGCCAAGACCTGGGTTGCGGAGCTCGCACTGCCGATGAAAAGCCTCGTTGCACACTTCGACCCCACAGCTACCTGGAGAGTGAACTTTTACCGCGTCGAAGGAAGCGCTGAGCCGCGCTTTTATTCAGCGTGGCTGCCTACGAAAACACCAGTTCCTAATTTCCACGTTTCGGAAGCGTTCGGAGAATTGACGTTCGCGCAGCATCCTCTACCGCGAAAGTAGCGGACCTTCCCAGTCGCGTGGAAGAGCAAAGCTGGCGTCTGTCCATGCTTTTCCTTATGCTTGGCCCGTGAACAGCAATTCACTAGATTTTCAGAATTTTACTGCCGATCGATTTCTCCGAGTTTTTCTCTCCATTCTCGCAGTTGTAGCGCTCTCTTGCGCGAGTTCGACCGCGGCTGCTCGTCCGCAGCAGGCCGCCAAAGAAACGGGTCCCTCCGTTACAAAAGTTGAACCTCCGAACTGGTGGGTCGGATTAACGCCCGAAGTGATGCTGTTGCTTTCCGGGCACGATCTGGAAGCGACGCACGTTGCTTGCAATCTGCCGGCGCTTCGCGTCTCGCGCACGCAAGCTACGGCGGGCGGGGACTATCTTTTTGTGTGGCTGAAGATTGGAGCGGACACGAAATCGGGGACCGCCGTCTGCCGGATTACTGCGCCGAAGGGAACAACGTCGTTCGAACTGTCAATAGTGGCTCGTGCCCCGACGCTGGGTAAGTTTCAAGCGTTATCGCAAGACGACGTGATGTACCTCATCATGCCGGACCGCTTCGCGAACGGCGATCCGACGAATGATGAGCCAGCAGAAGCGCCGGGTTCGCACGACCGTTCGAAACCCCGCGCCTACCACGGCGGCGACCTGCGCGGGATACAGAACCACTTGCCCTATCTGAAGGATCTCGGCGTGACCACGCTGTTGCTTACGCCCATCGTGAAAAACGGGGCCGCGCAGGACTATCACGGGTACGGGGCCGTGGACCTTTATGCCGTCGATCCCCATCTCGGAGCGCTGAAAGATTATCAGGAACTCGTCGCGGCCGCGCACAAACAGGGGATGAAGATTTTTTTTGATGCCGTGCCGAATCATGTTGGACCGAAACATCCCTGGGTTACGAATCCGCCGATGTCCGATTGGTTTCACGGCACGCTGCAGCACCACATCGATTCCGTTTCGCCGATGAAGGGCAGTTTTTACGGCAAGCCGGACGGTCAAACTAATGGAAACGATCCGTTCGAATCGCTGATCGATCCTCATGCCCCGATGCGTATGAAACGAAATCTAACAGAAGGCTGGTTCTTCGGAATTCTGCCAGACATGAATACCGAGAATCCTTTGGTTGAGCAATACCTTCTGCAGAACAGCGTCTGGTGGGCGGAAACCTCGGGGTTGGACGGGTACCGCGTCGATACGTTTCCCTACGTTGGCCGGAAGTTCTGGGCAAGCTGGCATGCGGGATTGCGCAGGCTGTATCCAAACCTAACGACCATCGGCGAAGTGTTTCATCCCGACCCGAGCGTGACATCGTTTTTTGCGGGCGGAGTAAAGCGCTACGACGGTATCGATAGCGGACTTACCACGGTCTTCGATTTTCCAATATTCTTCACGTTGCGCGATGTGCTGCTGAAGAGTGTGCCGGTAGGCCGCATCGCGGACGTGCTGCGTCATGATTTCTTGTACTTGCATCCCGAAATGCTCGTTTCGTTCTTTGCGAATCATGACGTGCCACGGTTCGCCAGCGCCGAAGGCAGCTCTCCTGCGAAACTGAGGCTGGCGTTCGGGCTAACGCTCACGCTGCGGGGCATTCCCGAGCTTTACTACGGCGACGAAATCGGGATGCCGGGAGGCAGAGATCCAGACAACCGGCGCGACTTCCCCGGCGGGTGGATTGGCGACAAGAACGACGCGTTCACGCAAGCGGGACGAGCGAGCGATCAACAAGAGATTTTCTCTTACGTGCGGGCGCTATTGAAGCTTCGACGCGAACACGCCGCTCTGCGCAGCGGCCAGTTATGGCATTTGGCTTCCGATGAATTTTCCTACGTTTTTGCCCGCGAATTAGAGGAAGAACGCCTAGTGGTCGCGTTTAACAGCGCCGCACAGTCGCGGAAGCTGCGCATTCCCTTGGCGAACACGCCTGCGGAGAAGGCATCGGCGATTGCAATTCTCTTCGGCGAGGCGAAGGGCGAACTGGCGGCAAAAGAAGTTCACCTTACCTTGCCACCACAATCTCTTTCAATTTTTTCTCTGAATTGAGCGGAAATGGGCGCGGCCTAGAACGCCAGGCGAACGCTCCAATTTTTCACGGCGTCGGGCACGGTGAGCGTAACGGTGTGCGCGCGGCTGTCATAGCGCCATTCGCTGGTAATCTGTTCGCCAATGCGAACGTCTTTTGGCTGGGCGGTGGCGCCGAACAACTTTACTTCCGCGCTCGTCCACCAAGGCT
>Ga0209472_1001174_pt1 | contig 15198 bp, 9 predicted proteins | sample GraSoiAngelo_130_FD_185887 | JGI IMG/M metagenome (GOLD analysis project Ga0209472, IMG submission 185887) | Grasslands soil microbial communities from the Angelo Coastal Reserve, California, USA - 14_0929_02_20cm (SPAdes) (version 2) | ecosystem: Environmental > Terrestrial > Soil > Grasslands ...
ATATGCACGCCGGCGAATCAGAGACTTCGAAAATGCTGATCTCGCGCCCCGACCTGGTGCACATGGATCGTGCCGCCCGTGAATCGGGTGCGGATATGGCGCGCCTGAAGCTCCCGGAAAATGTCTACACCGGAATCTGGTGGTATGCGCGTTTCCCGAATCATTATTCCGGAGAAGGCGCTGCGGGGAACAAAGAGCTTGGCCAGTTCGAAATGAATGGCTGGATCGATGGCATCGTCAAAGCCATTAGAGCTGTGAAAGCGGACGATCAGAGCTTAAAAATACAGAATGAGTTCTACGAGAAATCCAAGCACCCGCTGGAGACCAAGCCGTAGGGTGGGGGTGGCCTGAGCTAACCAGGAGCACGGGGCGGGCTGCCACCCCGAACGGGGGCCTGGCATCACGCCGACCCCTGCGCTACACGTGCTAAAATCCGGCGCCCGCCATGTCGACGCCAGCGATTATCGTAAATGCGAAGCAACGCGCTGGAAATGGGCAGGAGCCAGACGCCATCCGCCTGCTCTCGCTCGATCTGTTTCGCGGCGCGACGATCGCGCTAATGATTCTGGTCAACAATCCTGGCGATGAACAAGCCGCCTACTGGCCGCTCAAGCATGACCTAGATCCCGCGCGTAACTGCTGCATTCTGACTTCTTACTTCCTTAATTCTTGCGCAATCTGATTGGTTACCCGGCCCGGTAACCAGCGTAACTTTGGCCTCGCTTACCCCCATGCTAGGCTCCTTAAATCTGTAGGAAATCAGCCGTTTTCGAGGAGCGGATGTTCCATCCCCGCCGTGCCTGGCTGTTCGTACTTTTATCTGCATTTGCTTTTGCTGCCGCGATGCGCTTAGCCGGCGCGCTGGAAGAGCGTCGTCTTTCTAGCAAAGCCGATCCTGATTTCGCACATGGGCAGCAGCCTTAGCACAGACAACCCTACACCATGCCTCGAATTCCCATTATCCGGCTTAGACCGACAGCAGAGCAGCTGGAGCCGCCGCGCCTCACTCGGTACACCCCCACAATTTCGCTTGAGGGCTTGCAAGTCGGTGTCGATAACCTCCGCCATGATGTTCATCTGAGCTTCAAATTTGTGGATCAAGCGCGCCTTCAGATCGCGCGGCTAATCGTGCGGCACGGCGGCATGGAGGGATTGCTGGCAGCGGAGGCGCTGGAAAAGGCTCGCGGCAGCAGTGCCGATAGTATGTCGAAACCTACCGGCAAAGTCCAAGCGTCGGAACTGAAGCCACTGCTTTCGGATTTCCACATTGCCGCATTGAACCACGCCAAGGCTGCCGAAAATCTCTCTGTCGACATGCTGGCGCGGTTGGCGATTATCAAATTCTTCCGCATCGAGTTGAGCGCGCAATTTGCTCAACTGCTGGAACGCAGCCGCATGATGCTCAAGGGCTACGAAGGTGTGAGGCAGCAAAAAGCGCTGGAATACCGCGAGCGGGTGGCGGCTTTTCAAGTCGCAAAGAAAATCATTCTTCGGAAAGCCGGTCAGGAACTGTTTCGCACATTGCGCGAGATCGAAAAGGAAACTTTGGCGCGCACGCGCCGTTCTCTATTTGGTGGCGGCGCGGAGGCAGTGTACAAGCTATTCCTGAATCCGTTGATCTTTATCGAAGACGGACGCGACACGTACCTGAACGCGGAGCATTACGTTATGCTGGGCAATTTTGATAAGGATCCAGACCGCTTTTCGAATATCCGCAGGATCCTTTGCGAATTCGTGCAGTCGATTCATTTGGGATCGGAAGGCAATAATGAAGACATAGTGGATAGCTGGCTCAATGTCCCTGAAAATGCGCAGGAGATCGTGGGAGCGGGCGGTGAAGATTGCACTCGCTCCCAGAAGGCCCGGCTGCAAATCTGGACAGACCTGCTCGACCGCGACGAACTGATGGAGTACGCAATCGCGTCTTATGAAGTGGCGCCGCTGCTTTCCGAATACTCGCCTCGTATCAATCCGCAGCAGCTAAAACACGCGCTGATCTCACGCCACGAACGTGAGCGAGTAGAAAAACTAATAGAAGAGCATGGAAAACTTTCCTGCGAGAGTCTTTACTCAGCCATGGCTCGCGTCGCAGGATGCCGCAGCGCCGAGCGCAGCAAGGTCGCGGGACGTTTTCTCCGCGATTTCATGCGCTATCACCGGGATCTGCGCCGGCTGGAAGCGTTGAACGGTGCGCTCGATAGCGTAAATCTGGTCGGCAATCAGAAAATCCGCGATCTCTCGGCCATGAACGGAACTCTTTATGAGTTCATGCTGCCGCAGGAGCGAAAGCTCGATGAAGATAAGATCCTGCGGCATGTGATTGTTAAAGCCGATGTGCGCGATTCTTCGCGACTTACTCGTTCGCTGCTCGAGCGGGGGATGAACCCGGCTTCCTATTTCAGCCTGAATTTTTATGATCCCGTGAACAAGTTGCTGGCGAAGTATGGCGCGGAGAAGGTTTTTCTTGAAGGCGACGCAATTATTCTTGGATTGCTCGAGCGCCAAGGCGACAAAGGTCTTGCGGTAAGCCGCGCTTGCGTTCTGGCGCGCGAGATCATTGAAATTGTGCGCGGCTACAATCAGTTGCTTCAGCGCGCCGGTTTGCCTGGCCTGGAGCTGGGAATCGGAATCTCCTTCCAGGACTCCGCGCCCATGTATCTCATGGATGGCGAAGATCGGATTATGATATCCGAGGCGCTGAATGAAAGCGATCGCCTGTCCTCCTGCAACAAGCGCGTGCGTAGGAGCATGGAGCGGCTCAATAGCCCGTTCAATGTTTACGCATTTCAGACGGTCAGCGATGCCCATGCCGCCGAAGGCCCAGAAGATTTCATCATGAAGTACAACCTGAACGGCATTCGGATAAGCGAAGCCACGTTTCAGCGGCTGCAGCAGGAAATCTCACTCGAACGTTGCCGTCTGTCATTCCCGCAGCTATGGGGCAGCGAAGAATTCCGTTTGCTCCTGGGTACCGTACCGATCGGGAACGATATCTTCCGCAAAATTGTGGTGCGCGCTAGCCGCATCCCGCAAATTGATCCTTCCAGCTTTTCGTTGCAACAATGGACTGAGCGTTCTTACTACGAGGTTTGCACGAATCCCGCTGTTTATGCGGCTTTGGAAGGAAAGGCGGCCGCGGGAAGGTAGTTCATCGGCGGCCTTTGCGATCGTTCTTTGCGAACTTTGCGGTTACAAGCTTCTAACCGCAGAGGACGCTGAGGATTCGCAAAGCAAAAAACGTGCTTCATCTAAAACCCCGATCTCGTTCGGCTCACCCGGAACGGAATCGCGACCACCGCTTCAAGATCGACCGCGTTGCCATTTTTCGTTGCGGGTTGGAATCGCCAGTGTGTCAGTGCGGCCCGAGCATACGCGTCGAGCCGGTCATCCACCCCTTGCAGCACGCGCACATCGCCGACCGAACCGTCGCTGCGGATGATGGCGTACAGCGTCACCGTGCCCTGAACGTTGCGTCTCATCAACTCCAGAGGGTAGGCGGGATCGACTTTTTGGACCGCGACTGGCGCGGCAAGATCCCCTTTATCACGGCTGTTGCTTAACTCAGCAAAGCGGATGACCCAGCTTCCGCCGGATGAGTTGAGATTCGGCATGTTTAGGGTCATTGAATAGAACTTTCGATTACCGAAAACTTTCTTCTCGAGGTCTGTCGCACCGCTTGCGGAAATCTCTGTCGCGGGTCGCGACGGCGAAGCGCTCGATACGCGCGGGGGAGTTACGTTGGCGACGAGTGCGTCATTGCCCCTAGCCGCTTGCGAAGAGCCGCCGTCGGCTCCATCTGCGCCCCCCTGGCCTACGACTGAGCTGCTTTGCGCAGCCGGCCCTGCGCCGACATGCAAACCTGCAGGCAGCCCGCTTGCGCTGTGACCCGATCCCGTGCCGCTTCCATCGTGGCTTGTTCCGGTCGCTACGTCCGGGGTTCCGGACGCTCCATGTTTGCCCTGCGGTGTTGCGGAAAATGTGCCACGACGATTGCCCGCGGGCGGATCAATCAGCCCATTGATCGCTGCCGGGTGAATGCTGAGCGCGATGAGTTGTCCAGCGCGACTCGATGTGCCGGTTCCGGCAACGGCAGGTGGTGGAGGGACAACCGTGCCACCCCCGCCCAGCGCAGGCGCTCCTCTCGGGACGGCGCGCTGCTCCGCCATCGGCAGCCGTGGCGAGGGGGCGATCACATCCGAATGGCCGATATTAATGTCTCCAAACTTTCGCGCAGCGGTCACATCGACATTCGGCGGCGGGGCGACTACAGCCCCCTGCGGACTTTGCAAACCGCGAGTATTCAACTCCTGAAGCGCAGGTGGAGGCGCGACCACAGCCTGCTGCAAGGATGGCCCTTGATGCTGCATCGCTCGGGCGACATCGGGAGGTGGCGCGACGACTGATATGGGCGAGGCGGGAAGGTTCATCTCTGCAACCGCGCGGGCTGCCAATGGGACCGGCCCGGGCATCTGCGTCCAGGAGACGACGTTAGGCAGCGGGACGTCGTGATTGAGTTTGACATCAGGCGGAGTGATGATGGTCTGAGTGTGGTTGTCCGCTTCCGGCGGCACAGAGAGGATCGGCTGTGGAGCGTACTCCGGCTCGCCTTTTTCCTGCTGTTGGATTTGCCGGTCGCCCGTATCTAAGGGTGGCAGGTATTCCGAAGGTGAGTAAGAAATGACTTCATCCTTAGTAAGTACGAGTTGATTAAGTATGCGCGGCTGAGGCCAGAGCTGGACCGCTCCCCACAGCAGCGCAATCACTGTGACGTGATAGATCGTGGATTGCGCAAACTTCGACCATGGCAAGCCAGAACCGACGAACACATCGGTCCAGAATTCGGCTGGGGCGAATGAAATCTCCACCCCGCTCGGAGAGCTGAAAAGATCGCAGATATTTCTGAGGAACTGCCTGCGCCACGGCTCCAGTTGCACCAGAAACTTAACTTCGGGAACGGTTATGGCGGCTGCATCGGTCGAGGAGTCTGGGAATTCCGAGGATGGTTTCATGCGAGACAACAAGTGAGCCAGAGAACATCATTATAGCTGCCGAACCCGCAGCGTGCGTTCTGAGGCCGATCTTTCGATGCCCATTCTGGGAGATGCAGACATTCCGGCTTTGTCGCAGTAGAATCGCCGTGCGAACCCATTTCGCACTAGCTCCAATCCCGCGAGGAACAAGGAATGCCGGATAAGGCCTCCGCTACCCAGGCAGCGACCCACATCGATTCCATTTTGCAAGAGCGGCGGAAGTTTGAATGCCCCGAACACTTCCGCCAGCAAGCGCATATTAAAAGTCTGGAAGAGTACGAGCGCATTTACCGCGAGTCCGTAGAGCAGCCGGAACAGTTCTGGGGACGTATTGCCGAGGAATTGCATTGGTTCAAAAAATGGGACAACGTTCTGGAGTGGAATTGCCCGTGGGCCAAGTGGTTCTCCGGAGGCCAATTCAATCTCTCCTACAATTGTCTCGATCGCCATGTTCAAACCTGGCGCAAGAATAAAGCGGCGCTGATCTGGGAGAGTGAGCCAGGGGAGGTTCGCACGCTTACCTATCAGCAGCTTCATCGCGAAGTGCAGAAGTTTGCCAATGTTTTGAAATCTCTCGGGGTGAGGAAGGGTGATCGCGTTGCAATTTACATGGGCATGACGCCGGAGTTGCCCATTGCGATGCTGGCTTGCGCCCGCATCGGCGCGCCGCATACGGTTGTATTCGGCGGATTCTCATCCAACGCTCTCATTGATCGCATCCACGACTCCCAAGCTGTTGCTGTGATCACGCAGGATGGTTCATATCGTCGTGGGTCAGAAGTGAAATTGTTTCCCGCGGTTGAAGAGGCCTTGAAATCTTGCCCCTCGGTGAAGCACGTGATCGTTTACAAGCGCACAGGTTCAGCAATCAAACTACAGTCGGGCCGCGATCATTGGTGGCACGAACTGATGGCGAAAGCTTCCGACGAATGCCCCGCCGAGCCGCTCGATGCCGAGCACCCGCTCTACATCCTCTATACCTCTGGAACGACCGGCAAGCCGAAGGGAGTGGTGCACACAACGGCGGGTTACTCGATTGGAATCTACATCACAGCCAAGTGGGTTTTCGATCTGAAGGAAGAAGATACCTATTGGTGCACTGCCGATATCGGCTGGGTTACTGGCCACAGCTATATCGTCTACGGACCTCTGCTCAATGGCGCTACCAGCCTGATGTATGAAGGCGCGCCGAATTTTCCCGAGCCGGACCGTTTCTGGAGCATTATCGACCGGCACAAAGTGAATGTCTTTTACACCGCGCCCACGGCGATCCGCACGTTCATAAAATGGGGCGACGAATGGCCGAAGAAGCACAAGCTCGACAGTCTGCGTTTGCTGGGGACGGTCGGCGAGCCGATCAATCCAGAAGCCTGGATGTGGTACCGCGAGGTGATTGGGCACGATCGCTGCCCGATTGTTGATACCTGGTGGCAAACCGAAACCGGGCACATCATGATCAGCCCAATTCCGGGCGCTATTGCGGCAAAACCAGGGTCAGCGACGCGCCCCATTCCTGGAGTCGTTCCAGCAATCGTGAACATGCAAGGCGAGCCGGTTCCCGATGGCTCCGGCGGATTTCTGGTTATCAAGCAGCCATGGCCGGGCATGCTGCGCACCATCTATGGCGATCCCGACCGCTACGTGAAGCAGTACTGGTCGCAAATTCCCGGCGTCTATTTCACCGGTGATGGAGCACGCAAAGACAAAGACGGTTATTTCTGGGTGATGGGCCGCGTGGATGACGTGATCAACGTGAGCGGGCACCGGCTCAGCACGATGGAAGTCGAATCGGCTTTAGTGGCGCACGATGCGGTCGCTGAAGCGGCCGTGGTAGGCCGCCCCGACGAGCTTAAGGGTCAGGCTATTGCAGCTTTCGTCACGCTGGAGCAAGGCCGGAAGCCCACTCCTGAACTAAAAGAAGAATTGAGAAAGTGGGTAGTCAAAGAAATTGGCGCGCTGGCCAAACCCGAGGACATTCGATTTACTGACACCCTCCCTAAAACCCGCAGCGGTAAGATCATGCGCCGGCTGCTACGCGAATTGGCCACCAGCGGGGACGTGCAGGGCGACACCACAACCCTTGAAGATTTCAGCGTCATTGCCAAATTGAAAGAGAGCGAAGAAGCATAAAGTCTGAATGGTATTTATTATGTAGCGTCGGCCTCCGGCCGGCTGTCTGGCGGGCGTCCCCGCTATCGGGCCGCCGAGACGGCGGCGCTACCTTCGACTCTGTAATTAGCACTACTCTCCAGCGCCCATCATCACAATTGGCATTGTCGGCGTGGACGATCCCTGTTCAGGTTCGATGGTCATCGCGAATGCCTTGGCCTCTACTCCGGCGGGCAGTGGGGGATTGATCACCGTCGCGCTCCCATGAGCATCGGGTTTGAACACTCCGGCGGGAATCGGCGCTCCGCTCGTCGGGATGAGCCAGAGTTCGTAGGAGTTCTTGCAGATTGGGACCGACCCCAGAAATCGGATTGTGGAGCTGCCAGAGCTACCATTCGATATGCCACGTTCGCAGTAAATAAAAGAGAAAACCAATCGTCACCTAGGTTATATGGGACAGGTTCTAGTATTTTTTCACTATTGCGCCTGCTTCTCCCTCCGGCTACTTTCTTGTCAATTCTTAAGTCCTCATCTCGGCGCTCTCCGGCCCGCAGCAATGAGGAGTTCACCCCACGAGAGAGGTAGGCTGCAGAGCCTACCTCTCACTTAAACGCAATTTATACGCGCTCTGCACTTGGTTCTGCTTGGGGGTAAAGATGAATGTCCGCTTGTTCGGCAAGATTGTTCTTCCGCTTAGTCTATGTCTCATAGCTTTTGCCGCAGCCCCTGGGGGAAAGCCGGCGACGGTGAAAGGTTACGTCCTCGATTCGGCTTGTGCGTTTACTAAGAATCTGGATAAACCGATCAGCGCAGATTGCGCTCGTGCCTGTGCCAAGGCAGGCTCTCCGCTCGTGATTCTGGACGATGACGGCACAGTGTATTGGCCCATTGCCGACACCACTCCTGCAACCGGCCAGAACGAAAAGCTGATGAAATTTGCCGGACAAAAAGTAACAGCTAAGGGCAAAGTGTTTCAGCGCGGCGGTTCACGCGCACTTGTGATCGAGAGCATGGAGCCGCTCGCCAGTGCTAAGTAGCTCTGATTCGAATTCAATCAAACTCAAAGTGTTTTCTCGAGGAGCCCAACCTTGCAGTTCTGCCATCGTGCTGTGACACGACTTCTAGTCCTAAATCTTATTTTGATCACTATTGCGGCCCGTGCCCAAGAGCTAGGGACGGCCGTTCTGAAGGGTGATATCACCGATCCCCAGGGCGCAGTAGTGACTAACGCGCGAGTGATCGCTCGAAATACTGCTACCGGTGTGGAGAGGTCCACGGTAAGCACCAATGCTGGTTTGTTCGCGTTCAACGATCTCGCGCCGGGTGTTTACGAGGTGCGGGCGGAAGCCAAAGGGTTTGCGCCATCTGTTTCCAAAATGGGGCTTCAGGTGGGGCAGCAAGCAAATCTCAAGCTCCGCCTTTCTGTTGAAGGAGCGAACACAACCATCGTCATCGATGATAGGGATTCCGTGCCCCTGGTAAACACAGTTTCATCGGTTGTTGACGGAGTCATCGACGCGCGCCAAATCGAAAATCTGCCGTTGAATGGTCGCAACTTTTTGGAGCTGGCGCTACTCACGCCCGGCAATACGATTGCTCCGAATTTTGATCCCACCAAGGCAAACACGGTGGTGATTTCCTCGGCGGGACAGTTGGGGCGGGGAGGAAATGTCAGCATCGATGGCATGGATAACAACGATGACGCCGTGGGCGGCATGCTGGTGAATGTGCCGGAAGATGCGGTGCAGGAATTCCAGAGCGCTACCAATCGTTTTTCTGCGGAGTTAGGGCGTTCCGGATCGGCTGTAGTGAACGTGGTGACGAAATCGGGCAGCAACACCTTGCACGGTTCGGCATCCGTTTATGAGCGCGACAAGAGCTTGCAGGCCACGATTCCCACGTTCAACTCTGATTTCTCAGCGCCGGCTGGCCAGACTCCACCGTTCAGCCGACAACAGTACTCCGGTACTCTGGGCGGCCCCTTGGTAAAGGACAAGGCTTGGTTCTTCGGTGCATTCGAGTTCCGGGATGAATTGGGTGGGGTGCTAGCCGCCACCAGGCACCCGAATGCAACTGGAGGCGGAACGCTCTCCACCGGTTTCGCTGCCGTGCCTGTTACTGACCCAATGGGAACAGCACGTGGAGATTGGGAGGCTTCGAGCAAAGATCATTTCAGCTTTCATTACTCGGTCGAGCGCCAGAACGCGACAGGCGCGGCTAGCTTCCTGACCGGTGCTCCCATCGGTTCCTCTTCCGAACGACAGGATGCACGCAACAACTTCCAGACTTTTCAGAGTTCGTGGACGAGGGTAGTGAATCCCACCCTATTGAATCGCGCCAGCTTCAGCTTCAATAACTTCATCAACAGCACAAGGCCGATTATGGCGGCTCCCGAGCTGGATTTCCCCAGTTTGGCGGATGGATCTTCTTTCCGTGTGCCGCAGCAGACACGGCAAAAGCGCTGGCAATGGGATGACGGCGTTGACTGGATTCATGGAAAACACAACATCCGTTTTGGTGGGCAGGTTCAACACATCGGCGCTGACTTCAATTTGGGCGTCTTTCAGTCCGGTGCAATTATCTTTGTGCAGGATTTCGCGAATCAGGATCGCAATGGCGATGGCGCGATCAATGACGAGGATCTGTTGTTTGCGGTAACGGTGCGCAGCGGCAATCCCAGTGCGCCGCTACTCATTCCGAACTCGAACAACAATCACCTGGCTGGCTACGTGCAAGACGACTGGCGTTTGCACCCTCAGCTCACCTTGAACCTGGGCCTGCGTTACGAAATCGACACTGATGTTAACAACGTCGGACACTACAACCAGATCAACCCGATTCTGTTGCCATTCCTGCATGGCACGCGGCACAAAGATGGCAATAACTGGGGACCGCGCGTCGGATTTAACTGGGCCAACAAAGACGGAGACTTCAGCCTGCACGGGGGCTACGGTATTTATTATGACCGTGTGACACTGGAGATTCTGTCGCTCGAACGTGGCTTGGACGGACGCGCTTTGCCGATTGACGTGCGACTGGGCAATGCCGCGCGCGATCCAAGTACCGGCGCTCCAATTTATCTGGATTCAAATGGGAATTTCACTCCCGGTGCTCCCACCTTGTCCAATGCTTTTACCGGCTTCATCATTCCTGGAGCCGGCGGAGCGCAAGAAGGCATGAACGTCATCGACAACAGGCTGCAGAATCCGATGGTGCAGCAATTTAATCTTGGGATTCAGTATGAGTTTGCGAAGAACTGGGTAGTGAAGGCGGATGGCATTCACAATCTGGGAACGCACTTCATCATCGGCGTGCCGGTTGGCTCGGTGTTCAACCCTGCCTCCGGGGGGCCGGAAACCGTTACCGATCTTCAATCGAGCGTGAATACCCATTACGATGCGCTGTGGCTGACTGTGGATCATCGTTTCGCACAGCGCTACCAAATGCACGCGGCATACACATTATCGAAAGCTTTGAACTATGCCAATTACGATCAGGTTCCCTTCGGCTATCCCCCGGTTGATCCAGCTAACTTGCGACGCGAGTATGGCCCCGCGCCAAACGACCAGCGCCACCGGCTGGTGATACAAGGAACCGCTGACCTGCCGTTTGGATTCCGCCTGTCGCCGCTTTGGACCTATGGCTCCGGTGTGCCCATGGACATTCTCTACGTTGACCAGAACGGGAATAAGTCGCGCGTTCCACAGCTAGGACGTAATGCCGGCGGCCGCCAGTTCCAGACAGCTGCGCAGTTGAATGCCTTCATTACAAACTTAAACGTTGCCGGGGGCGTGAAGGGAGACGGATCGCAGTTTCTGCCAACAGTTTCTCCGAATGCCCGCTTCAACGATACTTTCAATTCGTTCGATTTGCGTTTAGCCAAGGATATTCGCCTGACGGAACGGTTCACACTGCAAGCCATGGGAGAGGCATTCAATCTCTTCAATAAGGCGAACATTTTGGGAGTGAACAACGCCGACTACTCAGGATTTTCCAACGTTGTGTCCTCGCAGGGATTTGGAAAGCCGGTTTCGACCGCGGGCGGGGTATTCGGGTCAGGGGGGCCAAGAGCTTTTCAACTCGGGGCGAAACTGATGTTCTAATCGAGAACATAGAGCGCTAGCCTCTTCTAACTAACGTTTGTCGCATTCAATTCGATTTAAGCCGTTCGGCATCGAGCATCATCCTGCAAACTATGATATTCGGTCCGAACTGCTGCGGGTCATAGCAGCCGTAATCTCGAAGCTGCGCGATCCACACCTCCTCGTGCCAATCAATCCAGCCAGACTGAAACATCCAAACCTGCGCCTCGGGGTGCAGTTCATGTCTGCGTCGCATCTCCTGCACCGTGCCCGGGAAAGTGTCAGGATCAAAAGACCACAATCTGCGCGCAGGGGTGACTGCCTCATAGTCTCCGCAGCGCGATGTCAAGAAGGGCTGAGACTGGCTCTCGAAGGGAACGACCGCATTCCCACAAAGATAGTAGCTGAGCAGCAGACCACCCGGATGATCCACGTAGACCACCGATCCGGGCGGCACAGACTGACGCACGAACCGGATCGCCTCCCTCATAAATCTTCGATTCTGGTTTTTTCGCGGTATGTACGGTGGCGGCGGATACGAGAATATATTACAAATCGCTAGGCCCGTGATTAGCCCCACTGGCTTCAACCAGGGCCAGCGAATCTTTAGCCGGACCAAGCCAATGCTCACACCCGGTATTGCGAACATGATGAGCAAAGAATCGTGGCGTGTGCCGCCATAGGGATAGATTCCAGCTATCGCGGCTCCTAGGGTGATTAGAAATGGCAATGCGAGCAGAATCGCGATCTGGCGCGGAGTGGGTTTGTGAAGACTCTCCGGCTTCTTCTTATCGCCTACCAAAAGCACGATCGCAATAACAAAAAGCAGCAAGGCTGCAACGCCGATAGTGCCGTGGCTAAAAAAATATCGGAACAGGCGCGTGGTTCGTCCGAAGATGAAAGTTAAAAGATGGTCCTCGCCGCTATGAAAAATCGAGGACCGTAGCCAGGTATCGGCGATGCCTTGCGGGAGTCCGAGCCTTCTCACCCTCAAGACGTGAGTAAAGATCAGAAACGCGCATAGCGTCACCGCGCCCAGTTGGCCGACGATCCAAATGCCAAGCAGCGCGCCCCGTTCTTGCGCCGCGAGAAATCGCACCAGCGCGTAAACGCCAATCGCCAGCGCAAAGATCAGTGACGAATAATGGCTCAGCAGTGCTAGATAGAGCGCGCATGAAGACAACAACATCATGCGGGCGGAATTCTCTTCCAGTGCGCGTTCCAGAAAATAAAGGCTGCTCGCGGCGAAGAAAAGCAGAAGCGAATACTGTCGCACTTCGGCAGAGAGCGTTATCAGCGATGGCGCGAACAGAAACAGCGTTAGTCCGGCCAAAGCAGTAGCTTTATCTGCCACCCGTCGCAGCCATAGGAACATCATCCAGCAGAAGGCTGTTCCGGTGATCAACGCGAGACTCCGCATTGCTAATTCAGATCTGCCTAATACACGCCAAAAGTGAAGCACTAACACCAGCAGCGGAGGATGTGCCGTAGTTAGGCTTGCCTCGTATGCCATCGCGAGCGAAGACTGGTCGGATAACAAGTAATGCAATGCCTCGTCGGGATTTAGAAAAGTTTCGTGCGCCAGAATCAAACGCGGGACAATACCACACGCGACCAAGCACAGCGGGAGCAGAAGCGTACGACGCCGTGTTCGTGTCTCTGGCAGTATTTCAACGGCCGATGATCGCATATTCGTGGGAAGCACTTTATCCTACACGGCTTGGTTTCCGGCAGCCAGCAATGGACTATTCAGAGGAATTATGAACGTCAGCGCAAGCATCATTGATGTGTGAGAGCATGTTGCAGATGCGAGAAACAATTCCAGGGCGCCGTGCATGAGAGATAGTGCCGCCTTGTTGCCTGAAACACACGCCGAGTCCTCCAGGGCAAGTGCGTCAGCAACTTCGCTGTTACTTCTGGCCACGTGGTTCGGTATTCTCACTGGCCTCATTGAGGGCGCCGGTCTGCTCATTTTTCAGAGAATTAATTGGGCGCAGTGGGGGCGAGTAATCCACGTATCGAAACAAATTCTGTGGATCTCCCCACTAGTCGACTTGCTCATTTTCTTGATTCTAGCGCTCGCGGCTTGGTCGGCTTCACGACTCTCAACACGAATTCCCTCCATTCGAGTGCTGTGCTTTCTTCTATCTTTTTTGGCTGTATACGACTGGCTCACGTTAACCAACCGCCTCTATCATCGTGCCTCTGTGTTGCTCGCTCTGGGCGTTGCTGTGGCGTTTACGCGCTGGGTGGGCAGCCATCAGCCCCAGGCAGTCAGGTTTTGGGAGAAATCAACGCCCTGGTTAGTTGCATTCTTCCTGCTGGTGTTCGCCGGGATTCAATCAGGAATTTGGCTGCATGAACAACGTGCGGTGGCAAATCTGCCGCCGACAGCCCCCGGATCGCCAAACGTGCTGGTGATCGTAATCGATACGCTTCGCGCGGATCATCTTTTTTCCTATGGCTATGGCAGGGTTACCAGTCCACAACTCGATCAGCTTGCCAAAAACGGTGTGTTGTTTCAGAACGCCGTCGCTCCCTGCTCCTGGACGCTCCCTTCACACGCTTCTCTGCTGACCGGACGTTATCCGTCCGAGCACGGCTTGAAGAATGTACAACCTTGGCTGGGGTGGGGCCAGAAGAATCTGAATGGTTTCGCCACACTCGGAGAGGCACTGCAGCGCAGCGGCTATCGCACTGGTGCATTTTCTGCGAACCGGATTTTTTTTACCGGTAATGTCGGGTTGGGTCGCGGCTTTATCCATTTTGAAGACTATTTCGATTCGTTATCCGATTCCTTTATCCGCACACTTTACGGACGAGAGTTTGCGCACCTTTACCTAAACCGCACCGAGAAAAGCAAAGTCACTCGTGTGTTTCGTTTTCTCGGAATGAATGCTTGGCTGGATAAAGATACCGAAGGCTCAGGTGATTACGGAGGAGCGTATGCCAAACGCAAGCGCGCACACGAAGTCAACCAGGAACTTGTGCAATGGATTCAGCGCGACCGGCGTCGCCCGTTTTTTGCTTTCCTCAATTACTTGGACGTGCATTATGCCTATGGTGGCCCCTACGGCTATCCAAAGCCAGAGTGGGATCACGGAACTACCATCGATGAGTACGACGCCGGTGTGAAGTATGTTGACGATTACATCGGGCGCCTTCTACGCGAGCTCGAACGCCAGGGAGGAGCAGAAAATACGATTGTGATAATCACCTCAGACCATGGTGAGTCGCTGGGCGAGCATGGAATGAATTACCACGGAATCTCGCTGTACTGGAATCTGATCCATGTCCCGCTAATAATTTCATACCCTGGACATCTTCCTGCAGGTTTACGGGTGGCCACGCCAGTTTCCAACGCTGCGATTCCTGCAACAGTTATGAGTCTTCTCGGCGGCGATGATCAAAACGTGTTTCACGGGCCCGCTTTGAATGCGCTTTGGGATTCATCGAAATCCGGACTTCAATGGCCTGATCCTGTCTCCCAACTGGGGCAGAACAGCGTCATTAATACGCAAGACAGGCTGGTGAAGGGGAAAATTCCTACCGCCGCCGATGGAGATATGGAATCTCTGGTCGCATCGCGCTGGCACCTCATCATCCATCAGAAAAGCGGGGAGCAACTTTACGACTGGACGGCAGATCCCGGCGAATCCGAAGATCTCATCAACACATCCGAGGGTCGGGCAACAGCTCTTAAATTGAAAGCGCAATTGCAAGCTGCAACTGCGCATTAAGCAGCGAGGAGATGTGAACGGAAATTGAGAATTACTGTCCAGCTCGAAGAGGCGAGATGAGCAGGCGGCCCGGTGCTTTCTTCTTTGCGCCTGGGTTCTGTTGCTGCGCAATCTCTAAGGGGCTCTCTCCACCGGACGCCTGTACCAGAGCAGCGGTCATTAAACGAAAAGCACGGCCCAGTTCCTGGCTTTCATGAAATGCCACCGGCGATCCCTTATCAATGGCCGGTGCAACCG
>Ga0209472_1001176_pt1 | contig 15193 bp, 11 predicted proteins | sample GraSoiAngelo_130_FD_185887 | JGI IMG/M metagenome (GOLD analysis project Ga0209472, IMG submission 185887) | Grasslands soil microbial communities from the Angelo Coastal Reserve, California, USA - 14_0929_02_20cm (SPAdes) (version 2) | ecosystem: Environmental > Terrestrial > Soil > Grasslands ...
ATGCCGCGACGTATACGGTGGGCGACATTCTCAATCGGCTGTTCCCGTTCCTGTTGCTGCCGGTGCTCACACGGTATCTCACGCCGGCCGAATACGGAACGTTCGTGATGTTCCAAGTCGTGGTGAACTTCCTGCTGCCGCTGGTGGGCTTGAATGTGGAGGCGGCGGTCTCCCGGGCAATGGTTCAGCTGAGCGCCGTCGAGCTGAGCCTGTACATCTCGACCGCCTTGATCAGCGGGGGCGGCGTGGCGCTCGGTTTGGTCGCGACGGCCGCCGCGCTGGCGGGCCCGCTGCAGGCATTCCTGGGAGTGCCGGGCCCGTGGCTCCTCATCGCGATCGTGGTGGCGACCGGGGAATCGGCGAAGGCCGTGCTGCTCACGGTGTGGCAAATGGAGCATCGCTCCCGCACGTATGCGAGCTTTACGGTTACGCAAACGGCGGCGCGCACCGTGGCGTGTCTCGCTCCGGTGGTGTGGTCGGGGGGGGGAGCCAAGCTGGAGGGTCTGCTCTGGGGGTACAGCCTCAGTCTCCTCGCCTTCGCGGTCTACGCGGTGATCGAGCTGGTGAGATGCGGGCTCCTGGTCCCACGCTGGGCGGGAGAGCCCGCGCGCGCGTTTCTGCGGTACGGATTGCCGCTCGTGCCCCACCGGGTATCTGGTTGGCTCACGGGGATGGCCGACCGCGTGATCATTGCGAAGCTGACCAGCCTGGGCCAGGTTGGCATTTACAGCGTGGGATATTCCATCGGCACCGCGGTCGCGCTCGTCCAGGAAGCGTTCAATCGCGCCTGGGTGCCGTTCTTTTTCGACCGGCTCGCGCGTGGGGATGCCGCCGCCCGCGTGAGTATCGTGCAATTTATTTGCCTGTACGCGATCGCGATGCTGGCCACGGCGGTCGCCGTGACCGCAGCGGCTCCGCTGGTGTTCCCCCTCCTGGGGCCCCGCTTCGCCGCGGCGCGCGTGTTCGTGGTGTGGATATCGTTCGCCTACGCCTTGAACGGGATCTACAAGATGTTTGCCAATTTCCTGTTCTACTCGGCCCGCACCTCTGTCCTCAGCGCCATCACGATTTCCACCGGTGTCGTGACCCTCGGTGTGACCATTCTGCTGGTTGCGTCCCGCGGCGTGATCGGCGCCGCGTATGGGGCGGTCATCGGACAGGCCTTGGCGTGCGCCGCGGTCTTCGTCGCCGCCCGGTCGGTCGCGCCCATGCCGTGGCGCACCGGGCTTGCCACGCTGCCGGAGCGGATTCGCAGGTGGCGCGCTCTATGACAGCGCCGGGCGACTGACGATGTGCGGCATCGCCGGCGTCATCTCGTCCGCTCCACTCGTTCTCGACCGCGGTATGGTGGGCCGGGTCATGCGGCTCATAGCGCACCGAGGCCCCGACGCCGCCGGTTGGTTCGCCTGGTCCCAGGGGCAACAGAGTTCCGGCGGACCGCCGGAAGAGCCCCGCCAGCCGGTCAACGTGGTGCTCCTCCATACCCGTCTGTCGATCATCGACACGTCGGCGGCGGGATGTCAGCCCATGCAGACGGTGGACGGTCGCTACGTGATCGTGCTCAACGGGGAGATCTACAACTACGTCGAGCTGCGGGAGCAGCTGGGGCGGCTCGGCCATCGGTTCCACTCCCGGTCGGATACGGAGGTGCTGCTGACGGCGTTCGCGCATTGGGGCCCCGGCTGCCTGGAGCGATTGGTCGGGATGTTCGCGTTCGCGGTGCTCGATACGCGTGACAAGACGGTGTTCCTCGCGCGCGATTACTTCGGCATCAAGCCGCTGTACGTCGCGAGCACGCCCGGCGGCCTGGTGTTCGCTTCGGAGATCGGGGCGTTGCTGGAGCTCGGCCAGCTACCCCGGACTGTGGACGCGGCGCGGCTGTTCGCCTATCTCCGCTACGGGATCACGGATCACGGCGACGGATCGTTGTTCGCGGAGGTCCAGCAGGTGCCTGCCGGCGGATGCACCGTCATCGACATCGACCACACCGGACCGCCGGAGTTCCGATGCTACTGGCAGCCGGGCGGCCGGCCACGTGCCGAGCTGTCGCTCGACGAAGCGACGCGTCGCGTCCGCGACCTGTTTCTGGACAGCGTGCGGCTGCACTTGCGCAGCGACGTGCCGGTGGGGTCCGCGCTCTCCGGTGGAATCGACTCCTCGGCGGTCCGGAGCTGGTGCTGCACACGTTCAGCTTCGTGCCGGCGGACGAGGCGCTCTCGGAAGAGCGCTGGGTGGATGTGGTCGTCGACGCCGCTCACACGACCGCGCACAAGGTACACGTGTCCCCTGAGGAGCTGAGCCATGACCTCGAGGAGCTGATTCGGGTGCAGGAAGAGCCGTTTGGCGGCACCAGCGTTTATGCCCAGTTCAGGGTGTGTCGACTGGCACGAGAACACGGCATCAAGGTCCTGCTCGACGGTCAGGGGGCGGACGAGCTGCTCGGGGGCTATCGGTTCTACCTGGCCGCGCGGCTGGCTTCGCTGGTTCGGTTGGGATCGTGGGCCGATGCGGCTCGGCTGTTGCGGGCGTGCGGCGGCCTTCCCGGCGTGCAGCGTCTGCAGCTGGTGCTGCGGAGCGCGGACTTCCTGGTTCCGTCACGATATCAATCCCTCGGCCGGACGCTGGTCGGGCAATCGCTGTTTCCGTCGTGGGTTGCGCGGCAGTGGTTCGTGGATCGCGGTGTACGTCCGGCGTCTTTGTCCTACACACGGAGTGAGGACGTCCTGCGCGACTACCTGGTGCGAACGCTGACGACCACAATGCTCCCCCACCTGCTCCGCTACGAAGACCGCAACTCGATGGCGTTCTCGATCGAGAGCCGGGTGCCCTTCCTCACGCGGGAGCTGGCGGAGCTGCTGCTCAGCTTGCCCGAGGAGTACATCATTGCCCCCGATGGAACCTCGAAGTCGATATTTCGACGTGCCATGCGAGGTCTGGTGCCGGACCCGATACTCGAGCGTCGCGACAAGGTCGGGTTTGCCACTCCGGAACGCGCCTGGATGCGGGCGTTACAGCCGTGGGTGGACCAGGTGGTGGGCGGCGACGGACTCACGGCGACGCCGGCGCTCGATGCCCGAGCGGTGCGCTCCGAGTGGGCGCGGATCGCCCGGGATGGGAAGCCGTTCGACGCGCGGGTATGGCGGTGGGTCAACCTGGTGGAGTGGACAAGACAATTCAACGTCACGTTTTAGAAGCGCCCACGGTCCCACTCTTGCCCCGGCTCCGGGGGGTTCGTAGAATCGGGCCCGGTACGCACCGCCTCACGAGGCAGGTCTGGGGGATCTCATGATCAACGGGGAAGTGCCAGCGCGCGTGCTCGTCCTCGCGCCGCACACCGACGACGCCGAATTCGGGTGTGGGGGCACGATCGCGAGATTCGCCGAAATGGGCGTGAAGGTGCACTGCGTCGCCTTTTCCGCGGCCGAGGAATCGGTTCCTGCCGGCCTGCCCAAAGACATTCTCCGGACGGAAATGAAGCGGGCGAGCGGTCTGCTGGGGATCCGCGATGACAGTCTCCAGATCCTGTCCTATCCGGTGAGGAAGTTTCCCCACCACCGGCAGGAGATCCTCGAGGACCTGGTGGCGCTAGCGAGGGACGTGAAGCCCGACCTGGTGCTGCTGCCGTCGACGCACGACACCCATCAGGACCATCAGGTGATCGCCCAGGAGGGATTTCGCGCGTTCAAGAAGACATCGATTCTCGGCTACGAGGTCCCCTGGAACAATCTGACGTTCGTGACCAATTGCTTTGTCATGCTCGAGCATCGCCACGTCCAGCAAAAGCTGGCGGCCGTGAAGTGCTACTACTCGCAGCTCGGGCGCGAGTACGTCGACGAAGATTTCATTCGGAGCCTACTGCGGACGCGAGGAGGGCAGGTGGGGGGGACTTACGCCGAGGCGTTTGAAGTGATCCGGTGGCTGGTGCGGTGAGCAAGGGACACGACGGGAGCCGGGTGAACCAGCTGGCTGCGTACAAACAGCGGTATGTCGATCACTTCCGCCGGCGCCTCGAGCTCTATGGGGAGGACGTTCGGGCGCTGTGGAACAGCGCGGCCTCGCAGGCCACTCGCTTCGAAGCCTTGTGTCAAGTAAGCGACCTGTCGGGGAAAACGCTGCTCGATGTCGGCTCCGGGTTCGGTGACCTGCTCGACTTCCTGGCGGAGAAGCAGGTCGTGCTCGGAGCCTACTGCGGCATCGATCTCTCCTCGGAGATGGTCGCGATCGCCCGCGCGCGGCATGCCGGGGCGCGGTTCGAATGCCGCGACCTACACGAGCAGCCATTCGGAGACCAGACCTTCGATGTGGTGGTGGGGTCCGGCCTGTTCTTCCTCCCCCATGCCTTGTGGGACGCGTACGTCGGGGTGTACGTCGCGGCCATGTTCGCGTGCTGCCGCCGCGCCGTCGCCGTGAATTTCCTGAGTGCCTACAGCACCAACAAAGATCCGGAGAGCTATTACGCGACGCCGCATGTGGTTCTCGAGCGGCTGCAGCAGCAGATCACGCCGCGTGTCGTGCTCCGGCACGATTATCGGGGCAATGATTTCACGGTCTATCTCTACAGGTAGGCGGGAGTCAGTGGGAGGGCGCGTCGTCGCAATCCACCAGCCGAATTATCTGCCGTGGCTTGGCTATTTCCACAAGCTATTTTCGTGTGACGAGTTCATCTTCCTGGACGACGTGCAATTCTCGCGGCAGAGCTACACGCAACGAGTCCAAGTTCTGTACCAGGGCGGCGCGCACTGGCTGACCGTGCCGGTGGTGCGCAGCGGGCGCTCCGGCCAATTGATTGTCGACACGGAGTGCCAGCCCGGGACGCCGTGGAAGCGGAAGCACCTGGCAACGCTCCAGGCGAGCTACGGACGACACGCGTGCTTTCGCGAAGTCTTCCCGGTGGTCGAAGCCGCGCTCTCCGGTACCTCCAACAACCTCGCCGACATCAACATCACACTCATTCAAGCGCTGGGCGCGGCGCTCGGCGTCACCTGCCGCTTCGCGAGGAGCAGCCTGATGGGGGTGGCGGCAAATGACGCCACCGAGCGGCTGGTCGCACTGGTCGGTGCCGTGGGGGGGAGCAGCTATCTCCACGGACGCGGTGGTCTCAAGTACCAGGAGGAGGAGCTGTTCCGAGCCAGCTCGATCAAGCTCGTCCTGTCTGCATTCGGCGGCGGGCCCTATCCTCAAAAGGGAAGCGATGTCTTCATCGCCGGACTCTCCATCATCGATGCCCTCTGCAACCTCGGTTTCACCGGCACCAGAAAGCTCTTCCTGAGCGCGTAGGACGGGACCATGCCCTCACCCTCGAAGGTGGTGCTCATGGTGATCCTCGACTCCTACGAGCACGACCCGCGGCTCGAGAAGGAAATCGCGAGCCTCGTCCGCGCGGGATGCGGGGTCTACGTGCTGGGATGGAACCGGTTCGGCACCGCCCCGTCGGAGGAGGAGCGCGGCGGCGCGATCATCCGCCGAGCGGAGGTGCGGAGCCCGCGAGGATCGCGGTGGCGAACCTTGCTACGCCTGCCGCGCCTGTACGCCTGGCTGTGGCGTCAGGCTCGTGCCATCGACTATGACGTCATCATCTGCCACGAAATCTACTCCTGGCCTTTGGGTTGGCTGCTGAAGCTGGTCAAGCGGCGCAAGACCATTTTCGATGCGCATGAGCCCTACGCCGAGCAGATCGTCGGCATCCTTCCGGGCACGGGCCTGTTCCTCGGGTTGTTGCTCCGGTTGGAAGCCCTTCTGGCAAGGCGGGCCGACGCCCTGGTGACGGTTTCACCGCGAATGGTCGCGCGGTATCGGGGCATGGGGATTCGGCGGGTCGTGTACGTGCCCAATGTGCCGCTGTTAGCGCCGGAGACGCCGCCGGTCCGCGAACGGCGTGACAATGACTTCGTGATCGGCCGGGTGGGGGTTATCTCGCCGCGCTACAGCGGCGTCGAGGCGCTCGTGGCCGTGGCCGAGCTGTTGCGCGAGCGGGGCGCCCCTGTGAAGGTCGTACTCGGCGGGCCCGTGACTAACGCTTGGGACGAGGAGTTCCGGAGACTGCTGCGCGAGTGTCACGACTTCGTGGAGTACATCGGTATCGTACCGGTCGCCAGGCTGCGGGACGTGACCGCGAGCTTCGACGTCGCGGCTTCGCTGTTTGAGCCGGTGATCCCCAAAGCCGACTATGGGTACTCCACCAAGATCTTCGATGCCATGGCCGCCGGAGTGCCGGTGGTGTCGACGCGAGCGGCCGAAGACGGACTGCTGGTGGAGGAGACCGGTTGCGGCATCGTCGTCGAGTATCCGTTCGACTACGGGAAGATTGCCGACCAGCTCCTGGTCTTGGGGCGCGAGCCGGAGACACGGCGGCGCTACGGGGTGAACGGGCGCCGGGCGATCGAGCTGCGCTTCAACTGGTCGGTCTATGAAGCGGCATTTCTCTCATGCGTGGGTGTCACCGAGGCGAGATAGCGCAGCAATCATGCGGGCGCGCTTGTTCTCGTGGCTTGGGGACGATAGCTTGGGCCATCCCCATGCCCCGAGGCACGCCGGCAGCGCGCAATGTCCATCCCTCTCGACTGGACCGGGACGCACTTGGTGCGTACGACGCTGCTGACACTGATGTTGGCGGCAGGGGTTTCGGCATGTCTCGATCCGCTCGCGTCGGGACTCCCACCTGACGACGGGACGCCCTACTGCCCCGTGACGTCGGGGCTCTCATCCGAGGGGGTGACGGGTTATCGCGCGACTACGCGCGTGACCGGCTACTGGATCTTCCACTTCGATGCTCCGGCGGTAAACGACCACGTCCAGCTCGTGCGGGTGACGAGAGCCGACACCTCCGACTGGCTCCTCCAGCTTTCCGTGTTCCCCGCGAGGGACTGGTCGGGGAACGTCACGCAAGACCTGGACTCGGCCCGAAGCGCGGGGCGGTTGGTCATCGATTCCGCGAGAAGTCAGGGTCACGTCGAATGGCGGCTCTCCGTCGCGGGTGTGGACGGCGTGTTGCGGTACACGTGTGTCAACAACGCCGCGCACGGGGTGTTCACTCCCCTCGGAGACACCGTCGCCGTGCACATGCTCGGGGTGCCCGTCGACACCCTCATGATCCCGAGCCTCGACTCCACGCCGCGCGCACCCAGCACCGATTCCACGCCCGTCGTTCTGCTGCGAGTCGACGACGCTCCGGTGACCGATCGCGATTTCCTCGGGCGGGTCCTGGCGCGCTCCCTGCCGGCCGAATTGGGGATTCCCACAAAGCTCGTGGGTAGGAGTGGAATGATGACGTGGGCGGACGTGAACCGATGGACCGCGTCCGGGTTCACCACCGTCGCCCACTCTCGGCTGCACCGCGCTACCGCCACCGACGAGGAGTTCGTCGCGGAGTTCGCGGGCTCGCTCGCGGATATGGCGGCGCATGGCGTGCCGACGACCGTGTTCGTGCAACCCGGCACATGGCGCGATTCGATGTCGTTCGACGCCGCCGCCAAGCTGCGCAATTGGCGTGGGGCGCTGATCCGGTCCCTGTCCACCGTGTTCGAGTCCTATGTGTACAACGGCTCGCAGTGCGTTCCCTTCCCCGACTCGGTCGCGTACGGACTCGGTCATGTGACGATCTCCAACGGCGTCACGCCCGACGTCATCCTCCAGGCGTGGCTCCGCGCCACCCAGCCGCGACATGCGACGGTGTTCCTGGTTCATTCGAGAACCGTCAGACCTGCAGGAATGCTCGATTGGTTCCTGGACACCCTGGCGAGCGCGCGGGCGTCCGGCCGCATTCGAGTGGTGGGCTCCGTCCAGGAGCTGTTTCCGCACTGACGCCCCCGTATGGATCTGCGCCGTCTTGGATTCCTCGCGGTGTTGCTCGTGTACATGATCGGGCCGAATCCCAAAGTGGGAGGGGCCCAAATCGGCGATGCGGTGTTGCTGGCCTTTGCCGTGGCGTTCATCGCCTCGACGCGGTTTCGCACGCCGGCGTCGCTGGTGACGTTCTTCGCCTGGCCGGCAGCCGTTGTCATGGCGAGCACGCTCGGGAAGACGTTCAGCGGCATTCCCGTGGGCAGCGATGAGATCAACAACGTGCTCAAGATGGTGAGTCTGGGCCTCCTGGGGCTGATCGGCGCCGCCTTGGGGAGGGCGGACGAGGAGCGCGACGGACCTTCGCTGGCGGGCCAGATGTGCTGGCTCGTGGTCGTCGGCGTCCTGTTCACGGGCACGCTCGGCTTACTCGAGTTCAGCAGGCCGTCGCTGTTCCGAAGCCTGGTGGGCGGACTGTACGAGAAAGAGCTGGTCATCCGCCTGACGAACGTGGAGCTGGCGGAGCAGGCGGGGCGGATCGCCGCGGTGTTTTCGTGGGCCAATGCTTTCGGCATGTTTCTATTGTTGGCACTGACCGTGTTGGTGCTGAATTGGCGTGAGGTCGGTCGCGTCGCGCTGGTCGCATCACTCGGGATCGGCATTCCCTGCCTCATCCTGACCAACTCGCGCATCGCCCTGCTGCTCTTCGGTTTTGTGTCGGTGTACGCGGCCGTGGTGCAGCGTCGCTGGGCGTTGGTGTTCTTGCTCGGCTTCGGCGCCTGCGGCGTGCTGCTGCTGGTTCCCGTGGAGAGTCTGGTTGGATCACGCAATGCGGTGCGATTGGGAGAGCTCGTGGAGTTCGTGCGGTCGGGGCAGCTCCCGGCCAATCTTGAGGTGCGCCTCGGGGTACTGACGTTCCTGCCGCGGCTGATCGCGAACAGCGAGTACCTGGCCTTCGGGTTTCCCATGTCGGTCTACCACACCACGGTCGCCGTGTCGCCGGACAATCAATACCTGGGCTTCTTCGTGAAGTACGGTCTCATGGCCGTGCTGCTGTTCGTGTGGCAGGCCTGGGCGATCGTCCTGCCGGCGGGACGGTTGCGTGCCCAGGACCTGACGCCGCGCCGGCGCGTGCAGCTCCACACCCTGGTCCTGCTGAATGTGGCCGTGGCACTCGGGGGGTTGTCCCAGGACACGCTGTTCGCCGAGCGGTGGAGGGAGTTCTATTTCGCGTTCAGCGGCGTCATCTTGGGGGCGGTGCTTGCGCCGCCGAGGAGCGAGGGTCCGCCCTCACCCGTCGACGTGACCGCCGCCGCGCAACTCTGAACTGAGCGGAGCCGACGATGGCCCAGACGATGGGAACGGGAGTCGTTTCACTGATGAGGCCGGAACGGAGAGATCTCGATCTGTTCACGGCGCTCGCCGCCATCTTGGAGGGCTGGCGCGCCGTCGCGGCGGGTGTGGGCATCATCGGCGTCGGCGCGGCCCTCCTCCTCCTGTTGCAGCCCCGCCGGTACGAGGCGGGGATGACGCTGTCCACCGTCTCGAACGCGGCGCTGTCTGCAAACGGGCTGGCGGCGAGCCTGCTGGGGGGCGGCGCTCAGGGGGGACTCCAGCCCACTCCCCCCCTGGTGGTCGAGCTCGTGAACCTACCCGGCGTCCTCAGGGATGTGGCTCAGTCAGCAGCCGACTCGAACGGTCCCACCCGGATCATCGACCGAGTCGCCCGTGCCTCCGGCACGGACTCCGTACCGTCGGACCGGATACCAGATGTGATGAGGACGTTGATCAAAGCGGTGATCCAGCGCGAGACGGGAACGATCACGCTTCGCGTAGTCCACCGCGATAGTGCCCTCGCGCGCGTGGTCGCACGACGCGTGGTCGAGGAGGTCAGGCGCGCATTCGTCAGCGCGGCTCGAGCCCAGGCGACTCAACAGAGGCGTGCGCAGGAGCTGCGCGTCGACAGTGCATCGGCGCAGCTTACGGAGGCGGAGCGGAATCTCGTGGCATTCGTAGCCCGCAACCGGTCAATTACTCCGTTCTCACCCACCGCCGTTGAGCACGATCGACTGCAGCGGGCCGTGCGAGTAGCGGAACAGGTCTACCTGCAAGCCGTCACGGACCGTGGCGCCGCCGTTGCCCAGGAGCTGCAGGAGACCCCAGTGCTGGTTGTCATAGACCCATTGCCGGCACGGCTGCCGGCGGTGCCTCGCCATCGTGTGCTGAAACTGCTGCTGGCGGTGATGCTCGCAACGTCGGTGATCGCCTTCGTGCTCGTATTCCGAGAATCCCTGCAGCCCCGGGGGGCGGGCGAGTCAGACGCGCTGCTCAGGCTCCGGGCCGCGGTGCGGGCGCTGCCGCTCGTCCCCGCGCCGCGAGGAGTCGCGAGTGAACTCGCGGCTCGGCCCCGTCAGTAAGCTGACTGGGGCCGCTCACCGCTTCGACACGATGATGATCGTGGCCGTGGCGGTGATCAGCTGGGCCAGCGCAGCGAGCACCGCCAGGGCATCGGTGCCGCGCGCTGCCGTGTCGCGCACGGGTACGAGCACCTCCGAGCCCGGACCGGGCATCGGATCGCTCTGGAAGAACAGCAGCGAGCGGTGGCGCGTCCGCACCTGGCCGTTGGCGTACCGCACGCTGACCTTACCCTCGTCCGCCCGCCAGCTCGGCCCGCCCGCCGCATTCAAGTAGTAGTTCAGATCCTTGCCGCGCTCCCACAGCACGCTGCCGGGCGCATTGACGGCGCCCGCCACCTGCACGCTGGGCGTGTACTCGGGGACGAGGATCGAGTCGCCCGATTGCAGAATGATGTTCGAGCGCGAGTCACGGTCCTTGAGCGCGCGCGTGAGATCGACGTTCACCCGGCCGACGTTGCCGAGCACGCGCACAAAGCGGACGCCCCCGGCGTAGGCGAGCGGCGTGAGCCCGCCGGCCCGATCGATGACGTCGGCCAGCCGCTCGTTGCCCGCGGTGAGCGTGTAGCTCCCCGGGTACTGCACCTGGCCTGTGAGATGCACCGTGCGCGGCAGCGCGAACTCGGGCTGCCTGAGGATCAGCACGTTGTCGTACGGCTGGAGCGGGACATCCGGCGCGCCGTTGGCGGGGACTTGCAGGCCCGGGGGTCCGAGGTAGCGGCCCGTCGTGTCGCGGCCGATCAGGTAGGTCGAATCGAGCGGTACCCGCACCGTCTGCGCCAGCTCGCCCTTGGCGCGGTCGCGCGGCATCCGGGCGATCTCCGCTTCCTTCAAGTAGGCTTCGACCTTGGGGCCTCCCGCCACTTTGACCAAGTCACGCAGGGTCATCCCCTCACGCCAGGGAAACCGGCCCGGCTTGTTGATCGCCCCGGCGATCGCCACGAAGTAGGAGCTGTCGAGCGGTGCCACCGAATCCACCACGATCGAATCGCCGCTCTCGAGCGAGAGGGCGGGGACGAACACCCCGTTGATACGCTCGTCGGGCGGCGCGCCCGGCGGGTCGTGCAGCTCGGTGGACGCGACGGGGAGGGGCACGTCCACGACCGCTCGGGGGAATAGCCCCGTCCCGCGCACCGGCGCGGGGAGAATGCGATGTACCGTCACGTGTTGAAGCGCGGCGTCCTGGCGAAACCCGCCCGACGCCCGCAGCACGTCCGGCAACGTTTCTCCCGGCTTGAGCTCGTAAATCGCGGGACGGAGCACGGCACCGACGATCTGGGTGCGGCGTCCGTGCAGCGGCACGTACACTACGTCGCCGGTCTCGAGCCGAATGTCGTCGTGCTTGTCGCCGCGCAGCAGGTAATCGTATAGGTCGAGGCGGGCGATCACCTTGTCGAGTCGCCGGATGGAGATGTCGCGCATGTTGGCGCGCGTCGTGACACCGCCCGCGGCATACAGCGCGGCGAGCGCCGTGCCGAGCGCGCTGATCTGGTAGGCGCCGGGCTGCTTCACTTCGCCCGCCACGTACACCTGATTGACGCGCACGTTGGCGACCGAGACCTCGAACCGGATTTTCGAGCCGGGTCCCCGAGTCAAACCGGAGTACGCCCGGCCGAGCCGGCTGTAGAGGACTTCCCGCAGCTGATCGAGCGTCAGGTTGGCCACGTAGACCTGCCCGACCTGAGGGATCAGGACGAACCCCTCGCGCGTCACCGGCAGCGGGTAGCTAAGCTCGACGTCGCCCGTGAGGATCAGCACGAGCTGATCGCCCGGACCCAGTTTGTAGTCGGGGGGCACGGGCCCGGCGAGCAGGGGCAAGAACTGTGTCGTGGTGCGGCGGAACACGTCCACGCCGAACACGTAGTTGCCCACCGCGAGCGACTCGGCGCGCAGCGATTCCGCGCGCATCCGGATCATCCCCGTGTCGACGCGGATCGACTCAGGCCGCTCGGGCGGGGGCCCGAGGCCGAGCAGTTGAATGGCGGTGAACTCTTGGGCGCCGGGCTGCGGGCCCTGCTGTCCCGGTTGTGTGGGACCGAGGTAGGCGTCGAGCAGACCCGCCGGATATCCCGCGGCGGCGAGGCGAGCGCGCACCTGCTCCGGCGTGAGCCCCGATGCTTGAAGCCGCCGCCGCAGCGAGTCGGCGAGACCGGGGTTCTGCATAATGGCTTGCTGCAGGGCCTGCTGCGCCTGACCGGGGGGCGGCAGCCCCGACGGAATCTGGGCGACGCTGACTGCGGGGGTGCCTAGCAGCGCGCCCAGCACGAGCGCGAGACGTGGCTTCATCTGTGACCGGCGCTCCCGGCAAGGGCCCGAAGGAGGTGAGCCTCGTAACTTGCTGCCTAACTCATGAGACGTCAAGCTCTTAAAGGTTTGCGGCACCGAACCGTGACCGAATCGTCTCTCGGCAATCTTTAGGGGCCGGGACATGAGCAGTCGTCCGCTGGTGTCGTAGACATGCAACAACTCAGCGTGCAACGCGCGGCGTTTTTGCTTGGGCGCCCTGGGCACGAGTGTTGCGCCTACGCCCCGGGAGCACGTGACCCGGATCACACGACGCAATCCTAGTGGTTGCAGCGACTTAGATGCACCAGTGTGTGCGGGACGACATAATCGCCCCGCCCACCCTAGTCAAGGTGCTGCAGGGCTGCTACGTTTGCCGTCCCTCGGTGGCCGGGGCGAGCCCTTGTGCCGCAGCCTGATGGTCTTGAACCCGGGGAGCAGGGCGATGGTGTTGGTCCGTAGGAAAGCCGAACGAGAACTCGACCCGTCGACGGGCGTACGCCCTGTGACTCGGGAATCATTCCGAGCGCGCGGCGCGGCTCGTCGTGTGGAGCGCTGATCGCCGATGGAAACTGCGCCGCGCGAGGTGATGGCGGAGCTGTCGCTGGGCGGAGCGCCCGGAGCTGTGGCGCGCGCGGCGACCGCGGCACGCGCGGCCCCCGCGCACTTCGCGCCGCTGTACGCTCCCGTCGGCGCTCCTTCCTTCATCGACCTCGAGGCACCGGCGCGCGTGCGGCTCGGCCTGCAGCAGCGCGCCGCCACCAATCTGCGGAGCCACGTAACGCGCGCGGCGCAGCGCTTCGGCGTGCTCGTCGTGGCCGATCTCGTGTCCTTCTACGTGATGCGGGAGCTGGTGCGCGCGGTGCGCGACCTGGCGGTGCTGGGCCAAGGGGTCGCGGCGCCGCTGCAGACGGTGTTGCCGAAGAACATCCTCAACGGCTGGCAGTACGCGGTGGCGCTGTTCGTGGCGCTGTTCGTGACGGGAAACTACGGGCGCGGCGACGAGCGACACAATCCGCGGCGACTGTTCCTCGCGTGCGCGCTGGCGACGGCATTGCCCCTGTGGATGGCGCTGTGGAGCCGCGGCGTCGAGCCGGTGATGCTGCAGTACACGGTGACCACCCTGCTCGTGTGGGCGGGGCTCATGGCCGAGCGGGGAGCGATCGACGGGATCGTGACGCGGTTCTTCCCGATGTACCGGAACTCAGCGCCGGTGCTGTTCGTGGGGCCGGCCGACGCGTGCCGCGACGCGATCACGAGCCCGGGGTTCGCGCAGGGCGGTGACTACCGGCCGCTGGGGTTCGTGGACGTGCACATGCCCCCCGCGCCGGACGCGCTGGGGCACGCCGCGGACTTCCGGGCGGTGCTGCACCGTAGCGGCGCCGAGGTCGTCGTCGTTGCGGGGTATCTCCCCGACAACCGGTTTCGCGAGGTGGTGGACGCGTCGCTCGAGGCGGAGGCGCAGCTGTTGTCGGTGCCGCGCTCGATCGCGATCGCGGGGGTGCAGCCGAGCCTGGTGCGGCGGCAGGGGCAGCCGCTGATCGCGCTGACCGCGCCGAGCCTCAAGGGGTCGCAGTTCGCCGTCAAGCGGGTGATCGACGTGCTCGGCTCGTTCTTCGGGCTGCTCGTAGCGGGACCGGTGATGCTCGCGATCGCGCTCGCGATCAAGCTCGATTCGCCGGGGCCGGTGCTCTTCGGGCAGATGCGTGTGGGGTTGGGTGGACGACGGTTCCGGATGCTGAAGTTCCGCACCATGCGAAACGGGGCCGACGCCCAGAAGGGCAGTGTGGCGCACCTAAACCACACCGGCGATTCGCGGCTGTTCAAGATCCCGAACGATCCGCGGGTGACGCGTCTGGGACGCGTGCTCAGGCGGTGGAGCCTGGACGAGCTGCCGCAGCTCTGGAACGTGCTGGTCGGCGACATGTCGCTCATCGGGCCGCGGCCGTTCTTCGAGGCGGACCTGCTGGGCTACGAGGATCATCACTTCCGGCGGCTGGGTGCGAAGCCCGGGATCACGGGCCTGTGGCAGGTAAGGGGCCGCAGCAGCGTGGTCGACTTCGAACAGGTAGTCCGGCTCGACCGGGAGTACATCGAAGACTGGTCGCTGTGGCTCGATCTGCAGATTCTCGCCGGCACCGTTCCCGCCGTGCTGCGGCGCAGCGGTGCGTACTGAATGACCACCGCGCTCCGGGCATCCGCGGCGGCCACGGACCTCTCGAGCGTCGACATCCTCGGCGTGAAGGTCAGTACGGCGTCGTTCTCCGAGACCGCGCGGGACGTGGTCGCCTGGGCGACTCGCCCAACCGAATCCCTGCCGCGCTTCGTGAGCGCGACGAGCGTCCACGGCCTGATCGAAGCGACGGGCGATCCGCTGTTCCGCGAGATTCTCAACGGGGCGAGCCGTGTCACGCCGGACGGGATGCCGCTGGTGTGGTTTGGAAGGCTCTCCGGTCGGACGACGATGGAGCGGGTGTACGGGCCGACCTTGATGAAGGACGTGTGCCGGCAGACGGCGGGCCGCGGAGTGCGGCACTTCTTCTTTGGTGGGGCGCCGGGCGTGCCCGAGCAGCTCGCGTGGAGGCTCCAGGCGGAATTTCCGGGACTGGAGGTGGCCGGGACGCTGTCGCCTCCGTTCCGGGCGTTGACCGAGTCGGAGGTGTCCGAGATCGTGACCCGGATCAACGTGACGGGCGCGGAGATCGTGTGGGTGGGGT
>Ga0209472_1001179_pt1 | contig 15177 bp, 18 predicted proteins | sample GraSoiAngelo_130_FD_185887 | JGI IMG/M metagenome (GOLD analysis project Ga0209472, IMG submission 185887) | Grasslands soil microbial communities from the Angelo Coastal Reserve, California, USA - 14_0929_02_20cm (SPAdes) (version 2) | ecosystem: Environmental > Terrestrial > Soil > Grasslands ...
TCCCGCCGGATCGCTGCCGCGCGCTGCGAGGCTCGTGATGCGCTTCTTAAAAGAAGTACCATCTCAATCCGCTCCAAATCGCCGGAGCTGCGGAATGCAAGAAAGAACGGCCTCGCAGTAAGCTGCAGTCTATCAAAAAACTCTATGATGATTTCCCCAGAGTTGTCACCCCCGAATGTTTTTATCGGGGGTCCAGGCCGAGTTTCGCCTGGATTTTCGCTAGAAACATGCGGGAATGACGGACTTAGAGAAGTCTTAGAATCGTCATCATCCAGTAAGCCGCAGGCACACCCGAACAAAGCAAAACGCATACGGCTCCGCGCCGCATTTTTCTCGCTTCTCGTATGCATCGTGCTTTCGTTCTTGCCGAGCGCTTGGAGCCAGGAGCGCGAGCGATTGTGCGTCAGCACGCTTTTTATCGGCTCCTCACTGCTGCCGCTTTGGATAGCGCAAGACCAAGGTTACTTCGCGCGTCAGGGAGTCAATGTAGAACTCATCTGGATGCAATCCACGCTTTCCGCTCAAGCGCTGTTAGCCGGAGAGGTCGATGTCATCTTCGGCACTCCCCAGACGATGTTTGCGGCTTTGACTTCCAAAAACCCGCCGCCGCTGGCGGTCATCGGCGCCTGGGCGTCCGCTTCCGAGCATTGGCTCGTCGTTCATCCCGCCATTCGAGCCGTAAAGGAATTGGAAGGTAAAGCGCTCGCCACAAGCCGGCCTAAATCCGCCGACCACGGCTATGCGGTCGCGATTCTGGAACGATTCAACGTGGACCCGCGGCGGGTGACCTTTCTCGGTGCCGGCGGACAGGGGTCACGGTTGCTGGCGGTTGAATCGGGGCGGGCCAGCGGCAGCGTTTTCAACCGCTACTATACGTTGCAGCTCAAGAAGAAAGGCTTCCCCGATCTCGCGAAGCTCGAACGCCCGGACTATCCCTTTCCTCCTTCCATCCTTTTCGTGCGAAGAGACGTCTTACAGAGCAAACGGAAAGCCCTGAAGGCGTTACTGGCAGGCATGCACCAGTCGGTCGAGAAACAAAAAAGCGATAAAGAGCTGTGCCTTCGACTCATCCGAACCAATCTCCGGCTCCAAGATCAAGAAATCCTTGAGGCCGCCTATGAGGACGGCGTGACTCTGAGCTATCCTTACTTTACCGAGCGGCAGTTTCAGGTCGCGCTCGACCTCATGGGCAAGAGCACCGGCGAAAATGTCAATCTGCCCTACAAGCAAATCGTCGATCACAGCATTGTCGATGAGATCTTGAAGCCGGCGCAGCAACCCCGCTAATCGACAAAGCACCTGTATTTGACTGCCTTGACAGTGCTTCTTTGTCTGCCATAGAGTCAAACTAAAATTCACTTCTAAAACACCGTCCGGAGGTTTTTATGCAGCCCAAAGTCGATCATTTGGCTTTTGTCGTGAAGGATTTGGAACGATCGGTGAAGTTTTACCAGGACGTGTTCGGTGGTAAAGCCGGCCGCTCGCGCGGCTTCAATGAGAAAGACAAGAACGCCGGGAGGCCGGTGCATCAGTTGGTGACCGTCGGTGACTACGGCTTTGATTTGTTTGTCGAAGATCCGGCTGATCCGCCGAAGCCCGGCGCCCGCTTCCTCCACTTCGCCTTCAGCATAGAGCCGAACGAAATCGATCAAGCCCTCGAGCGCTTGCACAAATTGAAGATTCCTTACGACGGACCCAAAGTCCACGGCGGCTCGACGAGTATCTCGATTTATTTCAAGGACCCCGACGGCTACGCGCTGGAGTTCTCCGCCAGGTTTCCCGACGCCGAAAGCCATCGGAGAGAGATGGAGCGCTTGGGCGCCACCTATGGGGGCACGGGAACAAGACAGTATGAATGGCAGGCTTAAACTGCATTATTCAAGGGCAGAGGAAAACTACGACACTGTGGCAATCGAGGGGCGAGCCCGGAGGAGTGAAGGCACAGGCCTGCCCTGAGCCGGGTCGAAGGGGACGAACAGTTGCAATGCCTTGTTTGGTGCTTGGCTCGGCGCTCGCATTTTCCCGGGCTTTCGCTCCACAAACTCAGCTTGCAGGCCGCTTGAAGGCACAGGCCCATTGCCCTTCGCTCCGGAGGGCTCGCCACTCGAGCGCTGACACGACTGAACTAAATGATCAGGGCTAGCTCAATGACGACGTTTCATAAATGAATCGGCTCGTCCTAATCTTTTTGGTGGTCGCGGTCGCTCTAAGCTTTTCACCGAGCGCGAGTACCTCTGCCGCCGCCTCGCCGGAAGAGATTTGGAAATCTCTCGAAAAACTTCCAGCCGCCGAACGGGAGAAGAAGCTCATCGAAAGCGCCAAGAGCGAAGGCGAAATGGTCTGGTACACCAACACCGGACTCGAAAACGCCAATCGTTATATCCAAGCCTTCAAAAAAGCCTACCCCTTCACGAACCCCAAAGTTTGGCGCGCGAAGACCAGACAGGTGACTCAAAGAGTGATTGCCGAAGCCAACGCCGGCCGCAATCTGGTGGACGTCATCAAGCCTTCAACCGACCTGCTGCCGGCGCTGCTCGAAAAAAATCTCATCGGCCGCTATGAGACGCCCTTGCGAGCAGTCTACCCCGCCCTCTCCAAAGGAACCTATTTCACGAACATGAATTACGCTTTTCGCGTCTTCGCTTTCAATCCGCGAAAAGTGGCGCGCAAGGATGTGCCCAAGACGTGGGAAGAGCTGCTTCAGCCGCGCTGGAAAGGCCAGATCCTCTTCGACGAATCGTCCTTGGAGGAGGTCATGGCCTTGCTTGCAGTTTGGGGGCGAGAAAAAACGGTGAGCTATTTGACCCGGCTCGCTCAGCAACAGCTTTTGATTCGTGTTGGCCGCGACACCACGACTCAAATGATGATGGCGGGCGAAGCTCCGTTAGCGGTTACCACATACGCGTATAACAACGAGAGCCTGCGGGCACAGAACGCGCCGGTGGATTGGGTGGCGGAAGACCTGATCCCGGCGCTCATGTACCCGCTCACGATGGCGCGCAATGCGCCTCATCCCTACTCTGCGGCTTTGTTCTATGACTTTCTTTTATCCGAACCCGGTCAGCAACTAATCGCCAAGGAAGGCCGCGTCGTGGCGCATCCCAAAGTCGAGCCGATTTATCCGCGCATGAAAGAACTGCAGAATTTCTTGGGGACGCCCCGCGTGCAGCTCAATACCGTCGAGCAAAACCACACGTTCTACAAAGACGGCCTGCAGATTCTGGACGAGATCGTCTTGAAGCAAAAATCGTCGTAGGAAACCATCGGAAGCTTTCTTCAACGGACGCACTTTGGCAATGGAGGAAAAAAATGTTTGGCGCAGAAACACTTGACCACGTGGCCTTTCCCGTGCGCGACCTGCCTCGCGCAGAGAAATTCTACACAGAAATCGTGGGACTTAGGTTTATGACGCAAAGGACAAACGCCGATGGCTCGCCGCGCCATACTTACGTTAAAGCCGGCGAGAACATTATTGGATTGAATCTGCCAGGCATCCAAACGGAACCGTCGCCCAGCGGCGCGCCGCGCTACGGCGTGGCCATTGGTTCGGAGGAGAAGTTTACGTTGACGGTTGAGCAAATTAGGAAATCCGGTGTCGTCCACAGCGAGATCCGCGAGCATGCCGATACGTCGCCTTTCATCCGTTCCTTCCGCTTTACTGACTTCGACAACAATCATTTCGAAATCTGTATGAACCGCCACACGCTCGGCGATCCTAGTTTAAGCCACGTCGTCTTTGAAACGACCGATTTGGAGCGCTCGACGAAGTTCTATTCCCAGGCGCTAGGACTTGTATTCATCGGCGAAGATCAAGAGGAGCACTTCTTTGAATTTCCCAATCACCAGCTCATCGGCCTGAAAGCCGTTGGTGCACTTTCGGATCGCACTAAACGGCATGGCCGGGCGGTCCACGTCGCGTTCAATGTCAGCCAGGAAGACTTCGATCGCATGCTGGAATTGATTCCGGCGTGGGGCGGCGCCAATCAGGGCGATTTTCGCGCCGAGGACGGGCTGCGCGCGCCGGGAGAACGAAGTCTCTATTTCTCCGATCCGGATACCAATAAGCTTCAGTTGATCGCGCTTGGCACAGAAAACTGGTCGCTCATCTCAAACGAAGAAAAATGGAAACGCACTGCCGAGAACCGGGAAAAACTCGGCCGTGGCCTTTCGCGTTTCGACCGGGGCGTGAAATCCAGCTAGCAAGCTAGCCCCGATTATTCGGTATGGACAAGGAGTGAGTCTCGACATTACGAGTTTCGGGTTTCGAGTCTCGCGTCTCGTGTTAAAACCCGAAACCCTAAACCCGGAACTCGAAGCTGTGCTTTGCCTGCGACCAGAGAGGCTTACTCCTTGAACGCTGTGCGACTGTGAATATTCACACTCGATAAGGCGATCAGATGCCCATCGAAAAACCGATCATCCCCACCTTCTCACTTCACGAGCGAGACCGGCGCTGGGGATTGGTTCGCGCTGAAATGAAGCAAGCAGGCCTCGATGCTCTGATCGGGCTTCCCAACCAGGGCCATTGGGACCAGTTCGGCGCCGACATCCGCTATCTGACAGAGATCGGCGGTTTTCAAACCGAGGTTGCCGTCGTTTTTCCTGTCGAGGGTGAAGTCACGGCAGTGGTGCGCGGCGCCAACGAAATCGAGTGGTGGGGATTGGCGCAAGAGTGGGTGAACGATCTCCGACCGTCGCGCCGTTCCTACGGCGAGCCGGTCATCGAGCTCCGAGAGAGTCGGCGTGATCGCGCTGGCCGGCTTGGTGCGAGCGCCCGAAGGCGTCGTGCCCTGGGGAACCTACGAGAAGATTCGCCAGGCTTTGCCTAATGTGCAATTCGTCAACGCTACGGATCTCCTGCAGGAAGTCCGCTCGGTAAAGAGCGTGGAAGAAATCGCATTCATTGAAAGGGCAGCGGCCATCATCAGTTCTGCCCTCGACGTGCTCATCGCCCACTCCAGGCCGGGGGTTACCGAGAATCAACTCATCGCAGAAATGCTGCGCGAGATCGTCCGCCAAGGCGGCGAGCCCATCACGATGCTGCTCTTCGGCACCGGCGGGCCGGAGGTTCCTTGGGCTCAGCGAGTCGTCACGACCCGCGCGCTCAAGCCGGGAGACCTGATCAACACGGAAGTGGAAGCCAAATATGCCGGCTATATCGCCCAAGCTCTGCAGCCGATTTCCCTCGGCCCTCCCGCCGAGGAACTACAAAAAATTTTCGCCACGACGAAAGTGATCTTCGATAAGATGCTAAAGCTCCTCAAGCCGGGTTTGAGCTTTGGTGAAGTGGTGGCTTTTTATCAAGACCAGGTGAAAACGGCCGGCTACGAGCCCGACGGCGCCCTCATGCATGGACGCGGTCTCGGCGAAGACGCGCCGATGCTCTGGGGGGCAAGAAGAGATTTCCCCGAAGTCAACGCGAAGCTCAAAGCAGGCCACGTTTTTATCTTGAAGCCAGCGGCCAAGCAAGGCGAGATGCGCGATTCGATCCGCGCCGGCGACACCGTCGTCATCGAAGCCAACGGGGCGCGCCGGCTCGGTAAGCGCGAGCTTACGTTTCGAGTCGTCTAAAAAATACCAGAGTTCAACTCGACGGCGATTTGCCTGGGTTGCGCAGCCGCAGTAAAACAATCGCAATTGAAATCAACGTCACCCCCCAAGCAAACCAGTCGCCGAAGCGCGCGTAGAGCGTCTCGCCTTCCAAGATATCGACCTGCGCTTTAAGCACTGCCGCGGTGAATATCGGCAACTCCTGCGTCATTTCTCCTTTGGCATTGATCACTGACGTGACGCCGGTATTCGTGACCCGCAGCAACGTACGCCGGGTTTCAATCGCGCGCCATTGCGCTAGTCGGGCGTGCTGCCACGGCGCGACGGTCCGCCCGTACCAGGCGTCGTTGGTGATATTGACAAGCAGATCGGCCTTTGCATCTTTGACAAACCTGCGCGACAATTCCGGCATCAAATCTTCGTAGCAGATCAGCGGAGCGATCTTTATTCCATTGGTCAGGTCAAGCGTATGCGGACCCTCGCCGGGAGTAAAGCCGTCGGAAAATGGCATCGCCGGCAATTTGGAGAGAAGCTTGGAAAACGGCAGGTACTCGCCAAAGGCGAGCAATACTTGCTTGTGGTAACGGGTCAGAACTCGCCCTTGTCCGTCGGTGAGGAATGCCGTATTGAACGCTTTGAAACCAGGACCGAAGAGATTTCCCTGAAAACTTTTTGCGCCGAAGATAAAGTATGACTTTTGCGAACTCAATGGCGGCATGATTTCCGGCGGCAGCTGCGCGAGATTTTCCGGCACCCAATCTTCGACGGCGGTCTCCGGCCAGACGATCAGTGGCATGTCGGCGACTTGTTTTGTGAGGTTTCGATTTATTTCCAAGTTGTGCTTCACCAGCACGGGATTCCATTTTAGATCGATATCTATATTTCCTTGAACCGCGCCAACGCTCAATTTTGGCGCTTGCGCCATCTCCGTTGTGATTGTTCCCAGCCTCAGCACGCCGTAAATACTAGCGGTGGCCGCAAGCAATGCCGCCATTAAAGCGGGCCGCCATCGCGCTTGTTGCTTTGGCTTCCAGGATCGATAAAGCGCGGCGTTAAACCACATAACGACAAAGCTCGCCCCGTAGGGTCCTACAAGGTCGGCGCTTTGAATGAAGCTGATAAAGGTAATCTGGCTATTTGCCAGGTGCCAGGGAAAGAGCAGTGGAAACCAAAATTCGATCATCACCCAGAATAAAGCGGGGAACACATGCCACGGGCCGAAGCCTAATCTTTTGACGAGCAGCGCGAACAGTGCCATCTCAAGCCCCTGCAACGCGGCGTAGATCAGAAACACGACGGTGCTGACCGGATAGGGAAATCCTCCGAAAATGCTGATGGTATAAACCAGCCAGTGAAAGCCGATTAGATGCGTGAAGAAACCCATGAGCCAGCCGAAGTAGACCGCCCGACGCAAACCTTCGGCTTCGTGAATGATCCAAAAAAGCGGGACAAAAGCCACCCACGCGAGCGCAAACAGCGGCGGAAACAAAAAAGGCGCAGCCAGCAGGATCGCTGACACGACGCAGAGCGAGATCTTTTTCGACATCAGGTGGAGGGATCGAGTTCGCTATGGGATTTTTACGGCAACGTAGTCTTTGCCGTCGAACGGCGGGGAAAAAACCACGAAGGCAACGCTCGGCGCCCGGGCGGTATTGACATAATAGTGGACGGCGCCGCGAGGAATGTAAACAATGTCTCCTGCTGCCAATTCAATTCGTTTATTATCCATCATTAAATAGCCCCGGCCGCTAATCATCATGACCGTGCCATCGTGCGTTTTATGCACATGGGGCAATTCGCGATCGCGAACCTGCACAAGATGATGGCTCACGCCCTGTCCCTGGCCCAGCGTCGTGATTTTAATATTTTCAGTCGGACCCAGGGGATTGTCAGCAACCACTTTCGCTAGGTCCATTTGCTTGAGTTCCGTCCCGTACTGCAGGAACAGGTAAGGTATCGGCGCACATGCAGAAAGCAAGAACAAAACCACCGGCGCCAGAATGTTGCCGCTAATTCTTCTTGATCTGATATCCATAAACTAAGTCCAAGAACTGCACGATGATTCTGGCCGTCGCACCCCAGATGTCCCAGCCATTGCAGTAGAAGTGATAAACGGGTTCTCCGTGGGACGAGAGATGATCGGCAATCATGACACACTCTGGCTCCAGCAGAGCTGCGATGGGAACCGAGAAGACCGCGTCGGTCTCCGCGGGATTCAACCGAAACTCGTAAAACGGCGGGATCACCCCCACGAAAGGCGTGACGACGAAATCAGCGGCCGCCGTCACTTGATCGAGTCGCCCGAGCACCCGCACGTCGGACGGGTCGATGCCGATCTCTTCGCGACTTTCGCGCAGAGCGGCTGCTAACTCGCCGCCATCGCCGGCGTCGACTCGCCCTCCCGGAAAGGCTATTTGGCCGCGATGGTGATTGAGCTGCTCAGCCCGCTTGGTCAATACCAGATAATCGCCGTCCTCGCGCTCTTGGATCGGCATCAAGACGGCTGCGAGCTTATAGTGATCGCCGGTGAGATTCTTGGGCGATCGAGACTGCAGGGCATTGGCGATTCTATCGGCAACCATGGCTGAAGAAATTTTGACCGGATAACAATCTGTGGTATGAAACGTCTTCAATTTACCCAATCGGAGCGAGAAAGACCAGTACCGTGAAAGACCGAGACATTCACGCCGCAATCCGCATACTGCGGCGGGAGGTGCCCAAATGGGAGACGCCCATCGTTACACTGATGGCGAAGACTTATGGAAGCCCATTTAGAGTATTGATTTCGTGCATCTTGAGTCTTCGGACACAAGACTCGACGACTGCGCAGGCATCGCACCGTCTGTTCGCCCTGGCCGACTCACCTCAGGAAATGTTGAAGTTGACAGCTAAAAAAATCGAGAAAGCAATCTACCCCGTGGGCTTTTATCGGACCAAAGCGAAGGTGATCCGTGATATCTGTCAGGTATTGATGCGCGATTATTCCGGCAGAGTTCCGGATGAGATCGACGAACTCTTGAAACTCAAAGGCGTCGGTCGCAAAACCGCCAACCTCGTTGTCACCTTAGGTTACCGGAAGCCGGGCATCTGCGTGGACACGCACGTTCACCGTATTTCCAATCGTTGGGGCTATGTCAAAACCACGACGCCCGAGAAGACCGAGTTTGCCCTCAGGGAAAAACTTCCGAAACAGTACTGGATCGAATACAACGATCTCCTGGTTTCATTCGGCCAGCACCTTTGCCGGCCGATTTCACCGTTGTGCAGCCGATGTCCCGTTGGGAAGTATTGCGACAAGGTGGGTGTCACCCTCAGCCGTTGATTGTTGCCGCTCCCATTGACAGCCGTTGCCTGCTGAACTAGTTCTGTAAGCGAAACATGATTCCATCCGGTTACTACGCGCAAAACGTCGAGGTCCTGGGCTACCATGACCTTGAGGGCCGCCCGGCATTCAAGCTGGCCATGCAGGAAGTGAACGGCCGCTGGTATCTCTATCTCGCGCATCTCTGGCATCGCGGCTGGAGCGTTCTCGACGTCACGGATCCAACGACGCCGCAGCTCGTCACTTATATTCCAGGCCCGGAAAATACTTGGACCATCCAGATCCAAGTCGCCGAAGGAAAAATGATTACGGCGCTGGAACGCATTGCGCCGGGTTGGGGCGGCGTTGACGGCCAAGCCTTTGCCGAAGGCTTTTTCATCTTCGACGTTAGCGAGCCGACCAAACCGCGCCGGATCGGCCATTTCCAAACCGGCAGCACCGGCACGCATCGCAATTTTTACGACGGCGGCAATTTCATTCACGCGGCGGCCGGCGCGCCGGGTATGGCGGGAAAAATCTATCGTATCGTCGATATCGCTGATCCTGCGAAGCCCCGGGAGGTCGGTCAATTTTCGCTGCCCGAGCAAGCGAGCGGCGCTGCGACTTCGGGCCTCAAGTTTTCTTTGCATGGTCCGGCCCATATCGAAGGCACTCGCGCCTATCTCCCGTATGGCGATGGCGGCGCGATCATTCTTGACATTTCTGAGCTTTCACGGCCGCGGATGGTCAGCCAACTCGCTTTTCGCGGCATCACCGCTACCCAAGGCATTCACACTTTTCTCCCGTTACCCCGGCGCCGCATCGCCCTCGTCAACGACGAAGCGATTCGTGAAAATGGCGATGAAAACCTCAACATGGCCGGCGTTGTAGATATCAGCAACGAGTCGCAGCCTAGGCTGATTTCACTTTTCCCTTTGCCTGAGCCGCCGGCTGAAACTGGGCTAAACAACTTTTACGAAAAAGGCGGACGCTTCGGGCCACATAACCAGCACCATCCGAATCATCAAGCCTGCCTGGAAGAGCGCGACGACATGGCGTACCTTACCTACTTCAACGCGGGATTACGAATTTATGATATCCGTGATCCGCGCGCGCCGAAGGAAATCGCCTATTTCATACCTCCGGATCCAAAGACCAGGATCGGCACCAAGCCGAGCCAGCTCGTGGCTCAAACGGAAGATGTCTTAGTGGATCGGCGCGGCTGTGTTTACATCAGCGACAAAAACCAGGGAATCTACATCCTTAAACTGAATAACGTGTGGCCCTACGTGGCTCTCTGAAACGATAGCCTCTACGATTTCGCTTCCGGCCTTATCGATTCCGGGAAATATTTCGACGGCGCCCAGACGTTAACGGTGAAATTGTGGCAGCCGAGAATGCGCAGCTCACGCATAATGCGGATATAATCCTGAGAATCAATAAAGTCGCGCCAGTCATCCAAAGATTCAAAGTCGATGGTGATAGCGACTTGCGGCGTCACTTCCAGCGGATTACGGTAATTGCGAATCTCAATCACGCCTCGATGAGACAGGGTCGTGGGCAGCCAATCGTTCTTTGCCTTGTTAGCATAGATGGTGAGGTTTGCTTTTTGATCCGGCAAGTCCCACTGGATGACGAAATGTACCATTACTGAATCCCCCGTACCAAGCCGCCGTCGATTTGAATGGTCGTGCCGGTCATGTAGCTCGCGCGCTCCGACCCGAGAAACACGATGAGGTCCGCGGCTTCTTCCGCCGTGCCGTAGCGTCCCAGCGGAACTTCCGCGGCCATCTCCCGATTGATTTCTTCCACGGGGCGTTTCAACCGTTCGGCGCGAGCCTTGTTTAGCTTTTGCGCTCGCTCCGTGTCGATCCTACCCGGGCAGACGTTATTGATAAGAATGTTGTCCTTCCCCAGTTCCCGTGACAAGGTTTTCGCCAGGCCGATCACGCCGCTGCGAATCGCGTTAGAAAGAACCAGCCCGGCAATGGGTTCTTTGACGGAGTAGGACGTAATATTGATGACGCGGCCACCGCCGACTTTGCGCATGTGCGGCACGGCTTCGCGCGTCATTCTCATCGTGCTCATAAAGCTCAGCTGAAAGGCGTTCTCCCAGTCGGCGTCGGTAAACTTCATGAATTCGCCGGGAGGCGGCCCGCCGGCGTTGTTCACAACAATGTCCAGTCGCCCGAAATGTTCCGCGCTTTTATTCACAAATCTTTGAATGTCGTCCGCCTTCGTCATATCGGCGGCCATGGCCAAGACTTCTCCACCTGTCTCCTTACGAATTATCGCGGCAGCTTCGTTGAGCATGCCCTCGCCGCGCGCGCAGATGCTTACTTTCGCGCCCTCGCGCGCAAAACCTAAGGCGGTGGCTCGCCCCATTCCCTGACTGGCTCCCGCCACCAATGCCACTTTCCCTTTCAAGCCAAGATCCATTTCGTTCCCCCTGATCTTTTCGAGTGAACCGGATACTATCAAACACTTCCAAGAGGGTCAAAACTCGTGTCGTAAAGAGAAAAGAAGTTTGACTTGGCCCGATTCGACCACGCAGTGAACGTTCGAACACTCGCACCTGCAGTCCAATCTGTCGCCCTCAATGAAGGATCGACTCGGGGAAGATGGAAAGCGGCTTACTTTTGCGCCCAATAGACGTTGTCGCGGAACGCGGGATTGAGACGAAGGATATAAAGGGAAACCATCCCATGCGCGCCCAACGGACGAAGTCGCCTTGGGTCGCCGGACTCGAGGGCCTCTTTTTCTTCGGCCGTTAGGTCATACTCGTTCATCACACTTTGCAAATCCGCGGAAGCTCGCTTGAGAACCGCCTCATTCATCTTGAGATCAAAGAGAAACCGATTGAGATGATAGCTGCTCATACGCGCCTCCGGCGCAATCCTAAGTGTTGGGTCCTCAGTTTTGGATTATTTAGTTGAAACTCAAAATTGAAAACTCAAAACTAAAAGCTTTCAGGGTTTCCAACTCACAAAGCCCCATCCGGTGGCGACGAAGTCAGGCATATAAAAGGTACTGGATGCTTTGGCCGCACCGATCGTCCCGAGCACAACCATCCAGTTCAAAAATTCTGAATCTCCGGCCTGAAGCAACTGATCCAAGGAATAGTCAGCCAAAGTCGGCGCTTTACCCGCGCGAAGAATCTCTAAAAGCTGGTGATCGAATTTCGTATCGATTTCGCCGATTCGCGGCGAGCCTGGGAAATGAGACAGCCCTCCGGTTGCAAGGATCGCCACTCGCTCGGGACGAGCGCTCGCCACTTCTCGGATCAGCTGCCCAACCTGATAACAGCGTCGCGGCGTTGGAACCGGATCCACCCAAGTATTCACGTAAACCGGAAGAATCGGAATCTCCGGCTTTGGCAGGAGAAAATAAAGCGGCACGGTTTGAGTGTGCTGTAGCTCGACGTACTCGCCGAATGCGAAATCAATCCCCTCGTCCAATCCCGCTCGCAAGATCGCTCGCCCCAGGTCCTTATGGTTTTTATAATGAAAACTGTGGCGGGTGAACTGTCCCTTTACTTCATCGACCAAGGTTATAAAAAAAGTCGGGATAACGTTAAAGAAAAAATTCACGAACTGATCGTTTGCAACAACGATCAGAACATCCGGCCTGGCTGCCTCCAGATCAGAGCGCAAAACCGCAAAGGCTCTCTCCGCATCGTGCCGGAGTGTCCGTTGTTGTTCGAGAGTAGGTTTCGAATCGACGCCCTTAGGGGCCATGGTGTAGTGGAGTTTCATAAAATCTTCCCACTCATCACCGGGCTCCAGAAGGATATTGGGGGCATGACTCGCGGCCAGTGCTGAGACAAGAGGCATGACTCATACTCCTTTGTACATCATGTGAATCGTATTACCCACGCACGGCAAAAGCAACTTATGGCACCAACCAATGGCAGAACGAGTTCTAAGGAAGATCGACTTAGCTATAAATCACAACAAAGGTATCGAATGTTTCGACGAATGATGTGCAATCGGTAGTTCCAAAAAAGATGCGTTCGCAGGTTCGAGCTAACGCTTATAACATTCTGTACCCTCGCACCGACCAATAGACCAGCACTACTACGACTACTACTGAAACAATTGGGTGGTCCAAAACCCAGTTGAGTCCTGGCTCAAGGGCATGCCGCAATAAGAGATCGAACAACCTGCTGATTTGATCCATATCTTCTCCGTATGCTTTAGCCTTTTACAATAAAAAGGGCTTATCCCGCAAAGAGATTCGAGGCAGAGTTGGATAATTTTCAGCAAGCATCGGAATTAATTCCTTAGTCTTCCTGAACGTGTCTAATCCATCTCTGTTAGTATTTGGCATTCTTGAGTATTTAAGATGACCTTTGTTCAAAGCTGATCAAAGCTGGACAAACTTGGCCTTCGTTACTGAGCGCGGCAGCTCAGGATAAAATACTATCTATTGGAAAATTCATCATTTTTTGGTATTTGCAGCATAATTTAGTAATTGGCACCACGGTTGCTCTTTCTTGGGAACAGCAAACTACTTAAAGGAGCAACTTATGAAACTGATGATTGCCACAATGTTCAAAAAGGTTCCGGTGCGTAGGACACAGCAACGGGCTTGCATCTGCAAGCGCTGCGGCGCTCGAATCTACTCTTTGAGCTATTTAAAGGCGCATCTTGAGGCCCACGACAGAAAAACACATTGATTCAGCGATGAGGTGCGACGAGGATCTCTGTTATTCCGTTCCATTCGTCCCTTCGATAAACTCAGGGCAAGCTCTTAGCCGTGTCGAAGGACTCCGAGAGGGTTTTCCGGTCGGGTACAGCAGAAATCAGCGACGCTTTGGGTCTGAAGACGGGTTGACCGATTCCGGCGCTTCGCCCAGCGGAGATGGAGATGCCTGAGTCTGATGATGATGGACTTCCGGTTCGAGCTTGATCACACTTTTTACGGAGTTTGAAATAAAGCAGTTTTCTTTGGCCTTGTCCAATATTCTAGGGACCCGGCCGAGGTCTTGAGCGGACGCGATCACAACGGTCGGTTTAATGACAACTTCAGTGATCTGGTAAACGGATCCCTGGACTCTTTCGAGTTTACCCTTGGCCGTCGAGCGAAAACTGATTAGCGGAAGTTTCGAATTCTCGGCAATGGTCAAGAGCGTCAGCATGAAGCAAGTATTTAATGAGGCCACGAACAGATGCTCGGGCGCCCAGTTGCCTTCGCGCCCGCTGAACTCAGGCGGCGCCCCTACGGCGACGGGCGGCAATCCTGGCCCTTTAACCTCCGCCTCTTTTTCTTTCCGCCACTCAATTTCCGTTTCGTAGTAGAATACGCGTGATTCAGCCATGGCTTCAGTCCTTTCTGGGTACAGAAAAATATTGACGTCGTGCCTGCTTGTTTAAATTTTTTCAAATCGCTCATCCCTCCGTCCAGCGCCAGTCCCGAATCTCCGGCAGATCGTCACCATACTTTGTGATGTACTCCTTGTGCTCGATCAGCTTGTCGCGAATCGCTTGTTTTGGATAAGCCGCATGGTATCCAAGCCGCGGAACACGATCGATCACGTCCAACATCAGATGAAAGCGGTCCAGGTCGTTGCGCACCACCATGTCGAACGGCGTCGTCGTGGTGCCCTCTTCTTTGTAGCCTCGCACGTGAAGGTTCTGATGATTGGTTCGACGGTAACTCAGGCGGTGGATCAGCCAGGGATAGCCGTGGTAGGCGAAAATGATCGGTCGATCGGTTGTAAATAGAGTATCAAACTCTTTGTTCGATAAGCCGTGGGGATGCTCTTCCGCCGGCTGAAGCTTCATCAGGTCGACGACGTTAATGACTCGAATCTTGAGGTCCGGAATGTGCTGCCGAAGCAAATGCACGGCCGCCAGCGTCTCCAAGGTCGGGATATCCCCGGCGCATGCCATCACGACCTCCGGCTCCGATCCCTTATCGTTGCTCGCCCATTCCCAGATTCCGATCCCTGCGGTGCAGTGCTTGATCGCTCCGTCCATATCGAGGTACTGAAGCGCCGGCTGCTTCCCGGCCACGATGATATTGATGTAGTTCCGGCTGCGCAGACAATGGTCGGTTACGGAAAGTAGCGTGTTGGCGTCCGGCGGGAGGTAAACACGAATGATATCCGCCTTTTTATTAACGGCGTGGTCGATGAAGCCAGGATCCTGATGGGAAAAACCATTGTGGTCTTGCCGTCACACGTGAGACGAGAGCAGGTAATTAAGCGATGCGATCGGAGCGCGCCAGGGAATTTCCTTGCGCGTCGTCTTGAGCCATTTCGCGTGTTGATTAAACATCGAATCTACGATGTGGACGAAGGCCTCGTAGGACGAGAAAAGACC
>Ga0209472_1001188_pt1 | contig 15125 bp, 10 predicted proteins | sample GraSoiAngelo_130_FD_185887 | JGI IMG/M metagenome (GOLD analysis project Ga0209472, IMG submission 185887) | Grasslands soil microbial communities from the Angelo Coastal Reserve, California, USA - 14_0929_02_20cm (SPAdes) (version 2) | ecosystem: Environmental > Terrestrial > Soil > Grasslands ...
GGTAAACAGCTACACGTGCGTGGCTGAATTCAGCCAATATGCAGCAATTGAAGCCTTGAAAGACACGGAAGGCGCCACGCCGCGCATGGTAGCCGAATTTGCGCGCCGGCGCGAGCGGTTTGTGCGCGATCTGAACCGCGTGCCCGGATTCCGCTGCCTGCCGCCCGATGGCGCGTTTTATGCCTGGGTGAATATTTCTGATACCGGAGTGAGCGCGGAGGAAATCTGCCGCATTATGCTGGAGGAAGCTGGGGTGGCAGCAATTCCCGGTGCGGCGTTTGGTCCTGCGGGTAGAGAGTTTGTGCGGTTTTCGTTTGCATCGTCGACTGCAACGCTGAAAGAAGCTGTTGAGCGTATTCAAAAAATCTCAACAACTTGGCAGGGAGCAACAGCTGCACCATGAATCACGTAATCGTCTGTGAACATCTTGCCCCATGGAAGACAACACGCCTTATGAAATTGCGTTCGCTGATTTCCTTCGTGCAGCTTCGTGTCCTTAGTAGTTTTAGTTGTAACCACAAAGGACACGAAGTTACACGAAGAATATGTGCATATGCTCTGGTTGCTTATGGGCTCGCCGGCGTCGCACACACGCAAGCCCGTCCCCTGCCTGGCACGGATGTGCCTCAGATTTACAATCGCCTGCTTCCGCAAATTGAGAAAATTCCGGCCTTCGATCACCACGCGCACCCCGGTTTCTTTGATGATGCAGATGTCGACGCCATGGCAGCCCCTCCAGGCAGCGCCGCGCTGAGAGAGCGTGACACGAATCCTGAGTTGGTTGCCGCGGCTAAAGCACTGTTCGGCTATCCGTATAATGACCTCTCACCCGAACACGCCAAATGGCTTGTCCAGAAGAAGGCCGAACTGAAGAAGTCGCGCGGGAATCAATATTTTTCGGACCTTCTGGATAAGCTCAATATCGAGCGGGGTGTTGCGAATCGTGCGATGATGGCGGATTATCTGGACCCCAAACGATTCCCATGGGTCTTCTTCGCAGATTCGTTCATGTGGCCGTTTAACAACCAACGTGAAACAGCGCGCAATTCCGACGAACAGGTTTACATTCCTTTGCAGGAAAAAATGCTGCACCGCTGGATGCAGCAGGAGAACGTCGGCAAGCTGCCGGCAAAATTCGATGATTACCTTGCCTTCGTAAGCCGCACCTTAGAAGACAACCAGAAGAAGGGCGGAATCGCGATGAAGTTTGAAGTCGCATACTTTCGTCCGACGAAATTCGGCGATCCGGCTCGCGAAGAAGCTGAAGATATCTACCACCGTTTTGTGAACGGCGGTATTCCGAACGAGCAGGAGTACCGGACATTTCAGGATTACATTTTCCGCTATCTGGTGCGCGAGGGCGGCAGATTGCATCTTCCGGTTCACATCCATTCAGCAGTTGGCATCGGCGATTATTTCAATCTTTCCGAGAGCAATATCCTGAATCTGGAAAACATTCTCCGCGATCCGCGTTATTCGAATACTATTTTCGTCATGATTCATGGCGGCTACCCATACGATCGCCAGGCGATCTGGCTGGCGGCTGTTAAAAATGTATATTTGGATACCTCCGAGACAGAGATTTTGTTATATCCATCGGAGTTCAAGCATTTGCTCAAGCAGTGGCTAGAGACATTTCCCGATAAAATCACATTTGGAACCGACGCATTTCCCTACAATGAAACGCTGGGCGCGGAAGAAAGCTACTGGCTCGGAGTCCAATCGTCGCGTACCGCGCTGGCTGCGGCTTTAGCTGAAATGATCTCTGAAGGTGAAGTCAGCGAAGCCCAGGCGCTGCAACTTGCCCACGGCTACCTGCACGACAACGCAGTTGCGATCTACGAAGGGAAAGGACACTAAATGGCGAAACCTGGAAAAACAGTGTCCGCGTCTCGTCGGAAGGCAGGCCGGTCAGCGGCTCGTGCTTTGGCTGAGCACCTCCATCGAGTTGGCGGAAAAAAGAGAGTCACAACCAAGAAAGCCCAGTTGAAGTACCTTCCCTGGTCGGGAGTTGAGCTCGAGAATCTGAACATCATGCTGGCGCGAGTGCTATTAAAGAAAGGTTGCATTGTGCCGCTGCACAGCCATCACAACGAGCAGATCACTTACATTCTCGAGGGTGCCCTAAAATTCTGGATCGACGGCAAAGAAATCGTTGTAAACGCGGGCGAGGTCCTGACCATCCCTCCGCACATGCCGCACAAGGCTGAAGCGCTGGTTGACACAGTTGATCTGGACGTCTTCAATCCACCACGGGAAGACTGGATCAGCAAAACCGATAAATACCTTCGCGGCAGCAAATAATACATCCTTCCTTTATTCTTGTAGCGAATGCAACAACACACCGGCACAAAGCTTGAGGAGGGACCCACGCAACTGCGTTGCATCGGTTGCGGAGCCTTACGCCAAAGCGCCGGCCGAGATTTCCGTTGCCCGGACTGCGGCGATCTGCTGGAAGTAATCTATCCCGACTGGAAATCATCGAAACACGGTAGCGCACTCGAGCCAAACATTCTGAAGAATGAATGGCGTCAGCGACGAGCATCTCATGCTTTGGCTGACCGGAGCGGAGTTTGGCGATTCCGCGAATTGCTGCCGAATCTGGGCAACCTTGAGTCCGTTATCACTTTGTCCGAGGGCAACACGTCGGTGTACGAGCTTCCTAAGTGTGCTCGCATCGCTCGAATGGAACGGCTGTTTGCCAAGCATCAAGGGATGAATCCCACCGGTTCCTTCAAAGACACCGGAATGACTGTAGCTGCCACTTTCGCCCGGCTGGAAGGGTTTCGCTGGGTTGCTTGCGCTTCCACGGGAAATACCTCGGCTTCCATGGCAGCATATGCAGCGCGGGGAGGTATGCGCAGCGTGGTGCTGATTCCGGAAGGCCAAGTCTCCTGGGGCAAACTCTCCCAGGCGCTCGACTACGGCGCGGTCACATGCCAACTGAAAACCGATTTTGACGGCTGTATGCGCGTATTGAATGAAGTTGTGCAGCGCATGCCGGTGTGTCTTCTGAACTCGGTTAACCCATATCGACTGGAGGGCCAGAAGACCGCTGCCATTGAGTTGCTCGAGCAGTTCAACTGGGAGGCGCCGGACCACATCATCGTTCCTGGTGGCAACTTGGGAAATTCCTCGGCAATCGGAAAGGCGTGCATGGAAATGAAAGAACTCGGCTTGATTTCGCGACTGCCAAAAATTTCCATCATTCAGGCGGAAGGGGCGAATCCGCTAGTGCGCGCCATGCGCGAGAACGGCGGAAAGAAACTTTCGCCGATGCGAGCTGACACCATGGCCACAGCCATTCGCATCGGTAACCCTGCCTCGTGGAAAAAGGCTGTGCGTGTTCTCGAAGCCACGGGCGGTACGGTCGAGCAGGTGAGCGAGGTCGAGATTGCGCTGGCCAAAGCGGAAATTGGCGCCGATGGCGTAGGTTGCGAGCCAGCGTCCGCGGTGACGCTTGCGGGATTGAAAAAATTAGTGAAGCAGGGCTTCATCAAACGCAATGAGTCTGTCGTGCTCATCCTGACCGGGCACATGCTGAAGGATCCGGATTTCACCATTAAGTTTCATCGCGGAGATTTGTTTCCAGATAAGAAAGATGATGCTGCAATTCTGAAGGAGCAGCAACGCGCGCCGATAGTGCTGGATGCAAGTGTAGAAGCTGTACTGAAGGCTCTCGAACAAGCGTAGAAGCAGCTTGATTGGGGAAGGGAACGGGAGTGTTTATGCTCGATGGAGTAGGCTGGATCGCCACGGCGGTGTTTACGATTTCGTACTTTTCGAAAGATCCTGCGAAACTGCGCTGGATCCAGTCTGTCGCCGCTCTCTTTTGGATTACGTACGGGGTGATGATCCATTCCAAGCCTGTCATTGCAGCTAATATCATCGTCGCGGGAGCTGCGGCGTATTCGTCGCTCCGGCTGGTGAAGGAAAGGAGGACCGCAGCGAGACAGTAGGGTTTTTCAAACGAAGTCTGATCGCTTGATCTCATGCCCGCAAAGTCAAACCGCTCGTCACATCGCAGTGCATCTCTCAAGCTGGCGCTGCCTGCCACTTCGGCTAATCTGGGCCCAGCCTTCGATACCGCGGCTCTTGCCTTAGGCTTGTTTCTCAAAATTCGAGCTCACGTTTCAGACCAATTTTCCATAACCGCTCGTGGCCGGGACGCCGACCTCTGTGCGCAACTTGAGAATCACCTGATTCTCACGACCTATTCTGAAATCCTGCAACGAGAATCGAAGCGCATTCAGCCGCTGGCGCTGCACATAGAAAACGAGATTCCCATTGGCAAGGGGTGCGGTTCGTCGGCAGCCGCGCGCCTTGCGGGAATCGCGTTAGCCGTGCATTTTGGCGGCCTGCGTTGGGACGATGCTCGAATTGTTGGTGAAGCTTCGCGCCGTGAGCACCATCCGGACAATGCTGCTGCATGTTGGTATGGGGGACTCGCGATCGCGCGCATGTCGGGCGAGGCCGAAGCGCAAGTAGCCTCGATCGTTCCGAAAGGGAAGTGGCCTCTGCTCCTGGCGGTTCCTGATGAGGCGCTTTCCACGGAGCAGTCACGTCGCGTTTTCCCGGAGCAATATTCCCGTGCGGATGCGGTCGTCAACATTCAAAATTCGATGCTGTTGCTGGCCGCTTTTGTTCAAGGGCGTCGCGATCTCTTGGCGTCATCACTTGAAGACCGCATTCATCAGCCCTATCGTGCGCCGTTGTGCCCGCTATTGCCAGCATTACAGGAGTTGACGGGACAGGCAGGGATTCTGGGCTCCGCTCTAAGCGGAGCGGGACCCTCGATGCTGATTTTCCTCGACAGCAACAGCAACGTCGACCGAATCATTACGAAAATACATGCTCATCTCCACAATCGAGGCCTGAGTGCGGAGCTTATCCCCGCCGAGATTACTCACAAGGGGGCACGAGAAATCCGCGGCTGGAAGGTTAACCCACGAGCGGACGCCGCTGTACCTCATTGCTGATCCTTTACTGCCGGCTGGCAGGCGGAATAATGCCGTTCATCCGCAAATATTCGACCATTTGCCCATAGTGGTCGAACGAATGCCAGGCGAAAACTGATGCCAGCCCAAGCCGCGTAACCGAAGGCTGCTCTCCAAAGGGATCTTTCATCGGCGCGACCAGATTCTTCTCGTCGACGCTAGTGACCGCTTTGTGCGCATAAGCAAACGAGTCCTTCAAAAATTTTATGATATCGGCTTTACTCTTGATCGAGTCAGGCCCGTTCTCGCCGCCAACCTCAACCGGCGGCTTCTCTCCCAAAATTCCTGAGGCGACCAGATAGTTCGTAGCCGCTACGTGCTTTACCTGTTGCCCGAACGTCCGCACCCCCTTGAACTCACCATTTGTAGGCGCGAATGAGTATTTGTCTTCGGGCATGGCATCCGCCGCGGAAACAAATTCGTGCTCCACATTGCTGACAGAACGATCCAACACCTGAGTCACAGTTTGAGGCTGATCGGTTTTGGCGGCCTGCCCCCAAACAGCACCGCAACATGACAGCAGAAACAAAACAGCAAATAGTGTTTTCGTGCTCCTCATGAATCCTCCTGAAATGTGGCAATAAAAATCGGAAACCCGAGCTACTCCCGCACAACCGACGGCGTGAATTCTAATTCACGCGAAGTGAGCCGATGACGGGGAACTGTCACGAGTCCTGCCATCAGCGCAAGGGCCGAGAACAACAGCGCCTGCGGAACTCCAACCCACGTAGCGAGCCCGCCCCACGCGGTGGCACCCAGCGCCATGCCGCCTTGCAGTACGAGCAGGTACATTGATAAGGCCCGTGCCCGCAAAAATGATGGAGACATAGTCTGCGCGGCAACATTGAGACAAGCGAGAATCGCGATCCATGCGGTCCCGCTGGCGAACAATACCAAGCTAAGCCACCCAAAAGATTGCGTGCGTCCAGCAGCAAACGTCATTGCGGCAAAAAGCAGGATAGCGAAAACGACAACTCCGTCCACAGAAAAGCGGCTGCGCATTCGCGGTAAAACCGTCGCCCCGGCAAGTGCGCCAAATCCGAATGACCCGAGCAACAATCCGTAACCCGTCGCCCCATGTGGTTGCGCAATGATCGGAAGCAGCGCCGGCAATGAACTTGCCGCCAGGCTGAAGGCTACCGTCCGAATCAGCACCGATCGCACCACCGCCGCGCCCCGCACATAGCGCAATCCAGCGAGCAGAGCATCGCCAACTCTGCCAGTCTCCAGATGCTCAAAATGCGGCCGCTTCCAGCGATATAAAAAGAAAATCACGCCAAAGAAAGACGCTGCATTCAGCAGAAACGCCCACCCAGAACCGGCGGCCGCAATCACCAGTCCACCCATGGCTGGACCCACCGCTCGCGCCACATTAAACCCCACCGAGTTTAGCGCGACCGCCGGAGCATGATTTTCGGCACAAACGATTTCCGGAGTGATCGCCTGCCAGGCAGGATCATTCGTTACCGCACCCAGACCAAGCAGAAAAGTAAATGCCAGAAGAGTCCACGGGGTCACTACCTTCAGCAAAGTCAGAATTCCAAGCACCGCAGAGGCCGCGACCATCCAGCTTTGCGTAATCAGCAGAAAACGCCGGCGGTCAACCAGATCGGCGAGAGCACCGGCAGGCAGCATGACGAGAAAAACCGGCAATGTGGTCGCTGCAGTTACCAAACTCACCATCAACGGTGACATGGTGAGCTGCGTCATTAGCCAGCCCGCGCCAACGTTCTGCATCCATGTTCCTGTGTAGGAAATGACGGCGGCAATCCATAGCGATCGAAATAATGGCTCCTGCATCGGCGCCCAGGCTGAAGCCATCGGCCTTCGACGCAAGCTCCCCGTCATCGGTGTTTTTACTCCTGCAGCCATACTAATTCGTCGGAACCTCGCTAACTGCAGCCGGCAAGGTTTGGCCGAACGGCCAATCCCGATTTCGCCACGCTCGAATAAAGTAGATCAGGAGGCCCGCGATGAGGATAACGGCCGCGTAGCGGATTTCCCTTAGGAAGTTCTTGCGCGAAATGAGGATGAATACAAATCCAAAGCTCGCAATTAGTGCCGGCAACGGATAGAACCACATGCGAAATGGCCGCGGAAGATCGGGACGGCGAATCCGCAGCACGATGACGCCAATCGCCTGGACTAAAAATTGCAGCAGGATGCGAATTACAACCAGCGCTGCAATGACATCAGCCAGTGAGAAAAAACAGAACAGCAGGGCCACGCCGCCCAACGCCAGCAGTGAAACATACGGAAACCGGTGCTGCGGGTGCACACGCGCGAACGCTCTGAAGTAGTTGCCGTCCAAAGCTGCCGCGTAGGGCACGCGCGAATAGCCGAGCATCAGTGAAAACACGGAAGCGAACGCGGTCCACATCACCAGCGCAGTTACCAAATTTGCGGCCCAGACGCCATAAATCCGTTGCATGAAAATGGAAACCACGAATAATCCGCTGTTCGACTGCGCCGGACGAATGAGATCCCACCACGGCACCACAGCGAGAATGCTGACGTTCATAACCACATATAGACATGCCACCAGCAAAATGGATAGCAGCAGCGCGCGTGGAATGGTTTTGCTCGGCTCTTTGACTTCATCTCCGAGGAAGCTGATGTTGTAGTAACCCCAATAATCGTACGTGGCGATGAGCATCGCCGAGCCTAGACCGAGGAAAAAATCGTGTGATAGCGCGAACGCGCCTGGCGGGAAGCTGAAGACGCGGGCGGCATTGAAGTGAGTTAGTCCGGCAAAAATGATCCAGCCGATCGTTCCCAGCACACCAGCCAGCAGCAGTTTCGACATCCATCCGATGTGCGTAATTTTGCGATAGAGAAGAAGCGTTGCGACCAGCACGATACCAACCGCCACAAATGTCGCTCCGGAAATCAGCCATCGTAATTGCAAACTTCCTAGCAGCGGAAGCGCGAGGCTCCAATCGCGGGATGCGTATTGATTTTGAAGCGCTGGCCAAAAGTACGAAGCATATCCGGCAAGCCCGATTGACCCTGAGGCAATCGAAAGCGGGGCGCTGAATGAAAGTTGCCAGATAAACAGAAATGAAACCAGCCGCCCTAGCCGATTTGGGCCGTATATTTCGCGAAGGTAGCGGTACGATCCGCCGGAGCCTGGCAACGCCGCACCCAACTCCGCCCAAACCAGACCATCGCAAATGGCGAATAAAGCGCCGAGAATCCAGCCAAGCATGGCTTGCGGGCCGCCCATCGCGCTCACGATCAACGGAATCGTGATGAACGGACCTACGCCGATCATGTCAATCATGTTCAGCGCCGTAGCACTGCCGAGACTGATACCTCGAATGAGCTGCGGTGAGCTGCTTTCGGCGGATTGGGAGGGGTCATGTTGCATAACAACTCTGTGATCCCCTGTGTCCGCTGTAGTTAACAAACTAGACAAACCACAGAGGGCACAGAGGCTCGCAGACGCGGAGGCAATCTAATGCCCAGCGCCATGCCCTGCAGCCAGCAAATTTACATACAGCCGAATCGCTCCGGGCACGCCCGCCGGCAACTGCCGAAAGAATGCGTAGGCGTTATAGATATACACGCCCTTGCCGTACTGGGCTTTCAGCAATCCACCTTTTTGCGGCTGTTCTCCCGGATCGTGGCATGCCAGCAACGCCTTGAAATTGCTGTCCCACTGGTTCATGAAATATAATCCGCGCTCTTGCACCCATCCGTCGAAATCTCGCGGCGTGATCTGATTGGGATAATGGAAAACCGGATCATCCGGGGCAAGAATCTCGACCGGCGCCTCCTCAATCGAAACCCGCGCCCGGCTGAGTTGAGCTGGGTAGGGGGTGAGATGACCGCTGTTGAAATCGCTCACTCCGGTGTCGTACTGCACAATTAGAGTCCCACCGCCAGCGACGTAGTCGAGCAGCCGTTTGTTGTTTGCCACAACATCCTTTTGCGTATCGTACGCGCGGATGCCGAGGACAATTGTCCTGTAGCGGCTCAGATCTTCGCTCGCCACCTTCTCCGCTGGGATTACGGTGACGTCCAATCCAATCTGTTTCAGCACAGTTGGAATGTCATCGCCCGCGCCCATGATGTACCCGATCTTCACATCGTTTGGAATCTTTACATCCACAACGCTGACGCGCTGAATCGCAGGTTGATAGTAATAAGTGCTCTCCAGATCTTCGCGCGTGACCAGACTGTAACCCTCGCTGTAAGTTGAGCCGCCAGCGGTCAACGTAGCGCGAACCTGTGTTTCTCCTTCTTTCAGGCTGGATGGAACAATCTTGAATTCAAAATCCTGCTTATCGCCGCGTTTGGATAGACGCACCTGCAGTTCATTAGGTTCGACGTGCCAGCCCGCCGGCACTTCCAAATGTAATTGGCCGGATTGAGCTCCCGTCAAATTACAGCTCACGCCAACTTTTACCGTCGTTGCCGTACCGTTATTAACACGAATAATTTGCTCTCCCGGCTCCAGCATCACGGAGTAAACCGGCGTTACATTCAGCGGCCTGTCTTGCGTCTGTCCCTTTTCGTCGGTAAAGGGCACAACCACAGGCGCGGAAATCTCAGGAAACGTTGCATACGTCTGCACCCCTGAATCGCGATGCGTGGGCGAGGCAAGATCGGGAACATCGTAATGCGCAATCACGCGAAAAGGAGGCGGCGGGAACGGCAGGGTTGCGTATTGAGGCTCATCCACCACGTAGACGCTGTCCCTCTCAGGATCATTGCGATGCACCGCCGGGCGAGTGACCGGAAAATTCGAGGGAAGTTGAACTTGAAAATTGGTCTCGTAATCGCTGCCTGGCTGTAACACACGGTCTGGTTCCTTCACAGCAGCGGGAGTGATTCCATCAAGAATTATGTCTTTGATTGAGAGCGGATGCTTTGAGCCGTTATGGAACTTCGCGTGGACATCGAACTTCTTTCCCGGCGAAATCGCTAGAGAATTCTGCTGATTCGGAATGTCACTAGGAATTATCGCCGTTGCCTCCATGGAGGCGTTTAGGGCGAGGTTCAGCGCAGCCTGGATATGTTCTTCTTTTTCTTGCAGACGCGCGACCAAGTCTTGGCGCGCAGAAGCGCTGAGATCATTGTTCTGCCCTACGAAATGGCCGAGAGAGTCTAGTGCAGCCAACAAGGGGCGTACGGTGTCATTTGGATCCGTACCCAACTGTGCCGCTTGCTTCAGTTGACCCGCAATCTCAACCAGCCCTGCTCGCAACTGCGGAACTTTCTTCTCCTCATCCCCCAGGCGCGATGCCAGTCCGGGCAAACTGGTGTCAAGTCCATCGAAAAAATCTTTTTCATGTCCATCCTTGTCCGTCGTAAGCGGGAGCACCGAATCCACCAGCTTGTAATAAGTGAAACGGTCACCCGGCTCGACCGACCATCCTCCAGCTCCTTGCGAAAGTTGGTGCCGCAAGCCTTCCATAGCGAATTGCACATAGGACACGCCGAGCACGGGATTCACGACTCCCGTATTCAGTTTGACCGTATAGTTTTCTGCGGGACAGGTCATCGCTCCGAAGCCGCAAACATTGCCGATATACAGCTTCTTTGGCTGCCAGGGAGGAAGTCCCGCCGCAATTTGCTCAGGAAAGCGCTTGGAATCGGCGGCCGCCCGAAACGCCTCTTTTGTCAGGATGGCCGAAGCCTGGTGATGCCCATGGCCGTCGCGCTCTGTGCCTGAAAAGCGCGTGGTCAACACGTCTGGGCGGAACGTGCGTATAACGCGCACAATATCGCCGAGAGCAACATCGTGCCCATGCCATTTTTCGAATGTCTCTTCTGGATTCTTCGAATATCCGAAATCTGCCACGTGGCTGAAGCGCTGCTCGACTCCGTAATAACGATCCGAAGCCGTTAGCTCGAGTGTCCGCAGAACTCCGAGCTCATCGAACAGATTGCTGCCAAGTTTATTTTGTCCGCCTTCGCCATGGGTCAGCGTCAGTAAGAGGGTGGCCACACCGTGTCCGCGCGATTCCAGCGTGAGCATCCCGCCATCTTCATCGTCTGGATGCGCCACAACCTGCATTAGCCGGGCCGTGGTTTGCAATCGAAGCAACTCTTGCTTCAGCCCGAGGACGCCTGTGTCCTGGGGGAGCGGCTGGTAAGGGTTCTGTGAGGCCGGGGTCTGACTTAGGCCCGGCAAGGACAAGGACATCGCGAAACAGAACGCCAACGAAGCTAGACGAAAGAATCCTCCAGCACGACCGGTCTTGATCATGGCTATAGGATTGTGCTTCGCGAGAATGGGAGCCAAGATTTTTCCTGGATTCAGATCTTAAAGATAACCACAGAGGGCACAGAGGATCACAGGGTCTTTTCTCAGTGGCCCGTATCCTCGTGGTTATATTTTCGACTTCATGAGCGATGAAAAGTTAGCTGCTGCTTCATGCTATCCGAATTAGTGGTTTCCTGTCTGAATGGCATCCTGGCACGTGTGCGCAGCAGTGAGAATTTCATCGAACTTCGGGTCGCTGTGCAGGTTTCTGACCAGAGGATCGGATAACAGGTTGGAATAGGAGCAGTAGTTGGTCTCGATCGCGGTTCTGAGCATGCGAAAGGCAGCATCCTTCTTGCCACAGTAGGCAAAGATTGCTCCCTGGTAATAGGCCACCTCGGGGTCCGCTTCCGACGGCCCGTTGGTTACTGCATCGCGAGCCAGACGATCCAGTTCTGACGCCGAGCCGTCCAGGCAGGCCTGCAGCAGATCGCGATGATAGCGCGGGTTCGTCGGCATCGTCTTCACCGCGGCGCGGGCTTCGGCAATTCTGCCTTCGCGGAGAAGCAGTGAGGGAGTGACATAATTCGCCCATTCCGATCCGGCATCGATTTGAATGAAGTCCAGAGCGCGATGTGTGTTTCCCAATTCCATAAATGCCCAGGCGCAGGAACGGAATAGATAATTACCAGGATCCAGAGACAACGCTGCGTCACACTCTTTGGCCGACTGTTCCAGCATGCCAGCGTAGCGGTAGACGTATGCGAGTGCGAAGTGTGCTTGTGAACTCTCTGGACGTCGTTTTACCAGTGCTCGCGCGGCTTCGTATGCCTTTCCAACCTCGCTGCGCATCACTCGATTGGTGATCTGCTGCCCCGCAGCCAGCATCAGATTCGGATCGAGCGCTAGAGCGCGCTCGTAGCAGCGATTTGAGCGCTGGAACGCAGCTTCGCCGCCTGTACCGTAATCCGCGTCGTAGTAATACCTGAGGCCAAGCTCTTCCCAGGCAGGGGCGTAGTTCGGGTCTGTTGCCACCACATGTTCCAGCACTGCAACGGCGTCTTTGTTCGGTCCGGGATCATGGGGCAGCGCGAGGCTGTGCAGGTATAGGTCGTAGGCTTCCTGGCTACTTGGCCGGGTACCAGTTTCGAGAAAGCCGCCGGCCGCACCCAAAGCCGGCAGCAAACTTTGGCGCACTTCCTTGCCGAGTTGCTCCTGCAACGAGATCAGGTCCTGGCTGGACGCGCTGATATTGGCTTGCCAAAAAAGCCGGTCACTGACGACTTCAACGGCCTCCAGCGTGACGCGCAGACGATCTCCTTCCTTCAGAAAGTGCCCGGTCAAGACGTGGGCCACGCGCAGTTGGCGACCCACCTGCTGCGGATCCACGTCCGCGCTTGCGTATTTTCGTGTGATGGAAGAGGGACGAACGTCCAGTGTCCGTGTGTAGGTGAGGACATTGGAAATTTCATCGGCCAGCGCGAAGCGGAGAAAGTCAACGCTGAAATCTCCGTTGATATTTTGCAGGGGAAGCACAGCGATAGTGTTCGTTGGAGCAACACCCGCGCCTCCCATGCGATGCTTGACCCACCATGCTCCCACCGCCACCAATACGGTGATGAGTAGGGCAGTGACGGCCAGCAGGAGATATCTCTGTGGTTTGCTGGAGGTCTGAAACGTATCCGTCACGATTCGGTATGGCAGGCCTTCGCGTCGCCCCGTCTTGGTTAAGCCTGATTCTGTTTCTTTTTTCAGAGCCTGCAGGTCAGCTTTCATGGCTTCCGCGCTTTGGTAGCGTTTGCCACGATCCTTTTCCATCGCCCTCCCGATGATGCCCTCCAAGTCGCTGGGCAGGGCGGGATTCACTTTGAGTGGGGAGACAGGTTTTTGGTTCAGGATGGCATCCAGCGTGGTTACCACGTTGTTTCCGGTAAAGGGCTTCTTCCCGGTCGCCATTTCGTAGAGCACCACCCCGAAGGAAAACAGATCGCTGCGCGGGTCGAGCGGCTCGCTGCGGGCTTGCTCCGGCGACATGTAAACAGCCGTGCCGGGAATGACGCCCACAGCGGTGAGGGAATCTTCGACGGGAGTCTCTTCACTGGTTGCGAGATGATCATCGCGGATCAGCTTGGCGAGGCCGAAATCGAGCACCTTGGTCTGCCCATTCTTGGTCAGAAAGATATTTGCTGGCTTGATATCGCGATGAATGATCCCCTTACCATGCGAAGCGCTCAGAGCGTCCGCCACCTGAACCGCGATCTCCAGCAGCTGATCCAGTTCCATCGCCTTGCCGTGGATCCGCTGTTTCAGGCTTTCGCCCTCCAGCTTCTCCATCACAATGAACGGATACCCATTGTGATCTTCAACTTCGTGGATAGTGCAGATGGACGGATGATTTAGCTGTGATGCAGCGCGAGCCTCGCGCTCGAAGCGCTCCATCGACTTCTTATCGGCCATTAGATTTTCAGGGATGAACTTGATCGCGACGTGCCGGCCGAGGCGGACATCTTCAGCCTCATAGACCACACCCATACCGCCTCCGCCGAGTTTCCCGATGATGCGGTAGTGGGAAATCGTCTGCCCGATCATCGGGGCGCCGGTTGTGGTCGAACTCGCGGCTGTTTCGGGGTTCATAGAGAAACTCCCCCGCAGGCGGTAATCTTAGGACGGTGTGCAGGTTAGGTCAACTGTCGTGCGGCAGTATAGGGGAATCCCCTACACATGTACACACCCATTTCTCGATACCTCGGCTCAGGCCATGGAATTAACACAGATTTCATTCAGCCGACATAATTCAGCAACATTGAGGATACAAACTATCGGAGGGCAGTATGACCGTCTCGATTGTTGCGAATGGATTCTTGCGAAACAGCCCGCTATTCCCTCTTCAGAAGCCAGCCGAATCGAGTACAATTCGCCCGTCTGCGTGCTGCACCCTCAATCCTGCATATCAACGGAACGCCCGGGACCGGACGTTTACTCAGTCCCGAATATAACGACCAGAATATAACGAATGGAGGCCCGCCATGTTCAAGCTCAGTCTACAGCTTCAAAAGGCCGCGCAGCATTTACGTGGAACAACTCTGAATGTCACCGCCGTGTTAGCGACGCTTGTCTTACTGGTTGTGCCACGGGCGTTAGCTGCGACGACGGCCACAAATAGCTGCCAGCTCAAATCACCGAAGGGCGCCATCCAGCACGTGATCTACGTCCAGTTCGACAACACGCACTTCCGACGGGACAACCCCGACATCCCCTCGGATCTCGAGCAGATGCCTCACCTGCTCAATTTCATCCAGGACAACGGTGTACTGATGTCGAACGACCACACCGTGCTGATCTCGCACACCGCCACCGGCATCTTGACCTCGCTCACCGGTGTTTACCCGGACCGTATGGGGCAGCCGGTATCGAACAGCTTCCGCTACTTTAAGACCGATGGCACGACCCGGACCGGCGTCTCGTTCGCCTATTGGACGGCGCCGCTCTTTGACCCGGCTGGCAGCACCACCGATACGACACCCGAGATGATCAACGAGAACGGCAAGATCGCTCCGGCACCTTGGGTGCCCTTTACGCGGGCTGGGTGTGATTTCGGCGCAGTTGCCACAGCGAACACAATTCTCGAGAACACAGCGATTGATATTCCGACGGTGTTCGGCGCCGGCTCACCCGAGGCGATGGAGGTCGCGTCTAATCCTGGTCAAGCCTTCGCAGATTTTGTCGGCATCGGCGTGCATTGCGCCCAGGACTCAGGCATCTGCGCACAATCGACGCACGCGCGGCCCGACTTACTGCCCGACGAGCCTGGCGATTACAGTGATTTCAACGGTCTTTTCGGTGCCAAGTACGTCAATCCCGTCATCAAGCCAAGCGGACCGATGACAGATCTCGACGGCACTGTGATCCAGGAC
>Ga0209472_1001191_pt1 | contig 15122 bp, 10 predicted proteins | sample GraSoiAngelo_130_FD_185887 | JGI IMG/M metagenome (GOLD analysis project Ga0209472, IMG submission 185887) | Grasslands soil microbial communities from the Angelo Coastal Reserve, California, USA - 14_0929_02_20cm (SPAdes) (version 2) | ecosystem: Environmental > Terrestrial > Soil > Grasslands ...
GTCGCCTACTCCTACGGCCATTTCCCACCAGCCCTCCTCCCATGCGCGAACGCCGCGATCCGACCAGGAATCCGCGTACCCGCGCAATCCCTCGTACACGCCACGAGGCATCGCGCCCAGCGAATTGCTGATCATGTAAGTAGTGCGGTCTAGGATCGGAAATTCCCCGCGCCACTTCAGAAGTGGATCTATATCGGCTCCCACTTGCGTCACCCTAGCTGCCGAGAAACCAATTTAGCTTGTATAATGCGGCCAGAGGTTGGCCGTGAGCAAACGATATGTCTTGGGCGAATATGTCGAACTGGCGATGGGTCAGGGACTCTACGATAAACTGGAGGATTCTCAGGCCGTATCCCTTCCTACCCGGGCGTAGTTTCCTTTGCCCCGACGCTCAAAAAAAATGTGAAGAGGAGCTCCGGTCCACGCTTGAGGATGGGGGTCCTTGTCGGCCTCAGGCTTTGCCATCATCTACCGGTTATCGGAAGTATTGATTTGAACAAGGAACCCACGTGTGAGCCGGTGGACTCCTTGTAAACGCCGCCAGTTCATCCGTCGTCGATTTGCTTTGGGCGGAGGGTATGGTTGTTCACCGATAACCACCAGTGGACCACGGAGGAGATCATTCTGGCTTACCGCAGTCAGCATCATGTGGAGGCCGCCTTCCGCACCATGAAGAATCCCTACCTCGTCGGCTGGCAGCCCCTGTATCACTGGACCGATCAGAAGATCCGCGTTCATGCTCCGTACTGCGTGATGGCCCTGACCCTGGCCGGGCTGCTGCACCGCGAAGCCCGCCGGGCCGGTCTGGAGCTCAGTCTGGAGGCCCTCTGCCGGGAACTGTCCTCGATCTGCGAAGTCATCAATCTCTATGCCCCGATTGCGGGGAAGGCGGGCCGCCTTCGTGCGGCCAGCACGTACACCGAGCCGACACCCACAAGCAGCCGCCTGGCCGAAATTTTCCGATTGAACGACTGGAAGGCGCGTTAGTAACTACGCCGGCCGGGGCTTCCGATAGGCTTCATAGCCGCACCAGGCTTGATGTTTTCTGCACTTGCTGGGCCACGAGGGGCCGATAACCCGGAAACTTGGGCTAAGGCTGTTTATCCGTCTGTTCAGTGCTACCAGAGGAACTCCTGTCGGCGCGTGACCAGATCCAGTAGCCCGTCGTAACGAGTGCGAGCCAAGGCACGCCGGCCTGCAGGGTAATGCGAAATCCCGGAACCCACCAGGTGGATAGCAAGACGGCCAGCACTCCTCCCAATCCCGCCAGTGACAACCACGGCCCGCGCGGCCCCAATCGCAAGTAGGGCCGTGCATTTCTTTCCTGGAATCGGCGGAAAGCCAGGTGCGTGAGCAACGTCATCAGCCACGCGAACAGCGCTCCAAACGAACTCAGCCCAATCATGAAAACGAAAAGTGAGTCCTTAAAATACTCCGACAACACGAGCGCCGCAGCCATTCCTCCCGCCGAAGCCAGCACCGCAATCACCGGCATGTTCTTTCCGCTTAACCGTCCAAGCGCCGCGGGAAGATATCCGCCGCGCGACAAAGAAAAAGCCAGCCGCGCCGCAAAATACAAATTGGCGACAGCGCTGGAAAGCGCCGCGGTAAGAACAACGAAATTCATGATGTGGCTCGCGGCGGGGATACCCACGGTCTGAAACACGCGTACGAACGGGCTTTCGCCGAGGCCGATCTGCGCCCACGGCACGATACCAACAACGAGAGCAAGGCCAGCAACGTAAAAAAGCACTAACACGATGAGTGTTCTGCGCAGCGCCTTCGGGACCGCCGCTTTTGGATCAGCGGCTTCTCCTGCCGTGCTTCCCACAACCTCGATTCCAAAAAAACTGAAAAGACCCAAAACTACCCCCAGCCCAACACCCTTCCATCCATTCGGAAGAAAACCGCCGTGAGCCGAGTAGTTTGCGAAGCCTACTTTTGGAAATCCCACGCCCCACAACAGCGCCGTTCCCAGCGTCAGAAACGCAACGATGGTCACTACCTTGATCATCGAAAGCCAATACTCAAAAGTCCCAAGATTTCCGACGCTGGTGCAATTGACGTAGAGGATCAGCGCGGAGAACAATCCAATCCAAACCCACGATGGAGTCCCCTGAAACCAATATTTGCAGTAGATTGACGCAGCTACCACTTCGCTGCCCACCACCACCATCATGCACAACCAATACGTCAGCCGAATCGCGAATCCTGCCCACGGATGCAGGTACATCTCCGCATAGAGTCCAAACGATCCTGCCGCCGGGTGCGCCGCCGCCATCTCCGCAAGCGCCAGCATCATCGTCACCGCGATGCACGCGGCACCGGCAAAACTTAGAATCACCGCCGGCCCCGCAAGTTTCACGGAAATGGCGCTTCCCAAAAATAGACCCGTGCCGATCGTGCTCCCCAGTCCGATCATGGCCAGTTGCCCGGGCGTAAGTTTGCGCTGCAGGCCCGCTTCGCGCTCGACGACTTCTACTGGCGCAGCCACCTCATCTATTGCGCCATCGCTTATTTCCGTCTTGTTCATGGCGAGGCATCGTAGCAGAAATTCATTTCCTGTTCCTGGACCTGAACGTTAGGCCGGTGAACAACGCGGCACCACTGTCCCCCGAATCAGTCGCGCCGTTGCTCGGCTCTTCCTAAAATCGTATGTGTGGCGCAAACACGAGCGAAGCGGCCACGGAGGCAGTCATGAAAGCGGTCCTTGCATTGATCATTATTTACCTTGGCACCTTCTTCCTGGTGATTCAGGGAGCATCGCAGAACCCCGTGCAAGCAGCGCCGCAAAGCGCGACGGCTGTACAGGACAATGGAGCACAGACGCCGGCGAAACCCATGGATCCAGCAAAGGATGCCGATATTCGCTCCCTGATGGAATTGCTGGGCGTGCGGGATGCCTTAGAAGAGGCCACCGCCAAAAGCACCGAACAGTATCGTGAAAGTCTTTTGGCCACCGTGCCCGATAATGACCGCGGCCAAGCCTTCATCAACGCCTTCATGGATAGCTATCAGAAGAAGTTCAATCCCGATGATATGACCGATGGACTCGTAGCCATCTACGACAAGCATTTCACCGAAGATGAAATCAAAGGTTTGTTGCAGTTCTACGGCTCACCGCTAGGCCAGAAATACGCGGCGGAAATGCCGAAAGTTTCCGCGGAGTCCAATTCCGCGGGTCACGCGGTCAGTCTGCGCGTGGCGCGCGACGTAATGCAGGATTTGCGTAAACAGTTCCCCGGGGGGGTCGGTGCGCAAGCTCGCCTCACGAAGCCGCATGCCGGGCCGCAGGTCCAGCCAAAGCGGCCAGAGCAGGCCCAGGGCCCTTCTCAGCCCTGAGCTGCGAGTCCACTCCACTTCCGGTCTGAGGGAATTTCCCAAAGGATAGTTTTCCGCTCAAGGAAAGCGCTTTTTGATCTTTATGTCGATTCCAAGCGTTCCGTTCTGATCGCGCAACCCGACAATGGAGACGTTTCGGTCCACGTTGTATTCCACTTGAATGACCTGCTGCTGGGTCGAGCTCACATTCGAAACATAAGTGATCGTGAGATTTCGCGTAATCTGTTGCTCGACGGTCACGCGCGACCCCGCGTTTTGTTGCGAGCCCGTTGAACCTACCCCCGAAAGTCCGGGATCCACACGGAAGCGCGTTATCCCAAACAAGCGCTCCAGGCGACCGCCTAGTTGGCTGGAAATCGCTTCCGAGAGAATCGCAGAAGCACCCGCTGTTCCGCTCTGTGACGTACCGCCACTCCGCGCGGCCCCCTCAGAGCTGGTCTGCCCCAGGGCAAGCAACGTGATGATGTCGTTGGCCGGAAGGGGGGGATCGGAGCGGTACGCCAGCGTGAGTTTACTGGCCGGACCATTGAAATTTAGTGTGATCTCATATTGCTGAATCGTCGTTGTTGCTTCCACATTCAAAACCGGATCAAGACGGAAGGGATTGGCGAAGTTCAAATCTCCGCGTGTAACACGGTAACGGTTGCCCGCGAAATACAAATCGCCGGACAGGATGTGGATATGTCCCAGGAGAATGGGGTGCTCCCAGGTTCCCCGCACGCGAAGATTCGCATCCGCTTGTAGTTCCGCGCCAGGCCATTCCATGCGCGCATCGGGTGCCGAGACGGCTTCGACGTCGAATTGCAAGTTGCGAAGGTACGATGAACTCGTGGTGGGGCTGCCAATGCCTTCCTTCGCCGAAACCAGCATGCCGGCAACTTGCAGGCCCTGTGTGAGAGTGACGCGCTCGATCGTCACCTTCCCGGAGAGCACCCCGGCTGCCGTCGTCCCGGTCAGCCGGAGCGAGCCTCCGACGAGCCAACTCATGCCCTCCGGGTAGCGAATCCGCACGCGATCGGTACGAACGCTGACGTCGTAGCGAAGCGGACTCTCCGCGTAATTCACGTTCCCCGAAAGATGCAGCGTGCCTCCCCCTGATTCCGCGCTCATATTTTCGAAGTACAGTCGCGTCGCATCGAATACCACGTCGCCCTTGATCGCGCTGAGCCCCGCGGGGAAATCCGCGGCGCGGGCGAAAGCGTTTTCGATGTGCACGCGGCCGGTGATGCGCGGTCGTTCCAATGTCCCTTCGAACGAAGCGTTGATTTGCGCTGGACCTCGTGCGTCGAGATTCGGCACAAAACCGCTGATGAGCCGCAGGTCCATAGCGCCATTTAGGCGCAATCCGACGGCTCGGCGCCCGGCAAACTGCACCGAACCCACAATCTGCAGATTGGTGTCCACTCCCCGCAGCGTCACCGGGTCGATCTCCAGGCTGTCCTTCGTCGATCGGAAATGAACCGGGCCCGTGTTTTCCAGCCGCACGTTGGCGTAATTCATTGCCAGGCGCGAGAGATTCGCATCCACGATGATGCTCTGCGGCTGCTTCAGCGAACCGTTTAGCGAAATGTCACCATCTGCATTTGCATGGCCGCTGAATTCTTTCAAATGCAAAGCGGTGAGCAGGAAGGGGTCCAGGTCAATGTTCTTGATCGAAACTTTTCCACTTAGCGCGTAGGGATCGGCAAGTCCGAGCGTATAGCCCCCCGAGACCTCACCCGTGGTCATGGCGGAGCTAAATCCCAGGTGTGCCGTGAGGCCGTCTGACGTCAGTTTGCCGTCGAAACTGCCGACAATCACCTGGCCAATTCGGAGGTCCACGACTCGAAATGTCCCCTCGCCAAGCGGCGTTTTCACCGGGCCATTGGCCCTCAGTCGGAAACTCACCTGACCGCCCACAGGCAAGCGCGTCGACTGTAATTTTTCAAAATTTTCCAGCGGCAACGCCGCGCCCACGAGGTCAGCGGAAATCGTCTGATCCTCATAGCGGTAACCAGCTGAACCGGTGATAATTCCCGCGCCCCGCCCATTTTCTTTTCCGGGCGGAAAGAACCGCAGCTCCGCGTCCGCGATGCGTGCCTCATCCGGCGAGACCTCCAACTGTCCTCGGAGACGATTGAAGGAAAGTCCATACATGGCGCCATCGGCGAGATCGAACAGCCCTGTGATGCTGGGATCCCTCCGAGTGCCTCGCCCGTGAAACTGGCCCGTCAACGATCCATTCACCGGATACCTCAACCCCAGCAGCTGCTCGATGCTTTCGACCGGAACTTTTTCGAAATTGACTTCAGCTGTCCAGTTGTTCTCCGGCAGAAAACTCCAGTTGGTCAGGGAAAGCTTGGTTTCCATATCCGTTTCCATCTCGCCCCGCCGGGCGTGCCCACGCACCAAAGTGAATTCGAAAGGTGAGTAAATGAGATCGCCGTCGAGATAGTCCAGGAAGACGCCGTCGTAGCGCACGCGTTCCCCGCGTAGGTGTCCTTGAAATACAGAACCGCCGGAGGCTCCGGCGATTTTGCCATCCCATCGTGCGCTGCCCCAGATTGGTTTTGCTGCCTCGGAAGAACGAGGCTCAGCACCTCGAAGGGCATCAATGAAATCCTTGTAGGTTTCTATCGCTCCCGTTTCGAATCGCACGTTCAGTGCGGTGTTGCGCGAAGCAAGAATGCCGTCGATACTTCCACGCGACGACGGCGTTTCAAATTCACCCGAATCGATTGTCAGGATGTGGGGATCGTAGCGATAGCGAAACTTCCAGGCAGCGCTCACCGGTTGATGGTCTTCCGCTAACTTTTCTGGAGTCTCCCAGACGGTCTTCGCGGAGATTTCGAAGTGCAGGAAGGGACCGTTCCAGGTTTCCACCGTGTCCGCGGTCATCCGTGCGTCCCAGTGCAGTTCGTCGATCGGGAAGTTGCGATGCTCGATAGCCGGCAGAACTGCCGCAAGTCTCATATCTTGCACATGAGTGTCTGCCCTGAATTGCAGCCCGTCGAAACGCATCGTCACCCGTCCCGTTACCCTCCCGCCGAAAGCTCCGGCAAAGAAATCCGGCACATCCAGGCCACGGTTGTCGATTCGATAGCTGCCGCGGCTAGTGAGGCCAGTCGCATGAAAGACCAAATACGGTAGCGCGATATTCTGTCCGGAATAACTCCCGCTCCCCTTGTACTGGCCGCTGGCGAACTGCCCTTCTCCGCGTACATCGACCCGCCCCGTCGGCACCGTGGGTTCGTGCAGGGTTTCCCTGAAATCCAGCAGATCGACCCAGCCGCGGTACCGGAAACTCCATTGCGGATTCGAGAAGTTCTTCATTTCCACTTGTGCGTCAAGATGCGAGTGCCCCGCGCTGAGCGCACCCTGCTCCAGCGTAAAGCCATCGCGCCGCAGCGTGAATTTCGCCGATAGACCCACCTGCAGGGGCACGTAGGGCTTGGACGTGAACATGGTATGCCAGGCAAGGTTGCCGAGGTATAAAGGATGGTCCGGCGTCCCGCCGCCATCTAGCGTAAGCAGAAGATCTCCTCCATGGACCGTGATCGGTGTCTTTGTGTCGTTGTACAGGATCCACCCGTCGGAGAGCAGCAGGCGCCGGATATGCAATTCGAATAGCGTGTCGCGCAATGGCTTATGTGTAGAAGTAGGCCGTGGAGGCATGGGCACGTTTGTCGTACCGTTCTTTTCAACGCGGATGTGCACGTGCGGCTTTTGGAGGACTAGCTCGTCCAGCGAAACTCTGCGGCCCCAGAAGGAATCGATGCGCAGACCTGCCTGCACTTCCTCCGCGGTAAGAAGAGGTTCCGTGCCGGCATGCTCCTTCCCGTGGATCACCAGACCCTTGATGGTTGCCCGCATGGCAAGCCATTGAATTGACAGAGCGCGCAACTCAACCTTGCCGCCGGTCATCTGTTCCAAACGGCTTACCAGCAGGCGGCTCAACAGCGGGTTGCCTGCGCCGCTTCCGAAGAAAATCATCAGGCCCGTGACGATCAGGATGATCTTTGCGCCGAGAATCCAGGCGACGTGACGCAGCCAGCGCCACTTCCGGCGGCGGGTCTCGCTCGTCATTTCGACCCTCCACCCAGGAGAATCTCGATGTGCAGGCGCGCCCTGTTCTCCTTCAGCCACTTCTCGGCCTGGTCATTGATTCCACTCTGCACCAGAGCTTCCTGGATAGCATCGCGCGCGGCATCCAGCGACGGTGGCTCCTGCCCGCGCGCTTTGGCCTGCGGCACGACTGCATTTTCATAAAAACTTTCAATTGCTTTGGGATCGACTTGCACGGAAGGGCGAAAGCGAGAGTCGAGGTAGTTGCTCAAGTACAGTTGCGACGCTGCGATTCCGCGCACTTCCGAATCGCTCAACCCGCTCTGCTTTTTCCTTGCTTGGTATTGCTCCGCCGAGGTGAACGACTTCTCTAAACTCTCCAGGCTCCGGTCAATCTCGGCTTCGGAAGGGTGCGGGAAACGCGATACGTCTGCCTCAGTTCGCACCATCCACTGATCGATCAACCGGTCGAGAATCTGGGCATCGGTTTCCGATTTTCCGTCAAGGAATTCCTGGTACCGGCTGAGCAACCGGATCTCGCTGAATAGGATGATGTCGTTCTCAACTCGCGCGGCAACGCGGTCCACGATCTCCTGCGACGCCGGTAATCCCGCCGCATTGGTCATGAGCAGCGAGACCAGCAGAACACCACTCGCCGGCGCGCGCACTAGAAGCTGGCCCCCAGATTGAAAAAGATTTGAAAGCCGGGGAGTCGTGTGCTTTGCTGGCCCAGCGAGCCAACCTGGCACTTCGTGGCATTGCTTGGACACTGTATCGGAATAACAAACGATGGGCGATTGAGCTGATAACCAAAATCAACTCGAATCGGACCCACCGGGGTCTTATATCTCACGCCCAAACCGATGGTGTGAGCGAAGTAATTGAGTTCATTCGCGCAGTTTGTGGCGCACACGGGCACGTTCGTTGGTCCCGCAGGTAGTGCCGGATTTTGCAGCGAGAATGTGGGCGCCGGCAGCATCGCCCGGAAAGAGATCCGGCTCAGCCGGCTGTACACGTTGCCGCCGTCGTAGAAAATCGCGCCGCCAAGCGACGTCCCGATAAACGGCAAGCGCATCGGGAAACGGAATTCTTGGTTGAGCACGAGTATAGCCTGGCCACCGACCGGGAAACCCGTGCACGCATCGCGCGGTCCCGCTTGATTGAGCGCGAACCCGCGCAGCGACGTCCCGCCGCCCGCAAAGAAACGCTCCGGTAGGGGAATGATCGTTGAGGTCGCTCCTGAAGGCGCCGTACCGGGGAGGCACTGCCCCGGGGTGGGCGCCGGGAAACTTAGGGAAACCGTGTCGCGATAAGGTACCAGGATGCCCAATCGCGTGGAACGCGCGAAACTGAATCGGCGCTTGATCGGGTAGTACGTGGAATTTTGAAAGAAAAAACGCAGAAAGCTGGCGCTGGAACCAAAGTGAGTATCGGCATCGCTGAAGTCGGCGCTGTTAAAACTGCCTTTCGAAGCGTCGGCGGGATTGTCGCGCGAATCGCGGAACCAAGTCACTCCGAATTGTGAAACCAGTGTCGGCTGGTTGAACAGCGGAATTTCCTCGCTCAGGATGTTGAGATTGGTGACGAGAACCCGGCGGAAGGTATATCGATAGAGCGCCGTCGTCAGCGGCGTGACTTGATCGGTCAATTGCACCGAACCCTCGTAGCGCTCCTCCGTAAACGTATTGATGTCGCGCGTTTTTTCCGCAAATGCGGCCGCCTGAAAGCTCAAATGTGGAGTAGCAAAGGTGTTCGGCGCCGAATACCCCAGCAAAGCCCGCCCCTGCAAGGTGCTGCCACGCAGTTTGAAGGACAGCGAGTCCCCGCGCCCGGTAAGATTCAACTTGCTGACCTCAAGAATCCCGCGAGGAGCCGCCTGGATCTGTGCCCCGGTCGGGCTCGTCGTGCTGGCGAGCCTCTGCACTTCGAATCCGCCGCCGTAGGCCACCGTGTAGCGCTTGGCTTCCTCAACGAGAATGGCGATGTCCTTCTCAGGATCCGTTCCGTTCGGATTCTGCGGTTCGATCATGACGCGATTGAAGATCCCGAGGTTGTACAGACGCCTTTGCGATTCCACGACGTCCCCTTCCCGGAGCGGTTCCTTGACTTTGATGTGCACCTCTCGATGGATCACTCCCAGTCGCGTGTGCTCGTAGCCTTCGATTAGAATGCGCCTCACGCGCGTTTGCGGACCTTCCTGGATGTGGTAGGCGAGCCGCACCGCCTCGGCCTGCTCAATCGCCGGCTGGGACTCTTCTTCCTTCGGCTCTTTTTTTCTATGGTCCTGCGAAGCAGTCGTGCTCCCCCCCGCGTCCGCTTTCTGTGTCGCCAGACTGGCGGAGATGCGTTCCGCCGTTGCCGAAAAGCTCGCCTCGGGAAATCCTTCATTAAAATAAAGCGCCAGAATGTTGTCCCGATCTGTCGTTACGCCGAAATCGGAATACGGTTGCCCCGGAGTCGAGCCGATAACGCCGAGAAGCTCATCTTCCTTGAAGGCGCGATTCCCCTCGATCGAGAGGGAAGCGACGCGCGTCTGTTTCCCTTCCTGAACGACGAAGCGGATAAGCAAATCGCCCTCTTTGCCTTTGTAGTTGTCTTCAATCTGTTGCTCGACCTTGGCATCGAGAAACCCGTTCGCTTGATAGAGACTGCGCATCGATTGCGCGTCCGAATCGACCAGTCTTCGGCTGAACCGTCCCACCGAACCGAAGGCGCCGCCGAAGATTTGCAATCGGCTTCGCAGCAATTCGGTGTCGAAGTACTTGTTCCCGGTGATTTCTATTCCCATCAGTTTGTGGCGATCGCCCCGCTCGACCCGGTATGTAATGATCTCTTCCGTGCCGCGCGCCGCGCTATGATCCGATTTCACCTCATGCGTTTCGGTCGTGTAATTCACTTCCGCGTCGAAATACCCCAGTCGTTCGAGCCGCTCGCGAACATTGCGTTTCCCTTCTTCCAGGAGATCCGTGTCAACGGCTCCTTCCTGATAGATGGGGATCAGTTTTTTCAGCTCCCCTTTGGAAAACTTCGCGCCCGTCAAGGTCACCTTCACAAGCGGTCCTTCCGTCACCTCCAAGTCGAGAAGAATCGTGCCCTTTGCGGCATCGTAGTCGCCCCGGTGCACTCCGGCTCGCCCGCTCAGGTGCCCCTTCTTGACCAGATATTTCCGGATGCGATCCGTCCCGCGCTGCAGTCGGGCCGACGTGATCTGGCTGCCCGCTTTCATCTTCAATCGAGAGAGGATTTCGGAATCGCGATACTCCGTGCCGTTTTTCAACTGGATGATTCCCACGCGTGCGCGGGGGCCGGGCTTTACGTGCACAACAATGTCCATCTGATGCGTCTCCGCGTGCGGCACCGTTTCCGCGGAAACTTCTGCCAGATACAAGCCCTCTTCACGAAGCGTCTCTCGCAACCGCTCCAGCGCTTCGTTGACGGCAACCTGCCGGTACGTTTGCCCAAGAGTCAGCTGCATCGCGGCGGCTGCCGAAGCCTCGCTGGGCGGCGCGGTGAGACCCTCGATGCGCACCTGGTTAAAAAACAAATTCTCCCGTACTACGAAATCCAGTCGCACTCCATCCGCTACCGGCGTCACAACCGCTTTTAGATCGGCGTAATCCCCCGTTCGGTAAAGCGCCCGCAAGCTATCCGCGATTTTTCCTCGGTCCAGCGCCTTGCCGGTATCTACGGCGATTCCGGAGGGTGCCTCGGACAGAACTTGGCCATCTTCCTTGACGATACGGGTCGCCGCTATCTTTGGTTCTTCCTTCTCAATACTTGCCACGGAAGTGCCTGGCGGCGCCTGCGCGCGCGTCGGCGCGGCTCCCGTCAGAAGCACAAGTGCGAAAATGCCTCGCAATCCATTGGCCACGCCCGATTTCATGTTTCCATTCGCTCAGACGAAGGGTAGCACAGCGGCGTTGCCTGCCTTGTCCACTTTGGCGCTATCATGTAGCTTAGCAGGCGCGTCCGCTGTGCCTGTCGGGGCCGTACCTTTCGTGAACGATTCTCTCCAGGAAAAATACTCGCGCCAGATGCTTTTCGCTGGGATTGGCCCGGAAGGGCAGCAGCGGCTGCTCGCCTCCCGCGCGGCCATCGTCGGCTGCGGCGCAATCGGCGCCGCTGCTGCCAATCTTCTCGTTCGCGCCGGAGTCGGTTACATAAGAATCATCGACCGCGATTTCGTTGAGCCCTCGAACTTGCAGCGGCAGACCCTCTTCGATGAGTCCGACGCTCTCAACGTTCTTCCAAAGGCCGTCGCCGCCGAGCGCAAGCTGCGCTCGATCAATTCGGGCGTCGCCGTCGAAGGGATCGTCGCCGATCTCAGCGCGCGCAACGCCGAAGCTCTTCTCGGGGGAGTCGATCTGCTCCTCGATGGCACCGACAATTTCGAAACTCGCTTCTTAATGAACGATGTTGCGGTGAAATCCAGACGGCCCTGGATCTACGCAGCGGGCGTCGCCAGTTACGGCCTGACCATGACCATTCGTGCTGGTGTGACGGCTTGTCTTGCCTGTCTCCTCGAAACCGGCAGCGCCGCCCAGGGCCTCGAGGAAACCTGCGACACCATCGGTGTCCTCGGGCCAATCGTCAATCTGATCGCCTCGCTGGAAGCCGCTGAAGCCTTAAAACTCCTTTCCGGCCACCCCGAGGCTCTTCATGGGCGCTTGCTTTCTTGCGACGTCTGGAGCGGCCGCATGCAATCCATCGGTGTGGCGCGCCATCCCGGATGCCGCGCCTGCGCCAGGCGTGATTTCACCTATCTTGGAGGGGAAGCCCAGCCCCGCATCACCATGTGCGGTCGCGATTCCGTTCAGATTCATGAACGCACCCGGGCTCTCGACCTCGGCGTTCTCGGACATCGCTTGAAGCCTCTCGTCGACGACGTGCGTCAGAACGATTTTCTGCTTCGCTTCCGAATTGCGCCTTACGAAATCACCGTCTTCGCCGACGGCCGCGCCATCCTCACGGGCACCACGGATCCCGCCGTGGCGCGCTCACTCTACGCCAGGTACATTGGCGCCTGATCCTTCCTTTTCACAACCGCTTACAAGTGTTTTCAACAACTATCCTCGGTTTCCCATTTCCATGGGGCGCGCAATACAAAATTCTGCCATAAGACCGCTTCGACCTTGAAGTACTGGGGACTGGAGAAACGGAGAAAACGAAAACTAGGAAAACATAGACAGAAAACAAACAGAGAATACCGAGGGAGAAAACATCAAGAGAATACATCAAGAAAATACATCAAGAAAACACAGCCTCTTCTTCCCTCTTACTAAAAACTTAAAACTGATAACTTACACCCTCTTTTGCATGCCGCGACTCCCGCCGCTTTCGCTATCGAATGTGCCCGGAGCGTCCAAACGAACTCCGCATGTTCGAACGGTCCAGGTTTTCACGCAGATTCATCAGCGTAAGGAAAGTGCTCAATATTCGCGCCTTCAGGTCGTCCGTCAGGTGCAGGCCGCTGGTCGCTACGCGCGCCAGGCATTCCCCGTTCTCGGTGATGAACTTCATGATTTCACGCAGTCGTTCCTGCGGCGCGTTGCCCAGCGCCGTCTCCCGCCGCATCTCCGAGCAGCTGGTCTCCAGCGTAAGCGTGAAGTGCAGAACGCAGAACCGCCGCTCGGCGAGTGCCGGTGGCGTATCGTTGTGGCATCCCGCAATTTGACAAGACGTTCCCATAAGGCCGATGGCGCTGAACGATAGGTTACATCCCCAGCGTGGAAAATCCAGTGTGCATCGCGCGGGTAGTACGAATCTTACATGACTCGCTTGTCCCGCGTCCCGCGCCATTGGACGGCGGCCTGCTCCGGAAAAGTTTGTGAATTTCATTGACAGGAGTATGCAGTCGCGTGTATAAAAATACAGGGGCAATATGCCCTTGCTACCGCATGAACACGCACAAGACATTTCGTCACGGTCAGATCCTCCGCTTGGTGTCCGATCAACGGATTGCAAATCAGGAAGAGCTGCGCCGCGGGCTGGCCGCGCAAAAACTCCGCGTTACTCAGGCCACCCTTTCGCGCGACGTCCAGGAACTCCGGTTGATAAAGACGCACGAAGGCTACAAGTCCTCCACCGCGTTGCCCGAGGAGCCCGCGCCTCTGCCCCCGCTCGCCCGGGCCCTCGGCGAATTTCTTCTCGATATCCGCCCCGCGGAAAATCTCCTCGTTTTGAAGACGCCTCCGAGCGGCGCACAGCCTTTGGCTGCCGCCGTCGATGGAGCTAAATTCCCGGAAATTGCCGGAACCATTGCGGGTGACGATACCGTCCTCATCATCACGCCCAACAAGAAATCCCGTGAGTCCCTCCAGAAAAAGATCGAAGCCCTGGTGAAATGAGAGATCCGCGCCAAGTCGCGGTTGTGGGCGTCACCGGCTACACCGGTCTCGAGTTGGCGCGGCTTCTTCTTCGCCACCCCGCTCTTCCGCCGCCGGTCTTCTACGTTCGCGAAACGAACGGCGCGAAATGCCTCGCCGAACTCTTTCCCCAGTTCCGTGGATGGGGCGAAGCGCCACTCCGAACTCTCTCGGTTGACGCCATTACTTCAAGCAGCGCGGGCGCCGCGTTTCTTGCGACTCCCCATGAGGTTTCTGCGGAATTGGCGCCGGCTTTGCTCAAGGCGGGTCTCCGCGTCGTTGATTTGAGTGGAGCATTCCGCTTTCGCCAGGCGGAAACTTTTACTTCCTGGTACAACCTAGCCGCGCCCCACGCCGAATGGCTCACCGCAGCTGTCTACGGCATTCCTGAGCTCTACTCGAGCGAAATTGCCAAGGCTCGTTTGGTTGCGAACCCGGGCTGTTATGCGACCAGCGTGATTCTTGCCCTCCGGCCTCTTAGCCAAGCAGGCTTGCTTGCTTCCGGCGCCGGCGTCGTTTGCGATTGCAAGTCCGGCGCCAGCGGCGCGGGCAAAAATCCTCGCCGCGATCTCCACTTCGTCGAAGTGGATGAAAATTTCAAAGCCTACAGCCTTTTCACGCACCGCCACACCCCGGAAATTCTGGAACACACCGGTCTGAGCGAGTCGCAAGTTGTTTTCTCAACGCACTTGCTGCCTCTCGCGCGCGGCATTCTTTCCACCATCTACGTCACGCTCGGCGAGCCGCAGACCGCCGCAGACGTCGAGTCGCTCTACCGCAAGTTCTACGCCGGCCGTTCCATGATTCGTATCTGGGCCGCCGGCACGTTACCGGAGTTGCAGCACGTCGCTCACACCAATTTTTGCGACATCGGATTCGCACTGGCCAAGTCTGGACGCCGCCTGGTCATCATCTCGTGCCTCGACAATCTTGGAAAAGGCGCTGCCGGCCAAGCCGTACAGAATTTCAACCATATGTTGGGAATAGAGGAGCAGACCTCACTTCAATGAGAATCGTAATCAAATTCGCAGGAGCATTGCTTGAAGACGACGCCACGGTGCGCTCTCTCGCGCAGCAGGTCGCGGCGCTCGCGCAGCAGGGCCATGAAATTCTCGTCGTGCACGGCGGCGGCCGTCTTTTCACTGCCACCCTCAAGCGCATGGCCATCGAAAGCAAGTTCATCGCCGGTTTGCGCGTCACCGACCGCGAAACGCGCGACGTGGCCGTCATGGTATTCGCCGGTTTGCTGAATAAGAAGCTGGCCGCCGCGATTTCTGCGGAGGGCCAGCCTGCAATCGGCATTTCTGCCGCGGACGCTCGGTGTTTCGTCGCGGAGCCCATGGTCCACAACGAAGTCGAGGGTAGCCTGGG
>Ga0209472_1001193_pt1 | contig 15102 bp, 14 predicted proteins | sample GraSoiAngelo_130_FD_185887 | JGI IMG/M metagenome (GOLD analysis project Ga0209472, IMG submission 185887) | Grasslands soil microbial communities from the Angelo Coastal Reserve, California, USA - 14_0929_02_20cm (SPAdes) (version 2) | ecosystem: Environmental > Terrestrial > Soil > Grasslands ...
CCGCGCCGCCAGCCGGTCGGCCACTTCCCGCTGCACCAGAAACACGATCCGCTCCGGCAGCGGCGGGGTGAGGGCTTGGTCGATCAGGGGAGAAGTGATGGCGTAGGGGATGTTGCCGACGACTTTGAATTGCGGATTGCGGATTGCGGATTGCGGATTTGTGGGTGTGGACTCGATCAGGGCGTGCCAGTCCAATTTCAGCGCGTCCCCCTCCACGACATCGACATTGCCCAATCCGCAATCCGCAATCCGCAATCCGCAATCCTTCGCCAGTCGGCGATCCCGCTCGATCGCAATGACCCGCTGCACGCGAGGGGCGAGGACGACGGTCAGGGCGCCAGGCCCCGCTCCGATCTCGAGGACGACGTCGCCGGGTGCGGGCGCGAGCGCGTCGACGATCTGCGTGAGGACCTTCGGATCGCGTAAGAAGTGCTGCCCGAGCGGCGGCCGCCGGCTCACACCTTGAGGATCACGAGGGTGCGGTCGTCGGCCGCGGGGGCGCCGCCGGTGAAGCCGGCGAGGTCGGCGTAGATGGCCTCGAGCATGTCGCGCGTGGAGTGGCCGGCGAGCCGGCCCACGTGACCGAGCACCCGCTCCTCCCCGAACCGGCCGCCGCGCTCGCCGTCCGCTTCCGCTTCGGCCAGTCCGTCGGTGAAGAGACACACCACGCCCGTGCGCGGCCGCCACGTGAGGACACCGTCCCGGCCCGGCGCGGCGGCGATGCCGAGTGGGGCGGCCCGTCTCGGTATCGACGAGGAAGGCGTGGGGATGCCCGGCGTTGGCATAGGTGAGCCGGCCCGCGCGCGGGTCGATCACGCCATAGAACAGGCTCAAGAACATTTCGGTGCGCCCGAGCTCCTCGGTGAGCGACTGCCCGATCCGTTGCAGCACTTCGGTCGGCCGCTCTCCTGCCTGCGCGTGGATCCCCGAGGCGGCCATCACGAGCGCCATGATCAAGGCGGCCCCGAACCCGTGGCTCGTGACGTCGCCGATGATGACGCCGATGCGGTCGTCCGGGAGGTTCAGCAGGTTGTAAAAGTCCCCTCCCACCGATTCCGCCTGGCGGCAGCGGGCCGCCACGTCCACGCGCGCCGCGATGACGAGCGGTGAGGGAAGCAGCTTGAGCTGCAGGTCGTGCGCCAGCTCCAGCTCGCGTCGCACCCGCTGCTGGCTCAAGTCCTTCGCGACCAACGTGGCGTTCTCGATCGCGGCGCCGATCTGGTTCGCGATGGCGGCGACGAGCTTGCGGTCGCCGGCGGTGAACGCGTCCGCGCCCATCCGGTCGGTCAGGTTGATGACGCCGATCGGCTTGGCGCGCTCGCCCGGCGTCGCGTACAGCACGGGCACGGAGAGAAACGCCTTCCCCCTGTAGGTGCGGCCCTCGGGGCAGCCGGGATTCACCGCCTGAGGATCGGTGGGGTCGTAGCTCACGATGCGCATCTCGCGGAACACCCGCGCGGCGACCGAGCAGGCATCGTCGACCTCGATCGGCTCGATGTCCTGCACGTCCACCCCCTGGGCGGCCACGATGCGCAACAGCCCGCGCTCGCGATCGTGCACCAGCAGCGTGGCGCGCCGCGCCCGCACCACGCCGGAGACTTCCCGCAGGATCCGGTCCGCGGCCTCGTCGAGCCGGATGGTCTGGCCCAGGATCTCGCTGATCGTGTAGATCAGGTCGATCTCTTCGTAGCGCTCCGACAGCTCCGCCGCCACCTGCGCGGCGTCGCGTTCGGCGCCGAGCGCGGCGCCCACGATCGCGGCCAGGGTGTCCGGGGCCCGGGGTCCGGGTCCCGGAGCGCCGATTTCCAGCCACACGCCCTCGATGTCCGGCACCGGCTCGAACCACGCAGGCCCGTGCGGCGTGGCGATCGAGTGACCGGCCGTACGGCCGTCGAGGGGCGGGACCCAATCGTCGCCGTCCGGCGCCCCGGCCCCCGCCGGGACCCGCCGCCCGTCGCCGTGCCACACGGCGAGCCGCACGCCCGACAGCTGCTCGAGCGCCGTCAGCATCCGCTCCAGGCGGATCAGCCCGCTCGCAACGTCAGGCAGACGGAGTTCCCGGCGGCGCTGAACGCGACCTGGTCAACGAGACTGCGCAGCACGAACAGGCCACGCCCGTCCTCCCGCTCGAGTCGGCCCGGGAGTGTCGGATCGGGCACGGCGCCGGGGTCGAAGCCCTCGCCGGCGTCGGTCACGTGAATGTGCACGGCGTCGCGCCGCGCCTCCACCCGCACGTGCACCAGGCGGCGGGGATCGTGACGGTTGCCGTAGGCGATGGCGTTGGCGAGCGCTTCGGCGAGCGCGGTGCGCAGGTTGAAACGGACCCGGCGGGGCGAGAGGACGCCGCTCTTGAACCGGTCGGCGATGAGCTCGACCGCCGGACCGACGTATCCCAGGTCGCTCGGGACGTCGAGCGCCAGCTCGAAGTCGGATTCGCCGCCCGTCGCCGAGGGGCGAACGTCGAGGCGCAGCGGCTCCGTCACGGCTAGAAGGCGGCGAGCGCCTCCGCGGGGGTCTTCGCGATCGCGAACAGCGTATCCAGCTTGGTGAGCTCGAACAGCGTCTGCAGGTCCTCGTTCAGCCCTGCCAAACGCAGGTCTCCGCCCTGCTCCCGGATCTTCTTCGAGAGTGAGACCAGCACGCCCAGCCCGGAGGAATCGATATAACCGGTTCGGGTGAAGTCGATGACGAACTTGCGAGCGCCCCCGTCCAGGGAGTCCAGCACTTTCTGCTTCATGTCCTGGCGGTTCCCCACGATCAGCTGTCCGTCCACGCCGACCACCACGACGCCCCGCTTGTCCTTCGTCAGACTGAAAGTCATCTCCGCTCCCCGGCTTGAAGGACGGCGACCACCGCCGTGTCCACAATATCGTCGGCCGTCGCGCCGCGCGACAGGTCGGCGACGGGACGCGCCAGGCCCTGGAGGATGGGTCCGATCGCCTCCCACCCGCCGAGGCGCTGCACCAGTTTGTACGCGATGTTGCCGCTGTCAAGATCGGGGAACACCAGCACGTTCGCGCGACCCGCGACGGGCGAGTCCGGGGCCTTGCGGGCCGCGACCTCTGCGACCAGTGCCGCGTCGCCCTGCAGCTCGCCGTCGCAGCGGAAATCGGGGTTGCGGCCGCGCAGGATCGCCACCGCCTGGCGCACCCGCTCGACCCGCGCGCCTGCGGCACTGCCGCGCGTGCTGTAGGACAGCAACGCCACCACCGGCTCGTCCCCGACGATGCGCCGGCGGTCGCGCGCCGCGGCGCACGCGGCGTCCGCGAGCTGCTCGGGCGTCGGCTCCGGGACGACCGCGCAATCGGTGAACGTCAGCACGGTCTCGGCGCGCACCATGTAGAACGCGCCGCTGACGGTCGCGATGCCGGGCGCGGTGCCCACGCCCCACAGCGCCGCCCGGATGGTGTCGCCGCTCGGAAACGTGGCCCCGCCGACCATCACGTCGGCGAGCCCCGCGCCGACCAGGCAGGCCCCGTAGGTGAGCGGGTGATCGAGCGCGGCGCGCGCGGCGGCGTCGTCGGGGAACCGATCGGGGCGGCGGGCGCGGAGATGCCGGATAAGGCCGGAGATGGGGGAAGCTGGAAGGGGCCGCCCCAGCACGTCCACCACCCCGAGACCCTCCGCCTCCAGCCGCGCCGCCGCCGCGCGCACCCGCGGGTCGTCCCCCTCGGGGAGCACGATGCGCTTCCCGGCGCGCCGCGCCCGCTCGTACGCGGCGTCGCGGAAGCTCACCGGCCGAACTTCTGCTCCAGGGCCTGCCGGACGGAGGGGTGGACGAGCGCCGACACGTTGCCGCCGAACCGGGCCACCTCACGGACCAGGCTCGAGGAGAGGTACGTGAGATCGAACGCGGGCACCAGGAACACCGTCTCGATCCCGGGAGCCAGGTTGCGGTTCATCAGCGCCATCTGGAACTCGTACTCGAAGTCGCTCACCGCGCGCAGCCCGCGCACGATCACGGCCGCGCCCGCTGCGCGGGCGAAGTCGGCGAGCAATCCTTCGAACGAGCGCACCTCGACCCTGGGATCGGTCACCGCCTGCTGGATGAGCGTCACGCGCTCGGCGAGCGTAAAGAGCGGCTGCTTCGCGGTGTTGACGGCCACCGCGACGACCACCCGGTCCGCAAACGTGAGCGCGCGGCGGATCAAGTCTTCGTGGCCGCGCGTGATCGGGTCGAACGACCCGGGATAGACTGCGACGCGGGGGCCGGTCATGGCGCGTAGATGAAGGTGACGGCCGTGTCCCCGTAGCGGCGGGTGTCGTCGCCCGGGATCGGCCGGTCCGCCGGGTGCTCGATCGAGAAGATGCTGGCGAACGCGGTGAGGCGGAACATGGCGACGAGACGCGCCGCCTGGTCGCCCGCGTAGGGCGGGTCGGCGAACGCCACGTCGTACTGCCCCGGGTGCAGCCGCTCGGCGAAGTGCAGCGCGTCGAGCCGGTGCACCACGGCGCGATCGTCCACGTGCAGCGTCTGGATGTTCGCCTTGAGGGTCGAGAGCGCCAGGCGGTTCAACTCGACGAACTCCGCGGTGGTGGCGCCGCGCGACAACGACTCGAGGCCGAGGGCGCCTGAGCCCGCGAACAGGTCGAGCACGCGGGCGCCCCGGATGGAGCGTTGCAGGATGCTGAACCAGGCCTCGCGCACCCGATCGGCGGTGGGGCGCGTGCGATCGCCGGCGGGCGTCTTCAGGCGGCGGCCTTTGAAGTCGCCGGCGATGATGCGAACGAAGCCCAACCCGGCCCCCTTCCCGATTGCGGCTTGCGGATTCCGGATATTGTGGATTGCGGATTTCGGATTGCGGATTGTACGAGCGATCTTCCAGATCCAATCCGCAATCCGCAATCCACAATCCGCAATCGTTATCCACTCGGTGCCAGGGATGCGACCCGTGCTTGGAGTGTCACGCGTCCCTGCCACTCGTCCCGCTCCAGCCGGAACGCCACGTCGAGCGGCTGCGCCAGCCAGGCATCGGGCACGACGTCCGCCCATTGAAACCCGATCGCCGGGAGCGCGCCGGAGCCGTCGTCGAGCGTGAAGCGCAGGTGGTTGGTCCCGACCCGGCGGGCGCCGACCGCGCGGGCGCCGCGCACCCCGAACACCGGCGCCGGATTCCCGGGCCCGCACGGCTCCAGGTAACGCATCAGCTTCTCGAGCTCGGGACTCACCAGCCCGAGCGGCAGCTCCAGATCGACGCGCTGGGCGGGCGCCAGGTCGTCGGGGCCCAGAAGCTCGCCCGCCACCTCGAGAAACGCAACACGGAACGCCTCGTAGCGCTGCCGCCGGATCGTCAGCCCCGCCGCCATCGTGTGGCCGCCATACTTCTCGAGGTGGTGCCCCACCCGGTGCAGCGCGGCGTGCAGGTCGAAGCCGACGATGCTGCGCCCCGAGCCACGGCCGCTGTCTCCACCCTCGTCCCACCCGATCAGGAAGGTGGGGCGTCCGTAGCGCTCCACCAGACGCGACGCCACGATGCCGATGACCCCCGGGTGCCAGCCGTCCGCCGCGAGCACGAGAGCCCGGTCGTCGGGCGCGAGCGTCGCCTCGGCCAGCTCGAGCGCCTCGTCCAGGATCCGCTGGTCCAGCTCCTGGCGCCGCGCGTTCAAGGTCTCGAGCTCCCGGGCGATGGCCGTCGCCGGGGACGGCTCGTCCGACAGGAGCAGGCGCAGGCCGTCGGCCGGCTCGCCGATGCGGCCGGCGGCGTTCAAGCGGGGGGCGAGGATGAAGCCGACGTGCCCCGCCTTGATCGGGCGCCCCGCGAGCCCCGCGACTTCCACCAGGGCCCGGAGCCCCGTCCAGCGTGAGTCGGCGAGCATCTTCAAGCCGTGCCGCACCAGAATGCGGTTCTCCCCGATCAGCGGGACCACGTCGGCCACGGTCGCCAGGGCCACGTAGTCGAGGAAGTGGAGCGGCAGGTTGGACGATTGGCCCAGCGCCGGCATCAGGGCCTGGGCGAGCTTGAACGCGACGCCGGCGCCGCACAGGTCCTTGTCCTCCGAGGGACAATCCCGGCGGCGGGGGTCGAGCACCGCGGAGGCGGGAGGCAGCTCGTCGCCCGGGAGGTGATGGTCCGTGACGAGCACCGCAATGCCGGCGGCCCGGGCGGCGCGGACCGCCTCGATGGCCGTGATACCGCAATCGCAGGTGATGATGAGCCCGGCGCTCACCCGCTGCGCCTCGGCAAGCCCCGCGGGCCCGAAGTCATAGCCGTCCCGCAGGCGATGCGGCACGAAGGCGTGCGCCGTTCCCCCCACGCTGCGCAGCACGCGAGTGAGCAGCGCCGCCGCGCACTGGCCATCCACGTCGTAGTCGCCGTGGACCAGGATCGGGGTCCGGGCGCGCACCGCGCGCGTCACCAGCTCGACGGCGAGCGGCATGTCGACCCAGTCGAGGGGATCGGAGAGGCGCTCGAGCTCGGGCCGGAGGAAGGCTTTGGCGAGGTCGGGGGCGGCGAGCCCGCGTTGCACCAGGATGGCGGCGAGCGGCTCGGGGATGTGCAGCTGGCCGGCGAGCGCGCGGGTCAAACCGGGGTCGGGCCGCTCGGTGATCGCCCAGCGGGCCGGGATCATTCCTTCGCGTACAGCAGCACGCCGCAGGCCTCGCAGGCCTCGATGGAAACGCCGCGCTGGATGAGGGTACGGCGCTGGGTCGGGACCGCCGTAAAGCAATGCCCGCAGGCATCGACGTGCAGGGGGTAGACGGCAAGCGGCGCCTTGCCGCGGCGGATGCGCTCGTAGCGGGCCAGCATCCCGGGGGTGACGCGGGCGGCCGCCTGCTCCCGCTCGGCGACGGCGCGCTCGCGCTCGCCCGCGATCTGCTCGCGTCGTCCCGCGAGCGCCTCACGCTCCGCCGCCTGCTGCGCCCGCACGTGCGCGAGCGCCTGTTCCGCCTCCGCGGCCCGTCGCTCGGCTTCCCCCACGGCGTCGCCCGAGCGCATGAACTCCGCCTCTTCTTTGGCCAGGACCGAGCGTGCGAGATCGAGCTCGGCCATGAGCGTGGACGCCTCTTTGGCTCCCCGCACCCACTCGAGCCGTTGCCGTCGCTGCTCCTGCATGTTGCGGTAGCTGGCGATCTTGCCTTCGAGCTCGTCGCGGCGGTCGAGCGCGGCCTGAATCGCGGCCCGCGCCGCGCCGAGCGCCCGCTCCGCCGCCGCCTGCGACTCGTCGAGCGCCCGCGTCGCAGGCTCGAGCGCCGCCAGGGCATCGTCCGTCTGGTTTACCGCCTGGTCCTTCTCCTGCAGCGCCAGCAGCGCCTCAAGTTCCGGGTGCACCTCGCCTCCTCATCGCGATCTTGTAACGCGGATATCGTTTGCGCAGCTCGTCGAACACGCGCCGCTTCTCCGCGATCAGCGACGCCTGCACTTCGGGGGTCTCGAAGGGCAAGCGCTGGTCGATCTGCTCGAGCTGTCGCTCCAGCCGGCGGGCCTCGATGAAGTTCACGGCCCGCTCGTACAAGGCGTTGGGGTCGCGGTCGCCCAGCCCTTCGGCCCGGAGCTCCTCGTAGGCGCGCGCCGAGGTCTCGCTGAGCGAGAGCACGGCGTCGTCGGCGATCGCCTCGAACGCCTCCCGGTACGGCACGAACTCGAACTCCTCGGCATCCACGGCCTGGATCACCTTACTCTTCCAGGGCTCGCCCTCGAGCAGCAGGAGCAGGAGCGTCTTCTCGGCGCTGGCGGGTAATGCGGGAGCAGGGAGCGGGGAGCGGTTCTCTCCGGTGCTCACCGTCCCCGCGGATCGGGCCGACGGGTACCGCTCCCCGCTCCCTGCTCCCGCGTTAGTCACCTCACGTTCCAGCACATCCTTCCGCACTCCCGCCGCCTCCGCCGCCCGCGACATGTACAGCTCCTGTGTGATCGGATCGGCCGCCGCGCGGATCGTGGGGAGCAATCGATCGAGTGCGCGCCTGCGGCCGGGCAACGTGCCGAGAAAGCCTTTGCGCTCGAGGATCTGGAGCTTTCGCTCGAACACGTCCACGGCGTCCTTGAGGATCGCTTCGAGACCGGCGGCGCCGCGGCGCTGCACCAGCGTATCGGGGTCCTCGCCCGGCGGCAGCGTGGCGACGCTCACGCGCAGCCGCTCGCGCAACAGCTCGTCCGCCCCGCGGAAGGTGGCCCGGAGCCCGGCCTCGTCGGAGTCGTACAGCAGGATTATGTGGGAGGCATGACGGCGGATGAGCTGCGCCTGGTCGGAGGTGAGGCCGGTGCCGAGCGGCGCCACGACCTCTTCGATCCCCGCGAGCGAGAGCCGCAGCACGTCGAAGTAACCTTCGACCAGAATGGCGCGCTCGGCCTTGCGCATGGCGTGCTTGGCCGCATGCAGGTTGTACAGCAGCCGCCCCTTGTGGAAGATGGGGGTCTCGGACGAGTTGAGATACTTGGGCTCTCCCGCGCCGAGCAACCGGCCGCCGAATCCCACGACGCGGGCGCGGGGGTCGTGGATCGGGAACAGCAGCCGGCCGCGGAACGACGGCGCCAGCGTGCCGTCCTCTCGTTTAATCAAAAGGCCCGCCTCGAGCAACACCTCGTCACGCAGCCCCAAGCTTTTCATCGCGTCGAGGAACGACCTGCCGGTGGGCGCATACCCCAGGCCCAGGGGCAGCACGGTTTCCAGGTCGAGCCCGCGGGACCCGAGATACTGCCGCGCCACGTCCCCCTCCGGGCCCTCGCGCAACTGCCGCGCGAACCAGTCGGCCGCCGCCGCGACGGCGCTGTAGAGGGGCTCGTGGGGATCCGGCCCGGAGGGCCCCCGCTCGGGAATCGTGATCCCCACGCGGCGGGCCACCTCGCGCACGGCGGTCGGATAGTCCATGCCGAGGCGCTTCATGAAGAACGTGAAGACGTCGCCCGCCTCGTGGCATACGAAGCAGTAGAACATCCCTTTCTTGGGAATGACCGCGAAGTTGCGGTGGGTGCCGCCGTGGAAGGGGCACGGGCCGCGATAGTCGGATCCGCTGCGCTTGAGCTCGACGTGCTCGCCGATGATGCCGACCAGATCCGCGGCCTCGCGGACCTGGTCGATGACGTCGTCGGGGATCAAGCTCACGCGGTGAACTCCACGATCGTCACGCCGTGGCCGCCCTGGTTGGCGGGCGCGAAACCGAAGCGCTTCACGCGTGGGTCGGCGGAGAGGATCTCGTGCACCAGCTTCCGTACCGCTCCCGTGCCTTTGCCGTGGATGACCCGCAGGTACGGCAGATCCGCTGCGACGGCGTCGTCCAAGGCCCTGACCAGTACGGGCTCGGCCTCGTCCAGCCGTAGCCCGCGGAGCGAGATCTCCGATGCGGCAGTCGCCGTCGGGCGCTCCGCTCCGCGTGCCGGTCCGGCCGGCCTCGGCACGCGTCGCGGAGCGTCCGACGGCTCCTGCTTCAAGCGCCGCAACTCCTCCAGCGAGAGCCACCGCTCACCCTTCCCCTTTCCCCCTTCCCCGGCCTTATCACCGGCCTTATCACCGGCCGTTTCCCCTGTCGTTTCCTCGATGGCCTGTTCCAAGAGCCGCCTCGCCTCCCGCGCCGTGGCTTCGTCCACCGCCGCCCGCGCGCGGCCGAGTGCGTCTTCGACTTTGCGGCGGGCCTCGAGCAGGTAGGCCCGCGTCTGCTCGCGCGCCTCGCGCTCGAGCGCCTGCGCCCGCGTCGTGACCTCGCGCTCGCGCCGGGCGAGATCCTCCGCCCGCGCGTCCACCCGGGCCGCGTCCTCACGCAGCGCCGTGTCCCGCTCGGCGAGCTCGCGCTGCTTCGCCTCGAGCTCCCGGGCGCGGGCTTCGACCGTGGCGAGCAGCGCCTCGAGCGCCCGCTCCGCGTCGGGGACCGCCCGTTCCGCCAGGTCGAGCACGTCGGGCGGAAGCCCTAGCCGGCGCGCGATGGCGAGGCCGTATGAGCGCCCCGGGACGCCCTTCAGCAGGCGATAGGTCGGCGTCAGCGTCTCCGCCTCGAACTGCAGCGACGCGTTGACGATGCCGACGGTCTGGGCGGCGAGCTGCTTCAAGGCGCCGAGGTGCGTCGTGGCGAGCGTCACGACGCGGCGCCGGGTCAGGGTGCGCAGCACCGCCGCCGCGAGCGCTCCGCCCTCGGCCGGATCGGTGCCGCTCCCGATTTCGTCGAGCAGCACGAGTGAGCCCGCGGTCGCGTGCTCCAGGATGTCGCGCAGCGCGGCGACGTGGGCGGAGAACGTCGACAGGCTCGCGGCGATGGACTGCCGATCGCCGATGTCGGCGAACACGGCGTCGAACACCGGCAGCGTCGACTGCGGTCCGAGCGGGGGAATGATGCCGCTCTGGGCCATCAAGCACAGCAGGCCCACGGCCTTGATGAGCACCGTCTTGCCGCCGGTGTTCGGGCCGGAGACGAGAATCGTGACCTCGTCCGGGGCGAGCACCAGGTCGAACGGAACGGCGTCCTCACCGGCTGATCCCCTATTCGTGCCATCGGTCCTCACCGACCCCCGCTCCGTGCCGTGGGTCCTCACCCCCTGGCCCCCTCTCCCTTCGGGAGAGGGGGAACTCACCAAAGCGGGTGAGGACGGAACGAGCAGCGGGTGGCGGCCGTTGCGGATCGCCAGCGGGCCGGCCCCGATCGCCGGCGCGAAGCCGTTCACCTCCACGGCGTACCGCGCCCGCGCGCACAGATCATCGAAGGCGATGCACATCTACCACGCGGCCGCGAGCGCCGCGCGCTGCGGCCGCACCAGGTCCGTGAGCTCGCGCAGCACGCGCAGCACTTCGCGCTGCTCCTCCGCCTCCGCGGCACGCAGCGCGTTGCCGAGCTCGATCACCTCGGGCGGCTCGACGAACACGGTGGAACGGGTGGCGGATTCGTCGTGCACGATGCCGCCGACGCGGGCGCGGGCCGTGCTGCGGATCGGGATGACGTACCGGCCGCCGCGCAGGGTGACGGCGGCGTCGGGCGCCCGGTCGGTGGGATCGAGCGCGCCGAGCATCGCGTCGAGCCGGGCGACGAGCCGCTGGCGCGCCTCGCGCACGCCCTGGCGCGCGCGGGCGAGACTGCGCGAAGCGGCGTCCAGCACGACCCCCTCGGCGTCGAGCGAGTGCGCGAGCCGTGTCTCGATCTCCTTGGGTGGCGGATCGACCCGCAGCGCCGCCGTACGCGGCGCGTCGCGCGCCAGCCGCGCCAGCTCCGCCGCGGTGAGGCGGGCGGCGGCCAGCGCCCGGGTGAGCACGACGAGCTGCACGCCTTCGAGGGCGCTGCCGGCCACCGCGAGCAGCTCGAGCGGCGGCCCGATGTCGGGCACCGGCTCCGCGCGGATCGCATCGTCGTGGAGCAGCAGCGCCGCGAGCTCGGCGACCTGGGCGAGCGCGGCCCGGATCGCTTCCGCGTCGGCCGCGGGAGTGCGCCGGCGCAGCCGCGCCGCGCCAAGCGGCCCGGCGGCGTGGGCCGCCACCCGCTCCAGCGCGGCGGGGAATTCCAGGGTGTCCAGGACGGAGGGGGCGACCCCTCCTGCGACGCTCATACGGTCGCGGCCAGCTCCTCGCGGGCGATCTGGTTCACGAGCTTGCCGTCCGCCCGGCCTTTGAATTGCGGCATCACCTGCCCCATCAGCTTGCCCAAGTCCTTGGCCCCTCGGGCGATGGCCTCGCGCACCGCCCGGCGGATCTCGTCGGGGTCGACCGCGGCGGGGAGGAATTCCTCGAGCATCTTCACTTCAGCCAGCTCCCGGTCGGCGAGCTCCTGGCGCTTGCCGGCGACGTACTGCTCCGCCGCCTCGCGCCGCCGCTTGATTCCCCGCCGCAGCACTTCAGCCGCTTCGTCGTCGGAGGGGGGATGGTTCAGCTCGAGTTCGCGGTTCTTGAGGTCTGCGAGGATCGTGGAGAGGAGAAGGGTGCGCGCTTGATCGCGTTGCTTCCGGGCCTGGTTCATCGCGGCGCGCAGCCGCTCGGTCAAGTCGGCCACGATCAGACCAGCCGCGGGCGCCGGTTCTTGCGTCGCGCGGCGTTCATCTTGCGTTTCTTTCGCTCACTGGGCTTTTCGTACTGACGGTGCTTGCGCAGGTCTGACAAGATCCCTGCTTTCTCGCTTTGCTTGTTGAAGCGCTTGAGCGCGCGTGCGTTCGAAGCTCTCGTCATCATGAATGATGACTTCCGGCATGCTCGACTCGCTAACTATGATCGACGCAAAAACTTAGCCCACGTCACGGCCCGGGGCAAGGTCAGCCCGGCGGCCACGTCATCGGCCGCCCGCCCAGCAGGTGGAGGTGGAGGTGAAACACCGTCTGACCGCCGTCGGGGTTGGTGTTCACGACGACGCGATAGCCTCGCTCGGCCAGCCCCGCGTCCCGCGCCAGGTCGCGCGCGAACCCGAGGAGGCGACCCAGCAGCTGGGGATCCCGTGCGTCGTTGAGCGACGCGAGGTGATCGGTGGGAATCACGAGCAGGTGCGTCGGCGCCTGCGGATTCAAGTCCTTGAACGCCATGATCCCGTCCGCCCGCTTCACGATCGTCGCCGGGACCTCGCCCGCCGCAATCTTACAGAAGATGCACGCGCCCATGTGACCGCTCCCTCGCGCCTTCAGCGATTCCCGAACGCCTGGCGCAGCTGCTCCCAGAACTTTCTCCCGAGCCGGTCTTCTGCGGGGGGCGATGTCTCGACCTTCGCCAGTTGCTCGAGCAAGGCCCGCTGCTCGGCCGTCAGCTTGGTGGGCGTCCACACGTGCACGCGCACGTGCAGGTCACCGCGGCCCCCTTCGCCGAGCCGCGGCAGCCCCTTTCCCTTCACGCGGTACACGGCTCCCGTCTGCGTGCCCGGCTGCAGCTTGAGGGTAGCGGTGCCGTGGGGCGTCGGGACCTCGACATCGGCGCCGAGCGCCGCCTGGGTGAATGAGAGCGGGAGGTCGTAGACCAGGTCGTCGCCGTGCCGCTCGAAGCGCGGGTCGTCGGCAATCTCGAGTACGGCGATCAGGTCTCCCGACGGCCCATTGCGGGGACCCGGTACACCCTGGCCGCGCATCGTGAGGTAGTGGTGCTCCTGAACGCCGGCCGGGACGTCGATTTGGATGGTCTTCTCGGCCCGCACGCGCCCATCGCCCTGGCACTTGGGGCACGGCTGGCGGATCACGGTGCCCTCTCCCGCACAGCCCGGGCACGGTGACACGGACACGAACTGGCCGAACACGGAGCGGGCGGCGCGGCGCACCTCGCCCGTGCCGCCGCAGGTGGCGCAGGTCGTCGGGCGGGCCCCATCCTGCGCGCCCGTGCCACCGCATGCGGTGCACCGGTCCAGCGTGCGCAGGCGCACGGTCTTCGCAGCGCCTTTCGCGACCTCGTCGAGCGTCAACTCGAGCGCGACCTTCAAGTCCTGCCCCCGCTGGCGGTCGCGCCGGGCGCGCTCGCCGCCGCCGAAGAAGGCGTCCAATCCGCCCAGGCCACCGAAGTCGCGCATGAAGACGTTGAGCGCCTCGGAGAGGTCGAAGTGCGCGAAGCCGAACCCCCCACCCGCGGCTCCCGCACCGCGCACGCCCGCCACGCCGTACCGATCGTACGCGGCCCGCTTCTCGGGATCACGCAGCACCTCGTAGGCCTCGGTGATCTCCTTGAACTTCTCTTCGGCCGCCGGCTTCTCTTCGGCCGGGACGCGGTCGGGATGGTGCTTCATGGCCAGGCCACGGTACGCCTTCTTGATCTCCGCCTCGCCCGCGTCCCGCGCCACCCCCAGCAGCGCGTAGTAGTCGTCCGGCCGGCTCATTCAAGCAGCTCTCCGACCAGGCGGCTGGTGTGGTCGACCAGCGCGACGATCTTGTCGTACGCCATGCGTGTCGGGCCCAGCACGCCGATCACGCCCGACAGGGCGCCCAGGCGATACGAGGCCGTCACCAGCGTGAAGGGCGAGAGACGCGAGTCGCGGTGCTCCCCGCCGATCGTGATGGTGAGGCCGTGACCCAGCCGCTGCGCGAGCGCCTGGCGCAGGAGATCGCGCCGCTCGGTGACTTCGAGCAGCCCCTGGAGCCGCTCCTGCGTGGCGAACTCCGGCTGGCCGGCGAGCAGCTGCGCGCTGCCGAGCACGACGCCGGAGCTCGCGGCGGCGCCCGCCGGCACGTCGAACAGCTCGTCGGCCTCCTGAATGAAGATGTTGAGGAGCTCGTGCGCGCCGGAACCGCCCGCCGCATCGCGCAGCCGATCGGACAGCGTGGCGCGGATCTCGCGCAGCTGGAGCCCGCCGAGCCGCTCGTTCAGCACCACCGCGACCTGTCGCACCGCATCGGGCGCCATGTGCGACGGCACTTCGACGAAGATGGTGCGCACCACCCCGCTCCGGAGCGACAGCACCAGGAGCAGCCGCTCCGACGAAACCTGCAACAGCTCGAGTCGCTCCAGCACCGCGTCGTCCAGCGACGGGCCGACGGCGACCCCCAGCTCCTTGGTGAGGACGCCGAGCACCTGCGCGGCGCGCTCCAGGATCCGGTCCACCGCCGTGCGCTCTCCCGTCAACTCTTCGCGGATTTGATCCGAGTCGGAGGGCGAGACCGGTGGCAGCCGCATCAGCGAATCGACGTAGACGCGGTAGGCGAGGTCGGTCGGGATGCGGCCCGCGGAGGTGTGCGGGTGGTACAGGAACCCCTTCTCCTCCAGGTCGCTCATCGTGTTGCGGATCGTCGCCGCGGACAGCATCATCCCGGACCGCCGAGAGATAGTCCGACTCCCCGCCGGCTCAGCGGTCTCGACGTAGGTCTCGATGACTGCCTCGAGCACCTGGCGTTCGCGCTCTGTCAGAGACTGCGACATATCACTCAACCTCTTAGCTGCTAACAATTTAGGCCACCACTCCGGCATCGGTCAAGTCGCGCACCAGGGCATCGAGCCGCAGCCAGCCCTGGGGAGTGCACCGCACCGACTCGGCGGTCACCTCCACCCACCCCTCCCCCGCCCAGGCGGTCAGGCGGTCGGGCGGACACGCGGTGCGCGGCACCCCCGCGTCGGTGCGCAACGACAGATAGAGCCGCTCGAGTTCCCGTTGCCGGGGAGTCAGGACCTCTCGGGACTCGATCGGAGAGCGCCCCGCCGCGATCGCGCGGGCGTAGGCGGGCCAGGCGGGGACGTTCCAGCGACGCGCGCGGCCATCGTAGCTGTGCGCCGCGGGGCCGAGCCCGAGGTAGGGTC
>Ga0209472_1001195_pt1 | contig 15096 bp, 20 predicted proteins | sample GraSoiAngelo_130_FD_185887 | JGI IMG/M metagenome (GOLD analysis project Ga0209472, IMG submission 185887) | Grasslands soil microbial communities from the Angelo Coastal Reserve, California, USA - 14_0929_02_20cm (SPAdes) (version 2) | ecosystem: Environmental > Terrestrial > Soil > Grasslands ...
TCACGTTCAGCGTTCATTTGGACGGCCAGCGCGAGCACCACGATTTTGCCGTCTGCCGCGAGGGTGGGTACGACATTGCCGTTGATGCCGTTCGCGAGGCGCTGCAGCGCGGCTTCCGCGTGACCACAAACACGACTCTGTTCGACGGCGCAGATCCGAAAAGCGTTCGCGTATTTTTTGACGAGATGATGGAGCTGGGTGTTGAAGGCATGATGCTCTCACCCGGATATTCTTACGAGAAGGCGCCCGACCAGCAGCATTTTTTGGGGCGGGCGCGCACGCGGCGGCTATTCCGCGCGATTCTTTCTAATCGCAAGCCCGATTGGCGTTTCAATCTTTCGCCGTTGTTTCTCGAGTTCCTGATGGGTAAGCGGCATTATCCCTGCACGCCGTGGGGCATGCCGACATACAACATTTTCGGCTGGCAAAAGCCTTGCTACCTGCTTCAGGATGGATACGCCGAAACTTTCGATGAGCTGATTCGCGAGACCGAGTGGGCCAACTACGGGACGGAGTCTGGCAATCCCCATTGCGTGAATTGCATGGTGCACAGCGGGTACGAAGCTTCTGCGGTAAACGATACGTTCGGATCGCTGAGCGGTTTTTTGGCCACCGTGAAGGCTACGTTCTCGCGGTATCCCGATGCTGGCGCCTTGAGGCTGCTGGATGAGCCTGTTGCTCCGGCGCATCCGCTGGTCCAGATTGCTGCGCCTAGCGAATCGCTGGAGGAGACGCGGGCGTGACGGGCAAGGCTGCGGGACACGTGCCCCAGGAGTCAGCGGAGCAGCCGAATCCGCTCAATCCAGATACGCTCGAAGTCGTACCGGGTTGGGGACACGAGAAACTCGAAGGCTGGATCCCCGAGTTCGCCAGCGAGCAGGAAATTCGCAGTGCTCTCGAGAAGGCGTTCGACTATCGCGGCGATATCACCATCACTCGCAAAGACGGCACGAAGATTGAAGGGTATCTGTTCGACCGGCGCAGCGGGTCGACGCTGGCTGACTCCCTCGTAAGGATCTATCCCAAGGATTCGTCTCAGAAAATCTCGATTGCGTATTCCGATATCGCCGCCCTCGCGTTTACTGGCCGCGACACCGCTGCCGGCAAAAGCTGGGAGGCATGGGTGAAGAAATACAGCGAAAAGAAAGCCGCCGGCGAGAAGGATATTGCGCTCCAGCCGGAACCGCTGGAGTAAGAAGAGCACGGGCGAGGACGCCCGCGCCTACACCGCTCATCTTGACTGCGGCTGCTTGCCCCCAGAGAAACTGAGCTTCTCAATTAATTCTTCAATTTCATCCTCACTGCCGCCGATAAACGTGAACGAAACTCCGTAACCCTTCTCCAGAGTGACCAGCGAAGCCTGATACATGGTCAGTGAACCGCGCTGCTTGCTGAAATCGCCACGGACCAGGTGCTTTGTCCCGACGACAAAATCGTGTGGCTCATTCAGCACAGAGAAACCTTTGGCGGTAGCCAGCTCGGTGATCGGTCCGAAATAATCGGAGGCGGTCTTCAGGCCGGAAAACGACGAAACTTTTTCTGCGGCAATTACCACGGCAGAATTGATTGTGGTGCCGGTTGCTTCAGGCGGGCGCTCAAAGACGGCGAGTAACAGCAGCTTGCCGGGATCGTCACCTTCCCGCATGTCAGCGGTGCGATCCACCCAGCCAAAGGGGAGTTTGTCGCTGAATCCGAAAGAGGCGTTGCGATAGATACCATCAGCGAGAGCGCCCAAATTGGATTGCACTTTCGGCGGCAGCGTGGGTTTCGAGTGGGCGCGCGAGGAGGACTCGCCTGATTGCTGTCCGAATGTGAAGACCGAGAACAGAAGGACCACGATCAGGATTCGAGACTGACAAAGGAAAGCGGGCACGTGATTATCGTATAAGAGATTGTTGGAGCTGGGACTCGCTCCGCGGGGTGATTCGATGTTTGGCACTTTATCGCAGCGCTGGAAGCGCTGCGCCACCCAAAACCACTTCCGGTCGATTGGTGAAGGTCGCCGTCCTGCACCCAAACTGTAGCGACCCGACTGGTGAAGGGTGCCCTTCTGCTTCTTACGCCGCTTGGGCCGAGCTCAAAGGCGAGGTGCAGTGGGCGCAGCGGCGGGCGTCGATTGGGACCTCCATTTTGCATTCGGGGCACTTCTTGGTCGTAGGATCGGCCGGGGCGGGTGCTTTGCGCATGCGCGAGACCAGGGCGTTGATGGGCGTGACCACAAAAAAGTACACCGCAACGGCGACCAGCAGAAACGACACGGCCGCGTTGATGAAGTCTCCGATCGGAAACAGCGAGCCATGAATGGTGAAGCTGATGGCGGAGAAGTCGGGCTTACCGACGATCGCGGCGATAAGAGGCGTGAGCAGGTCTTTGGTGAAGGCGGTGACTACCGTAGCGAAAGCCGCGCCGATGACCACGCCGACTGCCATATCCACTACGTTGCCACGAAGAATGAACTGCTTGAAGCCGCTGAGCATGGAGGCCTCCCGGGGAGCGAATGGCGCATTTACTTTGTGGCTTGACGCGCACTTATGGCCACCGCATGATGCGTTCTGAGGATCACAAGCATACGTCAGCGTCGCTGCGTTTGTCATTTAGAGTTGGCGGCGACCAGGAGGCCAATTGGCTGCCGAAGAGCAGACTCGCCGAGCCGCTGAACTCGACTTTTACGCCGCTCACAAAACCGAATGGCTGGAAGAACATTCCGAGAAATATGTGGTAGTCCAGGATCGCAACGTCCTCGGTTTCTACCCTTCATTCGAGGATGCATTCCGCGCCGGCATCGGCGCATTCGGCATAACCAGGGACTTTCTTGTGAAGCAAGTGCTTCAGCACGAGCCAGTTTACTTTGTGTACTAGGCTTGGATCAGGTCGCCTTAGCTATAACCGAATCGTCTAGGTTCCCTTTCTTGATACCGCGACCAGGGTCGCTGAGGCTAATAGAGGAGCGCTGATGACCAGGGCCACTAGAGTGGAGTCGATCTTGATTCCCGGAAAGTAGTGCAGGGTGGTCAACAACGCGACGATCACAGCCGCAGCGGAGATCAGTAGCCACGATATGAAGCAGAGTAGGATATTCTGATGCGAAAATAGTCCGGAGAACTTGGCAATTCCCGCCTTAATGCTCCTCTTGAATGTTCCTCTCTCGGCGGTGGTTTGGGATTCTAGGCCGTAGGCGGGCAACAACAATATCTTCTCGGAGAATCCTTGAAGGCGCGTAAGCCCCCAATCTAAGAGCGCCACGTTTTCAGAATCAGACTGGGGCGAAACCTCAGGCAAACAATCCGCTCTGACTGCGGTTCCAAGCGGAACCAGCTAAATGACTGCCGAAGGCGTTCGAGATTTGGGGGCAGAACCTTTGGCGATGACTTTTCTGCTTGTGCCAAGCCCTTCCCCTTCTTCGGCGGCCTGAACTGCTGTTTGGACTCTGGGGCAAAAAAAGCTTCCAAGGAAAATAGGAGGCGGAACCAAAAATCTAAAGCATTTTCGATGTGCTTCGGGACGCGTGTGGCCTGGTATGTTCGCAATTCTTCGCGCATTGCGAGGCAATATCCAAAACGCATCTGAGATTTCGACAAAAAGTTCGCGCAGAGCTTGCGCGTCCTCCGCTTGTTCAGCGCGAATACGGCAGCGATGCCCACTACCAAGACGGTGATCAGTAGTGCCGCCCACACACCCTCTGGAGTGGTGTGGATAGTCATCCCTAGAATTCGGAGTGACCTCGGGGCAAAAAAGCGAATGTTTAACTTAGCCAATAGATCAGCAAGGGCAAAGGGGACAATAACGAGGAGCGGCCCGAGGGTCGTTAAAGCATTGGCAATCTTGACCGGGTACCAAATCGTTTCCTGGTTCTTGAAAGTGTAATGAAAGGAGTCCGATATGGTGCGGAAATATGCGTCTGCGACTTTTGGGTCGGACTCGGGGTTGGGAGCGGAAACCACAAAATACGAAGGCCCTCATATTCTCATCGGCATCACGATATAGCGGTACTTGTAATCCTCGCTATTGGCGGGGCGGAGCTGGCCGGCGGATTGGGCGTCCTTAAGCTCCAGCTTTACTTCTCCGGCGCCGACAGCTTTCAGAAAATCCAGAACATATTGCGCGTTGAAGCCGACGGTGAGGGCGTCGCCGTTGTAGTTGGTTTCGAGGGAGTCTTCGGACTCGCCGCTTTCGGTGGAGGAGGCTGAGAGCTTCAGTTCGCCTTTTTCCAGCTTGATGCGAACGGCGCGGGAGCGCTCGTCGGCGAACTGGGCCACGCGGGAGATGGCGGCGCTCAGGTCTTCGCCGTTTACGGTGATGCTCTTGCTGTTGTCCTTGGGCAGAACAGCTTCGTAGTTGGGGAATTGTCCGGTGAGCTGGCGCGAGGTCAGTAGCCGCGGGCCGATGCGGAAGTAGAGCGTGGATTCGTCTTTGGCAAAGTCGATCGTTTCGGTGTCTGTACCGTCGAGCAGCGATTTCAGCTCGTCCATAGCTTTCTTGGGGATGAGGGTTTTCATCTCGCCAGAGATGCCGTCGAATTTTTCGCCGCTGCGCTCGATATGGGAGAGGCGATGGCCGTCGGTGGCGACCATGGTGATGGACTCCGGCTTGAGCACCATCAGTGCGCCGTTCAGGGTGTAACGGGATTCTTCGTTGGCGATGGCGAATCCAGTCTTGGCAATCATCCCGCGCAGCACCTGAGCGGGAATCTTTACAACTCCCGCAGTAGGAAATGCCGGCAGGCTTGGAAAATTGGAGCGCGCCATGCCGACCATTTTGGTATTCGACCGTCCACAGCGAATACTGACCCAATGGTTTTCAAGAAGCTTTATGGTGATATCGGCATCTGGGAGCAGCTTGACGTAATCATGCAGCTTTCGGGCTGGAATGGTACACGAGCCTTCTTTCTTCACTTTCGCGCTACAAGCAGTGCGCAAGCTGAGATCGAGATCGGTTGCAGTCAGCGACAGCTTGTCCCCGGCAGCTTCGAATAAATAATTCGAGAGAATCGGGATGGTGGTCTTGCGTTCGACCACGCCTTGGGTGGCGGTGAGTTCGCGCAACAGTTCGAACTTGCTGACTGTGATTTCCATAGTGGCTGTTCCCGCCGCTGAGGCTAAAGCTTCTGCCGGCATATATACTGATCTCCCTGCTACTTTGAATACTTCCTTATATCAAAAGAAAAAGCAATAAAACCAGTAGTAACAGTAGGGGGCTCGGAAAAGTTGAAATCTGACCCAACTGTATGGCGGTCCTCGCCTTGCGGCGACAGTGCCATTTTAAAACCAGTTCCGGATTTGGCGGTGGGGAGGGTAGAAACTGGCCGCATCCGGAGATTTCATCCTGCTCTTACACAAGTTCCACACCCGGTTCACAGCGGAGGCGACGGAAGACTCTGCTGCTGAGTGGAAATCGATGGGCAAACCGCGACTCATCCGCCCAACTGCTCGGTCAATTTATTGAGTAGCCTGTTTAAATCTTTGTCGTCCTTGCGCGCTTTGTTGATCTTCTCGACCGAGTGCAACACGGTGGTGTGGTGCTTGCCGCCGAATTGGCGTCCGATCTCCGGGAGGGAGGCCTCGGTTAGGTGCTTGGCCAGGTACATGGCAATCTGCCGGGGATAGACGATGGCGCGCGAATTATTTTTGGCTTTGATCTCGACTAGCCGCAGCCCGAACTGCTCAGCGGCCGCTTTCTGAATTGACTCAATCGTGACCTTGCGGGCCTGTGAGTCAATGAAATTTTTGAGGACCTGCTGGGCGTAGGGCAGAGTGATTTCCGCGCCGATCAGGGACGAGTGCGCGACCAGGCGGATCAGAGCGCCTTCGAGCTCGCGGACGTTGGAGCGAATGTTGGAGGCAATATATAGGGCGACATCAGTCGGGAGGGTGACTTTCTCCTGCTCACCTTTTTTTTGCAGGATGGCGACTTTAGTTTCAAGATCGGGAGGCTGAATGTCGGCGATCAATCCCCACTCGAAGCGGCTGCGCAGACGATCTTCTACCTCTGCTAATTCTTTGGGCGGGCGGTCACTGGCGATGACGATCTGCTTCATCGACTCGTGCAGTGCATTGAAGGTGTGGAAGAACTCCTCCTGGGTACGCTCCTTTTGGGCGAGGAACTGAATGTCATCGATCAGCAGCACGTCGACGTTGCGGAACTTGTCGCGGAAGCTGGTCATCTTGTCATAGCGTAGCGAGTTGATCATCTCGTTGGTGAACTTCTCGCTGGAGACGTAGCAGATGGCCGACTGTGGCTGCCGCTGCTTGATTTCATGCCCGATGGCCTGCATCAGGTGAGTCTTGCCCATGCCAACGCCGCCGTAGAGGAAAAGCGGGTTATAGGCCTTAGATGGACGCTCTGCAACAGCTCGGCAAGCCGCATGGGCAAATTGGTTTCCGCTGCCGATGACGAAAGCGTCGAAAGTGTAGCGCGGGTTCAGTTGCGCGGCACCGTCCCAGTCGAAACGGGACTGCGAGGCATGGCTACCGGAAGAAGAAAAGTGCGCGGAGAGGCCGCCATCATGCCGAACGGGTGTGGAGGCCGGATCATCTTCAGGAGTGACGAATTTCACCTCCTGATATTCCATGCCGAGGTTATCGACGGCTTCCTGGATTAGATCGGCGTATTTGTCACCAACGTGGCGGAACTCGACTGTTGGCACGCGAACGAACAAAACTCCACCACTGGAATGGCTGTAGCGCGTGGGCTTGAGCCAGGTATCGTACGAGTGCCGATTGATCTTTTTTTCCAGCGCGTCGAGAATGCGCAACCACGGATTCGGGGATAAGGTCGGAGTTGAAACGGACATAAACAATTTTCGTGGGCTTGCCGCCAAGGCCAGCGCCGGTATCAGAATCTTTGCAGAAGACTTTATGTTTCCAGCAGAGCAGCCTCGGACTGGGCGGGGCGGTTACGCTGGGGCTCGGAAAATTTCACTAAGCTGGATCAGTTCGGCATAGTAGCACAAAAATTTTACGTTTGTGGAAATCTTCGCCGAAGATTTTTTCTTGTCTGGAAGATTCAGAACCTTAAAAAACTTTCTGTCAAGTGCTGAGTTTATAACTGCCGCGAGGGTTGTGCAGCGTGGAGTGTTCTTCGGAGGGTGCTGAAATCCAGAGAAGCTTGCGTGGCCGTGAAGCGGGCGGGAAATTTTGTCGTCCGGCTCTATCCTCATTCTTGTCCACGGTGCTTGTTTGCCGCGTTCGCAACTGCTCATTTATACTCAACGTTTGTTCTCCAGCGAATATACGAATCAGGAGCAGCTATTTTTTCATGCCTAAGCGCACATTTCAGCCCAACCGCCGTCATCGCTCGAAGACGCACGGATTTCGCACGCGTATGAAGACCAAGGGCGGACAGGCCGTGATCTCGCGCCGGCGCGCCAAGGGCCGCAAGCGGGTTTCAGTAAAGCCCGGCTTCCGCGAGTAGCTCCCGCTTGTTCCGGAATTGCAGCAAACCTGAGTTTGGATTGTGAGCTGTGAACGCCATTACGCCGAATGGCAGTCCCGGTCTGTCTGGTTCGGGCAAGCGGGCCAAATTTCCACGCAGCGTGCGGCTGCTGCGGCATGCTGATTTTGAGCGCGTGTACAAGCAGGGCAGGCGGCATTTCTCGGCACACATGACGGTGTTTTACTTGCAGCGTTTGGAAGGCGAGGGCCTGCGGATAGGATTTACGGTTGGCAAAATGTTAGGCGGGGCGGTGCAGCGGAATCGAATGAAGCGACGGCTGCGGGAAGCGGTTCGGCTGGAGGCGACGTGGCCCGGCCCAGCGGCGGATGTTGTGATCAATCCGAAGAAGTCAGTGATAGCCGCGGAGTTTGCGGTGTTGAGAGGTGAAATCAATCGCGCATTTGAAGTGATTCAGAAATCGGCGAATAGGCGAATAGAAGATAGGTGATGGGGTTGGGCGGGTGAGGGCACCCGCCCCTACGTGAGTCGTTGAGGATCCTGAAGGCGATGAGACGTCTTGCGATGAATCGATTCCGCGCGAGAGATCTGCTGCTGTACTTGTTGCGTGGCTACAAGTGGGCGATTTCGCCCATGTTTCTACCAGCCTGCCGGTACGTCCCGACCTGCTCTGAGTACGCGATGGAAGCGGTGGAACGCCGTGGAGTGATGCGCGGAATTGCGATGGCGACTTGGCGTGTGTTGCGCTGTCACCCATTCGCGAAAGGCGGATACGATCCGGTGGTGATGGAACAAAATTCAAATGCCGCTTGCCTTGCGGCGGAAGTCTCGAATCACTGAGTAAGCCAACTTTGCCTGAATTCCCCAATCCTCAGCAGGACCCCGGAATGGAGCGGCGTCTGCTGCTCGTGTTCGCGCTCACATTTCTGGTGATCGTGCTGTTTCAGCCGATCTTGAAAAGATATTTGCCGCAGCCGCCGAGCCCGCCGGCACAGAATCAAACTCAGCCGGCGCCTGCGAACAATCCGCCAGCGGCAGCGCAATCCCTGGCTCCAGCGGAGGTTGCTAAACCGACGAATGCTACGAAGCAGGCTTCGGCAGAATCACCCCTTGTTGTCGAGAACGAGTTTTACAAAATCACGCTGACGAATCGTGGCGCGCAGGTCAAATCCTGGATTTTGAAAAAGTACGACGATGACAACGGGCATCCGCTGGACCTGGTGAATGCTGCGGCAGCGGCAAAATACGGATATCCGCTCTCGCTGTGGACCTACGACGAGAATCTTCGAAATAAGCTGAACTCAGTCTTGTATGTTGCGACGCCGGATCGCGAACCAAAAAGTGATGCGCTCTCCAAGACTTTTGATGCGCCCACGGGAATCAGCTTCGAATACGCCGACCGGGATTTGGCGGTACGAAAAGTAGTGCGCTTCGAGCATGGATACGTAATACACATCGAAGCCTCGGTTCTTCTAAGAGGAAGTGCGGTGGGGGCATTTCCGGCTTGGCCCGCGGGTTTCGGCGATGAAACAACTTTGGCTTCGTATCACTCCGGCCAGGTGGAATATCAGTACAACAACAATACGGAGCACCTCGATCTGAAGAAGATCAGCGGCGGAGCCACGCTGCATGGTCCTTTCAATTGGGCGGGGGTCAGCGATTCATACTTCACGGCCACATTTATTCCGGACAGTCTTGAGAGCGCGAGCCTCGTTACGTTGCGAAATCCGCTGGATGTGCCCAAGGACCCGCGAAAGCCAGAGGAAACGCAGCCGGTGGACGTACTGGGCGTTGCGGTAGGCAGTTCTACTGGCCCGACCAGCGAGCGCATGTACGTTGGGCCAAAGTCGCTCGATGTGCTGGAGTCCGTTCCAGTTCCCACAATTACCGGTGCGGAGAAGGATCTGCGCGCCGTGGTTAACTTCGGATTTTGGGGTGCAATCGCACGGCCTCTCTTTCTTTGGCTGCGCTGGACTTATAGGCACTGGGTGCCGAACTGGGGCTGGGCGATCGTGATTCAGACGGCGATCATCACTCTCGCCCTGTTGCCGTTGCGCATCTCGCAGATGAAATCGGCGCTGAAGATGCAGAAGGCGGCGCCGCAAATCAAAGCGATCCAGGAAAAATATAAGAAGTACAGCATGCGTGATCCGCGCAAGCAGGAAATGAATAAAGAAATTACGGATTTATACAAAAGGGAAGGCGTGAATCCCATCGGCGGCTGTTTGCCGCTCGTGATCCAGCTTCCGTTCATCTTTGCTTATTACAAAATGCTGCAAGCTGCCATCGAACTCCGGCATGCGCATTGGCTCTGGATACACGATCTTTCGTCGCGCGACCCGTATTTTATCTTGCCGATTTTGTTGGTGGTTAGCATGATCGCGACGCAAAGAATGACGCCTCAGGCGGGCATGGATCCGCAACAGCAGAAGATGATGAACGTGATGATGCCTCTTATGATGGGTTTCATATTTTTTAATCTTGCCTCCGGCTTGAATTTGTATTACGCCCTGAGCAATTTGATTTCGATTGCGCAGCAGTCCATCATGAACCGCACGACGCTGGGACAGGAGATGCGTGAGATGGCGGCGAAACGGGCGAGAAAGAAGGATAAGTAGCTTTCGGCTATCAGCTATCGGCTTTCGGCAAAAGATGATCTCATCGGCACCAACGCTTGCGTGATAATGCTGATAGCAGCAATGGATAGAGCTGAAAGCTGAGAGCTAATAGTTGAGAGCTGCCTATGGCCATTCCCGACAAAATCGGCGCAGCAAACAAGATTAACGAGCTCCTATCCGGAATCGTTAAGCATGGCGGACTGCGATTGAAATACCGCATCACGGTTGATCCTCCGATGGCTGAGGAGCGCGATTGGGAGCGGCCGGAGATTCTGGTTGAATTTTCCGGGCCGGATTCGCCGCTACTCTTGGGGCGCGGGGCTGAGCTGCTGCGCGCCATCGAATTGCTGGCGATTGAGATGCTCCGTTTGCCCGGCAACGAACACGAGAAAGTCTGCTTCGATTGCATGAATCATCGTTCGATGCGTTTGGAAGAATTGCGCATCGCCGCAAGCGTGGCTGCGGAGAAAGTTCGCAAGAGCGGAGCGCCGTACCAGTTTGCTCCCATGTCATCACGGGAGCGGCGCATTGTGCATCTTGCGCTGCGGGATCATACCGATCTGCGCACGGAAAGCCAAGGCGACGGGCTGCGACGGTATGTAGTGGTGTATCCCAAGGATTTTGTGCACGCGTCAAAGCCCCTAAAGAAAATTATTCCCTGATGTTCCACACGTAAATGCATACTAGCCAGGACGGCAATGCTGTATCTACCAATTAGTCGAAATTGGATCGTGTCGCGGATTGCGGTGCGCACGTATTTCATTTGTGCTCTGACGGCACTCTCCCTTTTTGGGGTGATAATCGCAAGTCGCATGGCGTTGGGATCCGCGGGCTTCGGGTCCTTCGAGTCAAGCTCAACTGCGGCTTTGTTCGTGCGATGCCTTGTGTGGCCGGGTATTCTGGGTACGGCGATGCTTTGTATCGCGATGTGGTATTTTTGGTTCAATTTCGATGATTCAGGTGTCCTGAGGAGGACGGTTTGGTTCATTTTGTTATACCTTGCCATTCCCATAGGTCCTGCCTTCTATTACTTTTTTGTCTATCGCCGCCATTCCGCAGTTAAAGCTTGCTTGTGATCGCAAGGGGTGCCTCCCCGCTACAATCTAGCAGTGAATCTTGACGATACGATTGTGGCAATAGCCACTCCGCCGGGGCGCGGCGGGATTGGAGTAGTGCGGATTGCAGGCCCTGAGGCGCGAGCGATTGCGTTGCCCATGCTGCGCTTGAAGCAAGACCTGGAGCCGGGTCGAGCTATTTTCGGCGAGCTAGTTGAACCGTGTGGCGCAGATCCCATCGTCCGTGAAAACGCTGGAAACGAACTTGGAAATCAGTCGCGGGCGGGGGCGCCCGCGCCACACAAGCAACGCATCGATGAGGTTGTTGTCACCTACTTCGCTAAGCCGCACTCCTACACGAGAGATGACGTTGTCGAAATTTCTGCGCACGGCTCGCCGGTTGTGCTGCGGCATATTGTCGAGCTGGCGATCGCCCGCGGTGCGCGCCTTGCGGAGCCCGGCGAGTTCACCATGCGCGCTTTCCTGAACGGGCGCATCGACTTAACGCAGGCGGAGGCGGTCCGCGATCTGATCGAATCGCAAACATTGTTTCAAGCCAAAGTTGCAGCGCAGCAACTCGGAGGCGCGCTTTCGCGCCGGCTCCAACCAACCAAGCAAAAGCTGGTCGAACTCATTGCACTGCTCGAGGCCGGAATTGATTTTGCGGAAGATGATGTGGCAGTTCTGCCGCAGGAACGAATCATGGAGCAGATCGCGAGTATTCGGGCACCTCTTGCTGAACTGGCGGAATCGTTCGCGTATGGGAAGGTCGTACATGAGGGTTTAACGCTGGCGATTGTGGGGCGGCCGAATGTGGGCAAATCCAGCTTATTCAATCGCCTGGTTGAACGCGAGCGGGCGATCGTTACAGCAACGCCGGGTACCACTCGCGACTTGGTGAGTGAGACGGTTGCGATCGGCGGAATCCCGGTAAAGTTGGTTGATACGGCCGGGATCCGCCGGGCGCTGGATGAAGCGGAAAGCATTGGCATTCAAAAATCGATGGAGGCGCTTGCCGACGCCGACTTGGTGCTCATTGTGCTCGATTGCTCACAGCCCGTAACGGTTGAAGACCGGGAACTCTTGCAGCAGGTGGCGCAGCGGCCTGCGATTGTTGTCGAGAATAAAGTAGATGTGCTCAGTGCTGAGTTCTCGGCTTCCAGTTCTCAGTTCTCAGCTCCCAGTTTTCAGTTGCGCGAGGTGAGAACGTCGGCGGTAACTGGTGAAGGGATCACTGAAGTTAGAAGCGAAATTCTGCGGTATGTAGGCGGAGAAGGTCATGAGTCGGCGGAATCAGGATTTCTCACCAATGTGCGGCATCAATCGCGAGTGAAGGAATCGATCACGGCGCTGGATGCCGCATCGGCTGCCGTGCGAAAGAATATTCCACATGAAATGGTGCTGCTGGATCTTTATAACGGGCTGCGGGCGCTGGATGAAATTACGGGCGCGACTACGACCGACGATATTCTTAATCTGATCTTCAGCAGCTTTTGCATCGGAAAATGAGCATACTACTTGGAGAATTGGTACATTTTGCGCGCGGAGGCTGGTTTTGTCACTCGTGGTAAAGCTCGAAGACGACCTTGGAGAGCGCAGCGACTGGATCATGCTGTATGGTGTGATTCCCTCCCGCGAAGAGCGCGATTTTCCTTGCCTACGCTGCATCGATCCCTATGGCAAGACAGTTTTCAATCATCTGCAAATGGAGACTTTTCTTGCAGAATGGGAGCAGGTGCGTGAACGGGCGCACGACGAATCCCAGAAGGAAGCCTGGGAGAAGATCAAACAAATGGCTCAAACCTGCCAGACGGACCGGGACTTATATTTAAGGTTTGTGGGAAATTGAGCCGTCGCGGAATCATTTCGAGAGCAGCGCAAGAGCTTCGCGAAACATGGCGTCGAACGCTCCACCTTTGCCGTTCTTCGAAACAGCCACTACCGCTTTCTCCGCGCTTGGCCTCTGATAGCCGAGATTTTGTAATGCGGATAACACATCCTCTTCCACTGCGCTAAGCGTAGGAATGGCAGTGAGCGCGTCGGCGCCCGCGGGCGGAAGTTTGTCACGCAATTCCAGGACCATACGCTCGGCGGTCTTCTTGCCAATTCCGGGAATGCGGGTCAGGCGGACGACATCGTTGCCACGGATCGCTTTTACCATGTCATCAGCCGCCATGCCGCTCAAAATTGTGATCGCCAATTTCGGCCCAATCCCACTGACGGTGATCAGCTTCTCGAAGAGCTGCTTTTCCTCGGGGCGCAGAAACCCATAGAGCGCGATCACATCCTCGCGAACATGCGTATGGATGTGTAGGGCAACATTGCTGCCCAAGCCGGGGAGATCCGAGAATGTTGGCACGCTGATGGTCACGTCATAACCAATCCCGCCGGTCTCAACGACAGCTTGGTTCGGGTGTTTCGCCAGCAGCGTTCCACGAAGATGGGCAATCATGTTGAGCCATTTTAGCCGAACTGGGAACCGGGAGACGCTGCAATACGCTGGCGGACGCTACAAATTGGGCAGGTCTTCGTGCCAAGTTGTAGCCTGCTCGTAGGCGTGCGCAAGCTGCAGAACCTTGGCTTCTCCCCAGTGCGAGCCGATGATCTGCAGGCCGATCGGAAGACCGGACTGTGTGAAGCCACATGGCACGGAAATAGCCGGAAGGCCCCATACATTCATGGGGCGAGTATTGCGCAGCAGGACGAGTTCTCGCGGGCGAAGCAGATCGGGATTGGCTTTTAGTTCGGAGATAACGGGTGCTGGTGTCGGGGTGGTTGGGGTGATGAGCAGGTCTACGTCGTTGAAGACTGAAGCGATCTGTTTTCGAGCCTCTTGCAGTTCTCGTTTGCACCGGGCCGCGTCTTCGGGGCTGATGCCTTCGCCAGTGCGTATTCGCCGCAGCGTTTCTGGCTGATAGAGTTCGGGGCTTTGCCTTACAAATTCGCAATGATAGGCGTAAGACTCGGCCTTTTGCAGGGTGCGGTCGGTGGGGACTTCTAAGTTAATCTCGCTGATGTCCGACATCGTGCTCAATACCGTAAGCGCCTGTTCGAATGCGGAGGTGACCTCAGGATCCAACTCTTCGCAGAAAAATTTGCGGGGCACTGCAATTCGCAGCTTGTGTGCAGGCGGGTCTTCGATCCGCACGGGCGAGGCCGATCCCCATCCCTGCACGACATCGGTCTCTTTGGCGATTGCCTGGAAGATGATCGCAGCATCTTCGACGGTTCGGGCAATCGTTCCCACGTGGTCGAGCGATTGTGATAACGGAATCACGCCACGAGTGCTCACTGCCCCAAAAGTCGGCTTTAGACCTACAACTCCGCACAGCGATGCTGGTTCGCGAATGGAGCCGGCAGTATCAGTCCCGATTGCGCCGTAGCACATGCCGGCAGCGACGGCGGTTGCCGATCCGCCAGACGACCCGCCCGCAATGTGCTCGGGATTCCAGGCATTGTGGACATCTCCGAAATAACTCACGAGCGAACTGCCCCCGTATGCGAACTCGTGCAGGTTCTGTTTGCCAAGCAGGATGGCTCCAGCCTGCTTCAAGCGGTGCGCGACTTCCGCGTCCTCTGTTGGAACGCGATCTTTGAAGACAGCGCTGGCGGCGGTGGTGCGTATGCTTGCCGTATCAATCAGATCTTTCAACGCCAGCGGAATGCCGTGTAGCGGCCCTCGCCATTCGCCGCGCGTGATTTCTGTTTCGGCTCTGCGCGCCTCCGCCATAGCAGAATCCGCAGTGATCGTGATGAATGCATTCAGTACTAGGTTTAACTTTTCAATTCGTGCCAGGCACTCCTGAGTGAGTTCTACAGGCGAAACTTGGCGGCTGTGCAGCAGCACGCGTGCTTCCCGAATGGATCGCAACCAGTTCTCCTTTGGAGGACGACGTTACATCAGACACGAGGTCTCGCGAAGAACTATAATCATCGCATCTCTCGGCGGAGGTTGAGCTAGCGCCATGGCCCAGATGACCGTAACTCCCGTCAGCACTCAGGGTTTTTTCCTAGATGGTAAGTGGATTGAAGAA
>Ga0209472_1001201_pt1 | contig 15060 bp, 17 predicted proteins | sample GraSoiAngelo_130_FD_185887 | JGI IMG/M metagenome (GOLD analysis project Ga0209472, IMG submission 185887) | Grasslands soil microbial communities from the Angelo Coastal Reserve, California, USA - 14_0929_02_20cm (SPAdes) (version 2) | ecosystem: Environmental > Terrestrial > Soil > Grasslands ...
CGTGACGCACGAGGAGGTCGATTTCGAGAGCCTGGGGGGAGCCGACGTACACGGCGCGACCTCGGGGGTGGCCCACTTCGTGCACGATGCCGAGCGCGACAGCCTGGCGGCGGTCCGCACCTTGCTGTCGTTCCTCCCTTCTAACAATCTCGACGGCCCGCCGCGCCGCGCCGCCGCCGATCCCGCCGATCGCCGCGACGAGGAGCTGCTGGAGGTCGTCCCCGACAACGCCACCAAGCCGTACGACATGCACGACGTGATCCGCCGGATCGTGGACGACGGTGAGTTTTTCGAAGTGCATCGCGACTACGGGGGCAACCTGCTCGTCGGGTTCGCCCGGCTGGGCGGCCGCCCGGTCGGCATCGTCGCCAACCAGCCCGCCGTGCTGGCCGGCGTGCTCGACATCGCGGCGTCGCTCAAGGGCGCGCGCTTCATCCGCTTCTGCGACGCGTTCAACATCCCGCTGGTCACCTTCGAGGACGTCCCCGGCTTCCTCCCGGGCGTGGCGCAGGAACACGGCGGGATCATCAAGCACGGCGCCAAGCTGCTGTACGCCTATTGCGAGGCGACCGTACCCAAGCTGACGGTGATCACGCGCAAGGCGTACGGCGGCGCGTACGACGTGATGAACTCGAAGCACATCCGGGGCGATTACAACGTCGCCTGGCCGAGCGCGGAGATCGCGGTGATGGGGCCGAAGGGCGCGGTCGAGATCCTGTACAAGGGGGAAGAGTCCACCGACGACCGCGAGACCGAGTACCGGGAGAAGTTCGCCCACCCCTATCTCGCGGCGGCGCGGGGCTACCTGGACGACATCATCGACCCGCGCGACACGCGGCCGCGCTTGATCGACGCGCTCGCGACGCTCGAGACCAAGCGCGACAAGAATCCGCCCAAGAAGCATGGCAACCTTCCTCTGTAGCGCGCTGGCGCTCGCGGTGCTGCTCCAGGCGCCCGCCGCGCAGCCGCCGGCGACCGGCACGGCGGATTCGCTCGCGCCCCTGCGCGAGCACCTGGCGCGCGACTCGACCGACGGCCACGCCTGGTTGCTGCTGGGCCGGGTGTACCTGCAGCGGGCCGCCGACGCGCACGAGCCGCCGCACCACCCGCTGGACGACAGCGCCCGAGTCCGCGCCCTGCTCGATACGGCCGACGACGCGCTCGACCGGGCCGGCCAGCGGCTCGCGCCCTCCGGCTCGACCCCCGACGGGGACAGCGCCCGCGTGCTACGCGTGGAGGCGTGGAGCGCGCGCTCCCGCCTCGCCTGGGAGGAGCGCGGGATCAACGTCGGCCCGCAGGAATGGGGCCCGGTCCCGCTGGACCTGAAGATGCCGCCGGTGCTCGACGAGCTGGGCGAGAACCTGCTGCGCGCCTGCCCGATGTGGGGCGTGCTGCTCACCGCGAACGCGGTCGAATCCGACGCCGCGTGGTACATGCGCTTCGCGCGCGGGCTGCGGCCCGACCTGCTGACTGTGCCGCTCGCGGCGTGGCGCAGGGACTCCGTGCTGCGCGGCCGCATCGCCGCCGACCTGAAGCTCCCCCGCCATCGCGACCCGGACGCGACGCTCGCCGAGCTGGCGAAGCGGCGCCCGGTCTGCGTGACGGTAACGCTCGAGCGGCCGCCGGGGCCGCGCATCGGCTGGTCCAAGCGGCCGCTGGTCTGGGTGGCGGGTCCCCACTTGAAGGACGACCGCGTGCCGCCGCGCGATTTCGTGTTCGCCGCGCTGCGCCTCGCGCTCGACGACAACGATTCCTGGGCCCCGCCCGCCCTCGCGCTGTACGCCAGCGCCGCCCGCGCGACGCCGGCCCTGTGCGAGGCGCTCAAAACGTTCAGGTTGACGAATGAAATACCGAGCTGCCGACGTTGACGTGTCAGACGTCAGACGTCAGACGTCAGCACACCCTTCTGATGTCTGATGTCTGACATCTGATGCCTCAGTTCACGCGCGTCCTCGTCGCGAACCGCGGTGAGATCGCCCTGCGGATCGTGCGGGCCTGCCACGAGGAAGGGCTCGAGTCGGTGGCCGTGTATTCCGACGCAGACCGGCTCTCGCCCCACGTGCGCGCCGCCCACCGCGCCGTCCCGATCGGTGCCGCGCCGGCCGCCGAGTCCTATCTCGACATCGCCAAGCTCCTGGAGGCGGCGCGCGCCACCGACTGCCAGGCCGTTCACCCGGGCTACGGCTTCCTGTCCGAGCGCGCCCCATTCGCCGCAGGCGGGCCTGACGTTCATCGGGCCGCCCGCCACCGCCATCCGCGCGATGGGCGACAAGACCGAAGCGCGCCGCCGCATGCAGGCCGCCGGCGTACCGATCGTGCCGGGCTCGACGCGGCCGGTCGCCGACCATGTGCAGGCGAAGAGCGAAGCGGAGCGGCTCGGGCTTCCGGTGCTCCTCAAGGCCGTCGCCGGGGGCGGCGGCAAAGGGATGCGGCTCATCCACGAAGCAGGAGAGATCGAGTCCGCCTTCGAGGCGGCGGCGAGCGAGGCGTTGAAGGCGTTCGGGGCGGGGGAGCTGTACGTCGAAAAATACCTCGAGCGCCCCCGCCACATCGAAGTCCAGGTGCTCGCCGACACCTACGGCCGGGTGGTCGCGCTGGGCGAGCGCGAATGCAGCATCCAGCGGCGCCACCAGAAGCTGATCGAGGAGGCGCCGTCGGTCGCGGTGACGCCGGCGCTGCGCCGCCGCCTGAACGAGGCGGCGACCGCCGCCGCCGGCTCCGTGGGCTACCTCGGCGCCGGCACGATCGAGTTTCTGCTCGCTCCGACCGGCGAGTTCTACTTCCTCGAGATGAACACGCGTCTCCAGGTCGAGCACCCCGTCACGGAGCTGGTGTACGGGGTGGATATCGTGCGCGAGCAGCTGCGCGTCGCGCAGGGCCACCCCCTGCGGGTGCACGCCGGTGCGCTGCAACCGCGCGGCCATGCCATCGAATGTCGCATCACCGCGGAGGATCCGTTCAACGACTTCCTCCCGGCCACCGGCGTCATCCGCCACCTGCAGCCGCCCTCCGGCCCGGGCGTCCGCTGGGACGGCGGCGTGGAGGCGGGCAACGAGGTGACGCTGTTTTACGATTCGCTCCTCGCCAAGCTCATCGTCTGGGGGGACACCCGGACCACCGCGTTGCAGCGCATGCGGCGGGCGCTGCGTGAGCTCGTGATCGTGGGCCTTCCGTCGTCGCAGTCCTTCCATCTGCGCGTGATGACGGATCCTGAGTTCCAGCGCGGCGACGTCGACGTGACCTACCTCGAGCGGGTGGGCCAACGACTTCTGGCCGCGGAACTGGCGCCCGAGCTGGCCCAGCCGCTCGCCGTCGCGGCCGCCCTGCTGGCAGAGGAGCAGCGCGCGGCGGCGCCGCCGCCGCCGCCGGCCGCCCGGCCCCCCGATCGCCCGTCCGCCTGGACCCTCGCGGCCCGCCGGGAGAGCATCGGCGGGTGAGCGAGCTGGTCACGATCACCGCCATCGCTACGGGGGGCGACGGCGTGGGGCGCCTGGCCGACGGCCGCGCCGTGTTCGTTCCCCGAGCCGCGCCCGGCGAACGCGTCCGGCTGCGCGACGGCGTGCAGCTCCACAAGCATTTCGCCCGCGGCGAGCTCGCCGAAGTCGTCGGCACTGCCGCTGCCCGCGTCGCCGCATCCTGCCCGCACTACGTCAGTGACCGCTGCGGCGGCTGCCAGCTGCAGCACCTGAGCTACGACGCGCAGCTCGCGGCCAAGCGGGCCATCGTGGGCGACGCCTTGCGACGCATCGGCAAGCTCGACGTCCCCGACCCGGAGATCGTCGAAGCGGTCGAGGAGTGGCGGTATCGGGCGAAAGTGAGTCTCGCGGTGAAATCGGTCGGACAGTCGGACGGTCGGACGGTGGGACTGCACCCTTATGACCGTCCGGGAGCAGTCTTTTCGCTCGTCGACTGCCACATCACGGACTTCCGGCTCATGGCGCTGTGGCGCGAGCTCAAGCCACGGCTCGATCTGCTGCCATGGCCACTCACGCGGCTGACGTTGCGGCTCGACCGCGACGGGCGCCGGCATATCATCGCGGAGTCAAGTGGGGAGCCATGGCTCGACGCCGAGCGGTTGCGGGCGGCGCTGCCGCAGAGCGACACGGTGGTCTGCTGGTGGCAGCCGGCGGACGGCGCCGCCCGCGTGGTCGCCGGACCGGCGACCGGCTTCCCCGCCACCGCGTTCGAGCAGGTCCACCCGGAGATGGGGCTGGTGGCGCGCCGCTGGGCGGTCGATCAGCTGGGTGACCTGCGTGGCGCCGTCGCCTGGGACCTGTACGGTGGCATCGGCGATAGCGCCGTCCATCTCGCGGCACACGGCGCGCAAGTCGTGAGCGTCGATGCCGACGAGCAGGCCGTGGAATGGGCACGAGGCCGCGCCTCGGAGCGCCCCATCCGCTTCATCGCGGGGCGGGCGGAGGATGTGCTGCCCACGCTCCCGGACCCGAACAGCGTCGTGGTGAACCCGCCGCGCGCCGGGCTGCACTGGAACGTGACGCTGCGGCTCACGAGCCGGCCCGTGGCGCATCTCGTCTACCTCTCGTGCGACCCCGCGACCCTGGCGCGCGATCTCCATCGGTTGCGCGTGAACTACCGGATCAGCGCGGTACGGGCGTTCGACCTGTTCCCGCAAACGGCATACGTGGAGACGGTGGTGGTGCTGGAGGGGGCGTGAACCAATTGCGGATTTCGGATTGCGGATTGCGGAATTGCAATGGAAGGTCGCTCGCTGACCGACCCTCCCGGGCACAATCCGCAATCCGCAATCCACAATCCGCAATCGGGGTGGGGGTGCTGTGAAATACTCCGTCCGCATCGGCGATCGCACGGTGGAGGTGGAGGTCGACGGGACACGCGTGACCGTGGGCGGGGAGGGGCTCGAGGCGCAGCTGTCCCCGCTCCCCGGCACGCCGCTCTACCTCCTGCTGCTGGCAGGCGACTCCTGGACGGTGGCCGTCCAGCCCGGCGAGGGCCCGGGGCGCTGGGCGTTGGGCGTGGTGGGCGAGCGCGTGGCGGTCGAAGCGCTGGACGAACAGAGCCGTCAGCGCCAGCCCGCCGCCGCGCCGCGTGCCGGCCCGACGGGGAGCCGTACCGTCACGGCGCCGATGCCCGGTCTCGTCGTCCGGATCGAGGTCGCCGCCGGGCAGCCGGTGGAAGCGGGCGCGGGTCTCGTGGTGGTCGAGGCGATGAAGATGGAGAATGAGCTCCGGGCACCTCACTCGGGTGTGGTCGCGACCGTGCACGTCGCGGTCGGTCAGGCGGTGGAACGGGGCGCGCCGCTCGTCACCCTCGCGAGCCCGGAACCTTCTGGTTGACAGGGCCTTACGCCCCGGGTATTCTTCGCGGCTATAACAACGACGCGTCTTTTTCCGGGCCCTGTGACGATGCACACGTTTTCGCTGCGCAAAGAGGACATCACACGTCGCTGGTACGTCGTGGACGCCGCCGGGCAGCCACTCGGCAGGCTGGCGAGTCGCGTCGCCCAGGTGCTGCGGGGCAAGCACAAGCCGACGTTCACGCCACACCTGAACGCCGGCGATTTCGTGGTGGTCGTGAACGCCGAAAAGGTGATGCTCACCGGTCGCAAGCTCGAGCAGAAGCGTTACTTCCGGCACACGGGCTACATGGGGCACGAGCGGTTCACGCCGCTCAAGGTGCTGCTCGCCAAGCACCCCGACCGGGTGATCGAGCGGGCCGTGTGGGGAATGCTCCCGAAGACGACGCTGTCCCGGCAGCATGTGAAGCAGATGCTGAAGGTGTACGCCGGCCCGACGCATCCGCACGCGGCGCAGCAGCCCGAGCCCCTCAGCCTGACGGCGGGGGTGGGACGGGCGTCATGAGCTCGGCGATCACACCGGAGCTGCGCTGGCACGCGGTTGGTCGCCGCAAGGTGGGCGTGGCGCGGGTGTATCTCACGCCCGGGTCGGGGAAGTGGAACATCAACGGCCGGACGCTGGGCGACTACTTCCCGCGCGCGTCGCTGGTGTCCCACATCCAGCAGCCGTTCACGGCGACGGACACGCTGGGCGCGTTCGACGTCCGGGCGATCGCATCGGGTGGCGGGCAAACCGGTCAGGCCGGGGCGTTGCGGCTCGCGATCGCGCGGGCGCTGTGCCTCGCGGACGACCGGCATCGCAAGAAGCTGCGGGAGCAGGGCCTGTTGACGCGGGATCCCCGCGCGGTCGAGCGCAAGAAGCCGGGCCGAGCCGGAGCGCGCAAGCGGTTCCAGTTCAGCAAGAGATAAGGCGCCGTCAGCTGTCAGCTCTCAGCTTGAGCTGATCGCTGACAGCTGAAAGCGCAGTCTATCACTCACGCCGCTTGATCCGGTCCTGGGTCCCCGCAAGCCGGGGCGGCACCGGAAGCGAGAGCGGCGGCGGATCGAACCCAAGAAAGGAAGGGCATGGCGCAGCCTCAGTTGCAGGACCTGCTGGAAGCGGGCGTCCATTTCGGCCACCAGACGCGGCGCTGGAATCCCAAGATGCGCCGGTTCATCTTCGCCGAACGCTCCGGCATCTACATCATCGACCTGCAGAAGACGCTCCGGCAGATCGAGGTGGCGCAGGAGCTGCTGCGCGGCGTGGTGCTGAAGGGCGAGGGCGTCTTGTTCGTCTGCACCAAGAAGCAACTCAAGAACATCCTCCAGGCGGAGGCGGAACGCTGCGGCGCGTTCTACGTGACCGAGCGCTGGCTGGGTGGTACGCTCACGAACTTCCAGACGATCAAGAAACAGATCAAGCGGCTCAAGGACCTGGAGCAGGGGATCAGCGAAGGGGAGTTCGAGCATCACACCAAGAAGGAACAGTTGCTGTTCGACCGCGAGCGCCTGAAGCTCGAGAAGTACCTCTCCGGCATCAAGAACATGGGCCGCCTGCCGGGCGCGTTGTTCATCGTGGACTCGAAGAAGGAGCGCATCGCCGTCGCGGAGGCGAACAAGCTCGGCATTCCGGTGGTGGCGATCGTCGACACCAACGCAGACCCGGACTTGATCAGCGTGCCGATCCCCGGGAATGACGACGCGATCCGCGCGGTGTCGCTCATGACGGCCGCCGTCTCGGACGTGATCGGGGAGGCACGGCGCCAGATGCCGCTGCGCGAGCCGGCCGAGGAGGGCGAAGGCGTGACGTACTCCACCGAGACCGGCGTGGAGGCGGAGGCCGAGGGAGACAAGAAGAAGAAGCTGGCCCGCCGCAAGCGGCGACCCAAGCCCGAGGCGATCGCGGCCCGGCTCAAGACAGAGGAGGCGCCGGCGCCGGCCGAATCGAGCGGCGGGGGCGAAGGCTAACACGCCCGCACCGCCGACCGTTGGATAACCAATCGCCGCCCTCTCCGGCCGTACGGCGCGAGGGCGGCGTTTTTTGTGAGGAGTGACGCGATGGCGACCGTGAAAGATATTCCGGCGAAGCTCGTGGCCGAGCTGCGCGCCCGCACCGGTGCAGGGATGATGGACTGCAAGCGCGCGCTCGAAGAGTCGAGCGGCAATCTGGAGAAGGCGGTCGACCTGCTGCGCCAAAAAGGCGCGGCCAAGGCTGACAAGCGTGCGGGGCGCGCGGCGTCCGAAGGGCTGATCGGCACCTACCTGCATCACGACGGCAAGATCGGCGTGCTGGTCGAGCTCAATTGCGAAACGGACTTCGTGGCTCGCACCGAGCACTTCAAGGCGCTGGCGCGCGACCTGGCCGTGCACATCGCCGCGACGAACCCGCTCGCCGTGCGGATCGAGGACCTGCCCCCGGAGCTGATTCAACGCGAACGTCAGGTGTACGAGGCCCAGGTCGCCGAGCAGAAGAAGCCCGAAGCCATCCGCGGCAAGATCGTGGACGGCATGCTGAAGAAGTTCTACGAGGAGAACGTCCTGCTGGAGCAGAAGTTCGTGCGGGACGACACGCGGACCGTGGGCGAGCTCGTCAAGGAGCTGTCCGCCAAAACGGGGGAGAAGGTCGACGTGCGTCGGTTCGCGCGGCTGAAGGTCGGGGAGGGCTGAGTTGGCCACGGCGCGCGCTCCCGTGCCTCCCGTGCCTCCCGCTCGGCCCCGCCTCGCCTACCCGCGCGCCCTGCTCAAGCTGTCGGGCGAGGCGTTCGCGGGGGACCGCGGGGCGGGCGGGGGGCTCGATTTCGAGATCGTGGACCGCCTCGCGAACGAGCTGAAAACGGTGGCGGCCCTGGGGGTGCAGCTGGGCCTCGTGGTCGGCGGCGGCAACATTCTGCGCGGCACGGCGGCGAGCGCGCAGGGAATGGACCGCGTGTCCGCCGACTACATGGGGATGCTCGCCACCGTCATCAACGCCCTCGCCTTGCAGGATATCCTCGAGAAGAAGGGCGTGGATACGCGCGTGATGACGGCGATCCGCATGGAGGAGCTGGCCGAGCCCTACATCCGGCGCCGCGCCGTGCGCCACCTCGAAAAGGGGCGCATGGTGATCTTCGCGGGCGGGACGGGCAACCCGTATTTTTCGACCGACACCGCGGCGGTGCTGCGGGCGCTCGAGGTCGAGGCCAAGGTGCTGCTCAAGGCGACGAACGTCGACGGCGTCTATACGGCCGACCCGAAGGAGGACCCCAAGGCGCAATTCCTCGCCGAGCTGTCGTTCCGCGACGCGCTCGTGAACGGCTACGCCGTGATGGACGCGAACGCCTTCGGGTTGTGCAAGGAGAACAAGCTTCCCATTGTAGTATTCAACATCAACCAGCCCGGCGCGACGGCCAGGGTGCTGGCCGGGGAGCGCGTCGGCACCATCGTCACATGACCACGGCCACCAGTTTAGCCGACAGCGTCAAGCAGGCCCGCCAGGCGATGGACAAGGCGGTGGAAGCGGTGAAGCGCGAGTTCGCCACGGTGCGCACGGGGAAGGCGACCACGGCGCTGCTCGATCTGGTGCGGGTCGACGCCTACGGCAACGAGATGCCGCTGAACCAGGTGGCGAGTGTCGCGGCGCCCGAGCCGAAGCTGCTCACGATCCAGCCCTGGGACAAAACCCTCCTCAAGGCGATCGAGAAGGCGATCCTCACGTCGGACCTGGGACTCACGCCAGCCAGCGACGGCACGCTCATCCGCATCCCCATCCCGGCGCTCACCGAGGAGCGCCGCAAGGAGCTCGTGAAGGTGGTGCACAGGTTCGCCGAAGAGGGCCGAGTGGCGGTGCGCCACGCCCGGACCGACGCGATCAGCCGCATCAAGAAGACCGAGCACGTCTCCGACGACGAGAAGAAGCACGCCGAGAAGGACGTGCAGAAGCTGCACGACGATCACCTGAAGCTGGTGGATGCCGCGGTCAAGGCCAAGGAAGCGGAGATCATGGAGGTCTAGGTGTCCGACGACCTGCTCGAGCAGATCCGCTCGAATGGGGCCGCGCCCCGCCACGTCGCCATGATCATGGACGGCAACGGTCGCTGGGCACGCGAGCGCAATCTGCCACGCCCGTTCGGGCACCGCGCCGGGATGAAGGCGGTGCGCGAGGTGGTCGAAGGCGCGATCGAGGCGGGCGTCGAGGTGATCACCCTGTTCGCCTTCTCCGAGGAGAACTGGCAGCGCCCGCCCACCGAGATCTCCGCGCTGATGAGCCTGCTCGAGGAGTACATCGCCACGCAAGCCGAGGAGCTGCGCGAGCAGGGCGTGGCGGTGCACGTGCTGGGGGAGCGGGCGCGCCTCGCGCCGGGCGCCCGTGCCGCCGTCGACCGCGTGGAGCGGGACACGCGTGGCGGCCGGCGCCTGGCGCTCAATCTGTGCATCTCCTATTCGTCCCGCGCCGAGCTGGCGCGCGCGGCGCGCCTGCTCGCCGAGGAAGTCTTGAAGGGCACGAAGCGGCTCGAGGACATCGACGAGGAGGCGCTGCGCGAGAAGCTGTACACCGCCCCCTGGAGCGACCCCGATCTGCTGATTCGCACCTCGGGCGAGCTGCGGATCTCGAACTTCCTCTTGTGGCAGCTCGCCTACACCGAGTTGTACATGACGCCGGTGCTCTGGCCCGACGTCACGCGACGCGATCTCTTCCAGGCGATCCTCGACTATCAGCGGCGCGAGCGTCGGTTCGGCAAGGTCTCGGCCCCTCCCTGATGTCCCGCAACCTGCTGGTCCGCATCGCCGTCGCGGTGCCGGCCATTGCGGTCTCCGTGGCGCTGCTGTGGCTGGGGGGCTGGGTCCTCGCCACCGCGCTCGCCGTGCTCGGCGTGCTCGGCACCCGCGAGGTGTACGACCTGGCCCGGCGTGAAGGGATCGAGCCGTTCAACCGCCTGGGGCTCCTCGCCGCGGCAGCCGTGCCGTTCGCCACCTTCTGGGTCAAGGGATTCGCCGACTGGGAGCCGGTGCTGTACGTCGCCGCGCTGTGGCTGCTCGCCGTGCTGGTCGTGGCAATGACGCGCGGACCGACCCGGCGCCCGCTCACCACCGTGTCGGTGACCGTGTTCGGCAGCCTGTACGCCTCCGCCCTGCTCGCCTTCACCATCGCGATCCGCCACGGCCCGCACTCGGACGCGCACCCCCGCGGCTCGGTGGCGCTGGTGCTGCTGCCGCTCGTCGTCACGTGGGTGTGCGACACGTCCGCCATGCTCGCGGGGACGCTGATCGGCGGGCCGAAGCTCACGCCGGTCCTGTCGCCGCACAAGACGTGGGCGGGAGCCGTCGGTGGCGTGGTGGGCGGCCTCATCGCCGCGTTGCTCTACGGGCCGCTCGTGCTCAATCGCCTCGGCTTACAACTCAGCGTCTGGCAACTTGTGACGGTGGGTGTGGTGGTGGCGCTGGCGGCGCAGGTGGGCGATGTCGCCGAGTCGCTGTTCAAGCGCGAGGCGGGGGTCAAGGACTCGTCCTCCCTCATCCCCGGCCACGGGGGTGTGCTCGACCGCCTCGACTCCCTCTACTTCGTGCTGCCCGCAACCGCGGGATTGCTGCGCCTGTTCGGGATCGCATGAGCGTCGGCGTCGCGATCCTCGGGTCCACGGGCTCGATCGGCTGCTCCACGCTGCAGGTCCTGGCCCGCCAGCGCGAGCGGTTTCGGGTCGTGGCGCTGACGGCGCATTCCAATGCCGGCCTCCTGGAGCGACAGGCCGCGGAGTGGGAGCCAGCGTATGTGGGGCTCGTGAACGGCGGCAAGCGGGGCTCGGGGCCCGGGGCCCGGGGCTCGGGGGTCGGCTGCCTGGTGGAGGCGGCGACGCATCCGGACGTGCGGATCGTCGTGAACGGTGTCGTGGGCGCGGCCGGGCTCGAGGCGACGCTCGCGGCGCTCGCGGCCGGGAAGCGCGTCGCCCTCGCGAACAAAGAGACCCTCGTGATGGCCGGCGAGCTCGTGACGCGCGCGGCGCGCGAGGGGGGCGGGGAGATCGTCCCCGTCGACTCCGAGCACAGCGCGGTGTTGCAGTGCGTCGCCGGCCGCGCGCCGGCCGAGCTGGCGCGCCTCATCCTCACGGCCTCGGGCGGCCCGTTTCGCACGTGGCCGCGCGAGCGCATTGCGGCCGCGACCGTGGCAGAGGCGCTGCGTCACCCCACCTGGAAGATGGGAAAGAAAATCACCGTGGATTCGGCCACGCTCGTCAACAAGGCGCTCGAGGTGATCGAGGCGCACTTCCTGTTCGGGCTCCCGTACGAGGCGGTCGAAGTCGTCGTGCATCCCCAATCGGTGATCCACGCCTTCGTGGAATTCGTGGACGGATCGGTGCTCGCGCAGGTCGGGTTCCCCACGATGGAGCTGCCGATTCTCTACGCGCTGACGCATCCGGCGCGGGTGCCGGATGCGGGAACCCGGCGCTTCGATCCGGTCGCCGCGGGCAGCCTCACCTTCGAAGCCGTCGACGCGGAGCTCTATCCGGCCTACCGCCTCGGCCGTAGCGCGGCCAGCGCCGGCGGCACGGCTCCCACGGTGTTCAACGCCGCCAACGAGATCGCCGTCGCGCTGTTTCTCGAGGGCGCCATTCCCTTCGGCCGCATCGCCCCAACGATCGCCCGGGTGCTGGACGCGACGGCGCCGACCGGCGCGGACACGCTCGAGGCCGTGCTCGCGGCCGACGCCACCGCCCGCCGGCTGGCCCGGGAGGCCGCGTGCTCCTGACGCCGATCTCCCTCATCGTCGTGGTCGGCGTGCTGATCTTCGTGCACGAGGCCGGCCACTTCGCCGCCGCCAAGGCGGTCGGCATCCAGGTGCTGCGCTTCTCGCTCGGCTTCGGGCGACCGATCCTGGCCTGGCGCCGCGGCGAGACGGAGTACTGGATCTCGTGGATTCCGTTCGGCGGCTACGTGAAGATGGCGGGGTTCGAGGACGAAGGGGTGGCCGGGGAGCTGGAAGGTGGCAAGAGCGCCCAGCCGATCGATCCCGACCGGGCGTTCGACCGGAAGCCGCTGTGGGCCCGGCTCGTCGTGATCCTGGCCGGCGTGACCATGAACGCCGTCTTCGCCGTCCTGGTCTATACGGGACTCGCCTACACCGGAACGCTCGAGCCGAACAACATCGCCACGACCCGCGTGGACTCGGTGGTCGTGAGCGACCTGCCGCCGGCGGCGCAGGCGCTCGCGGCGTTGCGACGCGGCGATCGCATCACCACGGTGAACGGTGATTCCGTACGCACCTGGGGCGACCTGCAGCTCAAGCTCGCCAACGCCCCACCCCCTGTGACGGTGCGCCTGGCGGGGCGCTCGGACTCCCTGGTGCTCTCCATTGCCCAGGGGGACACGGCCGCGCGGGTCGCCATGGTGCTCGCGCTCAGCCCCTATCTCGAGCCGGTCATCTCCAGCGTGACGTCCGGCAGTGCGGGCGGTAAGGCGGGCTTGAAGCCGGGTGACCGCATCCTCAAGGTCAACGGCGACACGGTCGTGTCGTGGCAGGACTTCGCCCGCGTGGCGCGGCGCAATCCCGAGCACCCCATCACAGTCGAGGTGGCGCAGGGCACTGCGCACCGCTCCCTGACGGTGACGCCGGATCGTCGCGAGGATACCGATCCCGTGACCAAGCGGACGCACGTCATCGGGTTCGTGGGCGTCGGGGCGGCGTACCCGACGCTCCCCCGGCCCGGCGTGCTGGGAGCGATCCGGGTCGGATGGGCCGAGACGCGGAGCCGCGGCGGCATGATCCTCGACTTCCTGGCGAAGCTGGTCACGGGCCGGGCGTCGCTCGGGGAGCTCGGTGGACCGATCCTGATCGGCCAGATCTCGAGCCAGGCGGCGCGGATCGGTCCGGCCACGTTTCTCGGGTTCATGGCGTTCCTCTCCATCAATCTGGCCATCCTGAACGTCCTGCCCATTCCGATTCTGGACGGCGGCCAATTGGTGTTTCTCCTGGCGGAGGCCGTGCGCCGCAGGCCGTTACCGCTCGAGCTGCGCCTGCGGCTCACCCAGATCGGCTTCGTGGTGCTGGTCGCCATCATGATCCTCGCCACGTCCAACGATATCCGGCGCCTCTTGGGGCATGTCTTCCGCCGTTAGGGAGACGCTCACGGCGTATGTGGCGGGGCGGGTCAACGCGGACCACCTCGTCGCGGTGGTGACCGCGGCGTATTACCGTGGCGCGGGAGGCAGGAGGCGCGAAGCACTGCGGCCCGTGCTCGACGTGATCGAGCGCGCCTCGCCCGGCGTCGTGGAGCTGGCGGGGAGACCCGAGGGCGCGGGATTCGCCGTGCGGCCGGTGGAGCGCCCGTTCCCGGAGCGGTGCGAGCCCGACCTGCGCCGAGCGGTCGCGGCCTACTTGGGACGGGAAACGGCCGGGGAAGGGGGAAGGGCGCAGAGCGCCAGGTCCAGCCTCATCGCCCGGCTTGCCGGCCTGATCCGACGCCTGTTGCGCGTCTCAGCCTGACCACCGGCGCCACCAGGGACGGGAAGGTGGTTTGGCGTCCACCGCTTCCAGGTCCGCGAGCAGCTGGGCCCCGTCGCGGTAGCGGTCGTCGGGATGTTTGGCGAGGCACTTCAGCACGATCCGCTCGAACCGTTTGGACAGCTCCGGCCGCTTCTTGCGCAGGGCCGGAGGGGGCCGCTCCACGTGCATACGCGCAAGCTCGAACCAGTCGCTCGCGACGAACGGCACCTCGCCCGCGGCGGCCTTGAAGAGCGTGACGCCGAGTGCATAGAAGTCCACCCGCTGGTCCAGCGCGCGTCCCTGCGCCTGCTCGGGGGAAAGGTATTGCGGGGTCCCGATCGTCATGTTGACCCCCGTGGACGCCACGTAGCCCGAGACCGCGCGCGCGATCCCGAAGTCCGTGATGAGCGCGCTGCCGTCGGCGCGCAGCAGGATGTTGGCGGGCTTCAAGTCGCGGTGAATCACGCCCTGGCCGTGCGCGAATCCCAGCCCCCGAGCGACGTCCTTCGCGACGCGCACGATGTCCGCTTCGGGAAGGGGGCCCTCGCGGGCGATGCGCGCCCCGAGGCTGTCGGCGCACAGATCCATCGCGAAGTACACGTAGCTCCCGGAGCGTGCCACGAAGCGGATCCGGATGATGCTCGGGTGACGGAGCTTCGCGGCGGTTTCGGCCTCGTTCCGGAACCGGCTCTCGAACTGCGGGTCGCCGGCGTAGCGTGGCATCAGCACTTTGACGGCGACCGGGGTCCCGTCGAGCTCGCGACCGGCGTACACCCAGGCGAACCCGCCCTGGCCGAGCAGGCGCTCGAGGTCGTAGGGGCCGACGGTGCGGCCGACCAAGTCGGTGGGCGCGGGGAGCGCGTTGGTCACTAGGGCTTTACAAACCGGGATCGGTGGTCTAAGTTACTGCGCTCTCAAGAATTAGGGAACAGGACCAGATGTACGACAAGACGACGCCGGTCAGGAAGTACGGGCTGCACGAGGGGGACACGGGGTCAGCCCCGGTTCAGGTCGCGCTGCTCACCGAGCGGATCAACAGCCTCACCGATCACTTCCGGGTCCACGCCAAGGACTACCACGGGCAGCGCGGCCTCCTCAGGATGGTCAGCCAGCGCCGGCGCCTGCTGGAGTACCTGAAGCGCACCGACCTGGAGCGCTATCGGCAGCTCATCGACGAGCTGGGTCTCCGCCACTAATGCAGCGGGCGTCGCGCTGGGTGTCCCGGCAAGAGCACCGGGACGCCTCGCGTATCTCTTCGTGCTCTAGACAGGCACCATGGTGAAGCACGTCG
>Ga0209472_1001202_pt1 | contig 15049 bp, 12 predicted proteins | sample GraSoiAngelo_130_FD_185887 | JGI IMG/M metagenome (GOLD analysis project Ga0209472, IMG submission 185887) | Grasslands soil microbial communities from the Angelo Coastal Reserve, California, USA - 14_0929_02_20cm (SPAdes) (version 2) | ecosystem: Environmental > Terrestrial > Soil > Grasslands ...
GTGCTTGCGGAGCGGTTAGCAAAGGATGCCGGCGGGAACAAGGAACTAGGGGTCCTGAATGAAGGCATCATCGGCAACCGCCTGTTGAGCGACTTCGCGAGCCCGCGACAGGCGGGAGGGCCACCTCCGCTTGGACCTGTTTTTGCGCAACTCGGGCCGGCCCTGGGACAATCCGGCATGGTACGTTTCGAACGTGACGTGCTTCGGGAAGCGGGCGTCAGCTACCTGATCGTCGGGCTCGGCGTCAATGACATCCTTTTCCCCGGCTCGTTCATACCAGCGACGGAAAGCGTGAATTCCCAGAGCATCCTATCCGGCTATCGTCGGCTGATAGCGCGCGCTCACAAGCAGGGAATCCGAGTCATCGGCACAACCATTCCGCCCTTCGAGCATGCCCTGTTTCGGAGCCCTTTTTACGACCGGTTTTACACCCCCGAGAAAGAGCGCGTGCGCCAGGAGGTCAACGCCTGGATCCACCGCAGCGGTGAATTCGATGGAGTGATCGATTTCGACGAGGCCGTGCGTGACCCGGGCCACAGGACGCAACTATTGCCCTCCTACGACAGCGGAGACCATTTGCATGTCAATGACGCAGGCAACATCGCCCAGGGAAATGCCATTCCGCTCGCGCTGTTTGAAGATCGTTAAACCGATTGCCGATTCATTGTTTGGCGAAGGCGTCGAGGGCCGCGCCAACCCGTTCGAGGCCGCCGGCTAGGGTCGCGGTGTCGCCGCCGATGCCGATGCGAAAATGCCGGGGCATTTCGAACATGCTGCCCGGCACAACGGTGGTTTCATATTTTTCGCGAAGCAATTGGAAGAAAGCTTCGGGATCGCGGCGAGTAAGCCCGAGAGGGAGGCGGGGAAAAACCACGGTGCCGGCCGGAGGATGAAAGCATTCGATGTCGCGGCGCGAATCGAGGAAGGCGTCGAGCAAGGTGCGATTGGCGGTGAGGAGCGCGCGAGCGCGTTCGCGAAATTGCTCAAGATGGTCGAAGGCCATCAAGGAAAGGCGCTCGGCGGGATGGGCCCCGGTGGCGGCAAACAAATCATTGAGGAGCCACATGCGGCGGGCGAGCTCGGGAGCGGCCAGAATCCAACCGCAGCGCAGCCCGCTGAGGCCGTAGACTTTCGTGAGGCTGCTGGTAACGATGAAAGGATTTTCGCTCACGCCGGCGATCGCATTGCCGATGGGGAAGCAGAAAGGCGCCGGCTTGCCGAAGAGCATCTCGAGGTAGACCTCGTCCACAAGCACACGCACCCGGGCGCGATGAGCCACCTTGCCGACGGCCTGAAGCATTTCCGCGGAGAGAAGCGCGCCACTGGGATTGTGCAAATTGGTAAGCACAATGAGGCGGGTGGAGGTCGAGATCGCGCGCTGCAATTCTTCGAGGCCGATCGAGAAGCGCGCTTCGAAGCGGCGCGGAAGGCGCTTGATGCGCACGCCAAGATAGTTGGCGACATCGAGGAGCGGGCCGTAGGCGGGCTGCTCGATGAGGACTTCGTCGCCGGGATCGAGCAGCGCGGCCATGGCCAGGTGGTTCGCCATGGAGGTGCCCGCCGCCGCGACCACGCACTCCTCGGGGACACCGGCGTGCTCGGCAAGACGGCGCTCGAGCGGGGCGTAACCGTAATTGCCGGGCGCGGTGATTTCGAGTTCGTCGAGGTTCACAGGGAATTCGCGGCGCGGAACGCCGAGGAGGCCGCTCGTCGAGAGATTGTATTTGGCGTGCGATCGGGTCTTGGCCCATTCCATGTACAGCGAACGCTTCGTGCGAGCGGCACCGCTCATGCGCTGGTGGCCTCCCGGCTCTTGCTTTTGGCGCGCCAGAAAAAGTATACGGGCAAACCGGCGACGGCAATGAGCAGGCCGATCGTGGAGCGGCGAGGATCGTGGGCAAAGGTGCTGAGGACCACGAGCCACTCGGCGGCGATGAACAGCAAAGTGGTCCAGGGATGGCCGGGAACGCGATAGGCGATCGCGGTGGGGAGGGAAGACGAATCACGGCGGCGCAGCAGGAGCAGGCAGAGCGCGGTCAGGCCGAAAAAAATGGAGTCCATGGCGACGACGTAGTTGACCACCTGCGCGTAAGTCCCGGTGAGGGCGATCAGTATGGCCCAAAGGCCCTGTAAGGCGATGGCCATGACCGGGACGCGCGTGCGCGGATAAACCCAGGCGACGCTGCGAAAGAAGACGCCGTCTTCGGCCATGGCGAAATAGACGCGCGGAGCGGTCAGGACGGATTGGCCCAAAAAGCCGAAAGCGGAAAAGGCGATGCCGGCGGCGATGAACGCGCCTCCGCGAGGACCAAGCGCCAGGCGCATGACGGCGGAGGCCGGGGTAGTTGTGGCTGCGAGTCCCCCGGGCCCGAGAGCGCGGACGTAAACGAGATTCACCGAAGTGTAGACGGCGATGACGCCGAGAACGCCACAGACGAGACCGCGCGGGAGGGTTTTCTGCGGGTCGCGGACCTCCCCACCAAGGAAGCTCGAGGTTTGCCAACCGCCGTAGGCAAACAGGACGGGGGTCATCGCCGAGCCGAAAGCGAGCGCGAGTTTGAGCGAAGGTGGCTGGCCGAGGAGGGGGCGAAAGGAAATCTGCGACGGCTCGCCGCTGAGGAAGCTGAAAAGTTCGAGCAAGCCGATCGCGGCGATGGCGGTGAGTGTCATGGCGGATTGCACGCGGCTTCCGGCGCGTACGCCGAGGCAGTTGATGGCGGTGAGCAGGGCCAGGGCACCTGCGGCCAGGTGAGAATCCCTGACCGACCAATGCGTGAGTTCGAGAAAATAGCGTGCGAAGATGACTGCGACGGCAGCCATGCCGCCGGTTTGAATCACCAGCAGCAGCACCCAGCCATAGAGAAACGCCACGCCAGGATGAAGCGCTTCGCGCAGGTAAGCGTACTGGCCGCCCACGGCGGGCAAGCGCGCGGCGAGTTCGGCATAGATGAAGCCGCCGAGAAGCGCGACGATACCGCCGGCAATCCAAGCCGACAGGATGAGGAACGAGGTGTCGACGCGCTCGGCGACCAGATAAGGATTGATGAAGATTCCCGCGCCGATGATGCCGCCCATCACGGCCATGGTCGTGCCAAACAGGCCGAGATGGCGTGCCAGGCCGCAAGACGGCGCGGTCGGGATCTCTCGGGAGGTCACCGTTGCGAGCCTGCGCTGGAGCCCACTTGCGCGAGTTCGTAAAGATATTCGGCGTGAGAAAGCGCGGCGCCGTCCATGCCCTGCACTCTGGGATTGCCGGACTCGATGACGTAATACTCGTCGGGCGCATGCGCGCCGTTGCCATGGCCGAGTCCGAAATGCCCGGCGGGCAGGCGAAGCGGCTCGCCGGTGAAAACGTAACCCGGCCAGGAGCCCGCCAGTCGCGGTAGGATCACCGGGTCGATGCCATTGTTTTTGTACACGGCGGTGGCGGCGCGAATGACGGCGGAGTCGGCGGGCGTGGAAGTGGGGTCGTAGCCGCCGGTCATGTTCACGTCGATATCCGAGAAGCCTTTTTTCGCGAGATGGGCTTTGAGCAGCGCGAGTGATTCGGCGGCGGTCATGTCGGGAACCAGGCGCAGGTCGAGCTTCGCGACCGCCTTTCCGGGAAGAATCGTTTTTCCGCCAGGGCCGGTATAGCCGCCGACCAGGCCTTCGATGTTCACCGTAGGACGTGCAACGAGCAGCTCGAGTGACTGCTCCCAGCTTACGTCGTGGACCCAATGATCGACGCCGAGAAGTTTTTTTGCTTCCGCTTCGTTCATGCGGCGGGCGGCTTCACCGACCATCTTCTTTTCGGCACTGGAGAGCGGGCGAGCTTTTGCGGCGTAACCTTCGATGGCGGGATCGTTGCCGTCGGGAGAGACGAGCGAGGCCAGCGCTTCAACGAGATGCCAGGCGGGACTGTCGAGTCGCGCTTTGTTGCTGGAGTGCACGTCCTTGCGCGGGCCGCGGCCCCAGCGTTCGCCGCTCGAGGTCAGTTCGCATTCGATGACGCCTTTCGCGCCGAGGAACATCGACACCTCGCCATCGAGGCCCTGCGAGGCGAAGGGCATGAACACGCCGCTGCACTTTTTTAACGCCGCGGCCACTTCGGGGTTGCCTGCGACTTGCGGAAAATGCGGCGAGCCGATCTCCTCCTCGCCTTCGGCGACAAAGACGAGGTTGATAGGCATATTCTTGCCCGCACCGCGAATGGCGTGAAAGGCAGCGAGCAGCGTGGCCTCCGGACCTTTCTGATTGACCGCGCCGCGGCCCATGATGATTTTTCCGAGGCCGGGCTTGTCGAGCAGAGCGGCTTCGAAGGGCGGAGAAGACCACTCGGCGGGGTCAGCCTGCTTGACGTCGTACATGAAATAGAGGCCGAGAGTTTTCGGAGCGCCCGCGTCGAGGGTGGCAAAGACGCCGGGCTGGCCGTCGGTGGGCATTTTCTTGACGCCGCTGAAGCCGGCTTCGCGGAGCATCTCCATCATCAGCTCGCAGCCTTCGTTCATGCCGCGGTTTTCCGCGGCGATGGAGGGCTGACGAATCCAGGTTTGCAGGCGCTTCACGGCTTCGTCGTGGCGTTTTTCGATTTCGCCGCGAATGGCGGAGAAGTCGTCGGGATGCGCTTGTGCCCAGCCGGGCATCGCGGTCAACGCAGCGGCTGCGGCGGCGCTTTGGAGGAAGGTGCGGCGATCGGTTGGTTGACCTTTGCTCTGGTGGGAGTTCGACGAATTGGGCATGAAAACCTCCCCGCTGCGGGCTTTTGCTCGATCGAAGCAGGAAGAACTATACGACCACTTCAAATACCGAGCCAAGAACTTCCTCGGGCGAGCGGACCTGCCATCGACCGGAGCTGTTCGCTCGAGCCACGGCCAAGAAAACGGCACTCGCTAGGGATTGCGGAAACGGGCGATCGTGCCCTGAGGGCCGGCGGCCCAGCCCTTCTGGGCATCGAGGATGGCCAGGGCGTTGAGGTCGAGGGATCCGGTTTGTTTCCAGTGCACTCCGTAATCGTCGCTGCTGTCTTCGCCTGTCGGTCCGACGGCGATCCAGCGACCGCCATCCACCTGTACCAAAGCCGAGCGAAATCCGCCAGGTTGCCGGGCGGCAAGCTGCCAGGTCTTGCCGGCGTCAAGGGAGTACGCAGCCGCGCGCTCGGCTTGCCGGGTCTCCTGGTAGTCTCCTCCGACGACGAGGACATGGTTGTGGCGATCGGCCGTGAGCTACGGGCGTTTCCGCTACAGTCCAAATGAGCCCTCCGTCATCCGAATGAAAGACGCGAGCGGCAGGGCCGCCGGTCGAGAAGAAAATGTCTTTGTCGCCGGCAAGCGCGAGAGAAGTATTACTTGCTGCGAACGCGCCCTCTCCCGGCAGCGCCGCGGGCATGTTGTCAACCGGAAGCAGGTTCCAATGCTCGCCGTCGGTTGTCGCGAGCAGGAGGAACTTGCCGTTGATCGGATCGCCCAGGGCCAAGCACTCTTTCTCGGAACGGCAGGCGATGGCGTCGAGGAAAAATTCCTTGCGATTGTCCGAGAATTCGAGCTTCCAGGTTTTGCCGCCGTCGCTGGTCTTGTAGATTCTGGATTTCACACCTTCTCCGCTCGAGATGACATAGGCAAGGGAGGCGCTGAAAGCCACGATCCCGCGGAAGTCGAGCGCGTCTCCCCCGGGAACGCGAAGACGACGCCAGGACCTGCCTTCATCGCGCGATCGCACAATGACGCCATGCGAGCCGGAGCTCCAAACAACCGCGCTCGGAGCCCGTTTTTCACTTGGGTTGTGGGCAACGCTCACGCCGCGAAGGTTGGTCTTCATGCCGCGGGTTGCGACTTCCCAGGACTGCGCCGCCAGGCCCGTGCCGGTGAACAGGAAGAGCAGGAGAACGGGAAAACTCGAGGCTTTGGCCTTCCTGATCAGGCTACCTGCTCCCCGCCGCTTGATTCACGAAGATCGTGCCGCCTTTCATCACGAAAACGACGCGACGGACCGCGGTGATGTCCTTGAGGGGATCGCCGTCGAGGGCAATGATGTCGGCGTCCAGACCGGCAGCCAGCGAACCGACGCGATCCCGGAGCCCGAGCGCCTCCGCGGCCAGCGAGTTGGCGGAAACCAGCGCATCCATGGGTTCCTGTCCGCAGGTCTGCACGCGATAGAGGAATTCTTCTGCGTTGCGGCCATGGGCGCCCGCTACGGCGTCGGTCCCAAAAATGACTTTAAGCCCGCGCGTTCTGATGGCGTGGCGAAAGAGCTCCTGAAACTCCGGCAGCACCTTCTGCATGGTTTCAAACGCCGTCTCGGTGTAATTGCCGATGCCGAGATAGTGCGATTTGTTGTCGAGATAATTCTGAAGCACCAGGCCGGCTTGCGGATCAAAATAAGTGCCGCGCTCGGCTAGCAAGCGCAAATCCGCATCGCTGGCGTAAAGACCGTGCTCGACTTCGGTGCAGCCGGCCAGCGAAGCCATGCGCACCGACGGACCGTAAGCGTGCACGACCGTGTGCAGGCCGACCTGCTTGGCTTCGCTGCAAATGGCGGCGAGCTGCTCCTCGGAAAGCGTGGGTTTGCCGCCTTCACGGATGCTGCCGGAAGCAAAGATCTTAATGAGGTCGGCACCGTTCCGGGCGTGCTCGTCGACGACGGCGCGAAGTTCCTCGGGCGTGCCGGTCGCCTCGCCGCGGCCGAAAATGGGGTCGAGCGAAGTAAGAATTCGCGGGCCGGGCAATCCGCGGCGGTCGATGGCGTCGCGCAGGTCCTTGTCGAGCGCCGACCCCAGGCTTTGCACCGTGGTGAAGCCCGCAGCCAGCATCTTCCAACTGTTCGCGGCGCCGGCGAGGACGGTCTGCTCCTTGGGCTCGTTCTCACCTGCAAGGCGGCCACTCGCGTCAAAATGCCAGGTGGGATGAACGTGGGCGTCAATCCAGCCGGGCAAGACCGTCAGCCGCGTGAGATCGTAGGTCACGGCGCCGTTCGGGGCGCTCCCGCCGACCCTCTGAATCTCTCCTCCTTCGACGACCACGATCGTGTTGTGAAGGATTTTCCCCCTGCCATCGAAGGCAGTAGAGGCTTTCAGAACGGTAGGCGGCGCCTGAGCGGCTGCGAGTCCTGGGTCAAGCGACAGCGCGAGCGACGCAAAAAAGACCATTTGTCTCAGTCGTAAGGCCATTGGCATGGCAGCACCTCAACCGGTCGCTGAAGGGCAGGGTGATCCTTCTCGACCAACAGGGCTTTCCTCCTAGCGTCGAGGAAGAAAATTTTCGCGGGCGGCATCATAGCGCCGGACGTTACCGCTCGCAATAGCGGTCGCTCCCGATGTCGCTCTCGACCGGGGGGAAATCCGGTCCTCCAGGCGGCTTTCTGAAAATGAGGTGAAAAGACCTATTCCTTTGCAGTAGGATTCTGCGGGTTTAGACTTGCGCGTAGCTCGGCCGGGCTGTAGTCAAGCAACGGCGTGAACGCTCGAGATGGCCGCCAGAGTTCAGGAGAAAGCCGACATGTTTTCGAGAATGGTGAGGAACGGGAGTCTGCGATTGGTGTGCTGGGTGGTGATGCTCAGTCTGACTCCGGCGGTTGCCTGGGCGCAAAATCATCCGAAAGACACGGAGTGGCCTTCCTACGCCGCGGACACGGCGGGCACGCGCTACCGGCCGCTCGATCAGATCAACGCGTCGAACTTCAGCGACCTCGAGATAGCCTGGCGCATCAAGACGGACAATTTTGGCGATCGTCCGGAATACAAACTCGAGGGAACGCCGCTCATGGTGAACGGTGTCCTTTACGCGACCGCGGGCTCGCGGCGCGCGGTCATCGCGCTCGACCCGGAGAGTGGTGAACTGCTGTGGATTCACGGCGAGCACGAAGGCAAGCGCGGCGGCGCGGCGCCGCGGCAGCTTTCCGGGCGCGGTTTGGCGTACTGGTCGGACGGCGTGGATGAGCGCATTCTCTACGTTACGCCCGGCTTCCGGCTGATTTGCCTGGACGCCAAGACTGGCCAGAGGGTCCCCTCGTTTGGAGAAAACGGCGTGGTCGATCTGAAACGCCATGACGACCAGGAGATTTTCCCTGACCTGGAGACCGGAGAAATCGGGATGCAATCGGCGCCCGTAGTTGCGAAAGACACCGTGATGGTCGGTGCGGCTTTTCGCGAAGGCATGACCCCGAAAAGCATGCGCAACAACAAAGGTTACGTGCGCGGCTTCGACGTGCGCACCGGCCGGCGACTCTGGATTTTCCACACCATTCCGAGGAAGGGTGAATTTGGCTACGACACCTGGCTAAACGGCTCGGCGGAATACACCGGGAACACCGGCGTGTGGACGCAGATCAGCGTGGACGAGCAACTCGGGCTCGTGTATTTGCCGGTGGAATCGCCCACCAGCGATTTCTACGGCGGCCACCGGCACGGCGACAATTTGTTCGGCGAAACGCTGGTTTGCGTGGACCTGAAAACCGGCGAGCGGAAATGGCACTTCCAGCTCGTGCACCACGCCCTGTGGGACATGGACATTTCGTCCGCGCCAATCCTCGCGGACATAACCGTGGACGGAAAGCCGGTCAAAGCCGTCGCGCAGCCCACCAAGCAAGGCTTCCTTTACGTTTTCGATCGCGTCACCGGGAAGCCGATCTGGCCCATGCCGGAAAAACCCGTGGAAGTCGGGACCGTGCCGGGCGAATGGTATTCGCACACGCAGCCGATTCCTTCGAAGCCGCCCGCTTACAACCGCAACGGCGTCTCGATCGATGACCTGATCGATTTCACTCCGGCGCTTCGTGAGCGCGCCAAAGAAATCGCCTCGAAATATCATCTCGGCCCGGTCTACACTCCGCCGACGGTGAGCAAGCTTGAGGGGCCGCTCGGCACGCTCACCATGGGGACCGCTTCCGGCGGAACCAACTGGCCTGGCGGTTCCTACGACCCGGAAACGCATGTCGTCTATGTATACGCGTGCAATTCCTGCATCGAACCCATCGGCCTGGTTCCCGCACCCAAGGACATTTCCGACCTCAACTACATTGCCGGCGTCGCCGGAAGGGACGTGCAAATCATGCGCGGGCCTGGCGAAAACGCGGGCGCCGATTCGCCAAAGCCGCCGAAGAAGCGGCCCGCGAGCCAGTACGTGCGCTTGGATGTCGACGGACTGCCGCTGGTCAAGCCGCCTTACGGAACCATCTCCGCGATCAATCTGGACAAAGGCGAAATCGTCTGGCAGATCCCGCACGGAGAAACGCCGGACGTAGTGCGCAATGCCGAACTCCTGAAGGGCATGAACATTCCGCGAACTGGGCAGGAGACCTACAACGTCGGGACGCTCGTGACGAAGACCCTGGTCATCGCCGGCGAAGCTCAAGTGACCACCACCGCGGATCATCCGCGCGGTGCGATGTTGCGCGCGTACGACAAAGCCACCGGTAAGGAAGTGGGCGCGGTTTATATGCCCGCGCCGGAGAGCGGGTCGCCGATGACCTACATGATCCACGGGAAGCAGTACATCGTGGTGGCCGTGAGCGGCGGGCCGTACTCCGGCGAATACATCGCCTACACGCTCCCCTCGGCAGGCGAATGAAGATCTCTTGGTTGGGCGTAGCAGTGATCGTATCGTCGTTTTGTTTCTTGCGGGCGCAAGCTCCGGCAGAGACGCGTTCGGTCTGGGACGGAGTCTATACTGAAGAGCAAGCCAAGCGTGGCGAAGAGGTCTATCAAAAGGAGTGCGCCGCCTGCCACGGCGACATGCTCACGGGAGGCGAGTCCGCGCCTCCTTTGACTGGCGGCGCGTTTCAGGCCAACTGGAATGGCTTAAGTCTCAGCGATCTTTTCGACCGCATCCGCAAAACCATGCCGCAGAGCAAGCCTGGCCGTCTGACGCGACAGCAGGACGCCGACGTCCTGGCTTTCCTGCTGAACATCAACAAGTTCCCGGCCGGGAAGACGGAGCTTTACCGCCAGTCGGAGATGCTCAAGGAAATCCGCTTCGAAGCGAAAAAGCCCGCGAAGAACTGATACCAGATCGGTGCCAATGGTTGTCCTGGCTCGCAGTGCTTTCCGGGCGTCAGGGGAGTTCGCCGGACGGAACGCCCTTCTTCCGCGCTTCATCATAAAGCGCATCGAGCTTGGACTGCAGATCCTTCTTCTTATCCTGGACGGCGCGAATCTGCACCTCGATGGGTTCGCGCTCATAACGCTTGTCGAGCCGGACGCCACTGGCGTTGGTCGAAGGCTCGCCGGCTTTGAAGTTCTTCAAGTCGGTGATTTGCTTGTCCAAGTCGACCATTTGCTTTAGCAGTTTTTCGAGCTGGTTCCGAACCGAGGCGACATATGCCGGGTTGGCGTTTGCGGCCTTGGGAGGGGCCGCTGCCTTTGGCTTGTCGTCCTGGCCATTCCCCACCACGGAGATTTTTCCTGTCGACTTGGACAGGTCTTCATTCGTTAGGATTCTCCTGGTCTTCCTGGTCTCGGTCGCAGCCGTCGCATCCTGCGGTTTGGACGCAGGCGGAGGCGCGCCGGCCCCGGTCGTTTGGGCGACGACCGGGACGGTCGAAAAGAGCGCGACGATGGGCAGTGAGAGCGAGCGCCGCATGAAACCCTCCCGTCCGGCAAAGTCGAGGACGAATCGTTCCTCCTGAAAAGTGTAAGGGGAAAACGGTCAGAGACCGGCGGCCTTCGAATCCGTCTTGTTCAAGTCGGCACGGGTCAGTTCTTTTCGAATGACCTCGAGCGCCTCCTTGGGCGGGCCGATATAGCGGTAGTTTGAATAAAACGAGCGTTCGTGGAAGGAAAATCCCGAAAACAACTTGCGGCCGTCAAAATCGTATTGCGAGAAGGTGGGCTGCCACATTCCCGGCTGAACTTCGTACCGTTCCTGCATGAAGTGGCTGCCCTTATAGATTTTCCCGAGGAACAGGCCAAAGGGAACGTCCTCGGTGACTTCACCTTCGATGCGCGCGAGTTCCCCGGCGGTTTCGTCGATCCACACGTATCCGTGGACCCTGGTGAGAATGGCGGTGAAGCGCGACGTGGGTTTGAACGTCGGATTGGGCGACAGCTCGTATTTTGCAAGCATGCGATCGCCGCGCGGCTCGCGTCCGAGCAAGGTGAAACGAAAGGCGTTGCGCGTCGCGTTGATAACCTCGTTGCGGTCTTTGCGGCGCTTTGCATATTTTTCCATCGCTTCGCGCTCGGCGCGGTTGTTATCAACCATGAGCGTCAGCGAGCGCTCCAAGCCTTCCAGACGAGCGCGGTATTCCGCCGGGTCCAGCGGTTGGCCATCCGCATTCACGGGAATCTTATCCGTACCCGTGCCCGAGGGAATGACCCGCGTAATTTTTACCGACGTCGGATCTGGATCGTTGGGATTTTTCCGCGTTTCCAGCCGTTCCATGCGTTCATAGACCTCGAGCGCCGCTTCGTCCTTCTTTTCATTGGCAATGACGCAGTCGAGCAGAGGCGAGGGTTCCGGAGCTGCGGCTGGAGGCACAGCGGATTGCGCCACTGCGCCGGCAGGGGCAGCGAGAAAAAAGACCGCAAGGAGGACAAAGGCACGTCTTCGCATTGCTGTTAAAACCGCGGAAGCTCCGCCGGACTGGCTGATTGATTGGATTCCCGAGCCCACCCTACTGTTGTACACCCTCGTTAAACGAACGGACATGATCGTTGCGAATGTGATACTTCTGCTCTCCGGAATCCGTCATCTTGAACGATTGCAATGTCGTCTCCCGGCGGAACATTTTCTGCGGTTTATCCCCAGTCGGCGTCGCGCCAGGCGAGAATCGCCGGCCGGAAATGCGCGAATGGCTCTTTGAGCGCTTGCCGGACCTTAGGCCTTGTCGCGAGAAATGTCGGTTCGGAGCGATTTCGGGTCTTTCTGAGGCTAGCTTGGCCTCGCCTGAGCCTTGTCAAGCGCATCTCGTAATAGGCCGCCTCCCCCCACAACCCTCCTGCGGTAGCCGGAGGTTGGAGTATGGATCGTAGGAGTCTTCTGTGGCGGGCCGGATGAATCGAACCTTTGCGATAAGACCAGTCCCGTAACTAGCAGAAGATAAATGAGATTGCGGCGCCGACAAGCCTCCTCCGCGCGGGGAATCGAGCTTTAAGACCCACAACCCGCCCTTTGGTTTGGCCAAAGCACGTTACAATAAGGGTGAGAGTGACTGGCTTACAAGGCGGCGCGGGGTGGGCTAAAGCCACCCCTGGGCAACGGGGCAAAGCAAAGGGCCTTTTTCGAGCGTCTAACGAGTTATGTTCTCGGGGTGTCTTTGGAACGAATGCCTGGGGAGCGACGTAGTACAGGAGAGAGGTCGGAGGGCGATTTGGGCGTTGCGCCAATGGACAGGTTTGTCGCGGTTCCCCGGGTGATTCCGCCCGCTAGCGATGCTGCCAGCAAACAGGGCAGGGTCCTGGGCGCGGCGATCACTTTGTGGGAAACCCTGCGCCTGGCACTCGACTCGCTTCGGGCTCACAAACTCCGCAGCTTCCTGACGCTTTTCGGCGTCATCATGGCGGTGACCACGCTCGTGGTGGTCATGAGCGCGATCGCCGGCCTGAACCTGTATGTGGCCAATCGCGTGGCGAACCTGGGCGCCAACGTTTTCATCATCGACCGCTTTGGCATCATCACCAGCATGGACGAATTTCAAAAGGCGCAAAAGCGCCCGCTGATTACCTTCGAAGACTACCTGCGCTTGCGCGACACCATGCAAACGGCCAAGGCCGTCGCCGCCATTGATGACCGCAACGTCCAGACGCGCAGTGGCGACATCAAGATGGAAAACACCGACGTCATGGGTGCCAGCGCGAATTTTGCAGACGTGCGCAACATTGACGTCGCGCAAGGCCGCTTCATCACCCCGGCTGACGATGAGCATCGCTCGGAAGTGGTCTTCATCGGCGCGGACCTGGCCAGCAAGTTTTTCCCCAACGTGGATCCCATCGGCAAGACCATCCGCGCGGAAACGCACAGTTATCAGGTCATCGGCGTAGCCGAACCCTTTGGCAGTGCCTTCGGTCAATCGCAAGACAATTACATGATCATTCCGCTCAACACCTACCAGAAGGAATGGCACCGCCAGAACGACTGGCTGACCATTTTCGTGCAGTCCCCGAGCGCGGAAATGATGCAAGCTTGCGAGGATGAAGCGCGCATGCTGATGCGCGCCTGGCGCAAAGTCCCCTACGACGCGAAAGACAATTTCGCGATTCTGGGCTCCGATTCCATCATGGCCCTGTGGCACGACCTGACGGGCAACCTGGCGTTCGTGGCCATGGCCCTGGTGAGCGTCTTCCTGGTGGTCGGCGGCATCGTGATCATGAACATCATGCTCGCGAGCGTGACCGAGCGCACGCGCGAAATCGGCCTTCGCCGCTCGCTCGGGGCGCGCAAGCAGCACATTATCCTGCAATTCATGACCGAGTCCGCGGTGCTCGCGGCGGTCGGCGGATTGATTGGAATCCTGTCCGCCTACCTGGTCGTTTATACCGTGCAGGCGTTGTTTTCCTTCCCCATGAATACCCCCATTGGCTCGGTGATCCTCTCCCTGGGAGTCTCTACCGGTGTGGGGCTTTTCTTCGGGATCTACCCCGCCATGCGGGCCGCGAAGCTCGATCCAATCGAAGCGTTGCGGGCTGAAGGATAAGGCGGCACACATGGCGCAGGCGCACGGCGAAAATCTGAAGCAGGCCATGGACACGCTCCGCGCGCACAAGATGCGCAGCGCGCTGACGGTATTCGGTGTGGTCCTGGGCGTGAGCGTGATTATGCTCGTTGCCGGGCTGCTCTCCGGCTTCGACCAGAAGATTCAGGAGCAAATCAAGCAGTTTGGGGCGGACACCGCCTTCATTGCCAAATGGGATCAGGGCCGGCACGGCGGGCCGCCACCGCTCGAAGAACGTCAACGCAAGCCGCTCACCCTCGACGACGCCAAAGCCATCCAAGACGGCTGCCCGGCGGTCAAGAATGTGACCGCCTTTCTGCAAACGCGCTGGGACCAGGCCCACGCGGTGCGCACCAAAGCCGGAGAAGTCACGGGCATCGATTTTCGCGGGGTGCAGCCCAATTTCGGCCAGGTGTACGCCAATGCCTCGACGGTCGAAGGCCGCTTCATCAGCGAGGGCGACGATCTTCACCGGGAGAAAGTAGTCATGCTCGGAGAAAACGTCGCACCGGTGCTGTTTCCCGAGGGTCATCCTGTCGGGAAAGACGTCAGGATCGACGGCTCTGACTTTATGGTGGTTGGTGTCGTCGAGAAACCCAAGGGCGGCTTCGGCATGGGCGACGAAGACCGCCGCGTCCTTATTCCCTTGAGCACCTTCCGGAAGACCTATCCATCCGCGGACGAGCTCCAAATGCGCATGCAGGCAAGGCCGGGACGGCTCGCGGCTGCGGCGCGGATGGTCGATGCGCGGGCCGAGCAGGTGCGGAAATTTGTCGAAGAACGCAGCGGGCAAAAGCCACGGCACATGGAATTGTGCGGCCGCCGCGAGCTTGTGCTTGCGCGCGAGGTGCTCGAGCGGCGCCGCAATGTCCCTTACGGAGGCAAGGACAATTTCTCCATCGCAACCGCCGAGCAACAGGTTCAGGAATTCCACTCCATCATGCAAATGACCTACGTTGTTACGACCGTGATCGCCTCGATCGGATTGCTCATCGGCGGAGTAGGGGTGATGAATATCATGCTGGTTAGCGTGACCGAGCGCACTCGCGAAATCGGTGTGCGCAAGGCCATTGGTGCGAAACGCAGCGACATCACCTGGCAGTTCCTTCTGGAAGCGATGACATTAACCGGTGCTGGCGGGGTCATTGCCCTGGTGATGGTCAACCTTGTGATTCTCCTGATCCGCTGGGGCCTGCACTGGCCGAGCAAGGTGCCCGCCTGGGCCGCCGTCACGGGCGTCGCCGTGAGTGTATGCATTGGCCTGCTTTTCGGCGTGTGGCCGGCCATCAAGGCGGCCAAGCTCGATCCCGTCGAAGCGCTGCGCTACGAGTAAGTCATGGCTCTCGGAGAGCCACAACGAAGGATGAAAATGGGCCTGAGATGTCGTAGTGTTTGTGCAGCCGCGTTGGCGATAGAGGCCGAGCTA
>Ga0209472_1001216_pt1 | contig 14965 bp, 11 predicted proteins | sample GraSoiAngelo_130_FD_185887 | JGI IMG/M metagenome (GOLD analysis project Ga0209472, IMG submission 185887) | Grasslands soil microbial communities from the Angelo Coastal Reserve, California, USA - 14_0929_02_20cm (SPAdes) (version 2) | ecosystem: Environmental > Terrestrial > Soil > Grasslands ...
CTCACCATGGGGCCGAACCGTAGGCGCGACCGCATGCTCGCGTCGGAGCGCCGCGCCGCAGCTGGGCCGGACAGCGCCGCCGCCAGGCCGGGCTCGGCCTCTCCGGCTCCTGCAGCGCAGCCGCCCGCCAATCCGGTTGCGCGCATCATGTCATTGCGAGACTCGCTCCGGCTCTCCGTGGAACAGATCGCGGAGCTGCAGTCGCTAGCAGACTCGCTCGACGTGCTGACCAAGAGCCTCCGGCAGGCGCTCCAGCGTGCCCGTGCCTTACTCACACCCGACCAGTGGCGCAAGGTCCCCGAGCCGCTCAAGTCACCGGAGACGCCGTAGGGACACGTCATGAACCCGACTGCCACGCTCCCCGACGATCCCCGGCTCCCGGGACTGATGGCGATTCGCGACCGCGGCCTGGCGCGAGCGATCCCTGCCCTCGGGCTCGAGCAGGGAGGGGAAGGGGTCGCACTCGAGCTGTGTGGCTATCACCCGGGTGCGCGAGCCACGCTCGAGGCGCGCGTGGGGCGGCGTCGCTTCGCCGTCAAGGCGTTCGCGGACGATCCGGCACCGGAGGCGGCGCTGTACCAGGCGTTGGGCGCCGCGGCGCTCGCCGGCGACTCGGGGGCGCGGGTGCCACCGCTCCTCGCGTGGGACCACGACTTGCGCGTGCTGGTGATCGGCTGGCTCGAGGGGCCGACGACACACCAGCTGGTCAAGCAAGGGCAAGGGCGGCGCGCCGGCGAGCTGGCCGCGCAGTGGGTGCAGCGCACCGCGTCCCTGCCGGTGAAGCTCGGACTACCGTTTGGCGCGGCGGGCATGATGCACGAGACTCGCGCCTGGATCGGGACGCTCGGCACGGCGGACCTCTCGGTCGGCGCGGCCGCCCGGGCGCTGGCCGAGGCGCTGGCGCGCACGGAGCCCCGGGACGACGGCAGCGTGGGACTGGTGCACGGGACGCTGTACGCCCGCCACATCCTCGACGTGGGGGACGGCCCGGGCGTGATCGACTGGCATCGCTTCGGGCAGGGGCCGGTGGAGCTCGACGCCGGGATGTTCCTGGCCACGCTGTGCCGGCTGCGGCTGCTGCACCCGGTGCACGCCGGCGAGGCGCTCCTGGCGGAGCAAGCGTTTGTCGAGGGGACGCGCGGCCTGGTGGACGAGGGCGCCTTGGCCTGGCATCAGGCGGCCGCGCTGCTGCAGCTTACCGAGCGGCTGCCGGCCGGGCGGGGGGACTGGCGGGCGCGGGCGCACCTGCTGCTCGCCGAGGCCACGCGGCTCATCGAGCGCGCGGCCCCGCGTGAGCCGATCGCTCCGCGCCGGCGCGCAGCGTCCTGGTTCAAGGCGCCGGCCCTCGAGCTGGTGCTGCAAGCGCTCTCCACCAGGCCGGCCACGCCGGAGGAGCTGGACCAGATCCGCGCGTTGCTCCGTGAAAGCCACGACCGAGCTTCCTGACGACCCGGCGCTCCCGGGGCTCGCAAGCTCCTCAGCGAAGGCCACGACCGCGCTCCCTGAGAACGCGGCCGCTTGACGTACCGCGCGGGCGCTGCAGCTTCCGTGGCCATGACCGTGCCTCTCTGGGGCGTCATCGCCCTCGCCTACCACTTCGCCGCCCGGCTGGCCTACACGCTCTACATCGGGCTCGCGCTGCAACGCGAGGAACGGACCGGGTACCTGGCGGAACGGCATGGTGCCGAGGGAGCGTATCGCCGATTTCGCCGGATGGCGGCAATCCTGATGTACAACGACGCCACGAGCTTCGTGGTGCTGTGCCTCGCGAGCCGGGGCACGCTCGGCGACGGGCTCCCTCGGGTGCCCGCCCTCGTGGTGGGAGCGCTGCTCGTGATCGTCGGCACGGTCGTCAAGCTGTGGGCCGCAGCCACGCTGGGCGCCGGTCCGTACTACTGGCGCGACTTCTTCGTGGCGGTCGACTGGAAAGGGCCGAGCACGGCGGGGCCCTATCGCTACCTGCGGAACCCGATGTACACGGTCGGCTATCTCCAGACCTACGGCTTCGCGTTGGTCACGCGCTCCTGGCCGGGGCTGGCGGCGGCACTGATCGATCACGTCGCCATTCTGCTGTTCTATCGTCTGGTGGAGAAGCCCCACTTCGAGCGGACCGTGCGCGGCAGTGCCACCGCGTAGCGCCGCCGCGCCAGGCTGGACGAGCGCGCGTTTTCGGTGCACAATTCGGCGGCCGCCATTACCCTTCCTTAGGAGACTCGGTATGAAAGCCACACTCGGGACCATCCTGCTGGCCGTTTGCGCGCTCCCCGCCGCCAGCACGGCTCAGACGAGCCAGCCGATCATCGTCGTCGACGGCGTGCCGGTGGACGCCGGTGCACCGGTGCTCCGGCGCGGCGTGGACGCCCTGAATCCGGTGTCGAACGCGTTCCGATCCATAGCACAGCGCCAGACCAAGAATATCACCGACGCCGCGGAGGCGATGCCGGCCGACAAGTACGGCTTCAAGCCGACGCCCGCCCAGATGAGCTTCGGGGACGTGGTCGCCCACCTGATCCAGGAGGGAAACGACGAGCTCTGCAGCGCTTCCTCGGGCCAGAAGAAGCCGGAGCGGCCGAAGTTCTCGGGGACGGACCCCAAGGACAAGCTGGTGGCCGGCTTGAAGGAGTCGTTCCAGTTCTGCGCCACCGCGCTCGCCGCGATGCAGGACGGGCAGCTCGGCGACAGCATGCCGTTCTTCGGCGGCCGCATGGCCACCCGCGGGCTGGCGACGCTCATCACCGTCGCCGACTGGGCGGACCATTACAGCCAGATGGCGATCTACCTGCGGCTGAACGGCCTGTTGCCCCCTACGGCGAAGCGCACGGCGCAGTAGCGCACGCTACGTCTGCACCTGGTTGCGACCGCCATCCTTTGCGCGGTACAAAGCCCGATCGGCCGCCTTCACGACCTGATCGGGCTTGCTGTGCCGGCTGTCCCGTTCGGCGACGCCGATGCTCACGGTGACCGGCACGCGCCGTCCCGGCCCCTTTTCGGCGAGGATCTTCTCCCGCTTGCGCTTCGAGCGGATGCGGCTGCGCAGGATGAACTTTGCGTCCTCCACCACCTGCCGCAGCGCCTCCAGCTCCGGCAGGCACTCTTCCGCGCCCTTCCCGGGGAAGAGCACGGCGAACTCTTCACCGCCGTACCGATAGGCCCGGCCGCCGCCCCCCACCTGTGCGAGCCTCGCCGCGACCATCTTGAGCACCTGGTCCCCGACGTCATGGCCGTGGCTGTCGTTGATCCGCTTGAAGTGGTCCACGTCCACCATGCCGATGGTGTACTGGCTGCCGAGCCGCAGCAGCGCTTCGTTCAGGGCGCGCCGCGCGGGGAGCCCCGTGAGGCTGTCCTGATACGCCATGTGGTAGGACGCCTCGACGACCGCGATGATCAGGAGGAGGGCGGAGGTCGCGAAGTAGAAGGTCGAGAATCCCGGATTCCCGGCACGCACGGCGGACAGCCCCAGGAACGCCGGGAGCAGGGACCAGAAGAACGACCGCCCCGTCGCGGTAGGGGAGAGGAGCTGACCCGCCCCCATCAGTCCCGCCGCGACCAGGAAGGCGAGCAGGGCGGGGTCGGCGAGCGGCGTCCAGGTGAACCAGCTGGGCGGCAAGAGGCGCGCGTGCAACAGGGCGGTGGCCGCACCGGGGGTCCCGCGGTCGAGGATCGCCACCAGCGCGACCTGCCCGAGAACGATTCCCAGGCGGACGAGTCCCGGCGAGGTGAACACCCCGCGCTCGGCGGTGAGCGCCAGTGCGGCCAGGTTGAGCGGCAGCAGGAACGCGATCGCCTGGAACGCCACGTGATCCTGCGTGAAGCCGTGGGTCGACACGAAGGCCAGCAGCGAGCGGTCGGCCAGCGCGAGCACCAACAGCGCGAACAGCAATCGACTGCGGTGGAACCGCCATCCGAGCAGCAGGCCGGCGCCGAACATGGCGTACGGGTAATAGAACGCGATGGCGCCGAGGGAGCGCTGCAGGCCGCGCGAATGCGTGTAGACGAGCGCGGCGAGGATGATGGGGATTTCGGGGAGACTGTACGCCGCCGCCTTCGTCAGGCGCTCGTACCACACCGATTTCGGTTGCGCTTGACGCACGTCTCGGGAGCTCCGCGTCGCGGTGGGCATAAGGCTAGTTGCGTCGGCCTGCGACGGCTAGTGATATTCTCCCCCTCGCCCGGCGGTATCGTCTAGGGGACTAGGACGGAGCCCTCTCAAGGCTCAAACACGGGTTCGAATCCCGTTACCGCTATGTTCCCGCCCCCATCGTCTAACGGTTAGGACACCACTCTTTCAAGGTGGGAACAGGGGTTCGATTCCCCTTGGGGGCAGAGGCAAGAAAGGCGTCGAGCAGACGTCTTCGCTCGACGTATTTCTGGTTCAGGGCCGATAGCTCAACTGGCAGAGCAAGCGACTCTTAATCGCTAGGTTGACGGTTCGATTCCGTCTCGGCCCATCGCGGAGTCCCGTACCGGAGGGAGGCAGCAGTGAGCCGGAGCGGCGTATCCCGCCGAACACCCGCGCGGGCGCGAGGGTCTGCCGACGTCGCCTCGCTCTACCGGTCGCTCGCGCGCAACTTCCCCAACGGCACGCTGACGCTGTTCGACCGCGAGCTCCGCTTCGTCCTGGCGGAGGGCACGGGCGCCGCGGGCTTCTCGCACGACGCGCTCGAGGGCAAGACGCTCGCCGAAACCCTGCCACCCGACATCCGTGGAACGCTCGAGCCGCTGTTCCAGGGGGCGCTGGCCGGAACCGCGGGAAGCGCGGAGGTCGCGTATCAGGGAGGCTGGCTCGCCGTCCACGCGGGGCCCCTCCAGGACGAGCGGGGGGCGGTTGTGGCCGGGTTGGCGCTGCTACAGGACATCAGCGTTACCAAAGGGGCGGAGCAAGCGCTGCGCGCGAGCGAGGCGCGTTTCCGAGCGCTCGTCGAGAACAGTTACGACGCCGTCGCTCTGATCGACGCCGACGCCAAGATCGTCTACGCCAGCGCCTCCACGGCCCGCCTGCTCGGCTACGCCCCGGCGGAGCTGGTGGGACGCAGCGCCCTGGACCTGATCCATCCCGACGACGTGCTGTACGCGCGGGAGCGCTTCGCCGCCGCGGCAGCGCGGCCGGACGTGCCCGTGGTCGCGGAGTATCGGGTCCGCCACCGCGATGGCTCGTGGCGGTCCATTGAAGGGGTCGGCGTCAACCGTATCGCGGAGCCGGAGATCGGGGCGATCGTCGCCAGCTTCCGGGACATCACCGAGCGCAAACAGCTCGAGAGCCGGCTGCGGCGCGCGCACCGCATGGACGCCGTGGCGCGGCTGGCGGGCGCGATCGCGCACGACTACAACAACCTGCTGACCGTGATGCTGGGCTCCGCCGAGATCCTGCTGCATGATCTCCCCCGCGCCTACGCGCGCCGGGACGACCTGGAGCAGATCAAGGCCGCCGCCTCGCGGGCGGCGGAGCTCACCCGCCAGGTGCTGGCCTACAGCCGGCAGCAGGTGCTCACGCCGCGCATGCTCGATCTCACCGCGCTGATCGGCGCCATGGAGCGAGTGCTCCAACCGTTGGTCGGCGGCGGCGTCGAGCTGCGGCTCGAGCTCGGTGAAGGCCTCGGAGCGGTGCGGGCCGATGCCGCGCAGCTCGAGCAGGCGATCGTCAACCTCGTGCTGAATGCGCGCGAGGCGATGCCCGGCGGCGGCCGGCTCACGCTCACCACGGCGGAGGTCGAGGTGGATGCGACGTTCGCGCGGGAGCACGATCCCATGTCCCCGGCGCGCTACGTGACGCTGGCGGTCCGGGACCAGGGCGTGGGCATGGATGCGGAGACGCTGGGGCACCTGTTCGAGCCGTTCTTCACCACGAAGCCGGGCCGCCACGGCGCGGGCCTCGGTCTCGCCACCACGTACGGCATCATCAAGCAGAGCGGCGGATACATCTGGGCGGACAGCGCGCCTGGTGAGGGAAGCACGTTCACGATTTACCTGCCCCGGCACGCCCCGCTGCCCGCCCCGGGAGCCGCGCCCCCGGCGGAAGCGGCCCCCGCCACCGGCACCGGCGAAACGGTGCTGGTCGTGGATGACGAGCCGGCAGTGCGGCTCGTGACCAAGCGCATCCTGCAGCGCAACGGGTACAGCGTGCTGGAGGCGGCGGGCGGTCAGGAAGCGCTGCGCGTACTGCGCGAGCACCCCGGGCCGATCCAGCTGCTGCTCAGCGACGTGATCATGCCCGAAATGAACGGCCGCGAGGTGGCCGAGCGGGTGCGCGAGCGGCGGCCCGGGATCAAGGTTCTGTTCATGTCGGCGTACAGTCCGGAGGCCATCGCGCACGATGGCCTGCTGGAGGAAGGCGCCGCGTTTCTCCGCAAGCCGTTCGAGATCGGCCCGCTGCTCCAGGCCGTGCGGCGAGCGCTCGATGGGGCGGAGGTGGCGTGACGAGGTGCGGGTCCTGATCGTCGAGGACGACCCGGAGCTGGCCGGGCTGCTGCGCGACGGGCTGCGCGCCCAGCGCATCGACCCGACACTCGCCGCCACGGTCGCCGAAGGCCGGGACCGCGCCGCGCTGAGCTCCTATGACGTCATCATTCTGGACGTCCGGCTGCCCGGCGGGAGCGGGTTCGAGCTGTGCGGAGAGCTGCGGCGTCACGGGGTGACGACGCCGGTCCTGATGCTGACGGCGCTCGACGCCGTGGATGACCGGGTGCGCGGGCTGGAGGTCGGAGCGGACGACTACCTGACCAAGCCGTTCGCCTTCCGGGAGCTCGTGGCCCGGCTCAAGGCGCTGGCGCGGCGCCGGGCCGCGTTGACGCCGGCGCGCCACCGCATCGCGGACTTGGAGGTCGACCTGGGCGCCCGCCAGGTGCGGCGCGGCGGCCGGCCGATCACGCTGAGCGCGAAGGAGTTCGCCCTGCTCGAGCTGTTCGTGCTGCATCAGGGGCGCGTGCTCGATCGCTCCACCATCACCGCGCACGTGTGGGACGACAATCACGACCCCTTCGCCAACGTGCTCGAGGTGCTGGTCCGCCGCCTGCGCCGCAAGATCGACGACGGCTTCGAGCCGAAGCTGATCACAACGCTGCGCGGCGCGGGATACCGGTTCGGGCCGTGACGTGCCCGTGATGCAACCGCTCGCGCGGCTGCGCCTCCAGCTCACCGCCTGGTACGCAGGGGTCTTTGTGCTCGTGCTCGCCCTCCTGGGGGGCGGGTTGTTCGTGACCGTACGGTATCAGATGTCCCGGCACCTGGATGCCTCGCTGCGCGCCGCCGCGGCCGCCCTCGAGCAGGCCGCTCGGATTCGCGAAACGGAACGGGCGAGTGCGCATGGAGCCGTGGTGGATGCGGTGGACGAGCTGCACATCCCCGATCGGTCGCTGTACCTGCTCGACGGGGACTTCCAGCCGATCAAACCGGCTCAGATCGCGGACTCGGTCCGCGCCGCCGCCCGCGAGGCGGTCCAGGCGACGCGGGGATTCCGCAACCTGGACACCCGCGGCGGGCCCAAGCTGCGGCTCTATGCCGAACCGTTCAGCGGGACGACCGGCGCCGCTTACGTCGCCGTCGCGGTCGCCGATCGGATGGAGCTCGAGGACGAGTACGCGTCGCTGATCGAGGCGTTCGGGGCGGCCGCCCTCGCCGCCCTGCTGCTCGTCATCGGCGGCGGCTCGCTGCTGGTGCGGAAGTCCAGCGCGCCGATCGAGCGCTCGATGGAGCAAATGCGCCGCTTCATGGCGGACGCTGCCCACGAGCTGCGGGCTCCCGTCACGATTCTCCGCACCAGGGCCGAGGTCGCCCTCGGGCAGGATCGCGACGCGCCCCGGGACGCGGTGACGTTCCAGGCGATCGAGCGCGAGGCGACGCGGCTGGGCCAGGTCGTGGGGGACCTGCTGACGCTCGCGCGGGCGGACGCCGGGGAGCGGCCGATCGCGCAGCTGCCCCTGTATCTCGACGACGTGGCCGCGGAGGCCGTGGACGCCGTCCGGACGTTGGCCGAGCAAAAGCAGGTGCAGCTGGAAGTCGGCGCATTCGAAGAAGCCAAGATCACGGGCGACCCCGCTCTGATCCGACAGCTCCTGTTGATCGTGTTGGACAACGCCGTCAAGTTCACGGCGACGGGCGGGCAGGTGCGTCTGGACGTGGCGGCGGAGGAGGGGCGGGCCGCGGTCGTCGTGGCGGACACGGGAATCGGCATCCCGGCCGAACACCTGCCGCACGTATTCGAGCGGTTTTATCGCGGCGATCCGGCCCGCCGCGAGGCGGACGGATCCGGCCTCGGCCTCGCGATCGCGCGCTGGATCGTCGACGCGCACCACGCCCGCATCGACATCAGCTCCACGCCAGGGACCGGCACTCGGGTCACCCTCACGTTCCCTTCAAAAGCAGATCCTTCGCGCCTGCGGCGCTCAGGATGACAGGCGCGCTCGCTGCGTGAGACTGTACCCCCGACCCCGGATCGCGACGAGTAGGGTCGGCACGGCGAACAGGGTGATCGGCGTGGAGAGCGCCAGCCCCCCGATCACGGCGAGGGCGAGCGGGCGCTGCAGCTCGCTCCCCGCCCCGACGCCGAGCGCCAGCGGGAGCAGGCCGAACAAGGTACACAGTGTGGTCATGAGAATGGGGCGGAGCCGCACGCGGGCCGCTTCCCGGATCGCGGTTTCGAGCGTGGCGCCCTCGGTGCGCATCCGCAACCGGGTGAAGTCGAGCAGGATGATGCCGTTCTTCACGATCAGCCCGACCAGCAGGATCAGCCCCATGAACGACGAGACGTTGAGCGCCGTGCGGGTGACGAGGAGCAGCGCCATCGCGCCGACAAATGAGAGGGGTGCGGCGAGCAGCACCACGAGGGGCTCCACGAACGAGGCGAACTGCACGACCATCACGCCGACCACGCTCGCCGCGGCGAGGCCGAGCACCAACAGGAGCGACCGGAACGCGGCCTGCTGGCTCGCGTACTGGCCGCCCAGCTCGACCCGGATGCCGCCGGGCGGCGGGTTTTTCGCGAGCGCCTCCTGCACGTCCGTCATCACGCCGCGCAGGCCGCGCGCACCCAGGTCGGCGGTCATCATGATCATCTGCTGCTGGTTCTCGCGGAGCAGCTCGGATGGGGCGTCCAGCGGCGTGAAGTGGGCGAGTGACGCGACGGGGATCGGCGCATGGCGGTCCGGCGCGAGGACGGGGATTGCCCCGAGCCGGAGGGGGTCGAAACGCACCGAATCGGGTGCTCGGACGCGGACGCCGACGCTGCGGTCGTCCCGGTAGATCTGGCCCGCGTCGACGCCGAGCAGCGCGCCGCGCACGGCTTGGGTGACGGCCGCGGGGGTCAGCCCGACCTGGTTGGCCTCCGCGGCGTCGATGCGCATCGCCATCTCGGCCGTGGGCTCGCTCACGCCGCTGAACAGATCCTCCAGCCCCGCGATGCCCGCCATGGCGGAGTCGAGCCGCGTCCCGTAGGCCTCGAGCGCGGCCAGGTCGGGGCCGAAGAGCTTGATCTCCACCGGACGGGCATTGCCGGCGAGGTCGTTGACGACGTCGGAGAGGATCTGCACGAACTCGATCCGCATGCGCGGCAGCGCGGCACTCGCCTGCTCTCGGACTTCGTCGATGACGTCGTCGATCGACCGGTCGCGCTGGCGCTGCGGCTTGAGCCGGACGACGTAATCGCCGCGGTTCTGCAGCGTGGCGAACAGGCCGAGCTCCGCGCCGGTGCGGCGACTGGTCCCGGCTACCTCCGGGATCCGCGCGAGGATGCCGTCGATGACGTGCAGCTGGCGGTCGGTTTCGGTCAGCGCCGTGCCGCCGGGAGCCCAGTAGTCGAGGACGAACGCCCCCTCGTCCATCTCGGGCAGGAAGCCGGTTTCGGCTGCGCGGTACGCGACGTACCCCGCGGTGACGAGCGTGACGGCGATGACGGCCACGCGCCGGGGATGGTGCAGCACGGCGCCGAGCGAGCGCGCGTACCATGCCGCGAACGCGTCGATGGCGTGTCCGAGACGCTCGAGGGCCGTCGGCGCCGTCCCGGGCGGTGGACCCGCGTGCTCCGCGTCGCGCGACGTGAGGTAGCGCTCGCTCAGGAGCGGGATCACCGAGCACGCGAGCACCAGCGACACGAGCACGGCGATGGTGAGCGTGATCGACAAGGCGTGGAAGAACTGGCCGACGACGCCCTGCAGCAGGCCGAGCGGCAGGAAGACGACGACGGTCGTCAGCGTGGAGGTCGTGACGGGCCAGAGCAGCTCCTGGATCGCGTCGCGGATGGCCGCGGCCCGGTCCGGGTTCAGGTCGAGGTGGCGGACGATGTTCTCCGTAATGACGACGGCGTCGTCGATGACGAGGCCGATGGCGATCGCCATCGCGCCGAGGGTCATCAGATTGAACGTCTGGCCGAGGAGCCACATCACGAAGATGGTGATGACGAGCGTGAGCGGGATGGACGACGCGCTGACCGCGGTGATCCGGCCGTGGCGGAGGAAGAGGAGGAGCACGATGACGGCGAGGGCGGCGCCGACGAGCATGGCGTCCCGAACCGCCGTGACGGCGTCGCGCACCAGCGACGCCTGGTCGTACACGAGCCTGAGGCGCACGCCGGGCGGCAGCGTGCCCGCCAGGCCGCGGGCGACGGCGGCGACGCTGTCCGCGATCGCCAGCGTGTTGCCACCGAGTTGGCGCGTGATGTTCAGCTGCGCCACGGGCCGCCCGTTGCCCGAAATGATGCTCACCCGGTCCTCGGTGCCGGGCGTCACGGTCGCCAGGTCGCGCACGCGAAGCCCGTGCCCGACGACGACATTGGCGATGTCGTCCGGCGAGTGCGCCTCCGTCGCGCTCACCATCAGGTACTGCCGGTAGTCACGCGGCATGCGCCCGACCGCCGTCACGGTGGTCGCGTCCCGGATCGCGGCTGCGAGGTCGTCGAACGTCATGCCCTGCTGTGCCAGACGCACCGGATCGGCGACGACCTCGATCTCGCGCACGTCGCTGCCGAGCACGTCCACGCGCCCGACGCCCGGCACGCGCGACACAAGCGGCTTGATCTGGTAGCGCGCGATGTCGTACAGCGTCGCCGGGTCGCCCCCCTCGACGTTGTACGACAGGATCGGGAAGAGCGACGGCGTCATGCGCTCGACCTGCATGCTCACGGCGGCGGGCAAGTCGGGCACGATCTGGTCGACGCGGGCGCGGACCTCCTGCAATGCGTTGACCATCTCCGTGGCCGGCGAGAAGTCCACGTTGATCTCCGTGCCGCCCCGGATGGTGCGGGATCGGACCCGCGTGACGCCCGGGACGATGCTGACGGCCTCCTCGATGGGGCGCGACACGCTGAACAGCTGCTGGCGCGCGCCCAGCGAGGTTCCGGTCGCCACGATCGTTACGCGTGCGAAGGTGAGCTCCGGATAGATGGCCGAGGGGAGCGTCGAGGCAGCCCACACGCCGGCGACGCTGAGCAGCGCCACCACGAGGTACACGAACCGCCGCTGGCGGCTGAGGACGTCGAACAGCGTCACCGCGCGGCCCGGACGATCTTCGCGCTGTCCGCCACGCCGTAGGCGCCGGTCGTGACGACGGTCTCGCCCGGGGCGAGCCCCGCCACGATCTCGGCGAGGGACGCGGTACGCGCGCCGACCGTCACGGGACGGGCGTGGGCTACGTCGGCCGAATCCACGACGAACACCTGAAACCCGTCACCGGCCGGGACCAGGGCCGCAACGGGCACGGTCACCGCCCGAGCGTGCACGGCGGTCACGATGCGTCCCAACAGCGACTCCCCGATCCGCAGGGGACGGGCGGGCCGCGCGCTGGCACGGACGGCCACGGCACGGGAGGCCGCATCGACCGTGGCCGCGACGCTCGTCACCACGCCCCGGCCCAGCGCGGCGCCGCTCCCCTCGCCGGGGGACAGCTCCACCGCGTCCCCCGCGCGGATCCGCGCCGCTTCGGCGGGCGACACGTTGAACACGATGTCCAGGGCCGCGGGGTCCGCGACCTCGACCAGCGGCTGACTCGGGTCCGCGGTGGCGCCGAGCACGGCGCTCATGCGGGTGACCACCCCCGCGAGTGGGGCGCGCAGCGTGGCGAGCTGCTGGGCCCGGCGGGCCGTGACGGCGGCGACCTGGGCCTGCGCGAGATCGGCGGCGGCCTGGTCGCTGTCCTTCTGGGGGAGGATCCCCGCCTGCACGAGCCGGACCGCCCGGGCGTGCGCCCGTTCGGCGCTTTCGAGCGCGGCGGCCGCGCTCTTCGCCGCGGCGTCGAACGGGGCACGCTCGAACTCGATCAGCGAATCGCCCTCGGCCACGCGCTGGCCCGGCGTGACGAAGATCCGGGCCACCCGGGTCGGCGCCGGGGCGGCGAGCTCGGCGAACCGTCCCGGCCGCGGCACCACGCTGCCGATGGCGCTCACGACGTCCGGGAACGACTGCACCGTCGCCACGGCCGTCCCCGTCTGGACTCCGGCGCCCGCGTCCACCGCGTCGGACGCCGCGCGTGTGCCGCGGCAGCCGGCGCAGACGCCCGCCAGCGCGACGATCCATGCCAGAGGTCTCACGGCTGGTCCGGAGCGGCGGTCACGAGCTGGACCAGCGCGACGGCGGTGTGCGCCGCTGCCACGTCGTCGATGTAGCGGCCCAGGGCTTCCCGCGCGTTGCGCTGTGCCTCGAGCACGTTCGCCAGCGGGATCGCGCCCTCGCCGTACGCCTGGAGGGACATCGCGGCGACCCGGTCGGCGCTCTGCAGCAAGCGGGCGTCGCGCTCGAGTCGCGCCAGCGCCACGGTGCGCTCCCGCCGGGCACGCGCGATCGCTGCGTCGGTTTCGCGGCGCACCAGGTCGAGCGCCGCCTGCGCCCGGTCCCGCGCGGCGGCCGCCTGCGCCGCGGCCCCGCCGTTCCAGTTGAAGAGCGGCAGCGGCAACGAGAGCCCCACCGTCGGCAGCAGGCCCGGCTCGGAGCCCGTGGGGTCGCGGTTTTCGACCCCCACCTGGAGGCTCGGCGCGGCGAACGCGCTGCGGTGCGCGAGCGTGAGCGAGCGCTCCGCCGAGCGCAGCAAGGCCCGGGCGGCGGCGATCGCCAGCGGCTCGCCCACCGCGGCCACCGCGCTGTCCGCCGGTGGCGCCAGCGAATCGGCCAGCGCGATGGCGGGCTCCTCCCCCGGCAATCCCATCGCGAGCTGCAGCGCGAGCAGGGCGGCGATGTCGGCGAGCGAGTCGTCGCTGGCCAGGTTCTCGAGCTGACCCGCGTTCACGGCGGCGAGCCGGACGTCGAGATCGCTCGCGTCGCCCACCTCGCGCCGCAGCCGCGCGACGGCCAGCAGGCTGTCGGCGTCGAGCGCGTTGCGACGCGACAGGCGGGCGTGGGCTGCCGCCGCCAGGGCATGGGTGTAGGACGTATCCGCGTCGAACCGGATGGCGGCCCGCTCGAACGCGAAGCCGTAGCGGACGGCGTCGCGTTCGAATGCCGCCGCTCCGATGCGGGGTGCGCGCAGCCAGGGGACGTCGAGCGGAAGATCGACGATCGCGTGGTACTGCGGCACGGCTTTCGTGTAGGTCCAGGAGAGGGTCGGGTTCGGGAAGGCCCGGGCGGCGCGCACCACGCCGCGGGCGGCTGCCGTGTCGGCGCGCCCCAGTGCGGCCCGGGCGCCGCGAGTCAGCGCCGCCGCCACCGCCTGCGCGCGCGTCACCGGCTGCTGGGCCGCCGCCACCTGGCCAGCGAGACCCAGCACCAGATAAAGGAAGGAAGGACGGGTCACAGGGTGCGAAAGCTACTCGGCGAACCTGTCGGGAAGCTGACAGGGCTAGTCGGTCTTGGCGGCGACCTTCCCGATGGCGGCGATCAGGTCCGTGAAGTCGTAGGGCTTCATGACGGAGGGTTGGCCGCACTCGTCGAGGAAGCGGCGCGTCTCATCGCGGGCCCGGTCGCCCGTGACGAACACGAAGCGCTCGGCGAGCTGCGGCCGCTGCTCCTGGAGCTGCTCGTACAGCGCGCGCCCGCCCAGCCGCGGCATCTGCAGGTCGGTGACCACGGCGTCGAACCGGTCGCTCGCCGGGCCGAGCCGCTCGATCGCCTCGAGGCCGTTCTCGACCGCGACCACCTCGTGCCCTTCGCGCTCGAGCAGCAGGCGCATCGCCTGGCGGTTCACCGCGTCGTCGTCCACCACGAGGATGCGGAGCTTGGGGAGGGGGGGCGTGGAGGGCGTGGCCCGCGCCAGTGGCGCGAGCACGCTCTTGGGGAGCGTGATCACGACTTCGGCGCCGCCCCCGCCGCGGGGCCGCAGCCGCAGCGTCCCCCCCGACGATTGCGCCAGGGCGCGCGCCAGCGCGAACTCGATCTCGCCCCCCCCCGCGCTCTGCGTGAAGCGGAACGGCGTCACCAGCCGCTGCTCCGCTTCGACCGACAGCGGCGCGCCCGAATCCCACAGCGAGATGACGAGCGACGGCCCGCCTTCGGTCACGCCGATGCGCAGCTCCCGGGGCGGCTGACTGTCGCGCAGGCGACGCAGCGAGAAATCGAGCAGCTTCATCAGCATCTCGGTGAGCTGGGCCATGGGACACGCCACCATCGGCATGTCGTGGGGGATGCTCCGCACCAGCTTCACGCCCAGCTCCTTGAGCGTGCCTTCGCGGTCCGCCAGCACGCCGTTCAGGACGATCGACGCGTCCGACGGCTCGGCGGCGCCGATCGGATGCTGCGCCAGCTCGAGGAAGTGCTGAGTGATCTCCGCCGCGCGCCGCACTTCGCCGTGCAGCATCATCAGGGCGCGGGCGCGCTCGGGGTCGAGGGGGCTGCCGTGCAGCAGGTCGGCGAGCGCGCCGATCGCCGCGAGGCGGTTGTTGAGCGCGTTCAGCACGTTCGCCGATCCCTCGTCGAGCACCACGTGCTGCACCGGCGGGGGGACGGGCGTCCGGGCGGCGCCGGCCGCCGCGGCCACGCCGCGCGCGGCGGTGGTCCCGCGGTAGCGCCCGATCACCACGCCGATGAACCCGCCCACGGCCGCGCCGAATGCGAAC
>Ga0209472_1001224_pt1 | contig 14940 bp, 16 predicted proteins | sample GraSoiAngelo_130_FD_185887 | JGI IMG/M metagenome (GOLD analysis project Ga0209472, IMG submission 185887) | Grasslands soil microbial communities from the Angelo Coastal Reserve, California, USA - 14_0929_02_20cm (SPAdes) (version 2) | ecosystem: Environmental > Terrestrial > Soil > Grasslands ...
GGGAACGAATTTCGCCCGACCTGACCACTAATGATCCACAAAAGCAGAAGCAGGAACAATCGGGCGGCGTAACAGTGGACAATTCATCCGCTGAGATGCACACCACGATCTATTCGATCAGCGAATCGCCTAAAGATAAGTCACTGATCTGGGTCGGCACCGATGACGGCAATCTTCAGCTTACCCGTGACGGCGGCAAAACGTGGACCAATGTTATCGGTAACGTTCCTGGTTTGCCGAAGAATTCCTGGGTTAGCTGGGTGCAGGCAAGCAACTTCGACGCCGCTACCGCTTACGCTGCTTTCGATCGCCACACGTTTGGGGACATGGCGCCTTATGTTTTCCGGACAACTGATTATGGCAAGACTTGGACGCCTCTAGTAACACCGCAGGAGTCCAGGGGCGTGCGCGGCTACGCTCACGTAGTTAAAGAAGACCTCGTTCAACCCAATCTGCTTTTTCTTGGGACCGAGTTTGGTCTGTTCGTATCGATTGACGGCGGAAAAAACTGGGCACAATTCAAAGGCAACCATTTTCCCGCTGTCGCCGTGCGCGATCTGGCAATTCAACCGCGTGATAACGATCTCGTGTTGGCAACGCACGGTCGCGGGATCTGGATCGTGGATGACATCACACCTCTGCGTGCTTTGACGCCCGATCTTTTGACTCAGGAAGTTGCTTTCGTTTCAGCGCGTCCTGTGCAACAGCGCATCGAAGGAAGCGGCGGTTGGGCCAATGGCGACGCAGTTTTTGTCGGCGACAACCCGCCAGACGCGGCCGTGATCACCTACTATCAGCGTGCGCGTCATCTCTTTGGAAAATTAAAGCTGGAGATTCTGGATGAATCTGGCCGGGTTCTCGATGAGTTGCCGGCTAGTAAACGGCCCGGCCTGAATCGAGTGACCTGGCCGATGCGGGCAAAGCCACCGCGCGTGCCGCCGGCAGCGCAGATTGCTTTTGCCGGAACTCGCGGACCGCGCCTCGTGCCCGGCGTCTATACCGTCCGCCTGACCAAGGCCAGAAAAGTTTCGGAAACGAAATTGACGGTGGGTCTTGATCGGCGGGCGAAATTCAGCGAGGCCGACCGCAAGGCGCAGTTCGACGCGGCAATGAAAGTGGGTGCGTTATTCGGCGACGAAAGCGCGCTGATGGATCGCATTCTAGATTTGCGCAAGGCACTCGCTCAGGGCAGCGCAGCGGTGCCAGAAGGTGATCCGCTCCGCAAGAACATCTCCGATTTCGACGGAAAGGTTGGCGCTGTGCGCAAGAAGATTGTCGCGACTACAGAAGGCGGGGCCATTACTGGCGAAGAGCGGTTGCGCGAGCATACCGACCAACTCTATGGATCGCTTCTGAGTTATGAGGGCAAACCAGGCGATTACCTGATCGCCTATATCGATACACTGAATCGAGAACTGGCTGATGCGACAAAAGACTTCGAACAATTGCTCGCACAGGACCTGCCGGCCCTAAACGAATCGCTCAAGACCAAAGGCCAGCAGCCAATCCCGCCGCCGCCCGCTAAAGTCGCCGTAGACGACACCGCGTTGCCTCCCGCTGACGTCCGACTCTTGTACTGACACACACTGGCGGCGCCAGCAGTCTTTTCGCTCGATGAAGAGTTTCTTCATCGTGCTAGTTTCCACGCCATCGCGGGGGTATAGCTCACTTGGGAGAGCGAATCTTTGCCTTGCAAACTCGTTTCTGATAAACTCCTGCGCTCTGCCCCACGGGTCGAACGAGATTCTCATCCCTTCATGAGGTCATTTGAATTTCGCTAAGGCGAAATTTCTGGAGGTAAGGGGATTACGCTCCCCCTAGTGATCCGATAATGAGCCCGCTTGTAGATTTTACCTCCACGCCTGCGGCTTTGGAGGTAAGGGGATTCGAACCCCTGGCCTTCTCATTGCGAACGAGACGCTCTACCAACTGAGCTATACCCCCCGCTATTCGGCGAACGAAGATTAGCACGCCTCGCCAATTTTTCATCAAGGGAACGCGGGCTTGCACTCGTCAGGATCGATGTTAGAGGGTGAGACGCGCAGTTATAAAAAGCAAAGCTCATTTGCCGGAGCCAAAGCGAAGGTGCGCCTGGGCGACCGCAGATCAGTGATTGATTATGATTACGCGCAGCGACAGCTCATCGATCAAAACGCCCGGAATTATTTATTTCGTGGTCTCCAGACGGAGCCTGTAGATAGTCATCGGGGTGGTGGTGGTCGGAATCGCGCCGACCCTGTCACAAGGCACAGGAATACCGGAGGTTGAAGTGAGCGTGTAGCACATTTTCTTTGCGGTCTTCGCGACCCGCTGTGGCTGTGCCGGGAGCACTGCGTTCTTACTCGGATCAGCAGCAAATGCCGATGCGCAAAACGCGAGTGCGAGCACGACGCTTGCACATCGAACCGACCAGCCGCACCGGCGACTGAGTCTGCTTCCTGTTTTCATGCTGTGATTGTGATTCCGTTCCGAATTTAGCGCAAGTTTATTCGCAATGGCTTTAACACAAAACACCGACACTTTCAGCCATCGCGAATCAATCCGTCTAGAGAAAGTGTTCCAGACGCAGCCGGAGGCGACCTTTCGCACCGGGGGCATATTTTTACAGCCTTTCCAAAAAAGCGTCGATAAAAAGCAAAGCTCATTTGCCGGAGCCAAAGCGAAGATGCGCCTCGGCGACCGGAGATCAGTGACCGATTACGCGCAGCAAAGGCTCATCGATCAAAACGCCTGACGTCGTACGTCGCCCTGTCTGGTCGATTTCACGACGATCAATGATTCGAACCGGCGAGACGGTCGTCGTGCCGATCGGGCGCAATTGAACACGTTGTGGGATAAGCGAACCGGTGACGAAAACCGCCCGCTCTTCAACTTTTTGCTTGCGTTTCGAAGCTTGGTTGACCGGGGGATCGGCAAGCACTGTTTCGGCAAACATGCTGGCCGCGATGAGAATTGTGGCGCTTGCAAACATCAGCGTCTTCACAAGTGACATTACGCCCGCCCAGCCGCTGTGCAAATTCTGAAGCGGCGTAGATTGGACCCGATCCGTAAAGGCAAAAGAGGCAGAGTTTTTGCCTATTCGGAGATTACACTAGCACCAGGGTTTAGAACTTCTTCGTGAGACGCACGTAAACGAACCGGCCGGTGGCATCGTAAGTGAAGCCGGGATAACCGACCGCGTTTCCACCTTCCCCGTATGCCTTAGGCGGATCCTGACCGAAGATGTTATTGCATCCAATGGTGATGATCGTGCCGCGGAGCAGATGGTCCAAGACGGTACGACCGTAGTTGCTGGTCTGAGCCGGGGCCGTTTCTGTAGGCGTACCGTCTTTGCCGCGGACGACCTCTTTTCCGCCCTTGGAATAGCCAGGCACAGGATTGGTCTCAACCGGCAGAAGAGCAGTGAAATCATAGGAAGCCTGACCGTCAAAGAAAAAGGTCTGGTGAACCCAGTGCTGGTGAATGTTTGGCGTAAATTCGTGGAATCCGTCGATGTAGCGCACGATGGTAAAGAGATCGAAGCCCTTCCATTGCCACTCGAGGCTGGAAGTACCTTTCCATTTATACCAACCCTCATTCGAGGTTCCTGGGTCGGTGGTTCTGCCGGCCAAGTTGCCATTGGTTGGCCCGAACTCTCGGAAGATGAACCCTTGGAAGATGAATTCATCCAGGTAGGTTGCCTGGGTCTGCCAAGTGAATGTTCCCCATGGCGTTGGCCTCTGGTAATTAAGTCCGAAGTCAAATCCGCGAGACTCTTGATTGCCTATGTTCTGATTTCGAATCAAGATGCGGGTGATGTTTCCACCAATGTCGCGCTCCACAGCTTCTCCGGGCAACAACGTGCCTGTTAGTTCACGTTGCAGTACTTGGTCGGCCAACGGCGCAGTAACGACCCCAGTGCGCTCGGTGTCCCAGAAGTCAACCGAGCAGGTTAAACCAGGCACATACTTGGGCGTGTAAACAAAGCCGCCGCTAAAGGAGCGGGAATCCTCGGGCTGGAGCCCGGGATTGCTGCTTATAAGGGTGTTCGTTTCAGGTTCGAACACTCCACCGTTCTTGGGATCGTGAGAAGGCTCCAGAGTTGAGAGCGGAGACCCACATAATTCCTCGAGGCTGGGCTCACGAAAACCTTCGCCCCAGGTCGCACGCAACGTCAGCTGTTCGTCGAATGGTTGCCAGCGCATCCCGAACTTTGGAACAAGAACGTTTGTGTTGTTGTTCTCGAAGGCTTCGAAACGGCCCGCCGCCGTAAACTCCAGCGAACGGAAGCCGGGAATCGCATTGGTGGGGCTGAAGATCGGAATGCTAGTTTCGGCGTAGAAGGCGTAAGACTTTCGCCCACAATTAGCGGTCGGAACTGGCGAATTACCGACAATATCACCCTCGACATTCAGCATATCTGGATTCTCCTCAAGCGTTTCGCGGCGGAACTGACCACCGACGGCAAAACCAATGCCGCCCGCCGGTAGCTCGAAAAGCGAGGTTGTGTAGATGGTGGCATCCAAGGTGGCCAACTTCGAGAAGTCTTCGTCCTTGGGATGCACCCTGGCAAACTCGATCGTGGCCTCGTTCGACGGGATCGGAACGCGATAATCACCGAAAGGATTAAACGCGACGGTCGTGCCAATAAACTGCGAAGAGGTCGGATCAAAGATCGGATCGGCCTGATTCAAGATCTGGTTGAATCGCGAGGCGGACACTTGCGTCCCGGTCACCGTGTTTTTAAGCTGACTGTAGCGGAACGCGGCGTCGTAACCCCAGTTTCCATCAAACAGTTTGTCTCCTCTAATACCGATTGTGGTAAGCCACGCGTCAGTTTCGTTGTCGAACAATCGATTTCCAAACTCAGCGAGACGAGCGCGGGTGCCGCCGGAGATGATTTGTTGGAAGGGATTAAACGGATTGAACGCGTCGGCCGGAACACCGGTTTCCGCGTGGGTGGGCGTGTTGGGTGGCTCCGCGCCCGGCGCAATTGGCGAATTCGGCGGAATGGCCAATGTGGTCTGACCTAAGGTCTGGAATGAACCAGTGGCTGGAGGTGCCAGTTCGTTGTGTGTTTTCACGTTCTGATAAAACCCGTCCGCATAGACGACCATCTGATCGCCAAAGACCTTATGGTCGGCACTGACATAAGCGCCGTAGCGCTCCGACTCCGGGAAGGAGAGCGAGAACTGATTGAAGTTGAAGCCCGGGAGTATACCGCTGGCCGAGCGGATACGATTTGCAGCATCGTACAGATACGTGCTTGCCGGGGCCGATCCGTTAGTGAAATCGGGCGCACCGGCAAATTCAGTCCCACCCGGATTTAAATTCTGACCACCAGCGGCTCCTGCCACGTCGCTGCTAAGCTGAAGATTGTAAGGGCTGGCGTTCGAACTCAGGAACGGCGGAACGGCCGAGAAACCGCGGTCGCGGTTCGCGATCGAATTTCGATGATAGTAATTCAAGACGCCGGTAATGTTGGTATCTTTATTGTTGCCCACGCCGAAGATCGCCGATGCGGCGAACTCACCGGAGTCTTTGTCGAGGGTGTTGCCGTATTCGACCGTCGCTTCCGCGCCATCGTAACGGTGCCGCATCTTAAGGTTCACGACGCCAGCCACCGCGTCTGCACCATAAGTGGTGGACGCACCGTCTGGCAGAATTTCGATGCTCTCGATCGCAGCTTGCGGGATTGAATTTAAATCGACAAACATCACGTTAACCAGGCCGGGGTTGTTGCCCGTCGGATAGGGAGCGACTCGGCGTCCGTCTATCAGGATGAGAGTGGCCCTGGCATCGAAACCACGGAGCGCGACCGTCGCCGCACCCACCGCAGTATTGGAGCCGTTCTCGTTATTCGAGATCGGAACGACGTTCGCGTTTACGACCGGGAGGCTTAGGAGAAATTGCTCTGTGGTGTGCTCACCTGATTTGTTAATGTTGTCGCGGTTGAAGTCCAAAACCGGGTTCGGTCCCACTTCCTCAGCTGTCGGAATGTTCGAACCCGTTACGATGACGCGCTCGGCCTCCGCAGTGGCCGGCGCCGGGGCAGCACCCGGTGGAGGCGGCGGCGGGGGATTCTGTGCGAATGCGTTCGACGCGATAATGAGAGGGATTCCGACGCAGGCTGCGAGAGTCATGCGCAGGAATCCGAACTGATAAAGTCCGGTTCTGATCATAGTTTCTCCTTTGGTTAAATTAGCCTTACGGCACCGGACTAAGAAAAATCCCACAAGCTGGCAAGACTATTTTTCACTTTTTTTGAAATATTTTTGCACAGCGCCCCGTGCGTCACTCCGGCGGGTTGAGCTGAGCTCTGGCGCCTAGTATCTCGGGATACGGGAAATTAGTTTGATTTAGGTAGGGGTTAGACCGGTTGAAGAAAATTGCCCCTGATCCTGTCAACCGACAAAGAACCCGAGCGATCCGGATTCGCCGGTTGCTTCTCCGAAAACTTCGCCTTCACCGAAGCTGTAACCACAGGCCATCGGAATTTTATTCGTCACCGGCTGCTTTTACGGCAGCGCGAAGATCAGCGACAAACCGTTTGTATTCGCGTTGCCGGGATTCTTCGTCGGGCTGTCGAAGCAAAGACGACGGGTGAACCGTGGCAAGAACTCGCGGTGCAAATTTCGATGACAACACTTTGCCGCGCTCGCGCGTAACGCGAAACGACGGTCCAAAGATCGCTTGCGCGGCGGTCGCGCCCAGCACCACGACCAATTTTGGCTTGACCAGGCGCAGCTCCGCCTCAAGCCATGGTCGGCAAGCTGCGATCTCGCGCGCGTTCGGTTTCTGATGAATTCGGCGTTTTCCCCGTGGTTCCCACTTAAAATGCTTCACTGCATTCGTCACATACACCTTGCTGCGATCGATCCTCGCTTCTTCAAGAGCGCGGTCCATGATCTTTCCTGCGGGTCCAACAAACGGTTTCCCAGCGACGTCTTCGTAATCTCCAGGTTGTTCGCCAACCAGCATGATCGGTGCGCCCCTGGGTCCTTCGCCAAACACGGTTTGCGTGGCGCGCTTATAAAGATGACACGCCGTGCATTCGCTCGCCGCGGCGAGCACTTCGGTTAGACTCGATGCATCTGGCGGCGTCGCCGGCCGCGCATATTCATCCGTCTTCATCGGCATCTCGATTATGAATCGAAACTCGTTGGGTCTTCGTCTTCATGTTGTAGTAGCCGCTGTCTTTAGCGGCGGTAAGGTAGGGACGCCGCGCTCCGGCGTCCGCGGACAGCGACAGCGCGCTGTCCCTACCATGGAATTTGAAACACGCCGCCTCATTCTTCGTTCGTTCCGCAACGAAGATGTCGATTTTCTCGCGCCGCTAATGGCGAACACGGATTTCATGCGGTTTTCTCTCGGTGCTTTTACACGGGAACAAACCGTTGGCTTTCTGGACAAACTCATTGACTGGGAGCGTCGTGGGCTGCCATCGCAGTTTGCAGTTATTCATCGCAACGATAATCGCTTGATCGGCTATTGCGGTTTCTTTCATCAACAAGTCGATGAGATGGACGAAATCGAAATTGGGTACCGGCTTAATCCCGATTATTGGAGTCGCGGACTTGCGACCGAAGCAGCGCGAGCAGTTAGGGATCACGGATTTCGCGATCTGAAGTTGCCGCGCGTAATTTCGCTTATTCATCCCGATATTTGCCGTCGCGTCGAGTCGCGGAGAAAAACGGAATGAAAATCGAGAAGAAAACAGTTTTTCGCGGATTCCCCACGCTTGTTTTTGCGATTACTCGGGAGCAGTGGCTGGCGGAGTGTGCCGCTGAATGAATTCTCGTGCGAGAGCGCGATAAGCGTCGGCGGCAGCTCCATTGGGAGCGTACTCGAGAATGGATTTTCCGAAGCTCGGCGCCTCACTCAGGCGAACACTGCGCGGGATCACCGTCTCGTAAACACGGTCCCCGAAATGCTCGCGAACATCTGCCACAACTTGCGCACTAAGATTCGTCCGACCGTCGAACATTGTCATGACGATGCCGCCAATCTCGAGGCGCTTGTTCGCGCCCGAGTCGCGCACCTGCTCGACCAGCCGGACAATTTTCACCAGACCTTCGAGCGCAAAATACTCGCATTGTATGGGGGTCAGGAGTTCATCGGCAGCGGCAAGCGCATTGCTCATGAGGATCCCAAGCGAAGGCGGGCAATCGATAAAAACGAAATCAAAGGTGTCGTCCGCCAGCAATGGCTTGAGCGTTTCCGCCAGACGGGTGAGATGATCCGGCATTCGAGCGATCTCGACCTCGGCACCGGCAAGATCGATACCGGCAGGCACGATGAACAGACGCTCGCGTCGCGTAGGCAGGATTTTCTCGGTGATTGATGCCTCGCCAAGCAGCGGCTCGTAAAGAGTCGTTTCATCCAGTCCTTGCAAACCAAACGAGCTCGTCGCGTTTGCTTGTGGATCGAGATCGACAAGCAAGATGCGCTGGCCCAGCTCCGCCAGCGCCGCGCCGAGATTTACGGCCGTGGTCGTTTTACCGACGCCGCCTTTCTGATTCGCCACTGCTACGATTTTCATTTCAGGAGAGACGTGGCATGGACAACTTGTCCGTGCGGCAGGCGGGCGTCTCGCCTGCTGACTGACAGGTCGTTCGACAGAGCGAATCCTCGGAGCGACCGGCAAGATGCCTGTCGGCCCCACGGCCGGGACGGGTGTGCCACTTTGTGATTCGCAATCGGGAAAATTCTCATGCTTCCAGAGCAGGCGCTCGCCAGATGATGTTGCCGGTCCCCGTAAACGGAAACTAAATTTTTCAGATTTCAGATTTAGAATTTTGGCGGTAGATAATGTTAGAGCATTCTAGCCCGTGAAAGCCGCTTCAGTATCAGTTGGACCTGGATTGACCGCGAAAGTTTGCGCGACTGAGGAACCAGTCATCTTGCGCAGTCAGGACACGCGCGGTGTAGTCACGTTTACACTGAATCGACCGCAGGCTTTCAATGCCTTGTCGGAGGCGATGCTCGCGACCTTGCAAGGCGAGCTAGATGCGATCGCCAAGGATGAGTCGGTGCGTGTCGTGGTTCTCGGCGCAGAAGGCAAAGCGTTTTGCGCCGGCCACGACTTGAAAGAGATGCGCGCGACACCGTCGCTCGATTACTACGAGCGTCTTTTTGTGCAATGCTCGAAAATGATGCTGACCATGCAACATCTGCCGGTGCCCGTGATCGCGCGCGTTCAGGGCATCGCCACCGCGGCCGGTTGTCAGCTGGTGGCGATGTGCGACCTCGCGGTAGCATCGCGCACAGCACGATTCGCCGTCAGCGGCGTAAAATTCGGGCTCTTCTGCTCGGCGCCGGGGGTGGCGATTTCGCGTAACATTTTGCGGAAGGCGGCGTTCGAAATGCTGGTTACCGGTGAATTTATCAGCGCTGAGGAGGCGAGAGCCTGCGGATTAATCAACCGCGTCGCTGAATCCGAACATCTCGATGCCGAAGTCGAGAAACTCGTCGCCAGCATCATCTCCAAACCGCGAGTTGCAGTGGCAATGGGGAAGGAACTTTTCTACCGGCAAGCGGAACTTGGCATTGGGGCGGCATACGAAGCAGCAGCGCGGAGCATGGCCTGCAATATGATGGATGATGCGGCGCTCGAAGGTGTGCAGGCGTTCATCGAAAAACGTCCGCCGCGCTGGCCCCAAAGCGCGGAGTAGCGCTCACCTTTTCCACCCTTTCACGCTTTAACCCTTCAACGCTTCGACGATTTAACATTTCATCTCCTCCGTGACCTTTACTCTTCAAGAACTAGCGACGATGTCTGGCGGCGAGTTGATCGGCGATCCGGCGCTCAAAATCACTGGCGCTGCATCGCTCGCGGAAGCGACCTCTGGAGAGATTAGTTTTTTTGTGAATCGAAAATACGTTGGACTCCTGCGCAAAACGCGCGCCTCCGCCGTCTTCGTTCCGCTTGATTTTGGCGAGCAGATTACCGCCGCTCAAATTCGGGTCTCCAATCCAGCCAAGACCTTCGAGCAAGTCGTGCTCAAACTCGCGCCGAAGCCGATCACCCTCGCACCCGGTATTCATCAAAGCGCGATTGTCGATCCAGGCGCTCAGCTGGGGGAGCGGGTGTCGATCCAGCCGCACGCAGTCATCGAAGCAGGCGCCAAAATCGGCGACGACTCAATCATCGGCGCAGGAACGTATATCGGGCATGAAACGATAATTGGATCCGCGTGCCTGATTTATCCGCGAGTAACAGTTCGCGAGCGAACTCGCATTGGCTCGCGTGTCATCATCCACAGCGGCGCGGTGATTGGCGCGGATGGATTTGGGTTTGAAATGGTCGATGAGCGGCATGAAAAAATTCAGCAGCTCGGAATTGTTCAGATCGACGACGACGTCGAGATCGGTGCGAACACGACCATTGACCGCGCTCGATTTGGGCGAACATGGATTCAGCGAGGCGTGAAGATCGACAATCTCGTGCAAATCGCGCACAATGTGGTGATAGGGAAAAATTCCGTCATTGTGGCGCAGAGCGGCATATCAGGCAGTACGCGTGTGGGTGAGCGCGTCATGATGGGGGGACAGGTTGGCATTGTAGGCCACCTCGAAATTGGCGACGGCACGGCAATTGGCGCGCAAAGCGGTGTCTCGAAGAGCACTCCGGGAGGCGCCTGGTTCGGCTCTCCCGCGGTTCCGCTTGAGGAAGCAAAGCGACAAATTGCCTGGATCCACCGGCTCGGAAAACTTTTCGAACGCGTAAAGCAAATCGAAAAAAAACTGGGACTGTAACGGTTCCACTGAGCATTGTATCGGGCGGTCCGCACAAATTAATTACTAGAATCGCCCCGGAGGTTGCCGACCACTAGCTACTACAGCAGACTAGATTCAATCCATCACCAAAACTGTGCGGCCGTGCATTTGACCCGCGTGCATTTCTGTCAGCGCCTTTTCCGCTTCTTCAAGCGGCACCCGTGTAACTTTTGGACGCACATCGTGGGTGGCCGCAAATTCTAAAGTGTCTCGAAGGTCTTTGCGCGACCCCGGCGGAGGCCCCATCAATCGTCGCCTTCCGATGATAAGGTCCATGGGATCTATTGCTACATCGTTGGGTGGTGCTCCCAGCACGAGCATTGTGCCGTTAAATGCTAGCCCGGGAAACGCAGCGACCATTGGCTGAACGACAAACTTGTATTCATCTAAATCGCCGCTTTAGGAGAGCTGAAGCTTTTACTATAGAACCCAGACCGATCGAAGCAGCAAACGCGTCGCTTCCCGGCAGCGAGCATCGCGCAGGCATTGTCGACCCGACGCGCGCGAGTCTCTGGCCGCTTGGCGGAGGCGATCCAGTGGATCCAATCTCTGCGCGCGATGGGCGTGATGTCCGACCACAACGCCCGCGCTTTCGGGGCGGCCGCGAGAGCCTTCCGCAGATCTGCCGGCACCCTGGGTTCCGGTTCCTCTCCCGACGGCGCGATCTCCAGCGTGACGACGTCGCCTGCGTCTGCGCCCGCAGCTTCGCGCATCTTCCGGTTCACTCTGAGCCAGTGGCTTCTTTGGCCGTCTGGCTCGAGCGTGGCTCGAAAGGGGAAGCCATTGATGGTGCCTTCGACCGTCGTCATGCCCCGCGAGGGGAGCTTCGCACTGGCGTCCTTTGGTAGGGTAAGAAAGGTCCAAGAGCCGACCTTCGCGGTCGCCGCCGGCCGGAAGAGTTTCGCTCTGAAACGGATCTTAGAAGCGGTTTTGGTCATTTTTGCTTGGTATCACTGATAGGAATTTGCTTTTTGGACGCTGCGCGGTTCACTCGCTCAACGATGTCGGATTCGATGCTCATTCGGTAAGTGCGCCTAACGATCAGCGCTTCAGCCGCGGAGGCGCGGACGTTTGGCCGCCGACTGGCGAACGCGGGCGCGGCCGGCCTCGCCGTGTGCGTTGAAATCGTCATGATTAAACTTTTCTCGCCGGTCAGCGGTTGGCTCGAGCGATTAGTTAGATGATCAGCTTGCCACGAAGGGAAGATGAGGAATCGACTCATGCGAACAGAGAAATGTGACAGCTAAGGATGAAGCTCTAGAGGTTGTACGCGAGCTTGTGAGTTGGCTGATACAGCTGGATGTCATCCGCGCCGGGCACGATCATCATAATGATGCGGCCGTACTCGCGTTGCTCGATAGGACCTCGGAACTGCGCTCCTTTCGCCCGCAATTCGCCGACCGTCGTATCGATGTCGTCGCACATCAACGCGATGGAGTGGTGACGCGGGTAATCGTAGGTTTGGCCTTCCCATTCGCTGTGCGTCGGGTGCACGCCCATCTCGCTCGGACCCGATTTGAAAATGAGCCAATCGTTATCGAAATCCTCGGCGACGTACTTCCACCCGAGCACGTCACGCAAAAACGCCCGCGTCGCGTTAGCATCGTCGGAGTAAATCAACGTATGAATTGAGGTAATCATGTCGTCATCAGTTTGTTGTCGCTGCTATGAGTGCATCTAACGAGACGGAGCTGAGCCACCGCTGGCCCGCCGCGGCGGGTAAACTAAAGCGAGTGTGGCAAACTGGCAGAACTGTTTCATGAAATCAAACGTGGACTTCACAGCGGCCAGCGAGCCTGCTCGCCAACGCTCCTGCTCGCCAACGCTTTCGGAGTTCGGAGTTGGCTCCAGCGATTAGTTAGGGCGTCTTATGACGAGGCCAGTCGGCAACGGCGGCGGCGCCACCCCAGCAACAATCGGTACAAGGCAAACGCAAGAACGCTCAGCAGTACGAACGCCGCGCACAACACCGCCAGAAGATTGTGCATTGGCTGGGTAATTGAATAATTTTCATGCGACGCGTAAAAGCCATTAAAGCTGGCAAGGGCGGATGGCAGTTTCATCAAGTCTTCTCGCGACAATTCAAGGGGGCGCTCGTTAGGATGATAGGTGGCGCCTTCGGCATAGGTGTGGCCGGCCAGGTCGCGTTCGATATGGCCACCGAGGATATGGGTGACAGGACGATTCGCCAGAAAATCAATTACGCGAGCGGCGCTCTTCTGATCGACTGCTTTATCCTCGAGGGTCAGTCGGCCTGGCATCAGAAAATCGCCTGAAAAGAGGAGCGCGGTTCTTTCATCATAAAAAGCGATGTGCGCGGATTCATGTCCCGGCGTTGGTACGACGTCAACTATCCGATCGCCCAGGTCCAAATGGGCAATGCCCTCCGGCCAATGATCGAACCCAAAGAAAGCACGCACGGACGCCAAATCTGGAGGGACGACCTTTACATTTGGCAGCGAGGCGAATTGCCCGTCGCCAGCGTAATGATCGCGGTGTTTATGGGTGTGCACGATAAGCAAGGGAAGACGTACCCCATCCTTGGACGGCAGAAGGGAAAGGACTGTTTGCGCAAGCGGCATTTTCTTTGGATCCGCGACAGAGCCGGTGTCGATCAGAAGCGCCTTTTGAGATCCAATGAGCAGGTAGAGAAAGTTTGCTTCAGGGTTGACGCAAGGACTTTGCCTTAGGATGAAAGTTTGCGGCTCGTAGGCGCGTACCTGCAGAGGAGGTTGAGGTGACGCGGCGCGGTTCTCAGCACCGACGTTCCACTGCGCGGGCAGCGATCCTGGCACCGGCTCGGACCATGCGGACCCGGCATAACACACCATAATTGCGAGCGACAAGGGCGCCTTGGGCAGCGCTAACGAAAGAAACCGATTCATATTCTCATTTCGACTTAATGCAGCGGTTTCGATATGAAAATTGCCGGCAAGAGCAGACGAGACGCTGAACGACGTGAGATTGGCGCAGGATGCCGCATAGACCTAACGAGACGGAGCTCAGCCACCGCTGGCGGGAGCGAGCTCTGCTGAGGAGTTTAATGTTGAAGTCATGTGAAAGCTAGACATCGGAACGGCCAGCAAGCCTGCTCGCGAAGCCTTTCGGAGTTGGCTCCAGCGATTGGTTAGGCGTCGGGCGTGCCGTGCTCCCAAGCGTTGAATGGAGGGGTTAGACGCCGTCATGTGAACGTGATGCGAAAGCGCAGGCCAGGCTTGCAGCCGAACTGCTGCGGCTTGATGAAGTGCTCGACCAAGATGCCTCCATTCGCTTCGATGACGCGCTGTGACGCGATGTTGTCCGGATCAGTGGTGATCTCCACGTACGGAAGGCCGACTGCCTTGGCTTCCGGAAGTATGAGGCGTAGCGCTGACTTTGCATACCCGAGGCGCTGCTTCCACGGCACGACCGCATAGCCGATATGCCCCAGACAATGGGGCGGGAGCGCCGTAGTACCTGGCTGCCACCTCAACCCGATGCTTCCGCAGAACTCGCCGTCCCAGAGCCAGCGCCTGAAGCCCGGGAGGCGCTTGGCCGTCGAACCGTCTGGGAGAGTGACGGGAGGACCCTTAGCTTCGCGGTCTTCCATGCTGGCGAGAAACGCCGCTGCATCGGCATGAATGCGGGAGAGCTCTTCGCGTGCAGCGTCGACCCCGCGCTCGTTGTCGGTAGACCACCCACGCTCGAGCGCGGCGACGTAGCTCGCAAGGTGTTCGGGACCGGGACGGACGAGCTGCATGTGTAGGCGCCTAACGAGAAGAAGCTCGGCCGCGGAGAGCGGGAGCGCGGGTGGCTGCGCGGTGAAGGGTTCTAATCATCTGAAAATTGGATAGTACGACGGCTCGCCGTCGGCTGCAGCGCATGGTTAGGCATTGCGGTCAATGCTTAAAGCGTATCTCACCCCAGCGAGTTTGACCATCGGCGTATGACTGAGCGATTCACCTCATTTGCACAACGACCTTACCCTTGGCCCGGCCTTTCTCGAGATAAGCAAGCGCTTCCTTCGCTTGACCGAACGGAAATACCTTGTCGATCACCGGCCGGATGCTCCTCACCTCGAGAAGCTCACCGATCTCTGCGAGTTGGCTACCGTCTGGATGCACGAACAGGAATGAATATTCGGCGCCTCGTTTCTTGGCATGGTGATTCATCTTACGGCTCAGCAACCCCAGCACGAACACC
>Ga0209472_1001233_pt1 | contig 14914 bp, 8 predicted proteins | sample GraSoiAngelo_130_FD_185887 | JGI IMG/M metagenome (GOLD analysis project Ga0209472, IMG submission 185887) | Grasslands soil microbial communities from the Angelo Coastal Reserve, California, USA - 14_0929_02_20cm (SPAdes) (version 2) | ecosystem: Environmental > Terrestrial > Soil > Grasslands ...
GGCCGGTTTCTTCGGAAAAGAGCGACATCGCAGTAACGGATTGGGTCTTCGGATCGATGAAAGAAATCTGGATGGACGTGGCATTGGGGTCGGCGAGAACGGCGCTCCGCGTGATTGGATTGATGGCAATGCCCACAATCGAGGGGGAGATGGAGTAGGTCAGAAATGGAGTTCCAGAACTGGCGACACAGCCGGTGGTGCAAGTGGAGGTATCGTCTTTGTCGGCCTGGAAATACTGAAAGTGAGTGGCATCGAGAACTTGGCCGACGGAAAAAGATCCGTTGAAATCGGTTTTGTTCGTGCTTCCCGCAGGCAAGCCGCTGATGAGCACGGTGCCCGGATTGCCGGGATTGAGATTGTGAGAGGCAGAGGTCGTTATGGTGACAACGTTGGAGACGCGCGTAGCGCTGGCAATAGCGACGGACCCGGCAGATGGATTGGCCAAGTCCACGGCAGAAAGCAGGCCCGCTCCTCCCGGAGTCACATAAACCAGGCGCGCGCCGGGCTCAAATGCGACCTGCGGATTGGCTCCGGTATTCAACGTAACGTAGTCGATGGGGCAGTAGGGCAGCGTCCAAATGATGTTCGTGGCGCTTGGGAGACACTTGAGCTTCGCCGTCACATTAGGGTCGTTGTTCAAGTTGACGATGAGTCCGATGTTTGTGGAAGCAAACGCCACAACGGCTCGATGCGAAAATGGATCGATGCCGACGGAGTAGGGGAACGGCTCCACGGTTGCCTGGCAGGTAGGGTCGGATTGAGGAATCACGCAGCTCAGATCCACGGTTGCAACCGTCGCGCCCGCGGGAACCGCGAGAATGGAAAGCGACTTACTCGCGTAATTCACGACCGCGGCAACGTTGGACTGCGGTGGAGTCAGTAGAGTGAGCTGGTCGTCCACAGCCACTCCGGTAGCAACATTTCCGCCAGAGGAAAATTGGTTGGTCACCGCAGGCGCTGAGCCGGTCAGACCGATGAATTGGACATTGTTCGAATTCACGCCCGCCAAGGTTACGATGGCCAAGCCATCCGCCGGGTCCATCGCAACGCTGCTAGGCGCGGAATTCGCGCCAAAGGAAATCAACGGGGTGGCGGGTCCAAGGTATATTTTTGGCGGGTTTGGCGGAGCCGGCGGCGGCACTGGTTTCAAAGTCAACGCGCTCTTGCTGACGACGTCGAAAGGCGGATTCGAACCGCCGTAGTCCGGGATCACCGCCATGTTGCTGAAAGCGCTGGCGGGATTTGGGGCCGTAAACGGGGCAGGGGAAGTCGTGTAAGTCACGCTCACCGGAAAAAGCCCGGCAAAGTTTCCGCTGGCGGCTGCGGCGGGCAAGAAGCTGTTAATCCGCCGCGGCGACGGAACCGGAGAGGGGGATGACGAAGAATTGGCAAGCAGGGGTTGTTCGTCAAAATTAGCGGCGACGGTAGGCGAATCAACAGGACCGAAAAATCCTCCGTCGATTACAAACGGCACGCCGGTGGTCTGACCCAGCGTGGACTCTTGGAAATTGTCCGGGGAGCTGCCGACGATGGTGGGCCGAACGGGCTGTATTTGCAGGCAAAACGTGGCATTGGGAGGATTGGTTGTAACGTTAATCGAAGTGTTGCTGCTGGTGACCTGCACCTGGTAGAACCCTGGGATCTTCAATTGGTCCGGATGCTGCGCCGAGTTCAAGCGAACGCGAGCTCCGATGGAGGCGGAAGTCGTGCCCGGTGCGAAAACAACCTTGATCTGCGCGGGATCGAAGGTGATGAAATGCTGAGTGTTACTTGGAACTTGGGTACACTTCGAGTCGGTGGGGTCCATTGTCACGCCGATCTGCGAAGTGGCGTTGGTGGCGGCGAGGAAGATGTCCTGTTGCAAGCCGCCCTGAGGCGCAACGGTTGGGGAAAATCCGCTGAAAGTAATGTCACCTGCCTTGACCACGGTGACGGCGGCCTGGGCGATGCGGGCATTGTCGACGTTCGAGAAAGCGTACACCGTGACGATCCCGGCGGCATTCACGGGCGTGGTTGTCGAAGCTGGGGCCGCCGTGGGCACGGCCGTGGGCGCGCTGTAAAGTCCGGTCGTCTTACCGATCGAGCCGCAACTGTTGCTCCCGGTGCTGCAATCGGCACTGCTCGTTTTCGCCGTGGATTCGAAAGTCACGCCCCAGGTAAGTTGATCGGGCGAGATAACATTGCCATTGAAATCCTTCGCGAGAAAGAGTTGCGTCTCACCGGTGCCCAGAGTGGCAGTTGCGGGCGTAAGCGTGATGCGAATACCGGAATCGAAGGTAAAGCTGAACTTGCCCGTCTTCTTCTTGTCGGCGTTGGAGGTTGCCGTGATGGTGACGATCACGTTGGGAAGATTTTTCTGATCCGGAAAGACCGACGGGGCGGTGAAAGTGGCGGTGGAGGCGACCGTGGTGCTGGTATTCTTGATGTTGGAAAGAACACCAACCGCGGGCGTGCATGCCACGGCGGCAGAGGGCGTGGGGCTGGGAACGGCGGTCGTGGGATTTGGAGTGGTGGTATAGGTGCACGCGAACGTTGCAGACACGTCGGTCGCGCCGGTGACCGTGGCGGTGATCGTCTGCGATTGCGTCGGCACCATCACAGAGAACTGGCCCGTGACCGAAACAAGTACCTGATTGGCAGTGCTGCTGCTGCCGCACCCGCTGCCCCAAAGGCTGGCCAAGGCCGTCGCCAGCAGGATGTTTCTCGCACTCTTATGCCACTTCATAACCACTGTCTCCCCCACACTTGCGCGCTTTGCGAGTGTTCCGCGTCTGCTGCGCTGCTGAATTCCCAAGTCTTTCCGCAAACCACAATCATCCACGCTCCCTAGAAGGTCCGGCTGACGGTGAAGCGGAACGTCCGCGCCGGCTCGAAATAGTTGAGACTCCCCGGATTCCTCAGAAGCTGATCGAGCGTCGGCCTAACCTGGAACTTCCACACGTCCGGCGGCAGCGTGGCGGGGAGGCGGCCGAGCGTGCAGGACTTGTCCCCCAGAGACGGATCACAAATCTCGCTAGCCTCGATGAAATCAGGGGGTGCCAAAAGCTGGGAATGCAAACGATGGATATTGTAGGCGTAGTAGACCCGGAAGGGCGCCTGAATGATGGGCAACTGCACGACGAACTCGATGCCCGTCGAACCGCGCAAGCGAAAATTCGTTCCCGGTGCAATGCCGAGCTGCCGGCTCAGGTGTATATCCTGCTGAACAGTTGGAAATTGAGTTGTCAGGTTGGTGAAACCCGTCTTGTCAAGCTGCAAGGCATTCTTGCGAAGGATGCCGTTGGTGCCGCCGTCAAAAAACAACACGGCTTGCACCGTGCTGCCCACGATGGGGATGCGGTACTCGACATTTCCAAACCCCTGCGTGTCGCCTCCAGGAAAAGTGATGGTATAGCCGAGCACCGGCACGCTAACCGTTCGCGGGGACGGCCGACCAGACCCGTCAAGACAGGTGTTGCAGCTGAAGGTGAACTGCTGTGCCGACGCGACCGGAATAAAGGTGACCGGGGTAATCGAGCGAATGTCGAAACCGCGGATGTCCGATTCACCGCCCATATAGAAGCGGCTGTACGGAGGCGGTTCCCCCCCGCCGTAACCGGTGATGAACGCACCAGAAGCGTGAAAACCCAAAACGTTGCGGCGCTTGTTCACGGGATGGTAGTACTTCCAATCAAAAACGTTGGTGATGCTATTGACGTTGCCGCCGAGCGGGCCACCGGAGAACGCGAGCGAATAGTAGTAGCTCTTGCCTCCCGTGGCATTTATTGGATTGTTGACGGTGTTATAGCTGATCGAGGGCATGATGGTGCTCGAAACGATTCCGTTCAGCGCGCTCGGACCGGCGATGCTGCGGAACTGCACCTGGGTAAACAACAGTTTGGACGCATCGTTAAAAGCAGTAATGTTGGTCCGGGTGAGGCCGTAATTCAGCGCGACGCGAGTGAAAGAGAGTTTTCGAACCGGGTAGCTGGCAAAGACCGTGAAGCCGGTGCTGTCCTGGTTGTAATTCTGAACGAATTGGGGATTGATGCTGACGGCCTGCCCGCTGAAGAGCGCCGCCTGTCTGGCCTGGTCAAATTTGTAGCGGCTGGAAAAAATCGTGAAACCCGAGGAGATAGGCCGGTCAAAGAGATAGGGCTCGGTGAATCCGAAAAGGAAGCTGCGCGAGAGATCGCCGAACTGCGCCGAGAAAGTCAAAGTTTCGCCAAGCCCCAGGAAGTTGTTGGTCTGATACGTGAGCCCGATGAAGCTGCCGGCCAGGCCGCTGACACCGCCCTGCAAGCCGATCGACTGTTTGCCCTTTTCCTTTAGCTTGAGGTTGATGTCCACCGTACCATCTTTATTGTTGCGTTTGATCTCCGCAGCCTTGTCCGCTTCGATCTTGTCGAAGTAGTCGAGTTGATTGAGGCGGAGGATGCTCATCTCCCACAAGCGCTTGTTGAAGAGCTGGCCTTCATCAATCGCCAATTCGCGGCGAATTACTTTGTCGCGGGTGGTGGTGTTCCCGCTGAAGTCGATGCGCCTGACGAAATACTGCTTCTGTTCGTCGAACTTCAGCGTCAGGTTGATGATTTTCTTATCTTCGTCGATTTCCGTGTCCGGCTCGGGAGTGAAATCGATGAATCCGTATTCGCCGTAAATTTTGCCGTAGGTTTCCAGGGCCTTGCGAACTTTTTCAGTGGAGAAAATGTCGCCCTGTTTAAGAGGGAAAGCACCTTTTAGCGCATCGACCTTGAGGGACAGGGCTTTGTCCGGATCGGCGCTGACGATCTTCAACGTGCCCATGCGGTAGCGCTCGCCTTCTTCGATGGGGATAGTGATATTGACGGCCTTGCCGTGGCTGTGCCCGGCGACCAGCGGAACGCCCAGCCGATAACCTTCGGTGTCGATGTTTTCGAGAATGGGCTCCCCGACGGAAACCTTGAAATAGCCGTTGTCGCGATATAAGCCGCGAACGCCGACTTCCAGGTCCTCGCTCAACTTTTGGCGGTCGTAGGTCTTCGTGAGCACGGGGATATACCAAAAGTAGAGAGGAATCGAGTAGGGCCGGTCGTGGCGCATGGCGCGGATCAACTTACGGTCGCTGAAAGCGTGGTTTCCGGTGAATTTGATTTTGCCGACCTTGACCTTCGGGCCCTCCTCGATCTTGAAAACGAGAATGACGGCGTTGCTGGAAGCGATGCGCTCGTACTGCGGAGTGACTTTCGCGAACTGGCGGCCATGCTCGCCCAGCAATTCCTTCAAGACCACTTCCGCTTTCTTGATTTTCGTGGGATCGAACTGGCTTTCGACGCTGAGACCGACCTTGCGTTCTTTGAACCGGTCGAGAATGTCCGATTCGGAAACGGAGTGGATGCCGTCGTAGCGGATGCGGCGGATCTGCGGGCGTTCCTTCACTTCAAAGATGATGATTTTGCCGTCCGCGCGATTGGGAGAGTCTTCCACGCGGAGCTTTACGTCCTCAAAGAATTGCGTGTTCCACAACGCCTGAAAATCGCGGCGCAACGTCTCTTCATTGTAGACATCGCCTTCGCGGCTGAAGATGCGTGCTTTCAGGGTGTCGCTGCGCACGCGGCGGTTGCCGATGAAATCGATACGTTCGATCACAGATTGCTGTTGCTGCCCGGCGGCCTGCGGACCCGCCGCGGAACGGTCCTCTATAACGTCTTTGCCAGTTGCGTAATCAAAGGAAGCGGAGAAGAGATAGGAGCTTGCAGATGAGGATGCGTCCGCGCGGGGATTTTCCCGCGTTGCTGCGGGTGACGCGACCGCAAAAAGAAACACCAGGGCGATCGTCAACGTCACGCGAGCCGCAAAAAAACCACACGGCAAACAAACTCTTCTTCGAGCGGCCGATGAGGTCGTCAAGGCCGCGCCCCCAAACTCAAGTTGTTTTTCTCCCGCCGGACCCGGTGTGGGCCGGCCGTGCGTTAATCCCGAACCCGGTCGGGATCACCCGTGCGTTGTGTCAGATTCGTTAGTGGACGACCGGGGTTGCCTCACCGACGGGACGGAACGACAGGCCTTCCCCTGCGACGTAAATCTGGAGAGTCGCCGGCCTTTGAATTCCACCCTGGATCAGCGCCTCGGAGAGCGGGTCTTCTACATACTTCTGCAAAGCCCGGCGGAGCGGACGTGCCCCATAACTGCGGTCCGCGCACGTTTTCTCGAGTATCCACTGCCGTGCTTCCGGCGATACCACGATCTGCACCTGCCGGTGAATCAGCGTGTCGTTCAGCTGGCCCACCAGCAAATCGATGATGCGGAGCAGATCTTCGTCGCCGAGTGGATTGAAAATAATCACTTCGTCCAGCCGGTTCAAAAACTCCGGATTGAACGCCCGCTTTACTTCGTTCATCACCATATCTTCCATGCTCTTCTGCCCGGCTTCATCCGCGCCGGACTGGAAGCCCATCGCCGTGCGCTTTTGCAAATGACGCGCGCCAAGATTGGACGTCATGATGATGATGGTGTTCCGGAAATCCACGGTATTGCCGAGCCCGTCGGTCAACTGGCCGTCTTCAAACACCTGCAACAATATATTAAACACGTCCGGATGCGCCTTCTCGATTTCATCCAGCAGGATGACCGAGTAAGGCGTCCGGCGGACGCGTTCCGTCAACTGCCCGCCTTCTTCGTAGCCCACGTACCCGGGAGGCGCGCCGATCAGCTTCGAGACGGAGTGCTTCTCCATGAACTCCGACATGTCGAAGCGAACCAGCGACTTCTCCGAACCAAACAAAAACTCCGCCAGCCGCCGGGCGACTTCCGTCTTGCCGACGCCGGTCGGCCCTAGGAAGAAGAAGCAGCCCACCGGACGCAGCGGCGACTTGAGACCCGCGCGGCTGCGGCGAATGGCGCGAGCCAGCGCAGTGATGGCCTTGTCCTGGCTGATGACGCGCTTGTGCAGTTCCGGCTCGATGCGCAGAAGTTTTTGCTGTTCGTCTTCCTTGATGGAAGTGACCCCGATGCCCGTCCAGCGTGACACTACTTCTTCAATGTCTTCGCGGGTCACGATGCCCGTCGAGGCGTCGTCCAGTTTGAATCGTTCGCGCAGCCCGCGCAGGTTTTCTTTTTCCTTGCGTTCTTCCTCGGAATAGAAACGCGCCTTTTCGAATTCGTGATTGGCGATGGCCGTTTCCATGCGGTGGGTGATGAATTTCACGCGCTTCTGCACTTCGCCGACTTCCTCGGGAACGGTGGCCTGGCGCAATTTTACGCGCGCGCCGGCTTCGTCGATCAGGTCGATGGCTTTGTCCGGAAGAAAACGGTCGGGGATGTAGCGGTTCGAAAGATAGACGGAATAACGGAGTGCTTCGTCGGTGTAGCTGACGGCGTGGAATTTTTCGTAGCGCTCGCGAACGCCCTGGATCACTTGCACGGCCTGTTCTTCATCCGGCGCGGGAACTTTCACGGACTGGAAGCGGCGCTCCAGCGAGCGATCTTTCTCCACCGACTTGCGGTATTCGCCCGGCGTCGTGGCGCCAATGCACTGGATCTCTCCGCGTGAGAGTGCGGGCTTCAAAATGTTGGCGGCGTCGAGCGAGCCTTCCGCGGAACCGGCGCCCACGAGGGTGTGCAGCTCGTCGATGAACACGATGGAGTTTTGGCTCTCCATCAGTTCCTTCATGATGGTCTTCAGGCGCTCTTCGAACTGGCCGCGGTACTTCGTGCCCGCCACGATCAGAGAAAGATCGAGTGAAAGGATGCGCTTATCCGCGAGGAACGGCGGAACATCGCCATCGGAGATGCGTTGCGCGAGGCCTTCGACGATGGCGGTCTTGCCCACGCCGGGCTCGCCGATCAAAACCGGATTGTTCTTGGTGCGGCGGCACAGAATTTGAATGACGCGCTCGACTTCGTTTTCCCGCCCGACGAGTGGATCCAGCGAACCTTCCGAAGCCGCTTGCGTGAGGTCGCGGCTGAATTCCGCGAGCAGAGAAGTTTCTTTCGGCCGCGTCGCCGCTGTTTTTTCGCCGGACGTGCGCGCCAGCTCTTCCCGCAGCGTGGACAGACGCAGCCCGCGCTCCATCAGGATTTCCGCGCCGAAGCACTTTTCTTCGCGCAGGATGCCGAGGAGCAAATGCTCGGTGCCGACGTGCTTGTGGCCCAGGCGCTCCGCTTCTTCCGCCGCCATGTTTAGGATGCGCTTGCACTCCGCGCTGAGCGGCACTTCGACGGAAGTGGAGATGCGCTCGCGGATGGTGATGCGGGCTTCGATCTCTTTGCGTATCGATTCGATCGAGCCTTGCTGGCGCAGGAAACGGTTGGCCAGCGCTTTGTCCTCGCGCATCAACCCGAGCAGCAGATGCTCCGTCTCGATGTACGGACTGCCATACTGGCTGGCTTCGTACCTCGCAAAAAATATGACGCGTCGCGCTTTCTCTGTATAACGTTCGAACACGTTAGCTCGCTTCTCCCCCGGGGGTCCCGCTCGCGGAGGCCGCTGTCTCGCGAGCTCGCAGAACGCCATGTTCCAGCGCAAGTATCCGGTCACACCGCGCGGCGAGCGCCAAGTTGTGCGTCGCAATCAGCGACGTCAACTTGTGCGTGCGGTGCAGCCTTTCCAGTAACTCGAACACCGCCCAAGCATTCTGCTCGTCCAGATCTCCCGTAGGTTCATCTGCCAGCAGCACGCTCGGCCCAGTGACGAGCGCCCGGGCGATCGCGACGCGCTGCTGTTCCCCTCCGGAGAGTTCCCCTGCGCGGTGATCGGCCCGATTTTCCAAGCCAACCTCCGCGAGCCACTTCCGCGCCATCCCCAGCGCCGAAGCAAAACCTTCGCCGCGCACCAGCAGCGGCATGGCTACGTTTTCCGCAGCCGTAAAATCCGGCAGCAATTGGTGGCGTTGCCACAAAAATCCGATGGCACGATTCCGAAACTCCGCCAGCGCCGCGTCATTAATCGATTCAATGGCTTTCTTTGCGAAGTATACTGTACCGCTCGTTGGCGTGTCTAGCGCGGCCAGCAAGTGCAGCAAAGTACTTTTGCCGGCTCCGGACGGCGCGACGATCGCCACCATCTCTCCCTGCCGCAAGCTCAAGTTTGCGTCCGCCAGAACGCAGATGCTTTTCTCCCCGCGGCCATAGGTTTTCTTCAGGCCGCGCGATTCCAGCACAACTACCGCGTTGCGCGGATCCTCTGGCGCCACCCCGTTCGCGAATTGTGCCTGCTGAATCACTCTGCTCTAAGTCCTTTTGGCGTCTTTTCGTGCCCTTCCTGTTCCTTCCTTTAGATGCTTCCGCTGCAATCCCCGTGCCGTCGTGAGTGCGTGCAACTTGTGTTTCAATTAACCCAAAGTGTTTCCTATTTTCGCCAATCCATTGCCTGCCGAAAAGAGGGCAATTTTCTGTCAAACTGAAACAACGATAATCTTTCTGTTTTCAACAGCTTGCGGCGGGTATTTGCCCCGACCGAGGGTCGAGCGATGCGCCCCGGTCTCACCCACCTGCCTCTCCGCCCTACTAGGAGCAAATCTCGCGCCAACGCGCCAAATGGACTCCGGAATACCATTCCGGCGTGCCGGACTTCATTCATACCGGAGGATTTCCACCGGCAGGAGCCGCACGGCAGCGCGAGCCGGCAAAATCGTCGCCGCCATGGAGATTCCCATGGCCACGGTGGTGATCCACACGCCATCGAAAATATTCGAATGAAAAGGCACATAAGGTACGGCGTACACCTGCGGATCGAGCGGAATCAGATGGTAGCTACCGGCCACAAACGAGAACGTGTAGCCCATGAACAGGCCGATAAGCGTGCCCGTGGCTCCGATGCTGATTCCCTGCCAAAGAAAAATCGTGCGAATCTGCTCGCGGCGCGCGCCCATGGACCGCAGCACGGCGATGTCGCGCGCTTTGTCGATGACCGTCATGGAAAGAACCACCAGGATGTTGAGACCGGCGACGAAAGTAATCAGGCCGATGAAGATCGCCGTGACCAGCTTTTCCAGTCGCAGCGCCCGGAACAGCGCGCGATTTTCTTCCATCCATGTCGTCGCTGAAAACCCCGGTCCCGCCGCTTGCCGGACCCGTTCCGCAATTTCGCCCGCGCGTTCCGGCTGCTTCAGCCGGAACTCCAGTACGTTGACGACGTCACCCGCACCGGAAAGCCCCTGCGCTGCCGCCAGCGCCATGAAGCACCAGTTCTCGTCGTAGTCGTAAAAGCCGGAATCGAAAACACCGGCAACCCGAAACCGTCGTGTCCGCGGCATCAATCCGTAGGGCGTCAATCGTCCCTGCGGACTTGTCAGCGTCACGTAGTCGCCCGGAGAGATCTTCCATTCTTCCGCAAGCTGTTTTCCAATGAGCAGCGCGTCAATGCCGTCCGCGTCCGGAGAAAAGTCCAGGCTTCCGGCGGCGATGCGTTGCAGCGCTTCATCGCTTTTCCGCTCCCGCTGGGGGTCGATGCCTTTCGTGACCACGCCTCGCGCTTGCCCACCGAAGGAAAGCAGCACCGTCTGGTAGACCGCCGGCGTCACGGAACGTGTGCCGGTTGCGGCGGCGAGCTTCGTGGCCATTTCCTCGTAGTTCTTGATTCCGCCGGTGCCTGGTCGCGTCAGAGAGACATGGGCTGTCACGCCGAGCAATCGGTCTTGCAGCGTCTCGCGGAAACCCGTGTTCATGGAGAGTGCGATCACCAGCGTCGCCACGCCCGCCGCCACGCCGATCATGGAAAAGAGCGTGACCAGCCGCAGGACCGCCGGCCGGTACGGCGACCGCAGGTATCGCTGCGCCACGAACCATTCGAATCGCATGCTGGTTGGAAGAATACGTTAGGCGCCGTGCGCTTCGGAAGATGATTCGCCGCCGCCTTCCGGGCGCAGCAAGGGAAAAAGGATGACGTCACGGATCGAGGGCGAATCCGTCAGCAGCATGGTCAGGCGGTCGATGCCAATGCCTTCGCCGGCCGTCGGGGGCATGCCGTGGCACAGAGCGCGAATATAATCCACGTCGAGCTGCTTCGGGACTTCTTCCCCCCCTTGGGCCATCTGTGCAAGAAAGCGCCGCTCCTGCTCGGCAGGGTCGTTCAACTCGGAGAAGCCGTTCGCCACTTCCATTCCTGCAACGTATATTTCGAATCGTTCCGTCAGTGATGGATCCTCGGGCTTTTGTTTCGAAAGCGGTGAGATTTCCGTCGGAAAGTCGTAAAGGATCGTAGGCTGGACAAGTTTATCTTCGGCCATGGTTTCGAAAAGGAGTCCGGTCCATTCGCCATTCGTCAACGTCCCTTTGGCCGCCGCGTAAGGCGCACCGGCGCCCTTCGCCCACAGGTTATAGCGATTGGTGGCTTCCTGAGCGCCGCCCGGCGAGGCTAATTTTTCGGATGTAGGCGCCTCACCCGCTGTCGGCGGCCAATACTTGACGATCGCCTCGCGCATGGAGAGCCGTTGCATCTTCGAAAAATCAAGCTCGGCGCCGCCGTAGTTCACCGTAGTTGAGCCGGTAATGTTCTTTGCCAGCAGCGCGAACAGCTGTTCGTTCATGTCCATCAAATCGCGATAATTACTGTAGGCCTCGTAGAATTCCAGCATGGTGAATTCGGGATTGTGCTGCGTGGAAATACCTTCATTGCGGAAATTACGGTTGATCTCGAACACGCGGTCGAATCCCCCGACCGTCAATCTCTTTAGATACAGCTCCGGCGCGACGCGCAGGTACAAATCAATGTCCAGCGTGTTGTGGTGCGTTGTGAACGGCCGCGCGGCGGCGCCCCCGGCGATGGGATGCATCATCGGTGTTTCGACTTCGATGTACCCTCGCGCATCAAAGAACCGGCGCAATTCCTGGATGATTCGCGCCCTTGTCACGAACACCTCGCGTGACTTTTCATTGGCGATCAGATCTAGATACCGCTGGCGATAGCGCAGCTCGACGTCCGTCAGGCCATGCCACTTTTCCGGCAACGGCAGCAGCGCTTTCGAAAGAAAGAAAATCTCCTCGACCCAAATGGACAACTCATTGGTCTTGGTTCGAAACAGGTGCCCGCGCACGCCAATCGAATCTCCCAAGTCCAGCAGATGAAACAGCTGGAATCCCTGTTCGCCGACAACGTCTTTCTTTATATAGATCTGAATGCGCTTGCCCGCCCCTTGCAAGTGTGCAAAACCCGCTTTCCCCATCAGCCGGAGGGACACGATGCGGCCAGCGACCCGCACCTCGCTCTTGGTCGCCTCCAATTCCACGCCAGGGGTCTGAGTGTATTTGTCTACCAGAGCGGCGGGTGTATCCGTCCAGCGAAATTCCCGGGGATACGGATCGTGCCCCAGCGCCTGGATCTGTGCAAGTTTCTTCTGGCGCTGTTCAAGTTGGTCGCGCGGCTCGAATTGCAAGTCGAAAATCCTTTCGAAGGCAATGGCCCCCGAAGTATAGCGGCGCGCGCGTGGATTGAGCAAGAAATGGGATATTCTGGTAAATATTCTGGTAGTGGTGTCATTTGACGCCACTACCGATATTCTTGCCTTGGCGACACTAGAGCCAACACTCGCTGCTTGGTGGACAAATACCTACACCTTTGCCACGTTTTTTTTGCTACACTCCCGCTCCTCTTTACAACGGAGACCGGCGTGACAGACTGCAACCGCCCCCTAGCCCGCGGTAGGTGTGTCAGAGACGATTGGCGCGTGGTTACCTGTTGAAAAAACACAGGTTTTCCACAAGGAGGTCCGCCAAGCATTATGGAATCATGCCCAACGCTGCGCCTCTCGATCCCGCGAATTTTCAGGGACAAAGAGGCCAGCGGTCGGCGCGCATGAGCAGCCTGCTCAGCCACGTGCTGTTTTCCGGAAGGCTGCAATTCCTTCATAAAGTCAGCACTTTGCAGGAAATGGTCGAGGATCTTGGGAAGCAGTTTCGCCTTGCCGCCGATGACCTCGCCGAAGGAACCTCTTTGAATCCCAAGAGAATGTGGGCTGAGGTGGACAGGGACCACTACGATTTGAATACCTGCCTGAGAGAGGCCATTGTCGTCTTCAAGTCTTTCTTGATTGCCCTGCCCGAGAGCCAGCTTGTTGCTTTCCAAAATGCCGTTCGCGAGCAATCTCAGCTCCAGGAAGCCCACCTCCCTTCCCGCCAGGTTGTGATCCGCCATAGACGAATGACCGCGATCGCGGGAGAATCATCGAGCCTGCTGGCCCGCAGGGCTCCCGGGAAACTTACTCGGGGAATAAGCGCCCCTTCGGGGGTGTCTGTTTAAGGCATGCGGGCTTGTGCCAGGACAACTCAAGGAGGTATTCGGCGCATCCGAAGTGGTGGATGCGCCGCTATTGGACCGTTGGCCAGAAACCGACCAAGCGATCCCGATGCGTCGACCTCTCGGCAGTCCACCAAACCGGTGACTGAAGCAGAGGCCATCCGCCTGGCCCAGGCCGGGGATGCTGCGGCTTTTGAGTTTCTGTACCACTTGCATGGCCGCCGCGTCTACGCCTTGTGCTTGCGCATGGTGAATAACCCAGCCGATGCGGAAGACCTTATGCAGGAAGCTTTTCTGCAGCTTTTCCGCAAGATTGGGACCTTCCGCGGAGAGTCGGCCTTTTCGACTTGGTTGCACCGGATGACGGTCAATGTGGTGCTGATGCGGCTGCGCAAGAAGTCGCTCCCGGTGGCTTCGCTCGAAGAAACGACGGATCCCGACGATGAAACGGGCGGCCCCAGGAAAGACATCGGCGCGCCGGATTTGCGCTTGAGCGGTGCCGTGGACCGGGTCAATCTGGAACGTTCGGTTGAAAAGTTGCCGCCGGGCTACCGGACGGTGTTTGTGCTTCATGACGTCCAGGGTTACGAGCACAATGAGATCGCGGACATCATGGGATGTTCGGTGGGAAATTCGAAGTCGCAATTGCACAAAGCGCGTACTCGGCTCCGGGACCTGCTCCAGGAAGAGGTACGCCAGCAGGCACGGCAAGAGCGCCATGCGGCAAAAACCCATACGGCGCATGATGATTGAGTTACAATGAGTGCAATTCAGGGTGTGTGAGCGACTTCACGGCAGAACATCGGGGATTTGCGCGCCGAAACGATTTGAGAGAAGTCGAACGGGCAGGCATCCAGCGCCAGCTCCCGCGGAGTGCAGGATCATGTTGTGTAAGGACGTGGAAATCGTAGTGGAACAGGAAGGTCTGGCGCCGCTGCCGGAAGCAGCAAGGGCGCACGTGGCCGCTTGCAGCCGTTGCCAGGAATTTGTTGGCGATCTCGCGGCCATTGTTTCTGTCGCGAAGGAATTGCTCGCCGAAGTCGCACCACCCGCTCGCGTGTGGTTTTCCATCCAGGCTCAACTTGAACTCGAAGGAATTATCAAGACGCCCGTCGTTTCTGCTCACGGCGAGCGCTCGTCCTGGTGGCTTGGCTTCAACGAGCTGTTTCGTAGCCGCGCTCTGGCGACTGCAGCTGTGGGCCTGCTGATCGTCGCTGCTGGGGTCCTGCTATTGCGGCAAACTCCGGATGTCCGCTTGGAAACTAATGCGAATGTTTCCGGGCCCGTTTGGCAAATTCCCTTCGCCCAAACTGCCCAAGTGTTGAATGAGCAGGAAATCGATCTCAGAAACATGCAGGTTGCCAACATGCAGCTTGCCAGTACTTCTGCGGTGGACACCTCTTTCCGGCAGAACCTCCAGCAAGTCGATGATTTTATTGCCGACTGTGAGCGCCGCGTGCACGCTGCCCCGCAGGACGAACTGGCGCGTGAATATTTGTACAACGCCTATCAGCAAAAAGCCGAATTACTGTCCGCGATGATGGATCGCGGAGGGAGTGTCCACTAACATGGGAACTGGAATGCTGGAGTTGGCCTCTTTGCGGTTGGATGTGAAACGCAGCTTGCTGCCGGTACTCGGCGCCGCGGCTTTTCTGTGCTCGAGCCTGCCCGCTGCGGCTGCAGCGCAGCATCTCGAGAAGCATTTCGCGGTCAACAACCGAC
>Ga0209472_1001235_pt1 | contig 14907 bp, 16 predicted proteins | sample GraSoiAngelo_130_FD_185887 | JGI IMG/M metagenome (GOLD analysis project Ga0209472, IMG submission 185887) | Grasslands soil microbial communities from the Angelo Coastal Reserve, California, USA - 14_0929_02_20cm (SPAdes) (version 2) | ecosystem: Environmental > Terrestrial > Soil > Grasslands ...
CCCGATAGATTACTGCCTTGTCTCGCGTAACGGGGATCTACGCCGCAAGCGCGGGGCGGCGTTTCCAGAATTGTGTTGCCTGCTCGAAGGCGTGGGCGAGCTGCAGGACGCCAAAGTCGTCGCGGTAGCGGCCGACGATCTGCAGGCCGGCCGGAAGCCCGTCGGGGGTGAAGCCGGCGGGGACGGAGATCGCCGGGTGGCTGGTGATGGTGATGTAGTAGCAGCTCTTCATCCAGTCGAGGTAGCTGTTCATGCGCACGCCGGCGACCTCGCGCGGCCATTCCTCGTCGATCGGGAAGGGCGGAAGCTGGTTTACCGGGCACAGAAGGAACTCGTAGCGCTCGAGGAACCGCCGCATGCGGTGAAACAGGTCGCTACGCAGCGCTTGCGCGCGGGCGATTTTCTCGGGCGCGAGCTTGAGGCCCTCCTCGATGTTCCAGATCACGGTGTCCTTGAGCTGGTCGCGGTGCTGCTTGAGGTGGACGCCGTAGCGCTGCAGGAAGCCGAGCGCGCGCAGGGTTTCGAAGGCTTCGGTGGCGCCGGAGAAATCGGGTTCCGCCTCTTCCAGCGCGCAGCCAAGATCGTTGAACACTTTTTTCTGAGCGGACAGGACGGCGGTGACGCGAGCGTCCATCGGCAGGCCGCCGAGGTCGCGGCTCCAGGCGACGCGGACTTTCTTGAAGTCCCTTTTCAGGCTCTTCGAGAAGATTTCTCCCGGCTCGGCGATCGACACCGGCGCGCGCGGGTCGGGGCCGGCCATGGTAGAGAGAAGAAAGGCGCAGTCGTCCACGGTGCGCGCCATCGGGCCGATCACCGCCAGCGAGTCCCAGGCATTCGGTGAAGGCCACGCGGGGACTCGCCCAGGCGTTGGCCGGAAGCCGACCACGTTGCAGTAGTTGCCGGGATTGCGCAGGCTCGCCGCGAGATCGGAGCCGTCGGCGAAGGGCAGCATGCCGCACGCCACCGCCGCGCCGGCGCCGCCCGAGGAGCCGCCGCAGGTCTTCGACGGATCGTAGGGATTGCGCGTCGCGCCGAACAGCTTGTTGAAGGTCTGGCTGCCGGCGCCGAACTCGGGGGTGTTCGTCTTGCCGATGAGAATCGCGCCCGCCGCCGTCAGGCGCTCGACGATGACGTGGTCCTCGGTGGGAACGTGGTCCTGGTAGATGAGCGACCCGAAGGTAGTCCGCACGTCTTTGGTTGGGACCAGATCCTTGTAGGCGATGGGCAGCCCGGCAAGGGGCCTGCCGCGGTCAGCGGATTTCGCTTTCTTGAGCGCGAGCTCCGGTGTGAACGTGACGATGGCGTTCACCTTCGGATTGACGCGCTCGATCTGCGCGATGAACGCCTTGACCACCTCGGTCGCCGAGAGCTTGCGCGCGCGGATGAGCCGCGCCAGCTGCCGCGCCGGGGTAAAGCAGATCTCCATCACTTTAGGGACTTTGACCCTTCACATCAGCACGATGTCGAACTGCTCCTGCGTGTAGCTCTGCTCGACCTGCATCGACACCGGCTTGCCGATGAATTCCGACAGCATGGCGAGCGAGGCCGACTCGTCCTCGAGCAGGACGTCGATCACCGCCTGCGAGGCGAGGACGCGGAATTCGCGCGCGTTGAAAGTGCGCGCCTCGCGCACGATCTCGCGCAGGATCTCGTAGCACACCGTGTGCGGGGTCTTCACTTCGCCGCGCCCGCCGCAGGTCGGGCAGGGCTCGCACAGCACGTGCGCGAGCGACTCGCGCGTGCGCTTGCGGGTCATCTCCACCAGGCCGAGCGCGGTGAAGCCGTTCACCGTCATGCGCGTGCGGTCGCGCGCGAGCGCCTTCCTGAACTCCTCGAGCACCGCGGCGCGGTGCTCGTCGCTCTGCATGTCGATGAAGTCGAGGATGATGATGCCGCCGAGGTTGCGCAGCCGCAGCTGGCGCGCGATCGCCTGCGCCGCCTCGAGGTTGGTCTTGAAGATGGTGTCGTCGAAATTGCGGCTGCCGACGTAAGCGCCGGTGTTGACGTCGATGGTGGTGAGCGCCTCGGTCTGGTCGATGATCAGGTAGCCGCCAGACTTCAGCTCGACGCGCCGCGACAGCGCCTTCTCGATCTCGGTCTCGACGTTGTACAGGTCGAAAAGCGGCCGCTCGCCGGTGTAGTGCTCGAGCCTGCCTCGTACTTGCGGCATATACGTGTCGGCGAAGGCGGCGAGCTTCTGGAAGTTCTCCCGCGAATCGACGATGACGCGCGCGGTGGCCGCGCTCACCATGTCGCGCAGCACGCGCTGCGCGAGCGACAGGTCCTGGTACAGCAGCTGCGGCGGCGCCGCGCCGAGGGAGCGCTCCTGGATGACGCGCCAGAGGTTGCGCAGGTAATCGATGTCCGCGCGCAGCTCGTCCTCCGAGGCGCTCTCGGCCCGCGTGCGCACGATGAAGCCGCCTTTCTCGTCGGCCGGCAGCAGCTCCTTCAGCCGGTCGCGCAGCGCCGCGCGCCCGCTCTCGTCCTCGATTTTCTGCGAGATGCCGATGTGCGGGTCGTGCGGCAGGTAGACCAGCATGCGCCCGGCGATCGAGATCTGCGTCGAGAGCCGCGCGCCCTTCGAGCCGATCGGGTCCTTCAGCACCTGCACCAGGACCGGCTCGCCGTCGGCGAGAATTTTCTCGATCGGCTTGGTCGGCTCGCCGTTCGCCTTGCGGTGCTCCCAGATGTCGGCGACGTGGAGGAACGCCGCGCGCTCCAGGCCGATCTCTACGAACGCCGACTGCATGCCGGGCAGCACGCGCGCCACGCGCCCCATGCAGATGTTGCCGACCAGCCCGCGGCTCGCGGTGCGCTCGATGAGGAGCTCCTGCACAACGCCAGCCCCGGTGATCGCGACGCGCGTCTCGCGCGGCGTGACGTTAATGAGAATATCTTCCTGCACGAGAAGTGTGCAGCCGCTCGATCAGCTGCCCGGTCTCGTAAAGCGGCAGGCCCATCACGCCGGAATAGCTGCCGCTCAGGTGCATGACGAACAGCGCGGCCCGTCCCTGGATCGCATAGGCGCCGGCCTTGTCGTCGCCCTCGCCGCTGGCGACGTATTGCTGGATCTCCTGCTCGGTGAGCGGCTTGAAGCGCACGTCCGAGACCGACAGCGAGCTTTCCAGCCAGTCGGCCTGCTTCAGCGCGACGGCGCTCAGCACCTGGTGCGTCTGGCCGGAAAGCGCGGCGAGGATCGCGGCGGCCTGCTGGCGGTCGGCGGGCTTGCCCAGGATGCTCGTCCCCAGCGCCACCGTGGTGTCGGCGGCCAGCACCGGCGCCTGCGGCAGGTTCCGCTGCATCATGCGCTGCCATCCGGACTCGGCCTTGGCGCGCGCCACGCGCTCCACGTACGCGCCGGGCGATTCGCCGGCGAGCGGGGTCTCGTCCACGTCGGGGCCTTCGCCGGGGCGCGTGCGGAACAGCAGCAGGTGATAGCGCACCCCGATCTGGCTGAGCAGGTCGCGCCGCCGCGGGCTGCGCGACGCCAGGTAGATTCCACGTTCCAGCGAGCCGGTCATTTCGCCCGAGTGTAGCAGCTAGCTTCTGTGATACGGGTGGCCGGTGAGCAGGGTCGCGGCCCGATAGAGCTGCTCCATCAGCACCACCTGCGCGAGGGCATGCGGCAGCGTGAGCGACGACACGCGCAGCAGCAGGGCGGACTGCTTTTTTATGCCTTCGTCCAGCCCGTCGGGGCCGCCGATCACGAACGCCGTTTCGATGCTCAGCAGGGTCGAGAACTGCGCCGTGGTGAAGTCCTTGCCGCGCTCATCGAGCGCGACGAGGCGGGCGCCCTTGGGCAGCGCCGCCTGCAGGCGCTTGTCGTTCCTGACGGCGATGCGCGCGACCTCGTAGCCGCGGGGCATGCGCTGCGCATAGTCGGCGCAGGCGGCTTCTGCCCAGTCAGGCAGCCGCGCGCTTACGGCGAGAACGTGCAGCCTTGCCATGGCGTTTGGGGTTTTTGAGCTGGAACCGTACCGTCTTCCCGCCCCAGACTTCCTCCAGATTGTAGAAATCGCGCACCGTCGGATGCATGATGTGCACCACCACGTCGCCGAGGTCGACCAGCACCCACTCGCCGCTCGCTTCGCCCTCGACGCCGTAGACGCGCACGCCGTTCTCTCGGACTTTCTCCTGCACGCGGTCGGCGAGCGCCTTGACCTGGCGCGTCGAGTCGCCGCTGGCGATCACCACGCGCTCGAACATCGACGGCATGCGCGCGGTGTTGAAGACGACGATGTCGCGCCCCTTGATGTCCTCCAGCGCCTCGAGCACCACGCGCTGCTTCTTGCGCAGGTCCATCTACCGGTAGAGCCTGCGGCGGGCGATGTAGCCCGCCACCGCGGGCGGCACCAGGCCGGACAGGTCTTCGCCGCGCGCGGCGCGCGCGCGGATGTCGCTCGCGGAGACCGGCATGGCGGGAAACGGAATGACTCGCGCCGCCTGGTCCTCGATCTTGAACCCCGGGCGCGAGAACACCACGATCCGCGCTCGCCGGGCGACCTCCTGCGGCTCGTGCCAGGTATCGAGCTTCGCGTACTGATCGGCGCCGAGCAGCAGGTAGAGGGCGGTATCGGCCTCGAGGCCGGCGCTCAGCTCGCGCAGCGTGTCGGCCGTATAGCCGGAAGCACCGAGAGCCAGCTCGCGCGCGTCGATCTCGTAGAGCGGCTCGCCCTCGATCGCGAGCCGCAGCATCGCGACGCGGTCCTCGCCGGGCGCGACCGGCGCGTTGCGGTAGCGCGGCGCCCCGGTGGGCATCCACAGCAGCTTGTCGAGATCGAGCTCGCGCATTGCGGCGCGCGCCATCGCGAGGTGCGCGTTGTGAACCGGATCGAAAGTGCCGCCGAGGATGCCTACTTTCAGGTGCGGACCTCGCCGTGGCCCAGCACGACGAACTTCTGGCTCGTGAGGCCTTCCAGGCCCACCGGGCCGCGGGCGTGCAGCTTGTCGGTCGAGATGCCGACCTCGGCGCCCAGGCCGTACTCGTAGCCGTCGGCGAAGCGCGTCGAGGCGTTCCACATCACCGAGCTGGAGTCGACTTCGCGCAGGAAGCGCTCGGCACGCGCGCGGTCCCCGGCGACGATGGCGTCGGTATGCTGCGAGCCGTACTTGGCGATGTGCTCGATCGCCTCGTCGAGGCCCTTCACGACGCGGATCGACACGATCGGCGCCAGCCACTCGGTGTAGTAGTCCTTCTCGGTTGCCGCTTTTGCCTCTGGAATCAATTTTTGGGTCTGCGCATCGCCACGCATCTCGACGTTCTTCCCCTTGAAGATGGTTCCAATTCTCGGCAGCACCTTGGGCGCGATTGATTCGGCGACCAGCAGCGTCTCCATCGTGTTGCAGGTGCCGTAGCGCTGCGTCTTCGCGTTGTCGGCGATCCTGACCGCCATTTCCGGATCGGCGCTGTCGTCGAGGTAGACGTGGCACACGCCGTCGAGGTGCTTGATCATCGGGATGCGAGATTCGCGCGCGAGCCGCTCGATCAGCTCCTTGCCGCCGCGCGGCACGATGAGGTCGACATACTCGGTCAGCGTGATCAGCTCCCCCACCGCGGCGCGGTCGGCGGTATCGACGAGCTGCACGGCCGCCTCGGGCAGCCCGGCGCTTCTCAGCCCGGCGCGCACGCAGGCCGCAATGGCGCGGTTCGACTCGAGCGCCTCGGAGCCGCCGCGCAGGATGCAGGCGTTGCCAGACTTCACGCACAGCGCCGCGGCGTCGGCGGTCACGTTGGGGCGGGACTCGTAGATGATGCCGATGACGCCGATCGGCACGCGCATCCTCGCCACCTCGATGCCGGTCGGGCGCTTGACGCGCCCGGAGATCTGCCCGACGGGGTCGGCGAGCTGCGCCACCTGCTCGACGCCGTGGGCCATCTGCTCGATGAGCTTAGGGGTCAGCGTCAGCCGGTCGATGAACGCGGCGTCGGCGCCGTCCTTGCCTGCCTGGGCGACGTCGGCGCTGTTGGCGGCAAGAATTTTCTTCGCGCCGGACCTGATGTCCTTCGCCATGGCGGCGAGGGCGCGATTCTTCTCCTCGGCGCCGGCGCGGGCCAGCGCGCGCGCGGCAGCGCGCGCCGCGCGGCCCAGCTCGCGGATCGGCTGCCGAACATCAAGCTTTTGATCCATGGGCCAATTTTAGCCCAAGCGCGATGAACTCCTCCCACGGCGCGCCGCTGCCGACGCCCTTGATGGCGCGGTCGATCGCCGCGGCCTGCGCAATGGCGCTTGCGAGGAGCGGTACCGGATAGCGCCGCGCCGCGGCCTGCACCGCGCGCTGCAGTGGCTTGTTGAAGAGCCGATGCTGGACGAAGAGCGGATCCGCGCGCTCGCCGCGAGCCAGGCCGTGCAGCACGAACAGCACGCTGCTCAGCACGAACAGCACGAAGGTCGGCTGCTCGCCTTCGGCGCGCAAGCCTTCGATCACCCTCACGTAGCGCGCGAGGCCGTCCGCGAGCAGGGCTTCCGCGGCGACATAAGGATCGTAGCGTGCGACGCTCGCCACCGCCTCGTTTACCGTCTGAAGGCTCAGCTCGCCTTCGGGCGCGAGAAGCGCGAGCTTCTGCACCTCCTGGTGCGCGGCGAGCAGGTTGCCCTCGACGCGGTCGGCGAGGAACTCGAGCACTTCGCGCGGGGCGCTCTGGCGCGAGCGCGCGAGCCGCTCGGCGATCCAGGCCGGCAGGCGGGGCCGATCGACGGGGTAAACATCGATGATTACCCCGGCTTCGGCGAGGGCGCGGAACCAGGCCGAGTTCTGCGTGCTGCGGTCGAGCCGCGGCACCGAGACGAGGAGCATGATGTCGGCGCTCGGCCGCCCGCAATAAGCGGCGATCGCCACGGCGCCTTGCAAGCCCGGCTTCCCGGCGGCGAGGCGCAGCTCGAGCAGCTTCTTTTCGGCGAACAGCGACAGGCTCGCCGCGGCATGCGTGAACTCGCTCCAGTCGAAGCCGCGCCCCGGCTCGAACACCGCGCGCTCGGAGAAGCCCTGCCTGCGCGCCGCCGCGCGCACGGCGTCGGCCGCCTCCAGGGCGAGCAGCGGCTCGTCGCCGTGGACGGCGTAAACCGGGGCCAGCGACTTCGCGAGATGGCCGTGCAGCTGCTCGGCGCGCAGTTGCATCTATGGGACGCGAGGCAGCGGCTTCTGCGCCGCGCCGAGGCGCCGCATGATCTGCTGCACCATGTCGGACTGCATGTCGCGGAACAGCAGCTGCTCCTCGGCTTCCTTCGCCAGCACCTCGGCGTCGTTGAAGCTCACGTCGCGCGTCAGCTCGACGGTGCTCTGCGCCACATAGTCGGCGCCCTTGCCGTCGTGCAGGCGAAAGCCGACGCGGTAGCGCAGCTTGAACTCGCGCACGCGGCCGGTCCCGGTCAGCGAAAGGATCTCCTTCTGGCGGGTTTCCTCGGTGAACTGCAGCACCGCGTCCGCCTGCTTGGGGTCATCGACGACCTTGGCATTGGTCCCGGCCTGGATATTGCGCTTGAGGTCGAGCGCGATGCCGCCGGTGGCGGCCGGCACGTAAACCGTGCTGAACGGCACCTCAGCCGTGCCGCGCAGCCGGAAGCCGCAGCCCGCGAGCGCCAGGCAAAGGACGCTGACCAGGATCCTCATCAGACGACGACGTTGATGAGACGGCCAGGAACGATGACGACGCGCTTGATGATCTTGTCGCCGATCTGCTTCTTCACGAATTCGAGCGACTTTACGATGGCTTCCAGCGCACGTTGGTCGGCAGACTTCGGCACACGGACAGTGCCGCGTTTAACGCCGTTCACCTGCACGACCAGCTCGACCTCGTCCTGCTCGAGCGCGGCGGGATCGGGCTGCGGCCACGGCGCGCGCATCACGTCCTCGCCGAAGCCCAGCTCGCGCCACAGGTGATGGGCGATGTGCGGGGTGATGGGCGAGAGCAGCCGGATGAGGATCGACATGCCCTCCTCGTCGGCCGCGCTGTCTTCCTCGGGCAGGCGCTCCAGCGCGTTGAGGATCTTCATGCACGCCGAGGCCACGGTGTTGAACTGGAATTTCTGCAGGTCGTAGTTCGCCTGCTTCAGCACCGAGTGGATCTCGAAGCGGGCGTCCTTGCCGGGCTTGCCGGCCATGCCCTTGCGCCGGGAAAAGCGCGCCGCGTAGGTCCACAGCCGGCGCAGGAAGCGGTACGAGCCCTCGACGCCCTCGTCGCTCCACTCCAGCGTGTTGGTCGGCGGCGAGGCGAAGATGACGAAGAAGCGCGCGGTGTCGGCGCCGTACTTGTCGATCAGGTCCTGCGGGTCGACGCCGTTGTTCTTCGACTTCGACATCGTGCCGATGCCGTCGTAGACGACCTCGGTGCCGTCTTTGGTCCTTGCGGAAAGGATTTTCCCCTTTGGGTCGCGCGTAACCTCGACTTCGTACGGGTTCACCCACTCGCGGCGCCCCGGCATGTCGATGTAGTACGACTCGGCGAGCACCATGCCCTGCGTGAGCAGGTTGGTGAACGGCTCGGAGAGCTCGAGCAGTCCTTCGTCGCGCATCAGGCGCGTGAAGAAGCGCGAGTACAGCAGGTGCAGGATGGCGTGCTCGATGCCGCCGATGTACTGGTCGACCGGCAGCCAGTACCTGGCGCGCTCATCGAGCATCGCCCGGTCCTGGTCCGGGCAGGCGAAGCGCGCGTAGTACCACGAGGAGTCGACGAAGGTGTCCATCGTGTCGGTCTCGCGCTTGGCGGGCCTGCCGCAGGACGGGCACGCCGTCTGGTAGAACTCGGGCATCCGGGCGAGCGGGTTACCGGTGCCGTCGGGCACCAGGTGCTCGGGCAGTTTCACCGGCAGCTGCTCGTCGGGCACCGGCACGTCGCCGCAGGCGGCGCAGTGCACGATCGGGATCGGGCAGCCCCAGTAGCGCTGGCGCGAGATGCCCCAGTCGTGCAGCCGCCATTGCACCTGCTTTTCTCCCAGGCGCTTTTTTTTCAGGTCGGACGCGATAGCCTCCACCGCGGCCCGGTAGTCCAGGCCATCGTATTTCCCGGAATTGATGCAAACCCCGTAGGCCGCGTACTCCGCCCTCCAGGGCGGCGGCACCGCGTCGCCGAGCGGGTGACGGATCACCGGCTTCACTGGCAGGCCGTACTTGCGCGCGAACTCGTAATCGCGCTCATCGTGCGCCGGCACCGCCATCACCGCGCCTTCGCCGTACCCCATCAGGACGTAGTTGGCCACCCACGCGGAGAGTTTTTCATTGGTTATTGGATGAGAAACAAAAACGCCGGTGGGCATGCCCTTCTTGTCGATCTGCGCGAGGTCGGCTTCCATGGCGGGGCCGCGCTTGCATTCTTCGACGAACGCAGCAAGCTCCTTGTTGTTTCGGGCTGCCCAGGTCGCGATCGGGTGCTCAGCCGCCACCGCGACAAAGGTCGCTCCCATCAGCGTGTCGGCGCGCGTGGTGAAGACCCAGAGCACGCGCTTTTGACTCTCTATTTCATATTCAAAGCCAACCTTGACCCCTTCCGAGCGGCCGATCCAGTTCTTCTGCATCAGCTTGACCTGCTCGGGCCAGCCCGGCAGAGCGTCGAGCGCGCCGAGCAGCTCCTCGGCGTACGCCGTGATGCGCAGGAAGTACATCGGGATCTCGCGCTTCTCCACCAGCGCGCCGGTGCGCCAGCCGCGGCCCTCGATCACCTGCTCGTTGGCGAGCACCGTCTGGTCCACCGGGTCCCAGTTGACGACGCCGGTCTTCTTGTAGGCGACGCCTTTGCGGAACAGCCGCGTGAAGAACCACTGGTTCCAGTGGTAGTAATCGGGCCGGCAGGTGGCCAGCTCGCGCTGCCAGTCGAGCGCGAAGCCGAGGCTCTTCAGCTGGGCCTTCATGTAAGCGATGTTGTCGTAGGTCCACTTCGCCGGTGGCACGCGATTCGCCATCGCCGCGTTCTCGGCGGGAAGCCCGAACGCGTCCCAGCCCATCGGCTGCAGCACGTTGTAGCCGCGCATCCGGTGGTAGCGGGTGAGAACGTCGCCGATGGTATAGTTCCTCACGTGCCCCATATGCAGCTTCCCCGAGGGGTAGGGGAACATCGACAGGCAATAAAACTTCGGCCGCGCGGGGTCTTCCCTGGCGCGGAACGAGCGCTCCTCCTCCCAGTACTGCTGGGCCGCGCGCTCTACTGCCTGGGGATCGTACGTATCCTGCATGGGACTCTTGCCGCGAAGCCGCCGATTATAAGGCGCGGCGCCCAGCGCATCGGCGCGGGCTCGAGGGCGAGGCGGCTTATATAATTGCAGCGCTTTGTCGCTGCACCTCGAACACCTCAATCCGGAACAGCTCGCCGCCGTCACGCTGCCCGATGAGCACGCGCTGATCCTCGCCGGCGCCGGCAGCGGAAAAACCCGCGTCCTCACCACGCGCATCGCCTGGCTGGTGAAAAGCGGCCGCGTGACGCCGGGCGGCATCCTCGCGGTGACTTTCACCAACAAGGCGGCGCGCGAGATGCTGACGCGGGTGAGCGCGATGCTGCCCGTGAATACGCGCGGCATGTGGATCGGCACCTTCCACGGCCTGTGCAACCGGATGCTGCGCGCGCACCACCGCGACGCCGGGCTGCCGCAGGCGTTCCAGATCCTCGATTCGCAGGACCAGCTCGCGGCGGTGAAGCGCCTGCTGAAGGCGCTGGGCGTCGACGAGGACCGCTTCCCGGCGCGCGACGTGCAGTATTTCATCAACGCCCAGAAGGAGGAGGGCGTGCGCGCGCGCGACGTCGCCCTGACCGACGAGAGCTCGCGCCGCTTCGTCGAGCTCTACGCCGCCTACGACGAGCAATGCCAGCGCGAGGGCGTGGTGGATTTCCCCGAATTGCTTCTCAGGAGCTACGAGCTTCTCGCGCGCAACGAGATTCTTCGTGAGCACTACGCGCAGCGCTTTCGCCACGTCCTGGTGGACGAGTTCCAGGATACCAACCGGTTGCAGTACCGCTGGCTGAAGCTGTTCGCCTCCGCGCAGGCGAAGTTCTTTTGCGTGGGCGATGACGACCAGAGCATCTACACCTTCCGCGGCGCGAACGTCGGCAACATGGCCGACTTCGAGCGCGACTTCAAGGTGGCGAAGGTGGTGCGCCTGGAGCAGAACTACCGCTCGCACGGCAACATCCTCGACGCGGCCAACGCGCTCATCTCGAACAACCGCAACCGGCTCGGGAAGAACCTGTGGACCGCCGCCGGGCGCGGCGAGCCGATCCGCGTCTTCGAGGGCGGATCGGACGCCGACGAAGGGCGCTGGATCGTCGAGGAGGTGCAGTCGCTCGCGCGCGAAGGCACGCGGCTCTCGCACATGGCCGTGCTCTACCGCTCGAACGCGCAGTCGCGCGTTCTCGAGCATGCGCTGTTCTCCCAGGGGGTACCTTACCGCGTGTACGGCGGCCTGCGCTTTTTCGAGCGCGCGGAAATCAAGCATGCGCTCGCCTACCTGCGGCTGGTCGCCGCCCCCGACGACGACAACGCGTTGCTGCGCGTCGTAAATTTCCCGCCGCGCGGCATCGGCGCGCGCACCATCGAGCAGCTGCAGGATGCGGCAAAGCAAAAGGGCATCTCGCTGTTTCAGGCAATCGATGGCAAGGCGGCGGCGTTCAAGAGGCTGATCGAAGAGCTGCGAAAGGAGACCCAGAACCTGCCGCTGCCCGAAGTGGTTGAAGCCGTGGTGGCACGCAGCGGCCTCGCCGAGCACTACAAGAACGAGCGCGAAGGCGCCGACCGGATCGAGAACCTCGCGGAGCTGGTGAACGCAGCGGCCGCGTTCACCGACGAGGCGCGCGCCGCCGAGTCGGGCGAGGTGGTCGATCCGCTGACCGCGTTCCTGACACACGCGGCGCTCGAGGCCGGCGAGCACCAGGCCGGCGAGGGGCAGGACGCGCTGCAGCTGATGACGGTGCACTCGGCGAAGGGCCTGGAGTTCGACGTGGTGTTCCTCTCGGGGCTGGAGGAGGGCCTGTTTCCGCACGAGCAGAGCGTCGCCGAGCGCGACGGCCTGGAAGAGGAGCGGCGCCTCGCCTACGTCGCGATCACGCGCGCGCGCCATCGCCTGTACCTGTCGCACGCGCAGACCCGCCTGCTGCACGGCCAGACGCGCTACAACATCCCTTCGCGCTTCCTAGAGGAGATCCCCGAGGGGCTCATGAAGTGGCTCACACCTCGCTTTTCCAAACGGAAGGAATTCGTCTGGGGAGCGGCAAAAAAGGAGCAATCCGTGTTCAAGAAAGCTCGCGACACCGGTGGCTTTCGCATCGGCCAGAACGTAGTGCATCCGAAATTCGGCTCCGGCATCATCGTCGATGCCGAAGGCCAGGGCAGCGAGGCCCGCGTGCAGGTGAACTTCGGCAACCTGGGCGTGAAGTGGCTCGCCCTGAGCGTCGCCAAGCTGCAGGCTGCCTAGCTTCGCGCTTGCAATGAGGCGGTAACACTGGCCCGGTATGTTCCGTGGACATGAACCGGGGAAAACTTGCATTCACGGCGGTGTATCTCAAGGGCAAGCACGGCTACGTCGGCTTCATCGAGGAGATGCCGGGCGTCAACTCGTATGGCCGTACCATCGAGGAAGCGCGCCGGCTCCTGCAGGAGGTCGCGGCGCTGTTCTTCTACGCGGAGTGGCGCAGCGCTCACGAGATGCTCGCCGGCAAGGACGTGGTGCGCGAGTCATTCTTCATTCCGATTCCCTGCGCTTAGCGCGGCTCCAATCCGTAGGGCTTCGTGCCTCTTGACTTTTGCCTTTTAATTCCATTATTCTAGAAACATGGAAATGATTCAGGCGATCGATGCGCTGTCCGCCCTGGCCCACGAAACTCGGCTGAAGGTCTTCCGGCTTCTCGTTGAGGCAGGCCCTGAGGGCCTGTCCGCCGGGCTGATTGGCCAGGAGCTCGACCTGCCGCCCGCGACGCTTTCCTTCCACCTGGCACATCTGGCGCGTGCGGGACTGGCGCGCAGCAGGCAGGACGGCCGCTTTGTGATCTACAGCGCCGACTTCGACAACATGAATGATCTCGTTGGCTATCTCACGGACAACTGCTGCGGCGGGCAATCCTGCGCGCCGGCTTCCATGAAACCTGTCTCGATGAAAGGAACACGCCATGAAACGCTTCCACGTACACGTCGCCGTGCATGACCTTGATCAGAGCGTGCGGTTCTATTCGACGCTCTTCGGGACCGCTCCGGCGGTGAAGAAAGACGACTACGCGAAATGGATGCTGGACGATCCACGCGTTAACTTCGCGATTTCCGCCCGTGCGGGAAAAACCGGGATCGATCATCTCGGCATGCAAACCGAGACCTCGGCAGAGCTCGAGGAGGTTGGCTTGCGCCTCGCCCAGGCCGATGTCTCCCTGCTGCCGCAAAAAGGCGCATCGTGCTGCTATGCGAAGAGCGACAAGTACTGGACCATCGACCCACAGGGCATCGCTTGGGAGTCGTTTCACACACTGGACTCTATGCCGCTCTATGGCAGCGATAGCCGTTCGAAGGCTGCAGAGCCCCAAACCGCTTGCTGCGCCCCGACGCAGGCGTGACCCTGTGCGCTCGCAATTGATGAACGTGCTTTTTCTTTGCACCGGCAACTCGGCGCGGTCGATCCTGGCCGAAGCCTATTTGAATTCGGCAGGCCGCGGGCGTTTCGCCGCCTACAGTGCGGGTAGTCACCCGGCGGGCAAGGTGAACCCCTTCGCGATGGAATTGCTGAAAAAGAATCGCATTGACACAAGCGGGCTGCGCTCCAAAGGCTGGGACGAGTTTGCGGTCGCCGGCGCGCCGGAGTTCGACTTCATCTTCACGGTTTGCGACAACGCGGCCGGCGAAACCTGTCCGCTCTGGCCAGGGCGCCCTATCACTGCCCATTGGGGTGTAAAGGATCCGGCGGCCGTTGGGGGCGCGTACGAGGAAAAGCGCAAGGCTTTCACGCGCGCCTTTTCCGAGCTGAGCACGCGCATCAACCTGTTCCTCAACCTGCCGCATGAAAAGCTCGATCGTCAATCGCTCAAGCGCAAGCTCGATCAAATCGGAAAAACCGGACGGGAAGCATCCGTCGCGTGAGCCTGGCCAGGCGGGCGATGGCTGAGGGGCTCGGCACAGCGCTGCTCCTCGCGGCGGTCGTGGGATCGGGGATCATGGGCGAACGGCTTTCACAAGGCAACGACGCCCTCACGCTCCTCGCCAATTCGCTTGCTACGGGCTTTGCCCTCTCGGCGCTCATCGTTGCGTTTGGCCCGCGGTCCGGTGCGCACTGGTGGAGCGAGGTCGTGGCGAGCTTCGGACTCCGCGGCGACATCGCGAGGGCGGACGTCGCGTCCTACGTCGTCGCCCAGGTTGTCGGCGCCGTCCTTGGCGTAGCCGCGGCTCATCTCATGTTTGATCTGCCTGTTCTGCAGTTCTCAATCAAAGCACGCGCCAGTTTTGGTCTCTGGTGGAGCGAGGTCGTGGCGAGCTTCGGACTCGTGCTGATTGTTCTGTCTTGCGACCGCCCCCGCCCTTGGGCAGCACCGCTGGCCGTGGCCGCCTATATCACTGCGGCTTACTGGTTTACAGCATCGACGTCATTCGCCAATCCCGCCGTAACGCTTGCGCGAGGATTCACAAATACGTTTACAGGCATCGATCTGATGCACACCGGGCCCTTCATTGCTGCGCAATTGGTAGGGGCAGCCTTGGCGCTGCTTGCAGACCGCCTACGCTAGTTTTCCTGCCGCGATTGCAGCGGCTCGACCGGCATCATGCGCTGCGGAGGAAAGCGCACCGTGAAGCGGCTGCCGGCACCGAGCTTGCTGTCGACCTCGAGCGTCGCCTGGTGGCGCGCGACGGCGTGCTTGACGATGGCCAAGCCAAGGCCGGTGCCGCCGGTTTCGCGCGAGCGGCTGCGGTCGACGCGGTAGAAGCGCTCGGTCAGCCGCGGAATGTGCTCGGC
>Ga0209472_1001237_pt1 | contig 14905 bp, 16 predicted proteins | sample GraSoiAngelo_130_FD_185887 | JGI IMG/M metagenome (GOLD analysis project Ga0209472, IMG submission 185887) | Grasslands soil microbial communities from the Angelo Coastal Reserve, California, USA - 14_0929_02_20cm (SPAdes) (version 2) | ecosystem: Environmental > Terrestrial > Soil > Grasslands ...
GGCGGCTGACATCCCTGCCTACTCTGATGTTTCCAGCTTCTCGGCCATCTCCAGCATCTTCGTCACGCTGTTCCAATTTCTCCCCGTTCCAGGCGTCTTCAGCGTTTTCTCAAGCGCCGCCAAAGACAGTTTCGAGCGTCCCATGCCATTGGGAAAATAAATGTACTGCTCGCGGCCCTCAATCCGCAGTTCCTCCGGATCGCACTTCATCTGACGAACCTTCTCCCGCGCTTCCTCCCCAGGATCACTGGCGAGAAATGTGACCAGCAGTTTGCTCGGCTCGATCCCGCGCCGCTTCACGAACGGGTTCCTCGCAATCACCTCTTTCATCTCTGCCGTAGTCCGCAAAATTGCATGGGGACGAAACCCAAACTTCCGTTCAATCCCGGCCTCGATTCGCTTTGCGAGCCGCGAGATGTCCCGCTCGTCGGTCCTGAAAATCACGTTGCCGCTCTGCACGTAGGTCTGCGCATCCCGCAGTTTCAGCGATTGATACAGCTCCCGTAGCGCGTCCATCTTGATCTTGTTATGGCCCCCAACATTGACGCCACGCAGCATGGAAATAATCACGGCCATAGCAGATTACCCGTGCTCTGACTCTCTTCTCCGAAGTTTGTCATGCGAGAATCCCGACTTCGACGACTTGGCCAGGCCTAATTATCTTCAGGGCGGATAGCGCCTGCGGGAGGTGTGGCCGAATGTCATCGAGATCGTTTGAAAATGTACCGATAATCAAGACAGCGATATTCCGGCCGCTTAGGTTCTGTTGATGGCGGATATTCATCTAGGGTGATGAGAACGTCAAACTTCTTCTCAGCCAGCGCAATCAGCTCGCCATTTTCTTTGCCGCTTAATCCCGCGTCTCTGACAGTCTCGCACTCGTTCCCGCCCTCCGCAAAAAGATATTTGGCTTTCCAAGGCAAGCACTCGTCCAGAAGCAATTTCATTTCAAAGTGGCCGCCAAGCAGATCCTGGCCTCTTCCAGCGCGGCGATGGCATCGGCGCGGCTCACGCTGGGGAAATCCACCAGAAATTCGCTCAGACTCCGTTCGTGTTGCAGGTAATCCGTTAGGGACTTGAAGGGAACACGGGTTCCACGAAAAACGGGCTCGCCGCTGAGAATTGCCGGATTGCTGACAACGATACTCCCAGGTATTTCTTACATTCTCCTCTCCAGAGTCTAGCCCAATTGCATGAGTCTCATCCAGTAAACCAGTCGAAGCACTCCGCGATGACGTTCCCGTCTTTCCCTTTGTATTCATGGGGAAAGTGTTTTCTGATCCGGTTGCCCATTGCGCATGCGCTTCTGAACCCCTAGCATATAAGTTCACCCGGAGCTCACACGATGAAAATAGCTAAGTCCGTTTTTCTGATCGCAGTACTGAGCCTGGTCACTTTATTAACGGCTGCAACCCAGGCGCAAACACCGCGCTGGTCCGAGCAGACGGCCAACGCTTGGTACGCGCAACAGCCGTGGTTGGTCGGAAGCAATTACGTTCCCAAGTCCGCCATCAACGAATTGGAGATGTGGCAGGAGGCGACATTCAATCCCGAGGAGATCGACAGGGAATTCACCTGGGCCGAAGCCATGGGCATGAACACCATGCGCGTCTTCCTGCACGACTTGCTCTGGCAGCAGGATGCCGCTGGTTTTCAGAAGCGCATCGACCGGTTCCTGGCGATCGCGTCGCGGCATCACATCCGTCCGATGTTTGTGCTCTTCGATTCCTGCTGGGACCCACAGCCTCATCTGGGCCCGCAGCACCCACCGATTCCCGGAGTTCACAACTCCGGCTGGGTGCAAAGTCCCGGAGCGGCGGCACTGGCGGACGCCAGCCAATATCCGCGGCTGAAGGCCTACGTGCACGGCATCGTGGGAGCCTTCGCCAAGGACGAGCGCGTCCTCGCCTGGGATGTCTGGAACGAGCCAAGTGCCGACAACCTCGGAAGCTATCCAAAATTAGAGCTAAAAGACAAAACCGCCCGTGTGACAGCGCTTTTGCCACAGGCGTTCCAGTGGGCGCGAGAAGCCAATCCCGTGCAGCCTCTCACCAGCGGAGTCTGTTGCGTGGACACCTCGCCGGACGGCGCAAACCTGGACGAACTCCGCCAGATTCAATTGCGCGAGTCCGACATCGTCACCTTTCATAACTACAGTTGGCCCGAATACTTCAAGCGTCAGGTGGCCTGGCTGAAGAAGTACAACCGGCCGGTGATCTGCACCGAATACATGGCGCGGTCGGCGGGCAGCACGTTTGACACGGTGTTGCCAATCGCGAAGCAGGAGGGGGTCGGAGCCATCAACTGGGGATTCGTCGCTGGCAAGACGCAGACGTATCTACCGTGGGAGTCGTGGGAGCATCCCTACATTCTCAGCCAGCCGCCGGTGTGGTTCCACGAGGTGCTGCACCCCGACGGAACACCCTACCGCCAGGCCGAGGTGGATTTGATCCGCCAGCTCACCGGCAAGCAGTAGGAATCCGAACTCACAATGCTATCTTTTGCAAGTTCCCACCATTGTGGTGCACACTGGTGCTATGAGCCCCCCAGGCAAGACCGTACGGCAAAGCGTCAGCCTTCCTGCGAACGTTGCCGCTCAGGTTCGCACGTTGGCGAAGATTCGCAGGCTAAGTTCAAACCGTATGCTGGTGGAGCTCATCGAGAACGGCATCGAGGCGGAGAAGCGAAAGCAGCAAGAGTTTTTCGAACTGGCCGAACGCTTCCGCAACGCCACCGATCCACAAGAAGCCAAACGTCTTGGCGATGAACTGGGCCGAATGGTTTTTGGCAGCTGATGCCCAGGATCGCGCCCTGGGACAATCTGCCGCCGAACGTGCGTCAGCACTTGATTGATCGCATGCGCGACCGGGCTATCAGTCTCGCCGACCTCAATCAACTTGGTCTCTGGATTGAGACCCAGCCAGAAGTGCCCGAAGAGGAGTGGTAAAAGGATTTCGGCTCATTCAAGATCTGCGGCCATGGCTCTTACCCCAAGACGTTCCTTCTTCCCGGTCAGTCTGCCAAGGGCGAAGCCCTTTAATACTAAGCCTTCGATGTCCATTATCTGGGCAAGCGCTCGCCATGAAACAATCTTATTTCAGAGTTGCAAATACCCCATCGGTGTCGTCCCCAGCTGCTTGCGGAACATCGATATGAACGCACTGGGGCTTCGATAACCTGCCTCCAAAGCCGCCGCCGTCACCTTCTCTCCCGAGGCCATCAGTTGCAATCCATGAAGCAGCCGCAGTTGCTGCCGCCACTTCCCAAAATTCATCTTGGTCTCCTCCAGAAACACCCGCTGAATCGTTCTCTTGCTCGCGCCGCAATCCTTGCAAAGTCTTTCCAGGTCCCGTTGGTCTCCGGGATCGGCCAACAGCGCGTTCACCACGCGCATCGCGCGTGAGTCCGTCGGATGCGGCAACTGCAACGGGATGGAATTCACCGCCTTCAACTGATCGACGATGATCTCGACAATCCGGCGCTCCGCCGAAGCCTTCTTGTTCAACCTCTTGAACTTACAGGCATGCAGAATCAGTTCCCGCAAGAGCGACGAAACATTCATCACAAAACATTTCCTGGGAAACTTTCGGCAAAGCCTTGGCAGGAAATAGAGCGTCCTCATCGAAACCGGCCCCGACATCGCCACCGTGTGCGGCGTATCCGCCGGAATCCACACCGCCCGCAGCGGCGGCACCACCCATACCCCCTGCTTCGTGCGCAGCGTCATCACCCCGCTCGAAGCAAACAGTAGTTGGTCCTCCGGATGAGAATGCTCGGGGATCACATACCCGTGAGCGAGGTCCGCAGATACGCTGGCCATCTCTCCAAGAAGTCCGCCGTTCGGCGCAAAGAGTATGCTTTGGCACTTGTGCGACATTTCTTGTCACGATATCGAGAGAAATTGCGCTGGGCAAGTGCTATTCCTGAGGGCTGCAAAGTCCCCCGGAGAAGCACAAGGAGGCAAGCAATGCTGGCATCAGCAAAGATGGTCGGCTTCATCCCCACCAAAGACTACGACAAAGCCCGCGCCTTTTACGAAGGTAAGCTTGGATTTGAATATGTAAGCCTCGATAAGTTTGCGTTGGTCATGAACGTCGGCGGCCACATGATTCGCATCGCAAAAGTCCCGAATTTCATCCCCTTGCAGGGCACCATCCTCGGATGGCAGGTCGAAGACATCGAATCCGTCGCCACCTGGCTCAGGGACCACGGCGTCCCCCCGGAGAAATATCCCTTCGCGCAGGACCAGAATCTCGGTATCTGGACCACTCCCGACGGCAGCAAGGTAGCCTGGTTCAAGGATCCCGATGGCAATATCCTCTCCATAAGCCAACATATGTCGTAACAAGTTTGGTCTGTTGGCGGGTAATTGCGCTAAGCGTTAAAGGTAGGGCGAGACCCGGAAACGCCCCGAGCCTAGGCGCCGGCGGCGGATGCCGGCTGCATGGATTGCTTTGCTGGCGCGAGCACGATCAGGGTGACACCAATGACGGCAAATAAGGCCACGCCCAGCAGTTCTCCGCGTGGGATGAAATTACGGAATGCCTGCACCACCATCAGGGCGGCATGGGCAAAGCTCGACCATGCGGTGAAGGCGATCAGGCTGCGATTCGCAGATGGGTTACGGGCTGCCAGCAGCAAGAAAATGCCGAGTGTGACATAAAGGCTAAGCATCATCGCCAACGCAGGCTCTTGCCTGACAAACATCAGCAAGGGATAAACAGCAGCCACAAAGAGCAATCCCACCACGACCAATACAACCTTCATCGCCCGTTCTCCACGCATGCTGCCCTCCTGCTAAATCACCTAATGGGGAAAAGACATACAGCATACAGCCTTATAACACCCCCCCGTGCCAGAAATGTATGAACATTAAACGAAGATCAATAGGCAAATGCAGAAAAGGGGCGAGGAGCCCGAAGAGGCGCCGGGGGGGTGGCGTCTTTCTCTTGTCCCTTTTCTAGTTTCTGATTTCTATTTTCCTGTATGCATTTGTGAAGCGGACTCGGACTAGCCAGAAAATCAGCAAAATCAGCGGAAGTATGGTGAGAATCAAATACAAAGTTGTGCTGAATAAAACCGGGGATAGATGTTGCCCAAGCCCCACTGTAGAAAGCAATCTCTGCGGACGGTTTGAGGGTCCCAGAAAAAAAGACCCGGCTGCGATGAATAGCCCATAGCACATGCGCCAGAGATGCCGCGCGATGCGCTTTGCTCCAAGAACACCGCCGCGCAACAGCATGCGAACGTCCCCCGTGGCTGCAGCATCACCGAACCCATGAAAAAGCTCATTCCGACGGGAACTCCGTCTTGTGAGCTCGCTCCGCTACGCACGACTTTAAGACCATTCATCCACGTGAAGATACCGAGCGCCAAGGGAATCAGTAGCGCAACCCAATCAAAACGGCTCGTTTCCCCGTCTCTGCGCCTGGCGGTCAGCCATGCCGTTCCGATCAGATAAAAGGTCAGAATCCCGCCGCTGATGTTATTTGGTTGATGCCTCGCGATGGCAAGGTACACCGCGACGACGGCCATGGTGAGCATGGATGCCACAAAGACCTTTCCCGTCAGCACATGCCGGGGGGAACCTTTGCGGAAAGACATCGCAGCGGTCCCGGACAGCAACCCCAAGCTCCCAGCACAAATATGCACAGCCAGTATGGGCGAATAGGACATTGGCCCTTCTCGCAGATATATACGTGGATTGGTGCCCCGGTGTTTCACCGCACCGCTCTCAGGTGCCGCTTCAACACCTGGGGCTCTTGGATGGTCAGCGACGAGAAGATCGTGCCGTTTTCAGGGGACCGCCGCAAAAGGGTTCTCGATGCGAAGTCCGGCAATCTTCTGGCCTGGGTTCAAATCTTCCGAGAGGAGACGTGTCGCGCCGCTTTTGACGGCGGCGGCGACAATGAGCGCATCCCAGAAGCCTATCCGCGATTCGTCCTCGATACGGAATGCCAACGAAAGCTCGGCCGGAGTGGTTTCCATGCACCAGATCGAGTAACTCGTAACCACAAGGCGGGCCGAATCCCTTGGCAGGGGAGAGCGAATCTTGCGAGTTACGTTCACGTAGAATTCCTGCAGGACTTGCATGCTCAGAACACCCGTGCGTTCGGTCCAAAGCTCACGCAGAATGTTTTTGGCCGTCGCATGCTTGGACTTTGAATCCACGTCGTGAGCGTAAATCAAGACATTGGCATCGACGAAGGTTCTAACGCTCATGTAGCCCTTCCCGGCGGACAGGCGCGCCGCCGCCCAAGTGAAAACCCTTGTCGAGGAGTTCCATCGCTTGCCGTTCCGCGCGTTCGTAGGCTTCTTCCTCGCCCACCAGGATTTCCAGTTGCCGCGCAAGCAGTCCGCTGATGGAAGTGTCTCGCCGGGCCGCCACGATCTTTGCCTTGCGAATCGTTTGGCGGTCCAAACTGATGGTGACATTTTGCTTCATAATACTCCCCTCATCCAGAGCACGCGCCACACGTGAAACACGTAGAATATGTATAACACGTAGACTGCGTGCACGCAAGAGAGAAGGTGATTGGCTGAGTGTGCGCGTGGAGAAGGCGGGCGCGTGCCCCATAAAATCCCTGGGTTGCAAATCAAGGCGTGCTGAAATCAAAGGAGTTAACGTCATGAGCCCTGCGTTGTCTGACGTTGCGGGATTTTCATGAGGTTTCGCGGGCTGCAAGCCAAAAAGACACTTACAAAAAACTAGGAGGGGGGCCATCGTGCTTTTCTTGTCGCGCAGAAGATATGCAGCCGATCAAGGAAACGCCTTTGTAGAGGCGCAGCACGCTGCGCCCCAGCTTTGCAACCAAGACTCCGCTCGAGAAAGTGGGGCAGCAAGTAAGATCAGAAGCGCACCGTGATGGAAGGGAAATTACTTGGCAGGCTCTGCCGCCGTTAAACTGACGACTGAAAACCGTGTCATCGACCTGAAGCCAACGACAGCTCCATTGGGACATATCAAATCAGAATTTCTCTTCTCTGACCGAGAACTGAAAACTGACCACTGAAAACTTCTTCACTTCGCCGGCGTCGCAGCCTTTACCGACCACTTTCTCAATTTTTCTTCTCTGACTGACCACTGAAAACTGATCACTGAGAACCGTTTCACTTCGCCGGAGCCGCGACTGTAGCCAATCCCAACGCCTGCACCACCGCATCATGCAGCGTCGGCCGCACCTGTTGAATCTTTATGTTCTCCCGGGTAGGGTGTACGCGATTCGTTAGCAACACCACAAAAAGCTGCCGGTCCGGATCGATCCAGATCGAAGTGCCGGTAAATCCGGTATGCCCAAAGCTGTGCGCAGAAAAATAGTGCCCGCTCGACCCGCCTTCAGTCGGCACCGCCCAGCCCAGCGTTCGCGTCCCGCCGGAAAGCTGCTGCGGCGTCGTGAATTGCGCGATCGTCGCGCGCCGCAAAATACTCTGGTGCGCGTAAACGCCGCCATTCAGCAGCATCTGGCAGAACGCCGCCAGGTCCGGCGCCGTGCTGAAAAGGCCCGCATGACCCGAAACCCCGCCGATTGCAAAGGCGTTTTCGTCGTGAACTTCGCCTTGCACCAGCCGGTGCCGCAAATTATTGTCAATCTCCGTCGACGCGATTTCCGGCCACAATGTTTTCGGCGGACGGTACATCGTGTTCTGCATTCCCAGCGGCGAAAAAATATAACTCTTCGCTAAATCATCAAGCGTTCTCCCCGTCAAGCGCTCGATAATTTCCGCCATCAAAATAATCCCCAAGTCGGAATACACTTCCTTCGTCCCCGGCTCATAGTCCAGCGGCTCCGCAAAAATCTTCGTCAGCGTATCCTGCTTGTTCTTCGATGTCCGCCAATATTCCTTGAACGGCGGCAATCCCGAAGTGTGCGTCAGCAAATGCCGCACCGTAACTCTGTGCCGCCACTCGGCGTTCGGCCCGCTCGCCCATTCCGGTAAATACCGCTCGATCTTCGCATCCAAATCCAGCGGAACCGCCATAGGTTTAGTTGTCGCCCTAAAGTCGCCTTCCGCCAATATCGCCACCAGCGTCGTCGTGGCTACCACTTTTGTCAGCGACGCGATGTCATACATCGTCGTCGGCACGGCAGCCGCGGATTTGGCGTCGTAACTCAATTTCCCAAACGCATGCACTGAAACTTTTCCGCGATAACCAACCGCCAGCGTCGCTCCGGGAAACGCCTTGTCCGCAACTGCTTTCTCGATCACCTGGTAGGCCGGTTGCAATTGCGCGTCGCTGCGCACATCCATCGGCTGTAGCGTCAGCGGATTCGCCGGCAACTCAATTCCAAATCCCGCTTTCAGATTCACTCCCGGAATCGTCACCGGTAATTTCCCGCGCACGGGAATTTCTCCAAACAGCGCTCGCGCCACCGAAATCTGAGCGACATCGCTGATCCCAAACGCTGCCAGCCACGTCTCCGCCTGCGGAAACCGTTCAATCAAATACGGGCTCCCGAATCCCACCGTGACCACCGGCTTGCCCATTTTGTAAATTTGCTCAGCCAGCGCCGCCTGTTCCACCGGCACATCCACATTTCCTTTGCGATCGCTAACGCGCACGAACAGCGCGAGAATCGCCATGTCATAGGAATCCGGCGGTGGCAATTTCAAAGTGCTGGCGCTCACAAATCTTGTGTCCGCGCGCAAGGTCGTCACCGAGTCGAATCGCGAACGCAATTCGCGCTCGAGATCTTCTCCCGGATAAGGTTCCGGATCAGCGTAAAATGCAAGCAGCAGCGCCCGCGACGGCTTTGTTCCATCAAGCGGCAATCGGCGAGGCGTATCACGCAGCAGCGTCACGCCACGATCCGAAATTTCCTGCGCTTCTTTCTGCCACGCAGTGCTGCCGAATTTCTGATTGATCGCACCCACGTCCACGAGCCGGCTCGTGTTCAGGCCAACCCGAGCTTTCGCTTGGAGAATTCGCCGCACCGAAGCATCCAATCGTTCTCTCGTGATGTCTCCCGATTTCAATGCAGCCTGCAACGCTTCGAACGCCGCGTCCGGCACCGGGGGCATCAGCAGCGCGTCCGCTCCCGCCACGACTGCGCGCACCGCTGCTTCTCCCGGCGCATAACGCACGGTGATTCCGCCCATGTCCATCGCGTCCGTGACGATGAGGCCCTGATATCCAAGTTGTTTGCGCAGCAGATCGCTGAGGATGCTGTGCGATAAAGTAGCCGGGGTGTTGGGATCGGGCTCGAGAGCAGGAACGTTCAAATGCCCCGTCATGATGCTGTCGACTTGCATGGCGATAGCAGCGCGGAAGGGAACAAGTTCAAGTTGATCAAGGCGAGCGCGGTCGGCACGAATCACCGGGAGATCGATGTGCGAGTCGGCGGCTGTGTCGCCGTGGCCTGGGAAATGTTTGGCCGTCGCCAGTCCGCCATTTTCCCGCACGCCGCGAACAAACTCAGAAACAAATTCCGCTACGCGCGCAGGATCTTCTCCAAACGATCGTGTGTTGATGATCGGATTTCCGGGATTATTGTTTACATCCGCGTCCGGCGCATAGATCCAGTGAACTCCGACGGCGCGCGCTTCGAGCGCCGTGATTTTGCCCATCGCGTACGCGTCCTTCGGATCGCCGCCGGCGGCGAGTGCCATGGCCGTTGGAAAAGACGTGCCTTCATCCAGCCGCATCGCTGTACCGCGTTCGAAATCCGCGCCGACCAGCAGCGGCAGTTTCGACTTTGCCTGGAGCTGGTTGTTCAGTACCGCCGTGGGATAAGCCTGGCTCTTCACGATGCCCAGCGGCGATCCCTGCGTAATGTTGATGAACCCTCCCACGTGGAGATCGGTCACGTCGTGCATGATCTGCCGGTAGGCCGCCGTGTCCGTGGCCGTAAAACTTCCGTGATAAGTTGTGAAAAGAAGCTGCCCAATCTTTTCGTCGACACTCATCTTGCGCAGCGTGTTTTCCACCCAGACGTTCGCGGCGGACGACAATTTTTTCACCCCGCTCTTTACGGGAACTGCACCCTCCTTGACGACGTTTTTTTTTGCCGAAGTGCTGCGGCTCTGGCTGCGTGCGTTATAGGTCATAAGGAGAACTATTGAGACGGGAATCAGAACCAAAAAGCGAACGCGGCGTCCTTCCATCGGATAAAATCCCCCAGCGGCCGCCAACAGTCTGTATTTATACATAGCACACGCACATCGTGCTCTCAACGCAGCTGCGGCCAGCGCGTTCCAGAATATCATTGTATGGTTTCAATAGCGGGGGACCCTTTGACTGGACTCAGGCGCGCGCGTTTTGTGTTCATCCATTTCGCCATCTTTGTCGCATTTCTCGCGCTGGGACCCCCGCCGGCGCATGCAGCATCGAAACACTCACGTCACGCTGCACGGGTGCAAACCGGCCTCGACGTTCTCGAATCGCAGAAGTTCGCGCCCCTTCGCGGCAAGCGCGTCGGCCTCATCACCAACCACACCGGCCTCGATTCGCAGGGGCGCAGTACCGTTGACGTTTTATCCCATGCCGCCGGGGTTCAACTGATTGCTCTCTTCAGTCCGGAACACGGCCTCGCCGGCCGCAACGATGAAAAGATCACTTCCTCCAAAGACCCCGCCACTGGACTTCCCGTCCATAGTCTCTATGGCGAAACGCTCCGCCCCACCGATGAAATGCTCAAAGGCATCGACACGCTCGTCTTCGACGTTCAGGACGCCGGCGTCCGGTTTTACACCTACACGACAACGATGGCTTACTGCATGGAGGAAGCCGCCAAGCGCCAGATCGCTTTCTTCGTTCTCGACCGTCCCAATCCGCTCGGCGGTGAAATCGTGGAAGGCCCGATGCTCGACGCCGACAAGACAAATTTCGTCGGATATTTTCCATTGCCGGTGCGTTACGGCCTCACGATTGGCGAGCTCGCCCAGCTTTTCAACGCCGAAAATCACATCGGCGCCGACCTTCACGTCATCGCCATGAGGAACTGGCATCGCAACTATTTCTTTGAGAGCACCGGCATCAAGTGGATTCCGCCCTCGCCAAATCTCCGCACCACGAAGGGTTCCATTCTTTACCCCGGCATTGAAATTCTGCAAAACGCCGGTGTCTCCGTCGGCCGCGGCACGCAAACCCCGTTTGAAGAATTTGGCGCTCCCTGGCTCAACGGCGACGATGTCGCCTCCGCACTGAACGGGCGTCATCTTCCCGGTCTGCATTTCACCGCGCAACCCTTCATCCCCATCGTCGGTCTCTATAGCGGCGAACGTTGCGGCGGCGTAGCGGTGCGCATTACAGATCGCGGCGCGGTGCGCTCGATGCCCATGGGCTTGGAGATTGCCATGATTTTGCATAGGCTCTATCCTCAGCAGTTCGATCCCGAGAAACTCCTGTTGCTCATCGGGAACTCCGACACCATCCAGCAATTGCAGTCGGGGACGCTTTCTGAAAAAATTGTCGCCAGCTGGGCCGCCTCTCTATCCACTTTCGACCAAATCCGCCGCAAATATTTTCTCTACAAATAGCCTTCGCTAGAGTTGTGTTAAAGTTGTGCTCGTCATGCGGATCGTGTCGTTGCTGCCGTCGGCTACCGAGATTCTCTTTGCGCTCGGCTTGGACCTCGAAATTGTGGGGGTCAGCCACGAATGTGACTTCCCGCCGCCCGCCCGCACGAAGCCCGTGGTCATTCATTCGCGCCTGCCGCACGGCGCTTCGCCCGCGCAAATCGACGCCCTCGTTCGCGAGTACGTTCACCGGGGTGAGAGTTTGTACGCCGTCGACGCCGAGGTGCTGGAGGCATTGGCCCCGGATCTCATCATCACCCAGGACTTGTGCCATGTTTGCGCCGCCTCTCCCGATGATCTCGCTACCGCGCTCACGCGTTTCGACCGGCGTCCGGAAGTTCTCTGCCTCAATCCTCAGGATTTGGGCGACGTCTGGCGCGATATTCTTTGGGTAGGAGAAGAATCCTGCCGTGGCCCACGGGCGGAAGCGTTGCTGGAACAGATCGGCAAGCGTCTCGGCGCGCTCGAGCAGCAGTTGGAAGCGTCAGCGGATCGTCCTCGCGTGGCCTTTATGGAATGGCTGCAACCGTTCTACGTCGGCGGCCACTGGGTTCCGGAAATGATCCACCTTGCCGGGGGCAAAGACGTTTTCGGCCACGCCCGCACGCCTTCCTTTCGAATCGCCATCGAAGATGTGATCGATGCCGTGCCGCAAGTTCTGCTCATCGCCCCGTGCGGCTACGCCGCCGAGCGGGCTCGCGACGAATACAAGTCCATGTCATTTCCTGAGCCGTGGCACGCCATTCCGGCCGTTCGAAACGGCCGCGTCTACGCGCTAGAGGCCAACAGCTACTTTTCACGCCCCGGCCCGCGCCTCGCCACCGGCATCGAAGCGCTCGCCAAACTCTTCCATCCCACCCTTGAAGTTTCGAGCGAGGCCGGAACAGCCATCCTGCCAATCACCGCGGAAACGCGCTCCACCCGCGCCGCCTCGATTTAGTCTGTCGCCGTGGACGTTTGCCTCTGGACACCTGTTCCAGAGGCCAGTTGACAATTCTCGCTTCATATATAAGACTCTTATATGTAAGGGAGAGCCCTATGATCGGAACAGGAATCAAACGCGGCACCGCGGAACTTGCGGTTCTCAGCGTTCTCGAACACGGCTCTCTCCACGGCTACGAAATGGCGCGCCGCATCGAGCAGCAAACCAAAGGCGCGCTGCGCTTCACCCTCGCCGCCCTTTACCCCATGCTCTACCGCATGGAACGGCACGGCTGGATTCGCGGTGCCTGGGAAACCAGCAACAGCGGCCGGCGGAGGCGCTGTTATCGCCTCACGGCTGTGGGAAAGAAAATGCTACCGCCGCTCCGCCAGGAATGGTCGGAGCTTTTCCGAGCATTGCGCCAGCTCAAGAAGGCGTCCCATGCCTGATTGGGAAAAAGTCGTGGGCGAACAGCTCACAGGTCTCGCACTGGACGCCGCAGACGAGCGCGAAGTACACGCAGAACTTGCCGCCCACCTCGAAGAAACTTACGAAGCTCTGCTCAGAGAAGGCATGACTGAGTCAGACGCGATTCATCGTGCTCTCTCACTGGCAGGCGATTGGAACGATTTGCAACGAAAAATCCAGTCAGCACGAACTAGGAAGGACACCATGACAAATCGCATAACGCAATTCTGGCTCCCCGGCTTTCTCACTTTCGCGCTTTCGATGAGTCTGCTTGAGCTGGTGCAGAAGTTCTTTCCGCAGCCATTCATGCTGCGCTTAGATCACCCTTCTGTGCTCCTGTTTTATGTCCCGTGGTTGCTGACATTGCCTCTGGCCGGCGCCTTGGGAGCTTATCTGTCGAAGCGCGCGGGCGCTTCACCGCCCATGGCGCTTTTCTCGAGCCTGTTTCCCGTGTTGCCGCTTGCGGCCATTTTTCTGATAGCGATTCCCGTGGGGTTGGTGATTTCTCATACGCTCTCACATAGCATCGTTGCCGCCGCTTTTCTGACGCTTGGGATTGAATGGGTTGCAGTTCCTGGAGCGGTTCTTCTTGCCGGGGGCTTTCTGATGCGGGTCTTTTTTTCGCGGCGGTTAGTTTCCCGGCGAATTGTGGGCGGCTGAGAGCGACCGGTTCCAGCGGCGATAGAAGGGAAGTCCTGCGAGAATCAGCAGCAAGCCGATCGAGGAGCGGCCGGGACGTTCGAGCCAGATATTGAGCGTGAGCGCCAACGCGCCGGCCACGAACAGGCCCGGGACCCAGGGGTAGCCCCAGCAGCGATAGGGGCGCGGCAGATCGGGTTCGGTCTTGCGCATTCGAAACAAGGCCACCACTGCTGCTCCGTAAAATATCCAGGCGGCAAAAATAAAGAGATTTGTAAGTTCTTCGAATGTTCCGGTAAGGGCCATCAAACTTGCCAGCACGCCCTGGAAAATCAGCGAGCGTCCGGGCGTGCGGAATCTCGGATGGATGCCTTCGACGATCTTGAAAAAAATTCCGTCGCGGGCCATGGCGTAGCCCACGCGCGCTCCGCTTAGCACCGACGAATTCATCGAGCCCAGTGCGGAGATGACCATGGCAAGCGTGATCCAACTGGCCGCGGTGGCTCCCTTGATGTGCTCGATCACATCGGACGCAATGTGCTGCGATGCCGCCACGGTTTCGAACGGCAGCACTTTCAAACAGGCTGCGCTGAACAGCAGATAGACCACCGCGACAAATCCAACTCCGCCGACCAGCGCGCGCGGAAAATTCTTCTGCGGGTTTTCTACTTCTGAGCCGACCAGGTTCAGGTCTTCCCAGCCGTCGTAGGCCCACAATGCGGCCGCCAGCGCCGCAAGAAACGCCCTGAGGATCGCGCCGCCTCCCATGCCCGCTGCCGGCCAGAAGGGTTGCGCCCCGCTCACCTGGGAGCTCGCCGGCGAAGAAAACGCCACGCCAATCACGACCGCCACAGAGGTGATCTTGATGGTCGTCAAAAAAATCTGGACGGCTCCCCCCAGCCGCACGCCGAGATAATTCACGCCGGTCATAATCAGCAGCCATACAACCGCCAGCGGTTGCGCCCAAGTAAACACAAAATCATATGGTTTGATCCAGCCTGTAAGACCCGGAATGGCGATGTGAACCGTGAAGAGCGGAACGGCGACGACCGGGAGGAGAAAGCTGAGAAAGCGCATCATGCCGGCGGCGATGGAGGCGAGCGAGCTGGGGCGACCGACGATGGAATGCATCCAGCCAAAGACGAAGCCGTAAACCGGTCCGAAGCCGCGGCGCAAATACGCGTACTCGCCGCCGGCTTCCGGAATCATTGAGCCCAATTCGGCGAACGAAAACGCGCCGAAGATCGAAAGAATCGCGCCCACGATCCACGCCGCAAATACGACGGAGATGCTTCGCCCTTCGCGCGCCATTTCCGCAGGCTTCAGGAAAATACCCGTGCCAATCATCGTGCCGACAAC